>Ga0082212_10004963_pt1 | contig 18331 bp, 26 predicted proteins | sample TergutNt197P3_FD_71548 | JGI IMG/M metagenome (GOLD analysis project Ga0082212, IMG submission 71548) | Neocapritermes taracua P3 segment gut microbial communities from Petit-Saut dam, French Guiana - Nt197 P3 | ecosystem: Host-associated > Arthropoda: Insects > Digestive system > Gut ...
AAACTAACAAAGGAATTAAAATATGAAACCGACAAATGAACAAAAAGAGCAATTATCAAAACAAGGAATAGTAGTCGATGAGATACTAATCCAACCGTCAGAAGTATATCTACATGAATATCTATCTGATGTCATTAAAAACAGCCAAAAAAGAACGCTTGCCAAATTAGATATGATACACCAAGAGCTTTATGAAATGAAAACTGCTGTAAAGAAGCTATTAAAGGCGAATGTATGAGCATAGAAATAAGTAAATCCGCTTTAAAAATAGCTATATTCAACCTACACGCTAAAAATATAATAGAATATGAGGAATACGAAGAGGATTATTATTATGCTGATGTGCTATTTGTAGATATAGTGCGGATGTATTTTATCCTTAAGCACCTCCCAAACACTTTGACAGAAGAGGAAATAATGTCAATAGTATCTCAAATCAGAAGCTTTGTCGGTGTCCTATACAACTGCCCTAATACTTTCCCTTATATGCTACTTTTGAATCTTTATCTAAAACCGGTGGTGGCAGAATGATTTACATAGATATGGACGGAGTGCTAACAGACTTCCGAAAAATGATAAAGAATGCCTTCGGTAAAGACTTACCAGCAGATAAAAATGTAAAAGAGATACTAACCGATAGTGAATTTAGACAACTACAAGAGGACGAATCAATATGGCAATTCGAAGAAACCGACTTCGCCCAAGATATATTAGACATAATCGGAGACACACCCTTTACAATAGTTTCTTGTGTATACGGGATGAACATCGCCAGTCGTAAAGCAAAATGGCTGTATTACAATGGGATATTTGTGCCGACTATATTTATCCCTGTAGGCACCCGAAAAAACACAATAATCAGACCAAAATTCACAGAATTGCTGATAGACGATAATTGGCACGAGATTAAAGCATGGGAAGGAGAGTATTATCATATCACCGAGCCATTTAGCAAAGAAAACTTTAAAAGATTTATAGAGGATTATAAAAATGCCCAATGAAAAGAAATGGAAATGGAATGCGAGGAAACGCAGCAAAACAATGTGTATCAGAGTTGACAGTGATACATATCAAAAGATTAAGACATTAGCACACGAGCTTGGGCTTTCGATTTCTGCTTATTTAAGAAAGCTTTTGAAGTTAGACGAGGAACAATGAAAGGCTACACGATACCCGAACCCACTTTAAAGCATATAGTGACTTCGCTAAATGATTTTAATCAGGATTTATATGGTGGCAATAACATAGCTACCGAAGAAATGTTTCAAGTAAAGGACATATTAGAGCAATTAGCAGTGATACTTTGTGAAGTATGGAAAAAAGATGCACTTCCTACAGATTTGATACAATATTGCTATATGCTATTTATGTCCTTTGCTGACACAAGTAAATTTCTTGAATTGGTCTGTTTGGAGCGGTTGCGACAAAATAAACTGCATCCTGACACGGAACATTTTATGAATAATTGGTTTTTGATAGCAATGGAAGAGTATGGTGAAATGATACGAGAACACAATACCATATCTGAAAACAGAGACAAACCGAGCTATAAGATAAATATTAATTTAAATAAGAAAGCAGACTTATTTTTTACAGAAGTTATACAGTTTTGTGCCGTGATAGTGCGGTATATGGAGTTGTGCCAAAAACATAGTGAAACAAACGAGACATTGTAAGGTTCAAATCATAGGGAGTAATTATGAAAATAAATCTGCATAAGAGACTAAAAAAACTTGGATTTCACAAGAGCGATGCAACTTTGAAGGGCTGTAAATGTTGGTGTAGCTGCTACGAAATAGGCATATATGTTTATCATCATTTTGATAAAAAAGAATATCAGATAGAAGGCGAACAGTTTTCATACACCAGGAAAACACCTATGGGCACGCTAATGACTGTAAAGAGGCTATTAAAGAAAGCGTATCACATAGACGATTTGGCGATAAAGTATGCCTATAAGTATCCTCCCGCATTTTCCCGATTTTTTTCTTGGAGATTTATTCGCAAACTGTTATACACAATATGTGGGGCAATTGTGGACAAATACAATGAATATCGAAACCGTTACTATTTCAGACCTTAAAGTATCTGAAGTAACAGTTCGCAAACACCCTGAAATACAGATAAAAGAGCTTTCGAGGGCGGTCAAAATGTTCGGTCAGACACGCCCTCTGGTCATTGACGAGGACAATGTAGTCCTTGCTGGAAATGGACTTCTTGATGCCTGCAAGCGATTAAACTATGACACCATAAAAGCCTACCGAATATCAAACCTATCCCAAGAGAATAAATATAAACTAATGATAGCTGACAACAAAATATTCTCTCTTGGCTATGACGACTACACCACTATCAACGCCCTTCTAAAAGACTTTACTGATTTTGATGTCCCAGGCTTTGATGAAGGTTTCCTGAGAGACATTACTAAAAGCCTTGAGGAACTGACTATTCCCGACCTATCCGAGACAAACAATTCTATGAGAAAGAATAATATAAAGTTTCGGACTGCACGGAAGCAAAAAACAGAGATTGTATGCCCTAAGTGTGGGGAGATAATAGAGAGATAAATGCACCCACCATATAAACAGGGCAGAAACCTGCGACCACCATTTCAATTCTATGGAGGTAAACAGGTTTTGTCACAGGTTATTTTAGAGCTTATTCCACAACATAAGATTTATGTAGAGCCATTTGCGGGCGGAGCTGCTGTCTATTGGTATAAGGATAGAAGCCAAAAAGAGATATTAAATGACCTGGATTTTGATTTGATAAACTTCTATAAATGCGTCAAATATTATGCTTATGAGTTAGAGTTTATTATAAAAAGTATCCATTATAATAGGGTAACTTTGAAAAACGGCTATGATTTGATGAAGTGTCCACATAATACAGATTTTATAAATATTACGAGGGCTGCTGTATTTTGGTATTGTCAAAATTCAAGTTATAATGGCACAGGAACATCAGGCTATTCCTCTCGTGCTGATAATAAGAAGGACTATATAAATTACGATTACCAAAACAGACTTTCTGACACAGATATATTCTGCACCAATGCTATCGATGTGATAATCGCCTACGATTCACCAGACACCCTCTTTTATCTTGACCCTCCGTATTTCAACGCTTCACAATGCTATTATGCAAACTTGACAAAGGATGACTATATAAACTTACTTGACATTCTAACTAATATCAAAGGTAAATTTATATTGTCAGGTTACCCGTCATTCTTATTGCACCAGTATAGCCAATTGTTTAAGTGGAAGACTGCAAGGTTTGAAATGCCTTTGTCAAGCTGTCTCGGTGTAGGTATTATGAGAAATAAGGTCGAGGAGCTAACAACGAATTTTTAGTTAGCTCCTCTTTTTTTTATTTGCTGGTGTCATTTTTGATAGTTCTCAACCGTTCATATTCTGTAATATCATCGATTAGATAAACTATTTTCCCACCTAATTTTTTATAGGTCGGTCCCAAATGTTGTGACCGCCAGTTGGCAAGAGTTTTTTCACTTATGACATTTTTCCATCTCTTGACAAGTTCAGAAGGAGTAAGAAATTCAGGACTGTGTAACATTGATATAATCCAGGGTATCAGGATTGGAGCCGAACTCCCCGCTATTGTGTGTGGCAATTCCATCCCCTACTATTTGTCCGTTCTCAAGCCAGTATGTGATTTCATCATTACTGTTGATGTTTGGTTTATCACTTTTATTTGAAACAGATAGCAGTATCAGGCAATATCTTTCTATATATTTACATAGATAATAAAGTCCATCTCTACCTGATTTAGTAAGTAAATCTGCTCTGTCGAATATCAGCACATCCGAGCCGTCAAGCTTTGAAATAGCAGACTGCAAGGTGCAACGAACTCTGTATTGTTCTGACTCCGATAATATTGCAAAAATACGATTGTCATAAGAGACATTGTAATCCGTATCAATTGCAACACAGCCCCACCTTGCAACCTTACATAAAGCAGATAGTGACTTATTCAGCTCTGTTATTTTGTCGTCAGTTTTTCGTTTACGAAGCCCTTCAGGAGCGAGTATTTTTTGCACTTCTATCCGCCAAATAACTTCTGCGTGTTCTGATAGTGCGTCGTGATAATTCTGAAATGCAGTTAATTCTTGTTGGGCTTTTTGCAGGTTTATCAGGGCTGTGTCATCATTCTCTTTAACGATTGACTGTTCAAGTTGCTGGGTGGCACCTTCACATTGACTAATCAAAGAATGTAGCTCACCCTCGTCTTTCAATAGTTTTTGATAGACTTCAAAAGCTTTTTGATATTCGGATTGGAGAGCGGAGACATTCTCCGCTACAATAGGTTGTTCACCAACAGGCACGAGCTTGTTTTCTATGAAATTGACAGGTTTATCACAATGAGGACATTTTAAAACAAGCTTCTGCTGTGCTACTTTGTCTATTTCTGCACGGAGTTTATCGACTAAAGTTTTGGTTTCGTCTTTGGTTTTGGAAATCCTTTGCAGAGAGACCTTATGCGTTTCTGTCTGCTCTGATAGTTCTTTTAATCTGTTATGCTCGTGCTCGTTTATAGCGGATTTTTTTAGCGTTTCATTATATTTCTGCTGTGCTTCGGTTACTGCGGTTTCCAGTGTTTTCTTGTCTTTGGTCGGCGGTGCTATCCAAGTTTCTGCTTTTGATGTGCCATATCTTTCGCCAGTTATCTTTTCCCAACGCCCTTTATACTTGGTGGCATCGGTTTTTATCTGGTCATAAGCTCCGTCCCAGCCACGCATTTTGACGAGGGCTATCACTTCGTCTGTATGCTTGTCATTGTCAAGAGACTGCTTCAAATCGTCAAGTGTCGGCTCTGTTTTTAGTATCTTTACCCAAGCATCAGCCGAGTCCTTTTTGGTCATATCTACTGGCGATGTGATACCAGTAGCATATACTGACGAATGTGGGGCTTTTCTTTCTGTCCATCCTTTGCCTTCAGGAAAGTTAATCCTTGCTAAACCATTTTTAGTTTCCACAGTAGATACTGCTGAAGGAGTTCCATTATTTACAAGATATTTATAGTCTTGTTTTTTCATATCTGAAATAGGACATTCTCCAGTGAGGGCAGAAGCGATGGCTTGTGCTATACTGGTTTTTCCCGAACCATTATCGCCCTTTATTATGGTAATCGGCTTTAAATCAAACTCGGCACTTTCTATTCCTCTGAAATTATTTATAGTAGCTTTCATTAAAACGGCTCCTCTACTGTTTCATTTTCCAAAACCTGTAAAGGCTCTTTGTATTCTTCCACTGTGTCAAAAGGTGGGTTTTGCTCGGTGTCTATGCTGATATTTGGTTGTGGCAATCTTTTATATTGTTTGTTTTCGGGCGTGACCTCGTCATTTTCAAAATATTCATCGTCATATTTTATCTCTAAATCCAAGTCCTCTGATAGCCTGTGTATCACACTCTTACGGGCCATTCTGTCATAAAAATTCGACCAGAATGTTAGGTGTGAACCTGTGCTAATTGCACGCCTTCTATCCACTTCATATTTTGGCATAACATCTATCATTTCCTGTCCATTTTTCAGAGTAAAAATAGCATATACACATTTAAACTCCTTCTCTATGTTTTTCACTGGAATATCTAAATTTGGAATATGTAGTAGATACTCATCTGTGCCGAGTTTGTATTCAAACAAATCATGTGTGAAAACGCACCTACTTTTGATTTTTACCACATCTGTATTGTTTAATATCCTTTTTATTACACCTCGCACCATTTCAGTATATACAACCTTGCCTTTGCGAATGGTAAACGCTGCTTCCTTTCCATTTGGATAAAGACCAGCACTCGCACATAGCAGGCAAGCCTTAAAAAGTGACTTTCTGTCTGCTTTTAATAGGTCTGCATTTTCCTGCAGGGCGGTAATCGTAACTCTTTTAAATTTTTCGATGGGTATCTCTGGTGGTAAAACCTTCCGCAGTTCATCATCCATCTTGTCAAGGTCACCGCGGAACATAGCCATCGGTGTCAGCTCATATTGAGTCTGTGGTTTTTGTAAATTACTCATAATTTACTCCTTTATATGATTTTTATTATATTCTTGTGTTATCGGACAGAATGCAGTCGAGAACGCTGGGCAAAAACGCTCTGAACATAGCAAGCTCATCGGGTTCTCTGCAAAAGCATTTACATTTTTTGTGTCTTTTTGAAAATCAGCGAAGTTCCGTATTATGCGATTTATGGTGGCATAAGCTGTCTGTTCACTTAGGTGGACATCGTATTCGGTGGTTTTAGGTGTTTCTTGACTTCGTGTTTTTGGGATTCGTTTTACAAAGTCAATTGCTATGCCTTCTACTTTGATGTCAGGATATTCTGACCGATATAAAAGCGAATAAGCACCTAATTGGGCGTGGTGTGACCTCACCACAGCACCAGTTTTTAAATCTCGGATATAGACGCCTGTCTTACCCTGGCACACCAAATCTATATGCCCTGTGACTTGCCATTCGTCATTTATTTCAGCACTTACATTTAATTCCACTGCCACAGGTTCTATAAATTTTCCTATGCCCTCTATATAAGCTTTAGCCATTCTTTCTATCTGCATTTTGGCTACATCGATGTTTGGAGTGGTGTCGTCTGTTTCCACGCCCTCTTTTATATTGTCTTGAAGGTTTGACATTACTTCGTCTATCGGGTTTTGAAATTCAATCTTGTCTATCCTTGCTTGGAAGTATTTCTCTATATAAAAGTGGGTGGAAGTTCCCAAGATAGCACCAATATTTGGTTTTATGTCTCGCAGTTTATATCCTGCATTTTCAATGTCATTCCTAAAAAGACGGGCAATAGCTCGCCTGGGACAGTCATTGTAAGCAGGTAGAGAGCTTGCTCTGATGCTATGTGGTTTTGTTTCTGTCATTTAATGTCCTCCGAAATCATTATATACCTTTTGTGACCTGATAAAATACCTATTATCTCACTAAAAATAATTATAATTCCCTATCTATAATTTTACGCCCCAGAAGTCAAATCATTTCTGAACTATTTTTTATTTGTAAAGGGGGACAAAATAATAAGTTACATAGAAAATGATTTGACAAATATTCGCTTATTTAAAATGGTGTATTTTATGATTGAATTATATGATTATCAGCAGGAAAGTTTGCAGGACATATTAGCTTGCTACAGGAAAGGATATAAGTCCGTTCTATTTCAGCTTGCCACGGGTGGTGGCAAAACGGTTATCTTTTCAGAAGTGTGCCGTAGAGCTGTGCTGAAGGGAAACTCTGTTCTGATACTGGTTCACAGATATGAACTGATAAAACAAATCGCCAATACACTAAATGACTTCGGTGTCGATTTCGGTATCATAGCAGCTGGCACGCCCCAAATAAACAAGCAGGTTATGATAGCAAGCGTGCAAACGCTTATTCGCAGGTTGGATAGCATAAACGATCCCACTTTAATTATCTGTGATGAGTGCCACAGAATTACTGCAAATACATATACTACAATCCTAAAACATTATCACACAGCGTTAGTTTTGGGTGTGACAGCTACTCCCTGCCGAACCGATGGCACAGGTTTGAATAAAGTTTTTGATGTAATGGTCAATGGGGCTTCTGCATCCGAGCTGATGAAAATGGGTCGGCTTGCAAAACCTATATATTACGCTCCGCCCCAGCAGTATGATTTAGATAGCATAAAAACCATTATGGGCGACTGGAATAGCGGTGAACTTGAAAATAAAATAAACAAATCTGCTATCACTGGTGACTGCATTTCCCACTATCAGAGTATCTGCAATGGAGCGTCTGCTCTGTGTTTTTGCATATCTATAAAGCACGCTGAAAATGTGGCAAGGCAGTTCAACGAAGCAGGCATCCCATCGGCGAATATTGACGGCACTATGACGGGCGAGCAAAGAGTAGAGATTATAAACAAGCTAAAAAATGGACAGATAAAGGTTCTTGTATCGGTTGACTTGCTGTCTGAAGGTTTTGATGTGCCAGCAGTTGACTGTGTAATATCTCTCCGCCCTACACAATCGCTGGTCATTTTTATGCAACAAATCGGGCGAGGGCTTCGCATAGCAGAAGGCAAATCAACCTGCATAGTCCTTGACCACGCGAATAACATATTTCGGCACGGAGCAATAGAAAATATCACTGATTGGACATTAGAGGGCGGACATAAAAGGGCAAAAAGCTTGGAGGCTCTGCCCTCTATAAAACGCTGTAAAAAATGCTTTGTCATATTGACTGGTGCGAAGTGCCAGGTCTGTGGTTCTGAACCTGAGGTGTCTGAAAAAGAACTAGAAATAAAAGAGGGCGAGCTGCAAAGGATAGAGCTTGAGAAAATACGGAAACAGAATAGAAAAGAGCAAGGAATGGCACGGACACTCCCAGAGCTATTGGTTATAGCAAAGAAAACAGGCAAAAAGCCGGGCTGGGCGTATTATGTTTATAATAGCAGAATAAATAAAGGAGGCGGATTTTGAATTTAAAGGATATGGAAGGCAAGACATTTGGTATGAAAACTTTATCGGATATTAACAAATTAAATAAGACTAATGATATAAATGCGTTTGAGATTGGATTGGCTATGCTGATATTTTCTGTGCCTATTATGATAGCAGGCATATATAATGCTATTGTGTCGTTATTTAGTAAAAAAACAGCGAAGTGAAAGTCACAGAAGATAGCCTAAATACAATCGACAAGAACTTTCCTGAATGGAAACCATTTCAAATAAAAAGAGATATATAAATGCCAAAAATAGCCATCGCTCAAATAGACGGCTCTATGCCGAACTTTGCACTTATGAAAATAGCAGGCTATCACGAGAGCAAAGGTGACACTGTTTGCAGATATGAAGGTGAATTGTTCGAAAGCGAATATGACACAATATATGCAAGCAAGATATTTGATTTTAGTCCGATGCCACAATTTCCCAAAAGAACTATATTCGGCGGGACTGGGATAGACCATAGTAACAAACTACCACCAGAGATAGAAAAGGCCACACCAAGCTATACACTATATTCTGACTGTGACTATCATTTAGGATTTACCCAAAAAGGTTGCCGAAATGCTTGTGGTTTCTGTGTCGTGCCTAAAAAAGAAGGAAAACCTTATCCTTATAACACAATAGACGAAATACTTGTGAACCCAAAAGGCACAAACAAACTGCTACTGCTTGACAATGACTTCTTTGGCGGAGAGTTTTGGAATGAAAACCTGCAAAGAATAATAGATTTAAAGCTGAAAGTCTGTTTTCAACAAGGAATAAATATCCGAAACATAACACCCGAACAAGCACAGCTACTGGCAAAATGTAATTATTACAATGTCAAATTCAAGCAAAGATATATCAGCTTTGCTTGGGATAATATCAAAGACAAAGAACTGATAAAACAAGGAATAAAGATTTGCAATGATGCAGGGATACCTTCAAAAAATATGCAGTTTTTCATTCTGATAGGATATAATAGCACACAAGCAGAGGACTTTGAAAGGGTAGAATATCTGCGGGAAATAGGTGCTATGCCATTTGTGATGAAATACAAGAAGGATGATCCATATCAAAAACATTATGCTCGCTATGTGAATTTACGCTCTATCTTTAATAGCATTATGTTTGACGAGTATGAGCCGTATAAGAGATATAAAAAAGTAGGACTTTTGTTTTAATATGACAGAAAAGCACCTGCAACAGCAGATATTAAAAACAATCGGATGCCTGCCCGAATATCGGTTATTTAGGAATAATGTGGGTATGCTATTAGATATAAACGGCACGCCTGTGAAATATGGTTTGTGTGTTGGTAGCTCTGATATAATCGGCTTGAAAGCAGTCACCATTACAGAGGAAATGGTCGGACAGCAGATAGCACAGTTTGTCAGCATCGAAGTCAAATCTGAAAAAGGCAAGCTGTCACCAGCACAAGAGAACTGGCTACAAATGGTGGAGGCTATGGGCGGTGTGGCAGTAGTGATAAAATCTATAACAGAAATAAATAAAATAATAAGAGAGGAAGTATGAGTGTAGAGTTAAAAGAAAAATATTCAGATAGTGAAGCTTTTTATCTAATAAAAGAAGGATTGGAAGAGTTAGCCACTTTGAGAGAGGACAGTATGCCACTTATAAATAAAGACATTATATGTTTTTTGCTTGCTATAATGCTACAAGAAACAGATGCCGAAGGGCGTATAGCCAAAGATAAGTCAGAGTCCTCCCGAAGTTTGTTTCAAATAAAACATAAGACATTAGGGGATGCTTTTAAAACGACAAAAGGTGAAGATTTCTTTTTAGAAAGAGCAGACGCAATTCTTGAAAAATACATAAAACCTGAAACTACAACACATGTATTTCAAGAGCCAATAGATTGGGAAAAAATAAAAGACAACAAGGATGCAAAAACAACTATAGTCCACGATATGTTCTTATCTAAAGATTTTGATTTGGTCGCAGTGATGTTTGCCAGGTATTTACCTTTGAAACATGGGACGCGTGTAATTCCGAGTGCGAAAATAGAGTCAGAAAAGGCAGCCTGGGAAGAATATGTGTATTGCTGGGGTCCAAATAACAAAGATTATGATATTGGAAAAGCGAGATGGTCACCACGGTGGAAAAGAGCTGTAACCACAGTTGATAGTCTATTTAGTCAATAACTACTGCATTGGAAATATAAACTATGTTACCCCTATAATTATTAACAAATTTATATTCTGAACTGACCACAGTTATTATGTCACCAGCCACATAGCCTTCAAAAATTGTTTCTCCAAAATGTCTGTTTGTTTCAGTTTGTATTCTTTTAAATCTATGTTTTTCAGAAACTGCAAATCTCATTAAAATATAGTTGGTCTCATTATACCCATCTATCCATAAAGAATTGTCAGCGTTTATACTACTAATTATGCCCGAAATTCTTATAGGGTTGGTATGAAAAATTTGTATATCATCTATTAAAGCTCCTAATTCTGTCTCTGCCTCTCTGGTCAGCTCCTCTGCAGTCATTTTCCTATATACTGTTTCCTCTGCACCAGCAGTAGCTATCAGCAGAGCGAGTATTATTATTGTTATTAGTTTTTTCATTTGTCCTCCTAAATAATATAAAAAGACAAACCCACTACTTCATCGGGAGTTCCATAGCAGGTTGCCTTCTAATATTAAACAGTCTCCTTATATCCTTGTTTCAATTATATTTTTTACAAAGTCGATGCAGTTGTATAGTGCTGATATTTTGATATATTCTTGGTCTGTATGTGGGATTAAAAAACCACAAGACACCACCAAAACGATATGGGACATTTGTCTGCTTCGCAGAAGGCGCAAGGAAGTGTTTATCTCAGCTCTCAACGAGCGAAGCTCCTCAACGCACGCTTGCGTGCCTCAACTGCCTGAAGTGCTCCATCTTTCAAATTTCTCATTTCAAATAAATGATTTTTCAGTTGACAGAAACAAGCCAAAAAAATAAATGGCTTTATGGTTGTAGGTAGAGGAGTATTGTGCGAATATCTGATTCAGCTCGGTTTATACAGCGATACTGTGATCGAGAAATTTGATAAATATTACATCAAACTAAAAGAGTTGAATCAGAATATCAATCTTTTTTCACGCAAAATGCAGCCTGAAGAGATATGGGTCAGACATTTTGCAGATTCTCTCAGCGTCTTTGAAGTATGCCATGATTGGTCGAGGAAAAGGGTGTTAGACTTCGGCACAGGCGGAGGTTTACCTGGTCTTCCGCTAAAAATAGCACAGGCTGATATAGATATGTCATTTTTAGACAGCACAACCAAAAAGATAGAAGCATTGCGAAAGATCACAGAATACATGCAGATTTCGGATGTGCATTTTTTGAGCAGCAGGATAGAAGAGTTGCCCGCTGAGCAGTATCAGGGAGCCTTTGATATCATCATATCGCGGGCTGTAAAAATCACGCCTACCATAGCGGTTTCTCTGTTGCGCGTGCTAAAAAGGACAGGTGTGATTTATTTGTATAAATCGGGAAACTATGAGGATGTATCAGCTTTTGCGAATCATCGCATACACAAAGTTGGGTCGGGGGTAAACCTCTGTGACCCCGAAGGAAAAGCTACAGAAAGGAATATTGTGGAGATAAAAAATGGGTAAAATCATAACAATAGTAAACCAAAAAGGTGGAGTGGGAAAGACCACTACATCTGTAAATCTAGCAGCAGCTCTGAGTATCTATGAAAAGAGAACATTGCTGATAGATCTAGACCCACAGGGCAACGCCACGTCAGGGCTAGGCATAGATAAAACAAAGCTTCAGACACACTCTTATGATATCTTGCTAAACAAAGAAACAGCGGATAAAGCTGTAATAAAAACCGATTTTGAGAATCTAGACATTATAGGCAGTAATATCGATTTGATAGGCGCCGAAATAGATCTGGTTAGCGAATTTGCCCGCGAACAAAAGCTAAAAGTAGCATTGCAAAATATAAAGGACAACTATGAATATATCTTGATAGACTGTCCCCCTTCGCTCGGGCTACTTACTGTAAACGCTATGACCGCTTGCACAGACGTCATCATACCCATACAGTGCGAATATTACGCTCTGGAAGGGGTTAGCCAGCTGCTAAACACTATCCGCTTGATCCAAAAGAACCTAAACCCAACTATCAACATTTTGGGCGTGGTTCTTACTATGTTTGACAAGCGACTAAATCTATCAAATCAAGTGGCAATAGAGGTCAAAAATTACTTCAAAGAAAAGGTGTTCAAGGCAGTAATAGTGCGTAATGTAAAACTATCTGAAGCCCCGAGCTTCGGCAAAACTATATTTCACTACGATGTAAAATCACCCGGCGCCCAAAATTATCTACATTTAGCTATGGAGGTGATACAAAGATGAGCAGCAAAATGAGCCGACTCGGTCGTGGTATAGAAGTGCTGATACCTGATGTAGAAGAGCCAGTTCCCGGCGGTGTCACCACTGTCGATGTCAGCTATATCAAGGCAAATAAATATCAGCCACGCAAGAAGTTTGACCAAGAAAAATTGCAAGAGCTATCAGAGTCGATAAAGGAAAATGGCTTGATACAGCCGATAGTGGTATGCCAAAATAGCGATACTGACTATGAACTAATAGCAGGGGAAAGAAGGCTCGAAGCCTGTAAAATGGCGGGCTTGACCACCATACCTGTGTATATCAGAGCTGTAACCGAAAAAGAAAGGTTAGTGCTGGCTATCATCGAAAATGTGCAACGTGAAGACCTTACGCCGATAGAAGAAGCACGCGCCTATCAGCAGCTAATAGACGAATTTAGCCTGACTCATCTGGATGTGGCGAAGATCATGAGCAAAGACCGTGCCACTGTCACGAATGCTCTGCGACTGCTGAAGCTCAGCGAGGGTATACAGGCTATGATAGAGAACAAAGAGATTTCATCTGGTCATGCCAGGGCTATACTATCGGTTAGCGAAGAAAAGCAAGAAGAATTTGCCCGCGATATAGTTACGAAGCAATATACTGTGCGAAAAGCAGAGGAAGAAGCCCCTGCCTACAATGCCGAGACAGGGAAGGTGAAAAAGCCACCGAAAAGCAAAATATTAGAGCCAAAATATATCAGAGATATAGAAAATAACATATCGGGCATGATAGGTTACCCTGTCAAAATAAAAGAAAAAAAGAATGGTGCAGGCGAGATAGTCATAGCTTTCCAAAGTGCTGATGAGCTAGACTTGATAGCCACTAGCTTGAAAGATAATAAATAGAACTGCTGCTATAAACGATTTACTGGAGAGATGAAAAAAAAGATATATTATATTTTTCTCATTTTACTGCTGACGACCACTATTTACTGTATGGTCCACAACGCTCTTTTGGAAAAAAGGCTGCTGGCTTATCACGATAAAAGCGAAGCACTTGCCGACAGCTTAGTGTTGCTTCGTCTAGAAAATACCAGCTTGAAAGAAGATGTGGAGACCCTAAAAGAGAATCAATCTTTGCATATCACTGCCCAAAGTGACAACCCCACATTGCTTTCTGCCCTTTCCACTATGACGAACTTAGCCAGATTCATTCCTGATTTTGTCCCCCTGCAGTCTAGCTATGCTGTGTCAAAAGAATTTAACTCAAACCACCAGTCGATAGATCTATCTGCGTCGAAGGGAACTAAGATTTTTTCCGCTGGAGCGGGTATCGTGATAGCCTGCTACGAGGACAAAAATCTGGGAAATGTGATACTGATAGACCACCTAAATTCATACAAAACTTTATATGCACACCTCGACCAGTTCCGAGTATCCGTAAATACATTTGTCGAAAAAGGGCAAGAAGTTGGGTCAGTGGGAAACACAGGGAACAGCACAAACCCGCACCTCCACTTCCAAATTTATTTTGGCAATGACCCTGTGGAGCCAAATTCCATCATGAAAATAGCAAAATATAAAAATTAAAATAATATTACATAGAAAGGAGAGCTTATGTTCGCTGAAAAAAACAAAACCGTAACCATCACTACTTTGATAGGTAAGACCTGCAAAATAGTCGGAAATATCGTAACCAAAGAAAGTATTCGCGTAGACGGTCATGTGGTGGGAAACATAGAAACAGACACATTTGTCAGCATAACAGAAGGTGCAAATGTAGAAGGCGATATCAAAGGAAATGAGCTGTATGTAGCAGGTAAAGTGACCGGCAATATCAATGTCTCAAAAGTGATAGAACTAGCGAAAACTGCCGTCATTACAGGTGATGTGGTCACCGCTAAATTGCAAGTGGATACAGGCGCTATATTCAATGGCACCAGCCGTATGGGAGAAAACGCACGCAATAATGAATCTAAAAACCCTACACAAAAACCTAACTGGTTGGAAAACAAATAACGAAGCAGTGCGGGTAGTAAACACGCTTGCTTCTAGTGCAGTCACTATGATGATTTCTGTGACTGTATCTTGCGCTGCGGGGTTTTTTCTAGACCGCTATCTAGGATACAAGATACTTTGCCTCGCGATAGCGACATTTAGTGGGGTCGTGATAGGTTTTATTTTAGTTTTAAAAAAGATAGATAAATTTTTTAAACAGCCCAGCTGCACAGAATAAAAGGTGATGTATTTACGCCCTTTTACATGTGACTGCTGAGATGAGCTGTCTATATTACACAGACAAAAAGAGTCTTTTATGTATATATCAGATTATATGATCATGGCTATAGCCGAAGCCGAAAAAATGAGAGGGAAAACGAACCCAAACCCAAACGTTGGGGCGGTCATAGTCAAAAATAACAGAGTGATAGGCACTGGCGCCACCCAACCTTATGGCAAAGACCACGCTGAGATCCAAGCGCTAAAAAACTGCATGCAAGACCCGCTAAACGCAGACCTGTATGTTACTCTGGAACCTTGCTGTCACGCAGGAAAAACTCCCCCCTGCACAGACGCTATCATAAAAGCAAATATCAAAAATGTCTATGTGGGCATCAAAGACCCAAACCCACTAGTAAACGGAAAAGGCTTTGAAGCTCTAAAAAAAGCAGGTATAAATGTAGAATATCACTTTTATGAAAATGAAATATCACAACAGCTGGAGACATATCTCTGGTGGATAACTACTCAAAGACCCTTCATTATACTAAAAAATGCCGCCAGTTTAGACGGCAAAATAGCAGCTGAAAATGGCGACTCCAAATGGATAACCAGCAAAGCTGCCCGCAAGAAAGTCCACCAGCTACGAAACGAGGTAGACGCTGTAATGACCACTGTAAACACTGTGCTAAAAGACGACCCCCTCTGTAATGTTCGCCTCGATGACATAGATGAAGTAAAGCACCCTATCAGATTGATCCTCGACCCAAAGCTCGAGATACCGCTCACATCCGCTATCTTGAACTCGATAGATAAGTATAAAACCATCGTGTTTTATGACAAATCTATCAAAACAACCGGTAACTTCGCAAAACTAAATAAATTTATCGCCAGTCAAAAGGACAGTATGATAGCCCTCACCCCCGTGGCAGCTGAAAATGGTAAGCTGGATTTGGCGGAAGTGTTTTATATACTGGGGCAGTGGAAAATCACCTCGATCATGGTGGAAGCAGGAACTACCCTAAATTCCTACCTGATCCAAAATAACTTTGTAAACAAAATCTGTTACTTTATAGCCCCCAAGATACTGGGAGGAAATCAAAACGTATTCCAAAACCTGAATATCCCCTCTCTAGAAAAGCATATCCCCCTGAGAAATACCTCTGTCGAAATCTATGGCGACAATGTCTTGATCATAGGATATATGGAAGTAAATTAGAAATTAGAAATGAGAAATGAGGTGTGCTATGCACGATGTGAAGGATGTGTTTATCTCAACCTTCAACGCACGCTTGCGTGCCTCAACTGCACGAAGTGCACCATATTTCTAATTTCTAATTTCTAATTTACCTATAAAGCTATCATTTAAAGGCACTTATAAAATATTTTTTTATGGTGCTTTGTATCGCCATAATTTATAGCACTTTAATAGAAGGAACAAGCAAGGAGGCTCGGACTAGCTCTCACCTTCTCCGACCCTCCTTGCTTGCTCGTTGTGCAAACATATTATTTATCATAGCGTTATAAAACATCAAAAAAGATAAATTTAAAGAAGAGAAAATGATAATTTCAATAGAGGTTATAAGTTATATTTAATTAGTTTTTTACGGGTGAGGAGCAATTCCCCTCTGCATTAATACGAGATGGAAGTGGAGATTCGGTTGGCAAGGGTTGCCTTCCCTACGCAGATCATTTTTTGGCTATGATAAATGCTGTTTGGGTTTGAAGATCATCGTCTGACATGTTTGAAAAGCGTAGTGACAGCTTTTTTCTGTCTATAGCGGGAGTAGAGATATCTGCATATTTGTCCTCATAGATTATATTCAAGCCAGCCTGCTGTATCAGTAACACATGCTCTGAGTAGGTTTGTCTGTTTAGCAGATAAGGGAGCTTCCCGCAAATGAGTTTCCAATATTTATCAGAAAAAGCCCAATGCCCATTCCAGTATTTAGAATGTCGGTGACTGCGGAAATCTATATCATGGGACATCATCCCACCAGCAGATAGTATTTTAGAAAAAAGGTGATAAGTGCCTGCCAAGCTGTCTATATGCTCTAGCACACGCTGGGAGATGATATAATCTACACTATTTTCCGGAATATTGTGGGTCTGCCACTGGGCAAAATATGATATTTTGACTTCAGGTTGATTTTCGGCTAAAAGAGCTGATTCTATATTAGCTATCCTTTCTTTTTTCAAGGTGTTTTGCAGTAGATTTTCGGGAAGTATATGCACCGGGAAGGAGTAGTCGTGTAGCAATGGCTTCATATCTGGGAATTCCTGCTCATCGGGGATATTGGCTCTCTCCGAAAACAATGCTACCAGCTCGTGCAATACCTTTTGATTTCGCTCTGTATTTGCGTGTGAAAGACTGTCAAAAGCTGTATATTCTGCACTACCGGAAAGGAGAGCTGCTAGCCCGATACCCAGAGAATCGCCAGGACCAAATTCCGCCACTCGCTGTGGAACCGCTTCTAAACCATTTTGAAATGACAGAACTAAATGCCGCAACCAAACGGCATAACAGTATCTGGCAGAATCCGACCCTTGTGTGCCTCCGCTGTATATATACTTCGGAAAGCAGTTTGACATCAAAATAAACACAAACTGTCGTAGGGGAATCAGCCGAAAAACTTTTCTCATCAATGAACGTAGCATTTTTTATATCTCTTAATGAAAATATAACATAGATAGAGCCGAAAAGTTGCATAGCAAATTATAAATTATAAATGCCGTGTGCTGCGCACCAATGAAAATATTCAAACCACCCCGTCCACCAACTTCGTTGGTAATTACACATGACAAAACACCAATGACATGTAATTTGTCCTTTGTAATTTCCAATGAAGTTGGACTAGCACACCGCATTTCTAATTTCTAATTTCTAATTTTATTTCCCCCTTGTGTCACTCAAAAAGAGAAAATGTATTCCCTTCCATTTTTAAAAGGAGATAGAAGGATGGAAGCTATACAGATGTTACAAAGAAATATCGAAATTATACAGAATGATATACGTGTGATCCACACAAAATTAGATGAGACGAACCGACGACTGATAGAAATAGAGAGCCAAAAATACCGTTGCACCAGAGAAAACGACCTCAGGTATATAAAGCTGTGTGAGTTTGAACGCTTTTTCAAAATAGAGCACGAAAATATCCAAAATAAAAGGCTGGAAAAGCTAAGCAAAAGCTCAGAATTTATAAAGAATATACTGGCTATCATGAATTCTATCAGCCCTCTTGCTATATCATTTTTAGCCTATTTAGTGCTAAAGGGATAAATAAAAAGCCGCG
>Ga0082212_10004964_pt1 | contig 18327 bp, 8 predicted proteins | sample TergutNt197P3_FD_71548 | JGI IMG/M metagenome (GOLD analysis project Ga0082212, IMG submission 71548) | Neocapritermes taracua P3 segment gut microbial communities from Petit-Saut dam, French Guiana - Nt197 P3 | ecosystem: Host-associated > Arthropoda: Insects > Digestive system > Gut ...
ACACATCTATACCTGTCCTGCCGCAGGTGGGGCAGGAGATGACCTCCACGCCGCCTTCTTTCAGCTCTAGCGCCCGCAGTATATCCAGGGCCAGCCGTACTTCCTCCACCGGGTCGCCGGTAAGGGATACGCGCAGGGTATCGCCTATGCCTTGCGCCAGTAATGCCCCTATGCCCAGCGCCGATTTTATGCTGCCTTTGCCCGGCAGCCCGGCTTCCGTTACCCCTATGTGTAAGGGATAATCGCATAGGGCGGCCATTTGTCGGTAAGCGGCCAGCATCAGCGGCAGGCGGCTGGCTTTAAGGGATATCTTTATATCGAAAAACCCCGCGTCCTCCAGCATCTCTATATGGCGGCCCGCGCTTTCCACCAGCGCCTCCGCCGTAAGCCCGCCGTATTTTTTCAGCAGATCCTTTTCCAGCGAACCGCCGTTTATACCCACGCGTATGGGTATGCCGGCGCTTTTAGACGCCAGCACTACCTGCCTTACCCTTTCTTTGCCGCCTATATTGCCGGGATTGATGCGCAGACCGGCTACCCCCGCTTCTATGGAAGCCAGAGCCAGGCGGTGATCGAAATGTATATCCGCTACCAAAGGCAGCGGGCTTGCAGGCAGTATCTTAGTAAGGGCCGCTGCGTCGGCAAAATCCGCCACAGCCAGACGGCCTATATCGCAGCCCGCCGCGGCCAGTTTCCCCAACTGGGCCAGGGTAGCCTCCACATCGGCGGTGCGGGTGTTGTTCATGGATTGTACGGAAATAGGCGCGCCGCCGCCCACCCGCACTTTTCCCAGCATAACGGGGCGGCTGGCCCTGCGCTTACAGAGCCCGCTCATAGTCATCTCCCGATCAGACGCATGATATCATTGAATGTTATAACTATCATCAAAGCGAACAGCAGCATAAGGCCGGCGAAATGCACCATGCCCTCGCGCTTGGGGTCAAGGGGCTTGCCGCGCAGAGCTTCCACCAGCAAAAAGACAACGCGGGAGCCATCCAAGGCCGGTATGGGCAGCAGATTGATAACGGCCAGGTTTACGCATAAAATGGCGGTGATGAACAGCAGGGAGGACAGGCCGTAGCTGGTGGCCTCGCTGATGACATTTACCACCCCCACCGGGCCGCTTACATCCGCCTCCACCGTTCCGGCCACCATGCCTACAAGGGCCGAAAGCAGCTCCCTGGTAAACATATAGGATTGTCTGAAACCAAGGCCGATGGCGGTAAAAAAGCTTTGCCGCACCACCGCAGGGTAAATGCCGATAAGCCAGCGCCCGCTTTCCTCCTCGTAATGGGGCTGTACGGTCATGGATATCTCCTTGCCATCCCGGCTTACCACCACATCTAAATCCTCGCCCACATCCCGCAGGGAAACGGCCGGGCTGATATCGGCCCAAACATTTACTGGTTGCCCGTTTATGCCAACGATGATGTCGCCCGGCAGCATACCGGCAACTTCCGCGCCACGGCCCTCTATCAGTTCACCTACCTCGCTGGTGGAGGAAGCGGTGCCCATCATCATAAAAAGTATTATAAAAATAAGCACGGCTGTAAGGAAGTTCATAACCGGCCCGCCTAAAATGACCGATATGCGCTGCAACACCTTCTTTTTGTTGAAGGAACGCGGGTCGTCGGTCTCCTCGTCGTCGCCCATCATCAGGCAATGACCGCCTATGGGGAAAAGCCGCAGCATATATTCTGTTTCCTTGCCCTTTATGCCGAACAATCTGGGGCCCATGCCCAGGCTGAAATCATAGACATATATCCCGTTGAGCTTGGCCATTATGAAATGCCCGAACTCGTGGCTTAAGATAAGCAGGCAAAACACCAGTATGGCAGCTAGTATGGACATCTTGAACCTCCTGTTATTTACGTGCTATGTATTGCTCCGTAAAAGCTCTGGTCTCTTCATCCGCGGCCAGCACATCGGTAATATTGTTAAGAGTACGGAGTTCGTGCGCCTCCAGCGCTGCCGCAAGCCCCGCGCCTATGGCGGTAAAGGGGATGCGTCCGGCCAAAAAGGCCGCCCCCAGCACCTCGTTGGCGGCATTATAGGCCGCCGGTGCGCTTGCGCCGGCCCGCCCCGCCGCATAAGCCAGCGCCAAAGCGGGGAAGCGCGAAGTATCCGGCCGAGAGAACTCCAGGGAAGCCATGGCAGCCAGATCCAAAGGCGGCACAGGGTTTGGCGGACGCGCCGGAGAGAGCAATGCATACTGTATAGGCAGACGCATATCCGCCGGGCCAAGTTGGGCCTTTATGCTGCCGTCCCCGAAGCGCACCAGGGAATGGACAACGCTTTGAGGGTGTATAAGCACATCTATATCATCATAATCCAGGCCGAACAGCCAGTGAGCCTCTATCACTTCCAGCCCCTTATTAGCCAGGCTTGCGCTGTCTATGGTCACTTTGGGCCCCATATTCCAGGTAGGATGGCAAAGCGCCTCTGCCGCTGTCACGGTTTTAAGCTCCTTCGCGCTTTTACGGCAAAAAGGCCCGCCGCTGGCCGTCAGTATAAGCCCGGCCGGAGGTTCATCCCCCAGCAGGCATTGGTAAATGGCGGAATGCTCGCTATCCACAGGCACTATAAAGGCGTTGTTTTGCCGCGCCGCCGCCGTTGCCAGATCCCCGGCGGCCACCAGAACCTCTTTGTTGGCCAAAGCAAGTTGCTTGCCGGCGCTAAGCGCGGCGAAGGCCGGTCTTAAGCCCGCTATACCGGAGATTGCCGCCAAGGTAAGGTGGGCTTGCGGCCAGACCGCCGCGGCTATCAGGCCGACCTCGCCCACGGCAATTTCCAGCGGGATGCCGCTAAGCTCCGCCTTAAGTTCCGGGTAAGCGCCTTCGTCGGCTAAAGCCACCATTTGCGGTCGGAATTCTTTGGCCTGGGCGGCCAACAGCCGCCAGTCGCTGCCGGCAGCCAAGGCGTTAACCTGCAATTTTTCCGGGAACCAGCGGCAGACATCCAGCGTTTGCACACCTATGGAGCCGGTAGAGCCCAAAATGCTTATACTTTTCATAAGTTACCCACACTAACGGATGAAAGCAACCAAAGCACCAGTGGAGCGCTGATAAGAAGGCTGTCGAAACGGTCCAGCACACCTCCATGACCGGGCAGTATATGCCCGGAATCCTTGACCCCGGCCCAACGTTTTAGGGCGGATTCCCCCAAATCCCCCAGTTGCGCCGCCACGGAAAAGAGCAAGGCCAGCGCCAAAGAGGTGAAGAAAGGCACATGCAGCGCCAGACATATATATATACCGCAGATAAGGGTGGCGCAGACAAGCCCGGCGCCGGCCCCCTCCCAGGTTTTGTTAGGGCTGATAAGCGGGGCCAGTTTAAGACGGCCATAGCGGCTTCCCGCAAGATGAGCGGCGCTGTCGGTTATCCATACGTTGAAAAAAGCCGTAAGTATCCAGCGCCAATCGGCCTGGCCCAGGCGCAAGGCCAGCAAAGCCCCGAAGCCCACCCCCACATATAGGGTAGCGCAAGCCCGTATCAAACCGGCCGTTAGCGACCCCTTGCGGTATCGCGCTAAAAAAATATAGGCCGCAACGGTCAGCAGTGTTGTCACGGCGAAAGGCCAGACCATGCCGGAAATAAGCCCAAAGGTCCAGGTAAGCAGCAGCGTTGCCAGGGTATCTAAAGGGAAACTGACCGCAAAGGAACGCCGTAGGAACAGCTCGTTAAGCTCATAGGCGGCCAGAACAGCCAAAACAGCGCATAACAAAGCCAGCAACCAACTGCCCACATAGCAGCAGACAAGCAGCAGCGGTATGCCGATGATGCCGGTTACTACCCTTTCCCTCATGATCTGACCTCCCAATCAAATACCCCCAAAGCGGCGCTCCCGCCCCTGATAATCAAGTATGGCTTCCAACATATCCCTCTTGGAAAACTCCGGCCACAAGCGGGAGGTAAAATACAGCTCCGCATAAGCGGCCTGCCACAGCAGAAAATTACTTAGGCGCAGTTCCCCGGCGGGGCGTATCAGAAGATCCAATTCCGGTTGGCCCGCCGTATCCAAACAGGCAGCGAACTTGTCCTCGTCTATGTTTTGCGGCAAAAGCGCGCCGGATAAGGCTCCTTCGGCCAGTTCCCGCGCCGCCCGCGTTATCTCCTGACGGGCGCCGTAATTGACGGCCAGGTTGAGCGTCATTTTTTTATTGCCCGCGGTGGCTGTCTTTACGTCTTCGTAAAGTTTGCGGATAGCACCCGGCAAAACGCTCCAGTCCCCCAGCCCGTGCAGACGTATTTGCTGTTCTTGCAGCAGGGGCAACTCCTGTTTCAAGTATTGGCTCAATAGGCGCATAAGGAAATCCACTTCCGCCTGAGGGCGTCGCCAGTTTTCCGTGGAAAAGGCAAAGACGGTCAGCACAGGTATATGTATTTCCCGGCAAATCTCCACCGCGCGGCGCAGGGCTTCCGCTCCCGCCTTATGGCCGAAGGTACGCGCCCTGCCCCCGGCAGCGGCCCAGCGGCCGTTGCCGTCCATGATAACGCCAATATGCCGCGGCAAATGCCCGCTATCCAACTGTGTCAACAAATCGCCGTATGGTTGCTGCTCGCTCATAAGACTCCCTATTAAGCAAATCAGATAATATATATCCCTTGCCCTTTTAATTATATACTACAATGTCCGGACAGTCAAATCAATTTGGCTGACGCGCCCAGCCTTGTAAAATATCAGAAGCGACAGGCCAGAGGGCATAAACCTGAAAGTGACACCATATACGGTGTCATATTCGCACCGGCACAAAACCTTTGATGTAAAGGCTGTTTTTTGTTACACAGCAATCCAGCGCATCTACCCTGACACCGGCGGCATAGGCGGCGGCCAGCGCTTCGCCAAAAGCGGGATGTGTACTGTTATTTGGCGTAAAATATTCCGTCCCGCTCATCTGTATCACAAATACCATGCGCGCCTCAAAACCCTCCTTTATACAGTCGGCAAGCTCCCGTAAATGCTTTACGCCCCGTAGGGTAGGGGCGTCCGGGAACATAGCTACGCCGTTTTCTTCCAGCGTAACGCCCTTAACCTCTATAAAAAGCCTGCGCTGTCCCGCCTCCGCGTAGATGTCGAAGCGGGAGCCTTTGTAAGGGGTTTCCGGCTTTATAAGGGTAAGGCCCTCTATATATCCGCCGCTTTGCAAATGCTCCAGGAATACCTTGTTGGGCGCCTGACTGTCCATATTTATTAGCCGCTCACCTTTCCATACGGAGATAAGGTCGTATTGTGTTTTGCGGCCGGTAGCGGCGGCTCTTTGCAGTATTACCCGTGCGCCGGGGAGCAGCAGTTCTTTGCACCTGCCGGTATTTTTTACATGAACTGTTTCGGTTTTGCCGCCGCTTTCCACAATTGCGATAAAGCGGTTGGGGCGGGAGATGAACTTTCCTTCCCGGATATTGTCGTATAGCATATATAGCTTGCCTTTCTTATACGGTCTGAAAAATACTTTAATTTTACCGGCCGCTTTTTTCGACGGTTTGGCCGCAGTGTATCTTGCAGCTTCCGGCCCTTTTTTACAGGCAGATCAATTCCTTGGGAGAGCTAAAAAGGTTTTCGCAACCGTTTTTTTGCACCAGTACAGTGTCCTCCACGCGGATACCGCAGTGACCCGGCAGGTAAATGCCGGGCTCTACCGTTACCAGGCAGCCTTCTTGCAGTGTATCCCGGCTTACGCGGCCCATAAAGGGACGCTCGTGTATATCCAGCCCCAGGCCGTGACCCAGGCCGTGACCGAAGTTTTCCCCATAGCCTTGCTCCGCTATATAGCCCCGTACCGCCGTGTCCACCGCTTGCGCCGCTACTCCTGCGCGTACAGTCTTTTCCCCCAGCTTATTGGCTGCCAGCACTATATCGTAAAGGCGGCGCTGCTTATCCGTTGGTCGGCCTATGAATACCGTGCGCGTAATATCCGCGCGATAGCCTTTATACATACAGCCAAAATCCACGGTCAAAAATTCTCCGGCCGCCAGTTTTTTATCCCCCGCCATGCCATGGGGCAGGCTGCCTCTGACGCCGGACACCACGATAAAAGGAAAACTAGGTTCGCAGCCCTGCTCATGCACACTTTGCAGCAGAGCCCATTCCAGCTCTTTTTCAGTGAGGCCAGGCCTTATAATGGCGCGGATGTCGGCAAAGACTTTATCCGTGCCGGCGCAGGCCTTACGCAAACAGGCAATTTCTGAAGCGTCCTTGACAATCCTTAGGTCTTCAATAAAGTTTTCAGCAGGTACCAGTTCTACTTCCGTGAGGGCAGCGCTTATCTCTTTATGCTGGGCATAACCAATATGGGCTGCCTCAAAGGCCAATCGCCCAACCCCATAAGCAGCGCATAATTCTTGCAGACGCCGCGGCAGGGGAGGGCTGGGGTCGCGGTAGAGCAATACCTCATAAGCCGGACATTCGTCCTTGGCTTGTTCGGCATAGCGGGAATCGGTAATAAAAACATTGGCCGCGCCTGCCTTGATCCCGCTGAGGAATAGATAGGATTCCCGGTTGGTAAAGCCGCTAAGATAGCTGACATTGGCTTCATTGACTACTAGCATAGCGTCAAAACCTTCTTTCGCCAGCCTTTGCCGCAGGGCTTCTAATCGTGGCGCAATAACAATAGCTTGCATGTACTCCCCCCTTATTATATGATTATCTATAACACTTATATGCAATTCTATTTTTTCGTCGCAGTTGTCTAAAACCCTTTTATTTTGTCTATTAAATAGAATTTCTTATAATTTAAAGGATATTTTTTCTATTTATAGAAGTAGCAATAGATATTTTACCGCTTTAAGGAGTACTGATATATGATTAGCCAAGAAATACTGCTGCAAGTAAAAAATTTGAAAAAATACTTTCCTGCCGGAGGAAAAAGCGCGCTAAAGGCGGTAGACGATGTCAGCTTTCATATTAGCCGCGGCGAGACTTTGGGGCTGGTTGGGGAGAGCGGCTGTGGAAAATCTACCATTGGCCGTACTTTGGTCAAATTATATGAGCCCACAGCCGGCGAGATTTATTTTGCCGCCCAAGATATAACGCTATTTAATAAGAAACAAAGTAAAGCATATGCCCGCAAAGCCCAAATGATATTCCAAGACCCTTATGCCTCGCTGGACGCGCGTATGACAGTAGGGGATATTATTGGCGAAGGTCTCGATATACACCGCCTAAGCCAAGGCAAGCAGCGTCAGGAGGTGATTTATGCCAACCTGCAAAAAGTTGGCCTGCAGCGTGACCACGCCAACCGTTTCCCGCATGAGTTTTCCGGAGGGCAGCGGCAGCGTATCGGCATCGCCCGCTCCTTAGCCATTGAGCCGGAATTCATTGTATGCGATGAACCCATCTCCGCCTTGGATGTCTCCATCCAGGCGCAAATCATTAACTTATTGATCAAATTACAGGATGAGCTGGGTCTAACCTATTTGTTTATCGCCCATGACCTGAGTATGGTCAAACATATTTCGGATAGGGTGGGCGTGATGTATTTGGGCAAGATTATGGAATTAGCGGCTAGTGTGGAGATGTATAAGAACCCCCGGCATCCATATACCCAAGCGCTGTTTTCCGCTATCCCGCTAGCCGACCCAAATTATGAACAGCAGCGCCAGCGCATTATCCTGGAAGGCGATGTGCCCAGCCCGCTCGACCCGCCCTCCGGCTGCCGTTTCCGGGGCCGCTGTAAGGAATGCCTGCCTATCTGCGCTGAAGCAGAGCCGGCACTTCAGGAAATATCCTCCGGACATTATTGCGCTTGCCACCTGCTTTGAGCGGGGTTCCGTCCCCGCCCGCCTGATGATTAACCACACATGCTCGGGCGGGGATGGAACCCCGCCCCTACGACATCCCAAATCGACGCAAAGGCAGACACATAGGTCTGCCCATGCAAAAAACCTGCACTAATAAACTGTGGCTGCCACATTTCATTTGTGTGACAGCCACAGTTTCAACCAATCTAAAACCTTTTTCTTAATTTAATGACATTGCCCTCTGAGAGGGATTTTTTATTTGCTTGATGGCTTTGCCTTTTACTCAATAATCACGATTTGTTCTATAGCGACTTCAGGCGCTACTTCAATAGCTTCCATTGTTTCAACAGCTTCAGATACTTCCACTGTTTCATAATTTAACAGGGTGGGGGCGGTATTTAAATTTAGCGCTTTAGTTAAAGGCAGTATGGCATAGGAATCAGGGCCTATGGCAATATCGAATTGAGCTATGCCGTCCTTGTCATAAAGCAGGCTGTAATCGGGGTCGGTGCCGAAGATCATGATGCCGATCTGGCTGCCCGCGCGGAAGATATAGTCATAGGGATCCAGCTCGATGGTGTAAGGGTAGTATTTACCCGGCACTATCTTGGTGGTTTGGAAATAAAAATCCGGTATATAGTTTTGCTCCGGAACCTCGAACCAAACTTTACCGCTGTAGTTGGGGTTCATGATATCGGCATAACCTACGGTGACATATTTGTAATTCATGAAAGCGCCTACTTCGGAAGGATTGCGGAAGGTTCCCACATTCATGGAGCCTTGGCCGCCGCCCAAAGGTAGGGCATAGGCTTGTTGCAGCAGGTTGTTGCCGGTGCCCACGCTCATACCCCAGGCATTGGAGCGGCTGCTTTCCATATTGCGTACCCTGCCTATTTCCACCACAGCGGCGGAAATATTGCCCACTGCCCGGTCGGGGGCGGCACTTAGATACACCACGCCGGTACCGCTTAAACGCACGTCTTCCGTGAGCGGTTCGGAAAGATACATCAGGCGCCCTTCAATGGGTTTATCAACCGCGGCGAAGATCTGATTATTGATAGCTTGGATATCAGCTGCCGCAGTGCCGCTGATGCCAAAGTTATAGGTGCGGTTGACGCCCACAGCCCGGCCTTCGCAGAATTGGGCTTGCGAAGTTGTGCCGCTGCCGGTGGTTACGCGGTAGTTACCGTCGCTGCTCAGGTTGATGGTTTTTTGGCTGGACGTAAGGGTTGGCGCGCCGGGATAGTCGGCTTGCAGCATATCCAGCACATCCATATCATTGAAATGATCCACGGCGAGGGCGGGTACTTCATAGGAGAGGCGGCCGGCTTTGCCGTCTTTAGCAGGTACCAAATATAGTTTGTGGTTTTTGGCGCCGGGAATTATGCCACCCGGTACCAGGTAATCGTCGTCCTCCGGCTGGGCTTCTTTGTTGATATTATAACCTTCCACCGCGCCGGTTTTAGTGTTGATAACGGTAAGATCCGGCAAAGCTTCTACCACGCCGTTATCCAGCCCCAAGCAGAAATGATCCATCCAGTAATGCCACCATTCCACGATGCTCTTGCCGTAGATGACAGCCGAGGATTGGCCGGCGTGGCTGGAGATACTGGCGAATTCCTTGAAAGTAGCCGGACATTTGTCCAGCAGTACAGTCCAGTTGGCCATGCTCAGTTTGGGTTGGGAATTCCAATCCATAAAGCCGGTGGTCATCAAGAGACCCACGTCTTCGTTGATCCTGTCGGCATGGCGGCCAAAGTTGCGCAGTTCCCATTCGGTATTATAGTTGCCGGTGATGCTGTCTTGCATTTGCATCATATGGTTTTGTGTTTCAAAGAACACGTCTTGGATGGCTTTGCCGAACCATTGACCATTGGCCGGGGGGATTTGGCCATTGCTGATGCCGTCGGCCCGCCAGCGGCTGAAGTTATAGGAAGCATGCAGGTTGAGGTCTTCGCCGCCATAGCCGCCGGGGGAATTGACCGTGCCGGCGTAGCGGTAATAATCATACCAATTCAAGCCATTGCACTGGGGCATAACAGCTTTCAGACCTTCTACGCCGCTCACCACGGTGGCAAAGGCGGTATCGGCCGGATAGGAGGTGCCGGTCATGCCCACATGGCCGTTGGACCAAAAAGCTTTGGCTTCCACATTACCGCGGCGGCTGGTATAAGCTTTGGCGTCGCCGCTGAGCCAGTTGATCACCGCCATGGCGGAAAGTACTTCTTCCACATGCAAGGTATTGGTAACGCCGTCGCCGTCACGCGCGCCCAGTAACTGTCCGTAGACCAGGGCATAACCGCGGGGCAGGTAGTAGCGGTAGGCGTTGCTGGGGCTCCAGCTGTAGCTGTCCGGGGTATCGTATATAGTATTGCCCAAAGCATCCTGAGCGGAAACGGTGGCGGCGGGTACATTGCCGTAATTGGTTCCCGTATACCAGCTGCCGGTTTCAAAAGGTGTTTCGACCCATGGCCAGCTGAAAGATTCTATACCTTTATAAGCGATATCGTCGTAGGTTAAATGTGTCGTATCGGCAAAAGCGGGGTTTTCCGGATCCCGGTGTATGGGCCAGTTATGCCTATAACGGAAAGGCGCCCGCATATAGTCATATTCGCCGTTGAAGGCGGCGCCGCTTACGGCACTCCAGCCTACGGTGCTATGATGATATGGGCTATGTTCCAGCATAACCGGGCAGCGGAAACCGTCGGCGGTTTTGGGGCGCATGACCCAGACAGAAACCCGGTCGCGCAGACCGTCGCGGTCGGTATCACAGGGCACTTCTACCCATACTATTTCGGTAATAGCGTCGGCATATTGGAAAATAGGCTGAGTGGTGGGCAGACCGTCGGCGTCCAAGCCTATCCAGCCGGGGTACAGTTCCATATTAATATAGAAGCTTTTGGTGAAATCGCTGTCATAAAGGGTAAGGGGCAGTTCCTTGGTGGGGGCGGCGCCAAAATCTTTCATAGTGCCGGGCGGGGTCACCAAAACATTAGGCAGGCTCAGGGCGGTTTCAGTAATTTTTTCACTAAAGTTACCCAGTACCTTAAATTGCATGGTGGCGATCTTTAGGTTGGCCGGGGAACCGAGCGCCATATTGGAGGATGGCATGTTGCGGATGGATACCTTGCCGGCGCCGGAGGTAACAGAAGCTACCCAGCCGGTTAGATAGGTGTAGGTTTCGTATTGCAGCAGGTTGGTATCGAAAGCTATATCCGCCGAGAACATGGTATAGTTGGCGTCGCCTTTTAGCATGACGTCAACCAATACGGTTTCGCCCACGGCATAGCCGGTTTCTTGAGGTAGCAGGTATACTTCATAGTTGTAGGCCAGCAGATCTTCTATCAATACGCCGGCGGAGCCGGTTTTTGCGCTATTAGTTTCGGAGCCGGCGCTTAAAGTGATTTCCTGCCCTTGCAAATTCTGGGAGCGGATACCATAGGGTAGCTCAACATAAACCGGTACGGTTATTGTTTGGCCTGCCTCAATGGCATAGAGGTCGTTTAGGAGCACACCCTCCAAATAGCCTTCTACACCAACGCGGACAATATCGGTAGCCTCGCCGGTATTGGTAATGCTAAAGTTGGCTACAGCTACCTTGCCGGGGCTTTCGCTTTCAACTCCGTCCAGCGCTACTTCCAATTCACCGCCTACGGCAACGCCGTCTGTGCGCAGTACGCCGATCTGGTAGCTGAGAAAGTCGCCGTTCTTAGCGGGGGTCAGATGTTTTTCCAAGACATAGAAATGCAGCTTATTTGCCACATCCAGGAACTCGTTTACCGTATCGCCGGAAACAATATCCCTACCGTTGCGTTTTTCCCATTGGAAGATACTGCCCGGTTTGATCATATCCTTAACCCATACCCGGTTATAGCTGCTGTCGTAATAAATGGGTCTTTCTTGGCTATAGTTCGGGTCAGCCGGGTTGTATTCGCTGGCATAATAACCGCTGTCCACAAAGGATTTACCGGCGTGGAAAGCCGCGTCGAATAACTGAGCCGCGTGAGCCATGGGGTAGGGGGTATAATCGCCGTTTAATTCATAGTCTATCATGGCGATATCATACAGATGGGAGTCGATTACATGGGTAAAGGGGCTGCCGCCGTTTCTGGCGATGATCACCCCGTCGTCAGGGGTAAAGGAATCATAACCTGTGCGCTGTACCACTTCCACTGTCATATTGGTGGCGGCGTTGCGGTTCCAGGTGAAGCCGGTAGTTTTGCGTGTTACTTGATCCGCCCAAGCGCCGCTGCCAAAGTTCAGTTTAATGGCTTTGTAGTAGTTGGGGCTCTTTAAACCGTATTCTTCCAGCCAGGGATAGAAGCCATTGTTGTTTAAGGGGATATTGCGCGCCACTACCTCGGCTATCAGCGGGGTTTGCTCAGCCAGTTGCTGCACATTTAGAGTCAATACGTCATTGTTGTCATATAATTGATTGTATTCTTTGCTGCGCTGCATAAAATGCACGGGTATGGTTTCCGCCTCAATACCCGGCACTGTCCAGCGGGCATGGTCGCCGAAGGGGCCGGCGAAGGAACCGCGGCTCATCAATTCCCATGGTTCGGTGGCCGGGCTATAATTATCTACCCAGGGGGTGCCATAATTATCGCCGATGCCGGAGATATGACCGAATTCGTGGGCAAAGGTAGCCATGCCATTGTTTTCGCCTTGGGTGGAACGGCGTATGCTTCTGCCCTGATAACTATAACTGCCCGCGTGGGACCATTCGCCCACCGCCGCTTCCCAGGAGGTGAAGTTGACATAGCGGGTATTCCTTTGTGTCTGATCATTGTAGCCCGCTACCCAGTCCCAGTCTGCCTGCTGAAGGTGGAATTGGTAGGTGTTTGCGGCGCCTGCCGCTACTAAGGTATTGTATTTGCTTAGCTCGCCTGCCCAGAAACTGGCGCTGGGGGTGCCGGAATATCTACTGGCATAGGTGGCAAGCCATTCGGGGTTTTGCGTAAAGAACTGCTCTACCTTTTTCATTCTGGGGCCGGGTCCCAGTTCATAGGGGATATCCTTTCTGGTGGCGAATTGGGATTGTCCGAATTCCTGCCATACGCCGCTTTCGGCGTAGCCGGCATGGAAGAGAAAGAAGAAGTCGAAAGTGCCAAAAGGCACACCTTGGGCTACCGCCAGGCTTTGAGCCTGGGTGTCGAAACTGGCGCCGCTGCCCGTGCCGCTGCTGCCCGTGCGAAAGCTGGGCGGCACATCGCGATAGGTTTGGAAGTTACTGCCAATATCATAGCTCATGGTTTCGAACTCAAAATAAGGGATAGTATAGGGGCCGTATGGCCGCAAATCTACTGCCCATTTACCATAGGAAACCTCGCGCCAGAATTCGTCTATGCCGCTAAAATTATTGACCGCTTGCGGTTTATTGAGGTAATCCGCCCACCAGTGGGCAAACATGGCATCTGTTACATCTTCCAAGGCTATGCCTTTTTCTTCGGCTATCAGCTGGGGCACATTATACATGGGGTTATGGGTTTTGCTGGTTTGCATACCGGAGCCGTCATTATTAAACAGATAATAACCCAAGGGGTCACTGCCCACTTCGCCGCGGCTGATAAATTTGCGGTCCAAATACTCAACCAGGATCAAACCGCCTACGATGGGGGTGTTGGGGCTATTGCCGCCAAAGGCAAATTTATTATCTAAGCTAGCGGGGTTTAAGTCGTCCGACCAGTCGATCACCGGGTTGGGTAGGAAATCATGCCAGGTTTGGTCGCGGTTGAGCTTCCAGCTTTGGGGGTCTAGGGGAGGTGGCAGCTTATCCTGGGCAGCTGCCATCAAGAGCGGTGTGGCTACCAGTAGTAGGGAAATCAATAAGCCGATAAAAGCATATGAGTTTTTTTCATATAATTCTACTTCCTTCCTTTAACTAATTGTTAATATTTTGTCATGCAGATAGTAAAGAAACAGCTTTCTAACCTAAGGGATAATTGTAAATCAGAAACCGCCTCCTTTCAAGGACTTACCGATACAATGTAACAATCAGCATTGAACAGAATAATTTGCATACATAAAACAAATCATCCATATTTATATTATAAGGTGTTCTTGCAGGGTAGTCAATAAGTGTTTTATTGCTGTTAACATTTTTGACATTTTCGACACAGTTGATTTGTTCTGTAACTCTAACTATTAGTTAAGTAAAAATATAAGTAATTTTGGGAAGATTGTTGACTGTTGTGTAATAATATGCTATAATACAAGCATAGGTGGTTTGCTAAGAATCTGTAAATAACCTACATTTCTTGTCGTTTGTTATATGGTTCTATTTGAAAGGGGGGATTATTGCCTGGCTGCAAGATGGACAGGTTTTTTGTTGTTGTTTTGCAACTTGTTAGTCATATGTAAATCATAGAAAGGATGATCATTTGTAATGAAAAAATCTCATATTCTCTTTATCGCTTTAGTAGTAGCCCTGGTTCTAATAGCCAGCTCCTTTACTACAGCAATGGCTCGCGACACCATGCCCGCTCCCCTCGACCCTCAGAGCTGGCAAATGAACCGCGACAGAACCTGGGAGCATTTTATTCCCAACCCGGTCATCGACTGGAAGAAAGAAGTTAACCCTGCCGGATACTACAATGTCCGCAACAGCGCTAACAGGGTAAGCAAAATTCGCGGCGCGCTTTGCCTTTTTGAATACCTTGACCGCCCCTTTATCACCAGCCAGCCGGTGGGCAGCGATGTTTTGGGCTACTACATGTACAAGACCGACGGCAGCGGTTTGGATTATGATAAAGGCATTGTCAATAACCCAATTATCAGCCAGCCCCGTACCTTGAAGGAAAGTGAATACGCTACTGACAACACTAATTTCGATACTTTCCAGAAGGATCCGGTTTTCGCCAACTGGTGGAGGGATTTTCTGATTGGAGAACACCCCGCCAATAATGGTTCCAGCCAGGAAGAGTTCTATTTAGAAAACACTTATGGCAAATACCATTTGCAGTTCGACGCTTATGGTCCCTGGGAAGTTAACTGCTTCGAATTTGAGATCCGCGACAGCTATCAAGGTACCACAGAACTGCCTCCCAGTTTCCGTAGTCCTAGCACCGGCGCTCCCACCACAGCCAACCCCGGTAATTTGCGCTCCGCCGGCACCATCGATACTTTCGCTTTTGCCCTTATGAGCTCTAAGCTGGGCAATAGCTTTATCATTAACAACTATGATTTCTTCCACATCCTTCATGCAGGTTATGATGAAAGTGGTGTGTGGCAGGAGTTTGGCATGGGTCAATATGCCAGACGTTCCGACCTTCCTGATGAACTGACCCCTGTGGGCAGGATGCATAAAGTTGAAGAAGTATTTAATGCCCGTCCCGAACTGCTGGCTATCTATGCCGACAGATATAGAGGCACCAGCGCGCCCGGTAGAACCTTCTGGGCAGCTGAGCTGGCAAAATATAATGCCCTGAAAGCTGATGGCAAGGAAGCGGAATATGTATTTAAGCTTTCCCAGGACGACTGGAATTGGGCATATAATTGGAAAAGTCAAACCACCAGAAATACCCGTTATGTGGCTTGGACATCCTGGGAGGCCGGAGTAGGCGAATGGTCTCATATGAACTCCACCAACACCTTCGGCTCCTCGCGCAATTATTCCACCCAAGGCGAATGCGACGCTATGGCCACCTTTGCCCATGAATTTGGTCATATCTCCGGCATTGGCGACAATTACGACAATCCCTATACCTATAGAAGCCATCCCCGCACCGAACCTTGGGAACTGATGAGCCGCGGCAGTTTTTCCGGTCCCTTTGGCGACCATGGCCGCTGGACCTGTCCTGGTATGGAAGGCGGTTCTGTGCCAACTAACTTTATGGCTTTCAATAAATCAGCCAGCTCCAGCTATGACACGGCTGCCGCTAACCCCGACTACCTGACCATAACCAACCAGCAATTGGCAACACGTACACCATTGGTAGCAGAAGTCGTGGCGCGTAATGTTCCCCTGAACAATAATAAGACCACCGCCCGTCCTGAGGGTCTATACCCCTGGCTGGAGACGGAATTCGACATCCCGCTGGCCTCTCCTCATATTTATAAGGCTATTCGCATGAATTTCGGCAGCGGTACCTGGGCCGATGTGGCTCCGCTTAAGTCCAGCGGCTTTTCCTGGTATCCGGCTAGAGCTACGACAATGTGGATAGAAGTAGTGCAGCGTACCGGTTACGATTCCTTTGCCCCTGACGACGGGGTGCTTATTGCCCGCGGCGGCAGGTTAGTCGATGCCAATGTAGATGATATTGCCCTGATCGATTATATGGTGCCTGATGGGATAGCCTTAAATGGCGGCGGCACTGTTGACGACTATTTCTCTTATACGTTGGGTCATATGGCGCAATTATATGACGCTGCTTTCCATGCCGGTAAATCCTCTACCGATACCGGTTATTACAAGAGTGTATATGAACCCGGTAAGTTTTATCAACAAACTGCCAATGGCAGCGGCCTCTACAATGTTGTCACGGCGCCCTCGACAGCTAATTACGCCGATTTCGGCTCCCGCTATTTCGCCAGCGAATCAAGCGGTATGTCTTGGCAGCAATCCTTGATTAAGCCAGGCAGCATAGCCCAATGGGAACCCCGCGACGGCAGGCCTATAGCCTCCGGCGATACCGTCAATGAATGGCATGACATCCCCAATAAGATGCATTACTACATTCTGGCCAAGAACACCCACGAAGGCAAATATGGCGATTTCATCAGCTATACCATAGGCATGCTACATGAAAGCGGCGTAGCCGTAGGCGGCGCGCTGGATGTAGAAGTAGCGGAAATCGAAGCCGAAGCGCCCGGTAGGGTAGCCGTAGCTTACTTTGATATCACCAATACCGGCGACGCCACCGACATCATCCGCGTTGACGCCGCAGGCGACTATGACCCGGTTATCCTTAATGACCTCTATGCCGTGGAAGCGGGCGAGACCATAACCGTGCCGGTGTATGTACAACTTCCTTATGGTATCCGCACATTAGTCAACAGCACCCAAAAACTCAGCTTGACCGCCAGCTCCGAATCCAACGGCACAAAAGTCGGAAATGCATCTGTACTGATACAGGATCTTATCGCCTATAATTATGAAGTATATATGGAAACCGCCAAAGGCTTCTTTAATGTAGGCGAAGATCTACTGGTAGATATATACCTAAAAGGCAATGTCAACTACTCCCAGATCTCAGCGGATGTAGTATTTGATTCCGAACTGCTTAAATATGAATCTTACACTTATCTGAGCGGCTGGGTAGCCGCTGTGACCCCCGGAGCCGGTAAAGTTAGCGTGCGCAGCATGCCTACCTCCAATGTGGTCTTAGGCGCTCCTTGCTCGCCGGATGTTAAGATCGCTACCCTGAAATTCTCGGTTAAAGATGTATTCTATCTCAATACCGAAACCACCCTTAGCCTGGCGGAAGTAATGGTCACCCCGCCCGGCACCATGAAAGACTTCGGCACCGTGCCCACCGAAGCGCTGCCCCTTACCTTGATCAACCCCGCTCCCGGGCCTTTAACGGATGTGCGGCTGATCACCGGCGTGGAAATGGAAATAGCCTATGCTAAAGCCGTACCCAATGACTACATTGCCCATTGCCTTTTCGATATTAATGTAGACGGCCAGCCGGTGGAGTGGGAGTTTCTCTCTTACTTCGATTTCGGCTCCTACGCCAGCCGTGGCGGCGTAGTTAATATACGCTTGGCTGATCCTTTGGATATCGGTCAAATACGCGCCCGCTGCCGCGAAAGCGCGGCAAACGCGGAATATGACCGTACGGAACACCTAAGAGGACCTATAGCCGCCAGTAGAATTACGCTTGACTATTTTGGCGCGGTTGTCCCCACAGCCGCCATCTGGCAAACATTTTACACTGAAAGATCACAGGGTTATATGTCCAGATTCTGGACCTACGCTTCGCGCCAGGCCGGCAGCAGCGGCAGCGTGCTCTTTGATTTTAACGGCACCATCAATGCCAACAATGTATTCACGGATGCTAATAATCCCAGGTATACAGACGAGTATATAGCAAGAATGGTTGGCGAAGGCACCAACAAATTCCTCGGTCGCGCCGAATATCTGTCTCTGCCCATGATTTTCGCGGGATACAAAGCTCTTATCGTAGGCCCGTCGCAGTCGGTTTATGAAGCTCCCGAATACCGCGAGCTTTATGTATACGGTGAAACCACCGATACTTACACCCGCAAAATGATCAAAGCTACCTTTGACGGTAACTTTGACCCGGCTACCGGCAAGTATGAGAAACCGTTCATCGTTAGCACCTCCGACGACATTATGCGTCACAACAGCCCCATCGATGAAGACGGCGCGCTGACTTCAGTTTCCGGCAAAGCCCCGGCTCGCCCGAAATCGGATCACTTCTATTTTGGTGAAGCGTTCTTCGACATAGCCTATGAGCTTGCCGTGGTACAAGGCTGCAAAAACTATCCATTAACAGAGTTCAACAAACCGGATGACTACCGCTTTGACCTTCATCTGGAAGAAGCTTACAACAAAGCTAAAGCGGCAGACAAGTGGACGGGCACCAGATTGATGGATAGCGTTAAAGACTATTATATTTTTGGT
>Ga0082212_10004965_pt1 | contig 18326 bp, 18 predicted proteins | sample TergutNt197P3_FD_71548 | JGI IMG/M metagenome (GOLD analysis project Ga0082212, IMG submission 71548) | Neocapritermes taracua P3 segment gut microbial communities from Petit-Saut dam, French Guiana - Nt197 P3 | ecosystem: Host-associated > Arthropoda: Insects > Digestive system > Gut ...
CGACGCCCTGGGTAAGGGAATAAAAACATACAGCCGCCCTGTAAGGGCAAGGCAATATGGCACAGTGGTTTATGATCGTTTGTAGCCGTTTAACTTAGGAATCCGGGTTAAATCAGCAATCCACAATCAGCAATCCACAATCAGCATCTCTAACTTCTCCAACCAGCCAGAACGGATGCCCGGCTTCGGTGAAAAGGTTTTCCGCCAGCGCGATTTTTTCAGCCGGAACAGCCGCGAGCAGGCCGCCCGACGTTTCAGGCGTAAAAAGAAGCTGCCGCATTTCTTCCGGAATATCGGAGGCGAATTCGACGCGGCTTTCATAGCATTTCTGGTTGCGTCCCGCGCCGCCCGGGAAAAGCCATTGATTTGCGTATTCTTTAGCGCCTTCCAGAAACGGAACAGCGTTAAGTGAGAAACGAAGTTCCACGCCGCTTTTTTCCGCCATTTCCGAAGCATGTCCAAGCAGGGCAAATCCGGTAATGTCCGTCGCGGCGCGCACACCGATCTTCTGAAGGATTCGAGACGCGTCACGGTTGAGCTTTTTCATGGAAGCTATCGCTCCGTTGACATGCGCGGGCGCGGCGGCTTCGCCCTTGGCCGCCGTTGTAATGACGCCGACGCCAAGTGGCTTTGTCAGAATAAGCGCGTCACCGGGACGCGCCGCCGCTTTTGTGAAGATTTTATCCGGATGCGCGCGGCCTAGCACTGACAGCCCGTATAGCGGTTCTTTTACATCAATGGTATGGCCGCCTGCGATAATCCCTCCCGCCTCGCGGACTTTTTCCGCGCCGCCGCGCAGAATTTCCGTCAGGATTTCCGGATCAAGGCCGCAGGGAAAACCGCAAATATTCAGCGCAAGCGTCACCTCGCCGCCCATTGCGTAAACGTCGCTCATGGAATTTGCAGCGGCTATTGCCCCGTATTCATAAGGATCGTCCACAACCGGAGTAAAAAAATCAAGCGTCTGGATAATCGCGACTTCATCACGGATTTTATACACTGCGGCATCGTCGCTTATTTCAAGACCGACCAGCAGATCCGGAAAATCCCGCGCGTTAAAAATTCCGCCGAGAGGGCGCAGCACCTGCGCCAGGGCTTCAGGCCCCATTTTGGCCGCTCAACCGGCGGCGGAAGTCAGTGTCGTTAGCCGGATATTCTGGTCGGTCATAATTTACTCCTCCCTGTTATATGCAAATACAGTCCAAGCCAAATTCTAATTTTACGCTTTTAGCTATAGTACCTGTAAGGAATTGTCGATAGAAGTTTAGTGTTACGGGAATGCTGATTTTGCGGAAAAGGAGCATAAATTGCAAAAGACAGTTAAAAAGAACGTTAAAGCAAAGGTTGCGCAGGTGCGGCCGCGGTGGACCAGTGAAGAGGTAACTCTTCTGAAACGCCTATATCGTACGCATAGCAACGCGGAAATAGCCGAAATCATCGGACGAAAGGTTTCTTCAGTGGTTTTCAAGGGACATCGCCTGGGTCTGTCTAAAGGCGCGCGCAGGTTGAAAGAAATGGGACAGGAAAACATTCGCCGTCGTTGGGACCCGCTCAAGGCTAAAACTGCCGACCAAAAAAACCTGCTGTAGAAAAAAAGCAATAATCTCGGATTTAAAATCTGAATGGTATTTCACTTGTGATTACCGCATTCAGATTTACAGCCCTGGTATTTCACAGGGCTTCTGTAAAGATTAAACTTTGTCGGCTTCCTGCGGTTTGTCGGCTTCCTGCGTATAGAGTTGAATCAGGTGTTTCGGCTCCCAGCGATTGCTTGACCAGCGGTATCCCGCTTTAAATTCAACGCCGAGCAGATAGTTTACCATATCGTATTTACAGTACCGTACAATGGCCTGACACCGTTCCCCGCCGAATTCAAGATCCACGACGGTGTCCACCGAAATAGGCTCATCGGTTTCAAGACATGCCCCGGAAGGCGAAATATCTCCCAGGATGGCCCAATCCATGCATGGCGTTTTCAGATTAGGCGTCCATGTTACTTTTACAAGGTCGGCGCAAAGATCTCTGTTTTCAAATCGTTTTTGTTTCACGTTCACGATAAATTTATCGGCAAAACCGGCTAATTATTTAGAAAACCAACAGTAAAATCGTCAATTAAAAATTAAAATGCGTCTGTCGGAATCTGTCCCCGCGCGTAATCCTCCGTCTTGCGCTCCTGGATGAAATCTCCAGTCATCATGTCCTTGTAACCCAATCCTGGACCGACCATCGGGTAAACAACAGCATCCGGATCGATAACGACTTCAAGAAACGCCGGGCCGTCAAACTTTATGAATTTCCGGAGAGTTTCCGCAAGTACGTTTTTGTCTTCAACGCGTACGGCGAACCCGAAACCGTCCGCTTCGGCTGCACGGACAAAATCCTTGCGTCGGAGCGTTTTATCGGTTCCGGAAAAGCGGCCGTCGTAAAACAGTTTTTGCCACTGGCGAACCATGCCGTCGGCATGGTTGTTCAGAAGCAGCAGTTTTATCGGCAGGTTATATGTAGTCGCGGTTTCCAGTTCGCCGATATTCATGCGAAGGCTTCCGTCGCCGTCGATATCCAGAACGGTTTTGCCCGGAAAAGCCGCCTGCGCGCCGATGGCTGCGGGCAAACCAAATCCCATGGTTCCCATGGATCCTGAGGTTAGAAACTGACGCGGCCCTTTAAAATCCAGATACTGCGCAGACCACATCTGATGCTGCCCCACGCCGGTACACACGATTGCGTCGCCTTTGAGGATTTCGTTCAGGCATTCCAGCACATGCTGCGGCTGGATGTTCCGGCTGCCGCGATCGTAATTACGGCCATGTCGTTCCTTCAACTGACGGACATGCGCCGCCCATTTATCAAAATTCTTATGGAAATGATCTTTTCTCGAAACAAGATTCGCCAGAGCAGCGCGGGCCGAGCCGACATGCGCCCAGGATACTCCTTTGACCTTGCCTATTTCCGCGGCATCCATGTCAAACTGCGCGATGTATTTCGCTTTTGGAGCGAATTCCTTTACATTACCGGCAACCCTGTCTTCAAAACGCGCGCCTACGACTATAAGAAAATCACAGTCCATTACGGCGTAATTCGCGTAGGCCATGCCGTGCATTCCCAACATGTGCAGCGCCAAATCCTCTCCTGTATTAACAGCGCCGATGCCCATCAACGTCGTTACTACCGGAATACCGAATTTTTCGGCAAATTTCCTTAGCTGCGGCGCGGCATTATCCGCTATGACGCCCCCGCCCGCGCAGATGAGAGGCCGCTCCGACTTTTGCAGCATCTCGAAAAACTCCTCGCGATCTTTTTCAGGCAATGCCGCATCCGTCAGATTTTTCATGCGTGTTTCATAACCGCGAAAACGAATCATGCCGCTTCCATTAAAAACTCCTTCCCAGTTTTGCACGTCTTTTGGAACGTCGACAACCACGGGACCGGGTCGGCCGCTGCGCGCGATTTCAAATGCCGTGCGCACGGACGCTTCCAGTTCCTCAGGCCTTTCCACAAGAAAAACATGCTTGGCGCATGCGCTCATCAGGTTGTACACAGGCGCTTCCTGAAAGGCGTCCGTGCCGATGGATGCGCGCGCCACCTGCCCGGATATCAGCACTACGGGAATCGAGTCAGCCATGCAGTCGCGTATGGAAGTAACGCTGTTTGTAGCGCCCGGCCCCGACGTAACGATGAAAACTCCGACCTTGCCGGAAGCCCGCGCGTAACCTGCGGCCATGAATCCCGCGCCCTGTTCATTTGCGGGAACAATCAATTTAATCTGCTCGTCTTTGCGTGATTCGCGCGCGGCGTTGTAGCGGAAAAGCGCGTCATATACCGGCAGGATGGCTCCTCCGGTATAGCCGAAAACCGTGCCGACGCCTTCCTGCGCCAACGTTTCAATGATTATTTCCGCGCCTGTCATGCTTCTGCCCGCAAGCGAATGGTTTTTTTTCTTCGATTTGGCGATCATATCTATTGTGTCCTTTCCTTATCCTCATGAAATGTTCGGGCAGGCGATTTCAGGTTGCGGTGCAGGGCAACCTGGCCGGTTCGTATCATTTCATCGATACCGTAAGGACGGACGACTTCGAGAAAGGCTTCGACTTTTTCGCTGTCGCCCGTTACCTCAAAGACATAGCTTTCAGGCGTTGCCGTAACGACCCTGGCCCTGAATATCTCGGCTTCAGTCAGCAGTGTGGTGCGTTTTCCTTCAGGAGCGCGCACGCGAACAAGAATCAATTCGCGTCCTACACAGTTGGCATCGGTCAAATCCGTTGCTTCAACCGTGTCGGGCAATTTTTCCACCTGACGCAATATCTGTTGGGCGCGAAGCGCTTCGCAGCGCGCCACCATTGTAATGCGCGCCAGAGTCGGATCCTCGGTACGGGCTACAGTCAGGCTTTCAATGTTGTATCCCCGCGCGCTGAAAAGTCCCGCAATGCGCGAAAGGATGCCGAAACGGTTTTCCACAAGAATGGAAAGCGTTCGCGCACTTTCAGAAACCTCGGGTTTTTCAACGGGTAAGATAGCGTTACTCATATTAGTCCCCAATTCATTAGGCAACCTCCGAAAACCCCGAACCCTGCGTTACGCTCCCTCGACAAAATGCTCATTTACCTGGTGTAAACTCCGCTTTTGTCTCGGTCGCAAGCCTTGATTTCGGGGTTTTCGGAGGCTGCCATTAATTTAACAAATGCGCGGCAACTGTTCGCCGCTAATCATGTCTACAACGCGGGTCGCGCCGATGCGGCTGCGCATGGCAACACTGCCCGGATTTGTTTTTTTACCAACAACCCCTATAATTTGCGCGTCTTCTCCCAAAGGATGACGGCGCATTATTTCAAGCGCCAGATCCGCGTCGCGTTCGGGAACAAAAGCCGCGAATCGTCCCTCATTGGCGACATACAGCGGATCAAAACCCAGAATTTCACATGCTCCGCGCACGTCTTCGCGCACAGGAATATCTTTTTCCCTGATTTCAAAGTAAAAGCCCGCCGCTTCGGCGATTTCCACCAGCGCGCCGGCAAGTCCGCCGCGCGTAAGATCGCGCAGGCAGTGAATCTCTATTCCTGATTCAATAAGGGACGAAACAATTCCGTTGAGCGGCGCGCAGTCGCTTTCAATGACGCTTTCAAACTCAAGTCCCTCGCGGACGGCCATTATGGCGATGCCGTGCCGTCCTATATCTCCGCTGAGAAGAATGGCGTCTCCCGCTCGAACTGAGGCCGGTAATATGGGTTGCCGGGCGATGATTTTGCCGATTCCGGATGTATTTATGAAAATACCATCACCTTTTCCCCGATTGACTACCTTGGTATCGCCTGTGACAATCCGGACGCCGGCGGCTTCGGCGGCGCTTTTCATTGACAAGGCAACGCGCCGGAGACTTTCCATCGGAAACCCTTCTTCAATAATAAACCCCGCGCTCAGATAAAGCGGTTTAGCGCCGCACATCGCCAGATCATTGACCGTGCCGTTGACCGCCAGTTCGCCTATGTCTCCGCCGGGGAAAAACAGCGGGTGTATGACATAAGAATCCGTGGTGAAGGCTAGTTTTCCCGCAGCCATGTCAAAGACCGCGCCGTCATGCCTTTCGCCGGGAACGCTGCCGCCGAACGCCGCAAGGAACACGCTTTCTATAAGTTGCTGCGTCATTCTGCCGCCGCCGCCGTGCGCCAGGATTACGTCAGGGTATCGCTGAATGGGAACAGGGCACGTGTTGTTATTGCTGTTTATCATCTATATTCCAGCAGGTCTCTTGTCTGCTTCAGCCGCCCAATGCGCCGCGTAGAAATGAAACATTTCCGCCGTTGGATAAAACCGTATGCCAGTTCACCTGGCGGCCATCGGCAATAACCAACAGCCATTTCAGGTGTTTTTCATTGACCTGGAAATTACATTCCGTCTCGCATGCGGCAAGCAGTTCTCTTACGGAAATTCCCTCAGCCACGTCATAAACGCCGTTTTTTAAATTTCCCAAAACTTCGGGACAGGAGAATTTTACCGTTATTTTCAATGTAGATACCAACCCGGATATTTCATTGTGAAATATCCGGGTTAATGAAAAATCCGTACAGTGAAGCGCTGATTTATCAGCGCTTCACTGTACCGCGACCATTATTCCGGGTAAAGATCCTTTATAACGTCTTCCATGCCGCCCAATTTTATCAGCGTTTCTTTCGTCGGCACGGCATCTTCGACATTATAGCCCAGGTTCTTAAACAGGTTGTCGGCCATGAATTCCGTATCTATCGTTCTGCCCGCATTCGGGCCTTCCGTCTGCGGCGGAATGCCTATACTGCGTTTTGAAACGTTAAAATCCTTGCGACGGAATCCTTCGCGCAGATTGAAAGCATGGCGGATTGTAAAAGACCTGACGCCGAATCTTCGGACTTCCTCCTCGTTGTAATCAAAACCGGAGATGAGCGACAGGTATTTAGCTCGCGCGTCAAACGGCAGGAACATTTCCTCGCCGAATTTGCAAAAGCCGCCGGAGTTGGTCAGTTCGACATCAACAACGCCGTCAAAATCAATCTTTGCGGATTTAGACATGTCATATTTGATTTCGGGAGGCTCGTTGCCGAACGGGATAGGATATCCGCCTTTCACATGGCGCCCCGGCGTCGGATCATACTGGTATTTTCGCCCCATTCCAGGGTTGAAACGCGGGTCGTGCATTGGCAGTTCTATGCCGCTTGCCAGAATCAGATACTCGAACCCCCTGTTAAAATGCTTCGATGCCGCCCGTGACCCGCCGTTCAGGATTTTCCCAATTCCTTCGTTCCGGCATATACGCTCGGTAATCTCAACTATTGCGTCGGCGTTGCCCCATTTGAGATCAATACCGTCAAGCTCGTCGATGGTAAAAAGCCCGTTGTTATAACACTCCATCAACCACGCAATAGTTCCGCCTACCGATACGGTATCAAAACCATATTCATTGCACAGCGTATGGCATTTTATTACAGCGGCCGGGTCGGAGTTGAGCATCGACGCGCCGAAAACGCCGAGGGTTTCATATTCAGGCCGGCCGGTTTCCTTAACGGGCCATTTTTCGTCCTCGACCTCGTATATCGCGCTGCATCCCACAGGGCAGGTATGACAGGTATATCGTTTCCTTCTGTACCGCTTATCCATTTCGGGACCGTGCAGCGGCATGACCTGCGCTTCGGTTATGTCCGCGGCTGAACCGCCCCAGTTTTTTACGGATGTATCGCCGCCAAAAACGCTGCCTTCGTAAGTGGCCGTAGTCCCATATTCCGCGAAAGCCTTAAAGAAAGGAACGTCCAGATTCTTTCTCCAGGCGATAATTTCTTTATTCAGCGCGGCCAGGGCTTCCTTGTCGGCGGGTTCAATGGCTATGCTGCCGCGTACGACAAGAGCCTTCAGTTTTTTCGACCCCATTACCGCGCCCGGCCCTCCCCTTGCGCAGCATCTATGCGCGTCGTTCATTACCGCCGCCATGATTGAAAGTCTTTCTCCGGCGGGAGCGATAAGGGCTATGCCGATATTTTTGTCGCCTATTTCCTCAATAATGGCATTTTCCGCATCGACTGTCGTCTTGCCCCAAAAATGCGATGCGTCTCGAATCTCGACTTTGCCGCTGTCAATGAAAATATACGAAGGTTTGTCGCAGATGCCTTTCACAAAGACCGCGTCATAACCGGCTTTTTTCATACGCGGGCCGAATGTTCCGCCCGAATTGGCGTCATTCCAGCCGCCTGTGACCGGGGATTTGCAGACAACCGTATATCTTCCTCCGAGCTGCGCTCCCATGGCGTTTGATGGGCCGCTTACAAAGCCCAATACGCTCTGCGCTGAAAATGGATCGGTATGCGCCGGCATCTCGTTATAAAGAATTTTGGCGCCGAGAGACGGCCCCCCGATAAAATCCCTTGCCACATCCGGCGGCAGATCACGTACTTCGGTCGTTTTAGTAGTCAAATCAATAAATAAAAGTTTCCCAGCATAACCTTTCATAACATCCTCGCAAAATTAAATTATTTCGTATTCATGGCGTCCGCAAACCGGACAGCCAGGATTTTTTTCCACTTTTAAGTAGTTGGAACTGCTGTTCCAAACATCAATCCGAAAAAGTGTTTTCCTTACATCAGGAGAACCAAGCAAAATTTTCAGGGCTTCCGCGGACTCAATAGATGCGATAACGCCGGTAATGCTATTTAAAACCCCGACCGTCGCGGTCGTAGTGTATGAACCCGGCGGAGGCGGATTTGGGAAAAGACACCTGAAACAGGCGGTTTCCCCGGGAATTATGTTCATGGTAAGCCCTTCGCTTGCCAGAACTCCGGCATAAATCCACGGCTTTCTTAATTTAACGCAGGTTTCGTTGATAACGTAACGCGTTTCTATATTGTCAGTACAGTCCAGCGCCAGATCTACGTCATCGATAAAAGTTTCGATGTTTGCCGCGTTTACCTCGGCAACGACATGCGCCAATGTGATTTCGGAATTTACTTTTGCGAGGTGGTTGAACGCGGCTTCAGCTTTCAGAATCGGACTGGAAGCATCCTGTTCGTTATAAAGCGTCTGGCGCTGTAAGTTTGTCAGTTCAACATTGTCTCTGTCGATGAGGCGGATAAAACCGACACCAGCGCGACAGAGATTATTTGCGGCAACCGATCCCAGCGCGCCCAAACCGATGATTGCGACTCTTGATCGCGACAATTTTGCCTGTCCTTCTTCGCCGATACCGTAAAAAACAATCTGGCGGGAATATCTATCCTGCAAAACGAAACGCCTCCTCTAATGACTCTGACATTATCCATGCGATTTTCCATGAATAAAAAGAGGGTTGCAAGTGGAATAAACATATATTGCGCAATGATATACAGGGATATTTCAAGGTGCGTTTCAAATAAAGGTCACCTAATGTTAATATTTGTAATAATAAAAGATATATTGTAATTACCGTTCCTGCGCAATATTGTGGAACCATGATGGAAAATTAATAATTATGCCGACACGCTGTATTCCGCGTCCCGTAGCATGTTTTGTACGCTTTTTATACTAAACCCGCGGTTTGCTTCGGTTTTTGAATCGGTATCTCTCGGATTGGCGCCATATTCCGCGTAAAGTTGATTTACTCCGGCTAAAAGCGGCATTTTCCTGGGTTCATGTACGCTCATGGCCTTTTGTGGATTTGTAACAATCCTTGTGACGGCAGCGATTTTTGTAAGCTCTAATTCAGATAATGTTTCCGCGTTTTCAAAAGGGGTTTCCTTAACGTTTACGCGATCCATCACAGCCATTACGTTTACTCCGTATTCTCTCGCCCTTATCATTTCATCCGCGATTTCATCATAAGTATGTTCCGGCGCTACCGGTTCAATGCAATAGAGCAGCTCAAGCCCCGCTGTTTTTATGGCGTCCAGAGTGGCTATTCTTGTTTCTTTCCTGATGCCTGTGTCAACGCCTTCCCGCAGCCTTACTATGTGATACGCGCCCGAAAAACCGGCTGATTTCAGCCTTCGTGCATAACCGCAATCAAAATCGCCGATATTTGCCATAAGCTGTATGGCATCCGGAAGTATTTCCCTGACGGATTTGCCGATGTATAAAAATTTCTCCTTATCGTAGCTGGCGGTTGTCATTAAAAATAATGCGTCAATCTTTTCTCGCGCAATGGCTTTCGCTTCGGAAACAACCTGTGCCGGATCCTTCTCAAACCGCGTATCGACTGAAAATCGGTCTCTCGCAAAAGAACAAAACCTGCAATTCTCGCCGCAGGGAGAGGATGTTATGCCTATTTGAACAAATATATAGGCTCTGTTGTTATACGTTATCCTTGAAAGTTCGTTTGCCTTTGATATTACTTTGTAAAATTCCTCAGATGTATTTTTTATGTTTAACAATGTTATGGCGTCCTGCTTTGTTAAAGCTACGCCATCTTCTATTTTCTTTAAAACCTCATTAAACATAATACGGGGCGTCAATCTTTTGTATTTTGGGGCCTGAAGCGCCCGGCTAATAACAACCCGGGGCGGCGGTGTTTACGCGCCGCCCCGGGTTGCGTGAATATAAATATATTCGCCGGCCTTTTATGCCGTAGCCGCCTCACGGCGGCTTACCGTGAACCATCGTTGATGTAACTTGAATATGAAGCGGGCATTTTTAATGGAAGCGGGCTTTGCCCGCATCGTTAATTGTACGCCGGCGGGGACGCCCGCGCTCCCAGGTCTGCCCACTTCATATTCAAGTTACAGGCAAGCACAGCCAATGCCATCAAACCAAAGGCGATTTAGTTTGATGGCATCCGGGTTAATTTTTTTGCCACGGCGATTCGTGCGATCCGTTGAGGTTGAGGACGATAAACGCATACGGCCTGTCTACCCAGCGCGTGATTGACGGCAGGTGGCTAAAATTTTTCGGGCATATCCAGACGGACGGGACGTTTGCGTAATAGCGCTCGTCTTCTTCGCCCATCGCGGTTTCAATTTCAGCGCCGATATGCATCGGATCATCGGCGTCCAGACCAAGATAGATAAGGATTTCTTCGTCCGGATGCGTGTGGGCGTCGCCGCCGCGATGCCACTTGCCGCATTGCGTATAGTGTCCCCAGAGCGTGTTGAGTTCGAAGTTCTGCAACTGGTCGCCGAAGACCCAAAGCAGTTCATCCGCGTTGCCGGGGCCTATGCCGTCCGGCCCCTGGTTTTTAAGCGGATGCATGACACCGCGTTCGTCGGCCAGTCTCGTGTAGCCCATGCCGCTGCCGTCGTAATCAATCGCTCCGGCGTCGTGCAAAACCTCGCCGGTCTTTTCATCGACCGCCCAGGCATAGACTTTGTTGTAGCCCTTGTATTTCTCGCCTGGAACCGGCGCCTTCAGTTCGGATGACGGAATAGCGACCGCCGAATATTCGGGCGTGAGATAAGCCGTGTAAAAACCGAAGTTGTGCTTGAAATTGCTGACCGTCACATTGCCGTATTGCGTACCCTTGGGTATCGCCACGACCTGGCTCTTGTCGAATGAATAAACTTCGCGCTCCTCGCCGATTTCGATTGACACCGTGGCGCCAAGGTCGAGAATATCGCCGTATTTTGTCGCCACAAAACAAAGCAGGGTGTCAAACGGGTGAATCAGGTGTCCGTCCTGCGGCATCAGTTTTCCCTCGCCTTTTACGTAACCGAAAGCAAACGACCCACGGAAGCCTTCCATGTCCTTCGCGCCTTCCATCCAGAAGAGCGGCGACGCGAAAAGCCCCTTTGGCCCTTCGCGCCAAATCAGCGGTTTAACCAGGTGTTTGTACAATTTGGGTCTCATAAAAAATCCTTTCTAATAAAGATAGATGCGCGATGTATTGCGCCTTCGCTACCATTGTCCTTCGTACGCGTCCAGATCCATCTCGACCCACGGCGAACCATGATGCCCGTCAAGACAGACAACCATGAATCCAAAGGCGTCCGCGTCGCACCAGCGCGTGAGCATAGGCAGATGCGGGAAACCTTTGGGCGCGATATAGAGACCGGGCTTGTTTATGACATACATGTCAACCTCAGGCCCGAGACCCATCTCGATTTCCGCGCCGAGATAAAGAGGATTGTCGGGATCCCAGCCAACCGCTATGAGTATTTCTTCCTCCGGATGCGTATGCACTTCGCCGCCGCGATGCCACTTGCCGAGATTGCCGTAAATGCCCCAGGTGAAGTTGACGTTGAATCCCATAAGATCTTCGCCGTAAAGCCATACGCATTCAGTGCCGTTGCCCGGCCCGATGCCGCGCGCGGCAGGAAGCAGAACGCCGCGCTCGTCCATTACCGCCTCGTAGCCCATGCCCGATCCTTCGTTTGCCGCTATCTCTTTCATGCGCGTTTCCAGATTGCCCGCCATTTTGACGATATTCTTCTTGTATTTCGTGCCGTCTGTTTTTGCCGTTCCTGTTGGAGTGATTTTCTCGGCCTTGTAGTCGCTCGAAAGGCTGATGCAGTAATGCACGATAGGCGATCCGATTTTATTAATGCGCACAGGGCCGTGTACCGTGCCTTTCGGAATCAGCACTACCGAGGGTTCCGTGAATGTGTGTATCTCGCGGTCGTCGCCATCGCCGATCTCCACGGAAATTTCGGCGTCAAACGACAGGATGTCTTTTTTATTCAGTGTTTCAAATACAAGCAATTCGTCGTAGGGATGTACAAGCGCGCCTTCAATTGGATGGAAGACCTGAGGCTTTTTAACGTACATGAAGGAAAAACACGCGCCAAAGCCTTCCATGTGTTTTGAACCCTCCATCCAAAACAGCTGCTCGGGATACAGCCCTTCGGGGCCGTCGCGGAACTCAAATTCTTTTAAAAGGTGCTTATATTTTTCATGTGGTTTCATGATGCGTTCTCCATTCAGATGGTTCTCAATTCGTGCCGCCGAAAAGCGCCTGAGATTGTTGTACGGCGTTCATGATTTTATAACGTCTTGGGCAATGAGTGGTACATATTTCGCAGCCCTCGCAAAGAATTTTCCCGAAACAGCGAGCGCCGAAAAGAAAGCGCGGGACATTGTCGTTGCCGTACATCAGGTAGTCGTTGTAAAGCGCGGCTATCCCAGGAGAGTCAATATCTATCGGACACGGCATGCAACAGCGGCATTCCGTACAGCCAAAGATTCTTTTTTTCTTATATACGTCGATTACCTTATTGATAGTGATTTCGGCAAACATATCAAGAGGTTCCTGTATGTCAGCGTACTCAAGAAAACGTTTTGCTTCGTCCACGTCTTTGAAAGAAGTGAATACCGAAGAGATTTCCGGGTGGTTCCATACCCACGAAAGCGACCATTCATCCACGCCGCGTTTTACGCGCGTTTCGTTCCATAGCGTTTGTGCTTTATCGGGGATTTCTGCCAAAAGCCGCCGGGTCTTAAACGGGTCGGTAGCAACCAGCCCCGCTCCGGCGTCTTTAACATATTTAATGCCTGAAAAGCCGGGGTGTAAGGCGCTGTCCATAAAGCTGTACCGGAACTGCGCGACATTCCACCTGTATTTATCGAATATGTTTTTCAGAAAAAAGCAGTCGTCCCGGAAATCGAAACCGAGGTTTTCTATGCGGCATTCTTCCGCCTTTTTCAATGCCCATTCGAGTACGCCGAGCCGTTCAAAGCGCATCCAGCCAAAACGTTCGATGTCTTCAATAAGGCAATAGTCGAATTTTTCCTGTCCAAACCATTCATGGAGTCGTGTGAGCCGTTGCTCAAAATCATCAAGCGTTGGGTTGCCCGTCACGGGCAGATTGACGAAAAGTTTTACCTTGTTCCTGACGCCGTCTTCTTTTAGAAACGCCTTTATCTTGCGCGTGAATTCACCGGGGGCGTCCATGAAAAATGGAAAACCGAGATTGATTGCGTTAACGCCGCCGGCTACTACAGCGTGGCGTACGGCGTTGAGCTGTTCTTCAAAGCGGCTGTGGTCGAGTTCGCCCGCGATGAAGTCCAGTTGTAAAAGCCCGGCTGAAAGAATTGAAATGTGAAAATCGCCGCTGCCTAATTGCCTGTATTTCATATCATTTTCGATATTGATAATATGCGGCGCATGCGCCTTCAGATGAAACCATCGGCGCCCCGAGCGGATGCTCAGGAACGCAACGGACGCCAAAGGCCGGACATTCATGCGGTTTTCTGATGCCGCGAAGTATCTGGCCGCTTATACATTCCTCCGGTTCATCCGTCGCGCGGTTCGCAAGGTCAAAGCGGAGTTCGGCGTCAAACGCGGCGTATTTCTCCGCAAGTCCTAAACCGCTTTGCGGAATTTCGCCGATTCCGCGCCATTTACGCGGCGTTACGCGAAAAACCTCGCGGATTAATTCCAGCGCCGAAGGATTTCCTTCGCGGCGCACGGAACGCGCGTACTGGTTTTCAACTTCCGCTCGGCATTCTTCGAGCTGACGGACGCACAGGTGGATTCCCTGTAGAATATCCACAGGTTCAAATCCGGTAACCACTATCGGAACATTATGTCGGGACGCGATAGGTTCGTATTCTTCATATCCCATGACGGAACATACATGTCCCGCCGCCAGAAATCCCTGCACCAGATTTTCGGGCGAGGCAAGGATTGCTTCCATTGCCGGAGGAACCAGAACGTGCGAAACAAGCAGGGAAAAATTGGTGAGCGATTTTCTCGACGCGTAGAGCGCCGCGGTCGCGTTGGCGGGCGCGGTGGTTTCAAAACCGACCGCGAAAAAAACCGTTTCACGTAATGGATTATCTTCGGCGATCTTCACGGCGTCGAGCGGCGAATATACGACGCGCACGTCGCCGCCGGACGCTTTTACTGAAAGCAGGTCGCGGCTCACGCCGGGAACGCGCAGCATATCGCCGAATGAACAAAAAATCACATCGCGCCGCGAGGCTATTTCGATGGCTTTTTCGATCATTTCAAGCGGCGTGACGCATACGGGACAGCCTGGCCCATGAACCAGAGTAATGCCGTCGGGGAGCAGTTGGTCTATGCCGAATTTGACGATGGAGTGTGTCTGGCCGCCGCAAATCTCCATGATAGTCCAGGGTTTTGTGACTAATCCATGAATCGCGCGCGCGATTATCCGTGCCGCCTCTTCATCCCTGTATTCATCAATGTATTTCATGGCGGTGTTTCGGCGTTTCTATAATGGATTCTATGCCGTTGATTGCGTCAAAGCATTCGAGCGTCTTACGGGCTTCTTCCTCGTCGATAACGCTGATGGCAAATCCGGCGTGAACCAGCACATAATCGCCTATACGCGCGTCGGGAACGCATGACAGATTTACCGTTTTGAGGATTCCACCGAAGTAAATCTTCCCCATCCGGAATATCTGATCCTCGCCTTCGATGCTTTCAATTTTTCCCGGAACCGCAAGACACATATTCTCTCCAATTGTAGGGGGCGCGATTTATCGCGCTCCTTATTCTATAGACGCCCGCGCTCCCGGTAATGGCATACCGGTAATTTCAACATAAGTTACCTCAACGATGGTTCTCGGCAAGTCTCCAATTGGCGGCTCCCATGTTTAATCACTTATTTTTCTTTTTCCCGCATACGGCTTATTTCTTCAAGCGTATCGAGTTTCGCCTTCGGATTGACATCTATGCCACATTTAAAAGCGTCGCCTATATGCGCGCCCACGGCGTTGTAGCTCCCGCCAAGATACGCAATAGGACGAATTTTCCCTGGATCAGGCCGCCCGTCGGTAAGGCATTCTTCAGATATATGCGTTTCCACGATTTTTCCAACAATCAATTCATGGCTTCCGAGATTCAATATCTGAATGACTTCGCATGCATGATTGACCGGACATTCATCTATGAAAGGAGCGTTTTCGTTCGCGCCATAAAACACCGTGAAGCGGCAGTCGGCGGCTTTGTCGATTCGTGAACCGGTAGCCAGTCCGCAGTAATCGGTTTCCTTTACCAGATCGGACGACGGTATGTTCACGGAAAACGCCATGTTTTGGCGCACGCCTTTCAAGGAATAACGATGATGCTGCAACGAAATCGTCAGCGTCGGCGGAACGCTTGACGCAACTCCAGTCCAGGCAACAGTGGTGAAATTTGGTTTGCCGCCAACCATGGTTCCAATCACGATAGTGGGGTACAGCCCCAGAAGAGGCTGCCTGCCTGCATTCATATCAAACTTGATTTTTGACATTTCATCCTCTCGAAGTATTTACCGTGTAGTGGCGTAGCGCGCTACGCCCATTTTTCTTAATTTCCGTCAAAAATATCTTCCGTCCAGGCCAGAGCCGCCATCATCCGCGGAAATCCTATGGTTGACAGCGACAGCATCATGGCGTGCCGGATTTCATCGGGCGATAAGCCCGCGTCCAGCGCCTTGCGAGCCTGTGAACGTATCGCTCCTTCAATCTGCGCTCCTACGGCGACTCCCATACGCACAAGCGCCTGTGAACGCGCGTCGAGCGGGCCGGCATTGCGGCATTCGGCGGCGAGGTTTTCATACGCCGCAGCAACGCCGGGATGCTGCTCGCAGAAGATTCGAAACCTCTCAGGAACTTTACGCATAACTAATTCCTCAATATGAAAATTTCATTTTAACACGTATGCGTCTGGAAGGCAGCGCAGACGTAGGAGTCCTGGGAGCGCGGGCGTCCCCGCCGGCGTACAATTAACGATGCGGGCAAAGCCCGCTTCCATCAAAAATGTCCACTTCATATTCAAGTTACATCAACGATGGTTCGCGGCAAGCCGCCGTTAGGCGGCTCGCCTGTAACTGAGTTTTACCGAGAGACGCAATCCTACGGAATGCGTTTTTTTGGAATGTCTATTTCTACCGAGAGATGCAATCCTAACGGATTGCAGGCCAATTCGCATCCCGTCAGGGATGCGTCACTCGGTAGAAAATTATCGGCATCTTGCCCGCATTCCGTAGGAATGCATCTTTAATACGGTGCGAGTACGGCTAGATCATACGATACCCGCGTAAAACGCCTGCTCCTTTAAATTCGACATCATACAGGTCAGGTCATAGCCAGCCCTGCCTTGCCGCCAAATTATTTTCAAAAAACCTTTGCAATTATATTGAATTCCGACCTAAAATCAATTTTTCCGAGTTGGTTGCGACTTTCGTGCCGTTTTCGGAGCGGAAATCGGTTGGCATAATTACTATTATCGGAAGTAAAATAACTGAGGCCTACAATTAAAAAGCAGCTTATCAGTCCTATCCGTCAGTCCTATCCGTAAATTCCTTATTCCACACACAGGAAGGTTACCCGCCGCCGCTTCGTCTGCTGTCACGAGCCGCTCTGAAAAATAACTACGAAATCATGAACGGGTGATATAAAATTTCAATATCACGGAAATACGAAAAGCTGTAGAAAAAAGGGAAAACGATAATGGGCAAACCCAACCGGGAATATAAAAACAGCGTGTTCAAAGACCTTTTTCATGATGAGGCAACGGCGCTTGAACTGTACAACGCTCTGACAGACAGCAGGTTCACGATTGAAGACGGCCTGCGCTTCACGACGCTTGAAAACGCCCTGTTCATGGATAAGCTGAACGACATATCTTTTACTATCGGCGACAGGCTTGTGATATTGGTTGAACACCAGTCCACTATAAACGAAAATATGCCTTTGCGCGCGCTGATGTATATCGGGCGCGTTTACGAAAAAATAATCGACCGACGAATGATCTACCGTTCGACGCTTTTCACGATACCGACGCCGGAGTTTTATGTCCTATACAACGGCGTGGACGACTATCCGGATGAAAAAACGCTCCGACTTTCAGACGCCTTCAGGCGCGTTGATATTCCCGGCGGTGAAAAACCGTCGGCGCTTGATCTGCAAGTCCGTGTAATTAACGTAAACAAAGGGCACAACGAAAAAATACTTGGAAGATGCGAAGTTTTACGCGGCTACGCCGTCTTCATAGGACGGGTTCGAGATCGGCAGCAGGCGGGATTGTCGTTGGAAGACGCGATTACAGACGCCATCGATTTCTGTGTTTCGAACGGGATTCTGGTAGAGTATTTGAAAAACAACAGTCCGGAGGTGCGCAACATGCTTTTCACAGAATTTAACCTTGAAGAAGCCAAAGAAGTATGGTTTGAGGAAGGCATCGAAAAAGGCCGGCAGGAAGGCGAATTAAATGGCAAACTGGAAACCGCAAAGGCATTGTTCGAGGAAGGATTCAGCCTGGAAAAGCTTGCCGGTATCACAAATCTGCCTTTGGAAATGCTAAAAGAAAAGCTGCGAATCCAGTAATCAATAACGAATTACGTATGATAAATGGAGATATTATTATGCGATGTTGGTTGTTTGTCTCGCAAATGGTGCTATGTTGTTTATGGTTCACAGTAATTACAGCTTCCGCTCAGCAAGCTTCCTTATCCAGCATCCTGCCTCATGTACAGGAAAATGTGGCGACGTTGAAAACACGTACAGCGGATATTGTTTCCGATTGGATTGACAGAGAAACTATGCAAGTTGTTCGCCTATTGACCGATCCTATCGAAATAAGTATTCCCCTCATAGGTAAAATGTTCATCAGGGGAAACTACTTCAACATACAACGTTATGACTATGCTCCGATACTCGTCGGAAAAGAACATTGGTGGCTGCCGGTTGCAGGACGCAATCAAATTAAAAGAGATGAACAGCTAATGCTTGAGCAAGAAAGAGAATTTCGTAACTATCGAATGTTTGCCAGTTCCGTGAAAATAAATTATGAAAGTTTGTCAAAATAACAATTTATGGAATTTCAATAATAAATAATTACAAAAACTTAACATTAAATCTTTTTCGGTATCTTAACAATAAACTGTTCGCCTGCCGCGTCGTTGATAAATTCAATATCGGGTTGTGCTGTCAACGCCCGACGTATCCCCGAGCCTAACCCG
>Ga0082212_10004966_pt1 | contig 18325 bp, 14 predicted proteins | sample TergutNt197P3_FD_71548 | JGI IMG/M metagenome (GOLD analysis project Ga0082212, IMG submission 71548) | Neocapritermes taracua P3 segment gut microbial communities from Petit-Saut dam, French Guiana - Nt197 P3 | ecosystem: Host-associated > Arthropoda: Insects > Digestive system > Gut ...
ACTTAAAACGGTAACAAATTGGCGGCTTTTCCTTAACAAAAAGTTACAATTTGCATCCGTTTACAGTATACCGCTCTTACCACTCGCAGGCTCGCCGGTGGAACTTGCAGACGGACTGGTATGCGTGAACGGACGCATCTGTTCTTGCATTTCCCTGTGTCACCGGTTACAATAATCCGAGAGGTGAATTTTCAGCAACTCCAAACAACGAGACATATTGATATTGAGGAAGAATCATGGCAACAAAATCTTATCTGGCAATTGACATGGGCGCATCAAGCGGGCGGCACATCGTCGGACACTTTGACGGCAAGCGGCTCAATCTTGAGGAAGTCTATCGCTTTGAAAACGGCTCGGTCGAAATGGCGGGCAATCTTCACTGGAACTTTCCCGGACAATGGGGACATGTTGTCGCCGGCTTGCAAGCGGCAGGGGCCTTGTACGGCGCGAACATCGTCAGCGTCGGCGTCGATACCTGGGGCGTCGATTTCGGTCTGCTCGGTCGAAACGACACGCTGCTCGGCATTCCGTTTTGTTACCGCGACCCACGCACCGACGGGGCGATGGAACGTGCCTTCGAGACCGTTTCGCGGGACGAGATTTTCGCCAGTACCGGTTTGCAATTCATGCAGTTCAACACGCTCTATCAATTGCTGGCGATGAAATGGACGAACTCGCCGATATTGGAAAACGCCGAGCGTTTTCTCATGATGCCCGATCTGTTCCACTGGCTGATGTCCGGCGTCAAGGCCAATGAGTTCACCAATTCGACGACGACGCAGTTTTACAACCCGCTCACAGGCGATTGCGCCGCCGGCACAGTCAATTGCGCTGGTGGCACAGTCAATTGCGCTGGTGGCACAGGGGATTGGGCAAAACCGATGCTCAAAAAATTCGGTTTGCCGACGGATATTTTCGCTCCGGTCACGCCGCCGGGAACAACTCTCGGCAAGCTGACGTCAAACCTGGCCAAAGCAACCGGTCTTTCGGCGGCCAAAGTTGTGTTGCCCGGCACGCACGATACCGCCAGTGCCGTCATGGCCGTGCCCGTTGGGCAGGGAGCAGGGTTGAGGAATCAGGGAGCTGCTACTGTCCCCTGTCCCAACTGGTGCTACATCAGTCTCGGCACTTGGGCTTTGCTGGGCGTTGAAACGGAAAAGCCGATTGTCAACGACAAGGTTTCCGGTTTCAATTTCACGAACGAAGGCGGCGTCGGCAACACGTTTCGTTTGCTCAAGAACATCAGCGGTCTGTGGCTCATTCAGGAATGTCGTCGTGTTTGGAATCAGGCGGGACGCGGGGAAGGGAGCAATGCGACCCGCAATTGGGATTGGGAGCACCTCAACGCTCTGGCCGCAAACGCCCCGACGCTCGTGTCGTTCATCAACCCGGACGAACGCGAGTTTATGTCGCCGACGGACATGCCGGAGGCGATTCGGCAATACTGCTCGCGAACCGGCCAGACGGTACCGCAAACGGAAGGAGCGATTCTGCGTTGTGCGCTGGAAAGCATTGCGATGAAATTCCGCTACACGCTGGAAATGTGCGAATCGCTGACCGACACGAAAATTGACACGGTGCATATCGTCGGCGGCGGCACGAAAAACCGCCAGCTCTGTCAGGCGGCTGCCGATGCCTGCGGGCGTCGCGTCGTCGCCGGTCCGATTGAAGCGACGGCCATCGGCAATCTCATGATGCAAGCGGTCGCTTCCGGCGATGTCAGCGGCATCCCGCAAGCCCGCGAAGTCATCCGCGACAGCTTCGAGGTCATCGAATACCTGCCGCACAATGCCGCCGCATGGCAAGACGCTTACGGTCGGTTCCTTGAAACGATCAATCGGGGATAGTTGCGCGCCGGCGGTTTTTTTTTCGGCAAACCGATCACGCGGATTGTTGCCACCAGCGCAATCATACTGGCCACCAGCGCAATCATACTGGCCACCAGCGCAATCATACTGGGGATTTGCGCAGATTCATTCCATTTGCAAGTTGCGCGTTACAAGTTGCGCGTTGCAAGTTGCGCGTTGAGTCGTGGCGGCCTGAGTATGATTCTGAGAAACTCTTGTTTTTGCTTCGACGGATCATTGGGAAACACCGGAAATGTCATGACATAAAAACGTAATGGATTGCTATAAAAACAAAATTGTTTTTTTCTGTCGGACAAACTAAAATAGTTTGTAGTTGACTTAATTCATGGCATGACTATGGTTAAGTATCAAGCTTCTGCCGGATATTAACGGGACAAGGCAGGGCGGTCACGCCGTGACCGCTTTATCTTTGCCGTACACTACCTACGAACCGAATTTTTGATGAATGGTTCGGTAGGATATCGGCGTTTCTCCTGTGTTGGACTTGAATATGGCCGAGAAGTGTTCCACGGTTTTGTAACCGCATTGTTTGGCAATGGCACGAAGACTAAGATGGCTTTGTGCCAGAAGAAACATGGCATGATTCAATCGCACCCGGATGATTTCTTCTTTAGGCGAACGTTTCAGTTCTTTTTGAAACAACCGGCAAAGAGTGCTGTGTGAAAGATTGACATGTTTCGCCACTTCATCGACAGTGATTTCCTGTGTCGCAAATTCGGAAATATAATGAATGGCGGCGATGATATCCGGATCATCAATTGCCATAATGTCCGTTGAACGCCGGACAACGATCCTCTTCGGAGGAACGAGTATGGGAATGGGAGGCATCTTTTTCCTGGCGATTTTAATGTCGAGCAATTCCGCCGCTTTGTACCCCACCATTTCGACGTTTCGGTCGATACTGGAAAGCGTGGGTGTCGTCAGGTTGCAGAGGTTGTCGTCATTATCGGCTCCCACGACGGCCAATTGTTCCGGGATGTTGATCCCCAACAGGCGACAGGCATTCAACACTCTCACCGCCTGAGCGTCGTTGACAACAATGATACCGGTCCTGTACGGCAATGTTTTCAACCAATCCTTCAGAGGTTTTTCGTATTTTTCCTCCCATTCGGGTTTCGGGGTCGCTTTCCGTGAAGAGGCGTCCATGAAACGGTAGGTTTTGATGCCGAGACGTTGTGTGATTTCGAGAAATAAATCGTGCCGGCGTTGTATCCACCAACTGTTCCCAAAAGCGTAAAAAGCGATGGATGTGATTCTTCTTTCCAAATAGTGGTCAATGCACATCCTGGTTGTCATATCTTCATCCGGACGAACTTCCATATCCACAAGAGGGTCGGCCTTGAGAAGTTCGACTACGGGACATTGGCACTTATTCAGTGCGTTTTGGAATTGTTGGTTGGGTGTCCGTGAAATGATACCGTCACCGTTCCAACCATGAAAAAGCACGGCGGGGACGGGCAACAATCCGCGGTCTTCGATATGAAGCGTCCATTGATCGCGCTCGCGAACATATTGCGATATCCCCTTGAGGAGCATTCTTCCATAAGCGGACGACGATTCAATGAGTAACAAAATGTTCTTCTTGCGTTTCATGGACGAATCCCTTTGGGTGAACGGCTATGAGAAATGATATAACAATGTTTTATGAAAAGCAAGAGGAATGAGTCGTGGCGGCCTGGAGTATGATGCCTGTGAAACCTTCGTTTTTGTTCCAATGATCATTGGGAAACACCGGAGATGTCGTGACATAAAAACGTAATGGATTGCTATAAAAACAAGATTGTTTTTTTCTGTCGGACAAACTAAAATAAATTATAGGTTTCCGCACGGAAAGTGTACGGAAAGTGTAAAGTATTAAATCCAAGCCGCAGCATCGTTTCAGGTCTATACTTTCGGGCGAAGACCTTATGCTGACAGGTCGAAGATCAAACCTGAAGCGACAAGAGTCGAACCTGCAATGTTCCAGGCACAGCCTGAAATAGTTGAGTCTCAGCCTAAAATAGTTTAGGTTTAACCTGAAACGTTATGAAATCCAAACTAAAATACTTGAGATTCAACCTGAAACGTTATGGAATTAATACTAAAATACTTGAGATACCAATCTGAAACGCTTTAGGTTCAAGGTAAAACGTTATGGATTCCATACTGGAATACTTGAGTTGCCAATCTGAAACGCTTTAGGTTAAAGGTAAAACGTTTTAGGTTAAAGGAAAACGTTATGAAATCCAACCTAAAATACTTGAGAGTCAACCTGCAATATTTTTGGTAAAATCATTACATTCGGCAAATCCGGCAACGAGTTTTAAAATAGGAACAAGTGTTTGGTTAAATATAGTATGGAATCCAGGATCAGAGCGGCGAAAGCCTCAGAATAAATATTTCGTTTTCCATGCTTGTTTGTCACTTTTGTAGTATTTCCACGCATATTTATATACTTAAAACGGGAATAAATTGGCGGTTTTTCCTTAGCAAAAAGGTATAATTTCCATCCGTTGACAGTATAGCTTTGGAACCTTTTATGAGGAGATTTGTTATGAAAACGACTCATGTAAAAATGAGGGAAGGGGGTAATTTACGAGCATTCACGCTTGTTGAACTGCTCGTGGTGATTGCAATCATCGGCATATTGATCGCATTACTGTTACCCGCCGTCCAGGCCGCGCGTGAAGCGGCACGTCGAATGCAATGTCAAAACCATCTCAAACAGATCGGACTTGCCATTCACAATTTCCATGATGCCCAAAGAGGGCTTCCGCCTTCGTCAATCGGCGGCGCGGAAGCCGAGCCGCCGCCAATTGCAGTCCCCAATCAATTGGGATATCAGAGAGCGTCTTTTTTGACGTTAATCTATCCCTACGTTGAGCGGACCTCGCTTTGGGAGCACATGACATCGTACGGCCTGGATAGACCGTTTGGTCAGATGTGGTGGAATGTTGATTTGCCGGCAATGATGGCGGACGGTAAGCATTCCTTTGCTTCCGTCGCCACTTATGTTTGTCCGAGCCGCCGCGCCGGAGGCGCCATGTCGGACAACACGCCAACGATAACGGATGTGAACGCGAACTGGACGGTGACCGGAAATCCGGGACCGATTGCCGACTATGTTTACGTCGAATCCTGGTACACCGAGCCGGGAAATGCTGCTTGGGGTCCGGCTTCGAATTGGCAGCCTGACCACCCCGAGCGCATTGCGTGTCACCGCGGACCATTTCGTACCGCCCAAATCAACGGGAGTTTGCAAGTCTCCGCATCCTACAAAAGTTGGTCGGCACGGGATACTTTCTCACGGATTGCGGACGGAACTTCCAACCAATTGATGGTCGGTGAAAAGCATATCAATCCGGCGGACTTGGGAACGTGTGCAAATTACAATGATATTATGACGGGACAAACCGCCGTGGATTGCAGTTATATAGGCAATCACCATACTTCCCATGGATCTGTGGCCGGATTGACGCTTCGTCACGCTGCTGGTGCTTATGGTGATTTGAGAGACACGTCCACACTTTCATTAGCAGCGGCAAGCCTAGCCCCCTATCCAACGGCGTTTGCAATCCAGCGCAACTCCGATCCGACAAACTATATGGGGCCGGGACAATGGGATGCTTCCGCCCTTTTCGGAAGTCCGCATGTCGGGATATGCAATTTCGTGTTGGGGGATGGTTCGGTTCAGTCGATGTCCGTATCGACGCCGACGCATATCATGGGATGTCTGGGAACCTGCATGGACGGGAATAGTGTTTCGATTCCATAACTTGGAATCTGTCAAAACTGAATATTAATCCACAAAACCGGAGATGGTTATGAACAAAAAAACGTTGGTATCTCTGTTCCTGATGACATTGCTTCTCATTGTGGTGGGTTGCAGTGATAAAGTGGGGATGCGCGGAAAAGTGACTTTTTCCGATGATCAATCCCCCCTGACCGTTGGACAGATTACATTTACATCGGACTCTGTTCTCGCCCGCGGGCATCTGAAACCGGACGGAACGTATGTGATAGGAACCGAAAAGGAGAAAGACGGTCTTCCCAAAGGCACATATATCGTCTCAATTGAATATGCCGTGGAAAACATCATGAGGCCGAGTGTGGGAGGACTTCCCCCCACGGCGATTCAGCGATCGTTGATCGCACCGCTGGAGCCAAAAACGGTTGTTGTCGATGGGAAAACAAAAATCTATAATATTGTGGTTGATCGTCCCAAATGAGGGACTTACAAACAACCTTAACTGTTATTTCGTCAATTTTCCGCTTGATGCTTATTTGTCCTGCGCCGGCACTTACCGGTCTTTTTATTTCACTCAAAATATTAAACAACTTTGGAGTAAACCTTATGTCAAATGATCATGAACATACAGGCTGTGGATGTTGCGGCTTGTCGCGAAGGTCTTTTCTTGCAACGGGCTGCGTCGCCTGTGCAGGCGTTACCGGTGCGGTGGGCTCAACATTGCCCTTTGTCAATACCGCCCGCGCTGACGACGGGAACGGCAATATGAAAGTGCGCGTCATTTTCGTGCTGCGCGGCGGACGTATTGTTCCCAACGGCGACTGGCCGTACGCCGGCTACGATTGGGGACCGGATATCGAAAGAACAATCAATGTTCTCAACAGCCGTTGCGAGGGGATAGATTTTATCGCGAGCGAGACCCAGGGATCGGATCATACCAGAATTATTATCGAAGAAGATGCCGCTGCGGGAAATATCGACGGATACGTCGTCATGCAGATGAACAATTTTCCCGGCGATATCTTTCCGGTTGCCCATGCAAGCGGCAAGCCGGTTTTGTACGGCTGTTTTTTGTTGGGCGGCAGTGGCACCTTTCTCATACTTTCGGCGGCACATTTACGGGCGAAAACGCCGAATTTTGCATTTATCACGTCGAGCGACCTGCGCGATCTTGCCGCTGCGGCACAATGTTTGTTGCTCGCCAAAGACGGTAAAAATCTTGATGCCTTTACCGATGCGGTCACGAAATTAAGGATTCAGCGCACACCGGAAGTCAAAACGGAGATTAAGGAAGACAAGCTCGACCTGCTGACGACCGAAGAACTGCTCAAGGAACTCAAGGGCAAGAAGATCATTGAAGTCGAAGGCCACTGGCCGGTGGACGAACCGCTCAAGGAAGACTTGGGTATTGAAATCATCCCTGTCCCCTTCGCGGAATTGAACGATCTTTGGGAAAACGCCGACAAGGTCAAAGCACAGGAAATCCTCACGGAATGGAAAGACAATGCCGACGAAGTGATCGGCATCCCGGGGGATGTCATCGAAGCCTCAGCCAGAATGTATCTGGCACAAAAAGCGTTGCTTGATAAATACGGGGCTTGTGCGATCACGATCAATTGCCTCGGCGGGTTCTACGGCGGACACATTCACGCCTACCCGTGTCTGGGCTTCCATCAATTGCTCAACGAGGGGTTGATTGGCGCCTGCGAGTGCGATACGCGTTCTACGATTGCGATGGTCGTCATGACGACCCTGACGAAAGGTCGTCCCGGTTTCATTTCCGACCCGATTATGGACATTGCGACGCGACAGGTCATTTATGCGCATTGTGTGGCGTCAAACAAAGCCTTCGGTCCCGAGGGGGTGATCAATCCCTATAAGATCATGACGCATACGGAAGACCTCCAAGGCGCATCGGTGCGGTCGTTCATGCCGCTCGGATATATGACCACCACCGTCGAATTTGATCCGCCAAGCAAGCGAATCCTGTTCCACCAGGGTGTGTCGGTGTCCAACAATTCGGATGATCGTGCATGTCGGACAAAACTTGCCGTTGTTCCGGTCGGAGATTTTGAAAAACTGTTCACCCAATGGGACCAGTGGGGTTGGCATCGCGTCACCTATTACGGCGACTTGCGCGAAGCGGTTTTTTCATTGGCCGAAGCTATTGGCTGGACCGTTCTCGAAGAGGCGTAATGCAAGCGCAGAGAATCAAAGTGATAGAGTGAGGGCTTTCGCCAGAAGTTGATCAGCAAAGGCGGGCGGTCACGCCGTGACCGCCAACGCATTGGTTTTTGGATAATTTTTCTGGCGAAAACCCACGTAATTATCAGCTACTTTTCCGACTGCTGTACTTGCGCAATTTTGATAAATTTTTGCATAAAATTGATTTGACACCGTCTTTCTATGATGGTAATGTTGTCTCCATATTATCGTGTTGGTGTTTTGATGTTCAATTCAGTTTCTTCAATCGCAGGTGAAAGATATGAGAATATACAGTATTAAAAAGAGGCGGAATGGCCGTCAACAGGCATTCACGCTTGTTGAACTGCTCGTGGTGATCGCAATCATCGGCATATTGATCGCATTATTGCTACCTGCCGTTCAGGCCGCGCGTGAAGCAGCAAGGCGAATGCAATGCACGAACAATTTGAAGCAATTGGGACTTGCGATTCATAATTTTGCCGATTCTCACCAGAGTAGAATACCTGCCGGCAGTTATTCACTCATATTTAAAGACCTGGACGCCCGTTCTCCCTATTATTGGGGCGGCTCAGATTATTGGGATGAAAATCGTGCGAGGTTCAGTGGTTTTCCTCTATTCCTTCCTTATATAGAACAAACCGCACTTTGGGATATCGCTTGCAACTATTGCAATACGGGGACGGATAGGAATACCTTTTGTCCTTGGATGTGGACGCCGCACTATCCCGCAGGAAATAGCGGTGCCGCTGTCTTGTGTGCATTTGTGACGCCGATTTCCACATTCCATTGTCCTTCCGATGGTACGATTATTGGCGGTCCCGGCAGGCCGGGTGATCCCTGTCCCAATCCTTATGATGGCAGCCAGCGTAATTCCTCCACCAATTACAGAATGTGCTGGGGAGATGCCACGACAAACTGGACGTCATGGGAAGGCCGTGGTCCGTTCACCAATGAAATGCGGGTTCCGCGAAAAATTGCCAGTTTTACCGACGGGATGAGTAACACGATTGCCCTTTCGGAAGCTGTCATCGGCCATTCGGGACGAGCGAACAAAGTGCGCGGGGGAATTGCATTGATCGACTATCGGGACGGTGGGGCATTCGGCGAGCTTTCGCCTCGACCATCCCTTGTTTTTGGCGCGGTTGCCGGGAGTGATTTTGCCGTAGGCGTTCCTGTGGCGGGTGTGAATACTGATCCGTTGAATATGAGTGGTTCACGGTATTGTGACTCGGCAGGTATGTATTCCGGTTTTCATACATTCATGCCGCCTAATGGACCCTCATTCCAGTATTTGAATACCGGTGGCGGTCAAATGGGGGATCGAGACAACTATGGAACAACGGCTGCCAACAGCAATCACACGGGCGGCGTCAACGGATGTATGGCAGACGGTTCCGTTCAGTTTTTCTCGGAAACGATCAACACCGGGGAACTTCGTAGCGACACGAGCTTACGCGATGCAGTGGCAAGACGTGGAGGAAATACGGATCGCCCCCAGGATTATTCCGGGCCTTCTCCTTATGGTGTCTGGGGTGCCCTCGGTACCGTCATGGCCGGTGACATGTCTCAAATTCCATAATATAAGGATTTTTTCAATGATGAACCACTTCAGACTTTTGACATTAATTCTTGCTTTTGTACTGATTTCAGGTTGTGGTGGAGAGAAGGATTTACGTATTGTCAAAGGGGTTGTGACTTATCAAGACGCCCCGCTTGCCGGTGCGACAATCACGTTCGTTCCTAAAAATTCGGATGGAGTGATGGCAACCGGTTTGACTGAATCCGATGGTTCGTATCGATTGACATCGTTTGGTGCGAAAAAGAAAAATTCCGGTGCAAAAATCGGTTCCTATCTCGTTTCTATTGTGAAGCGGGAGGATTCACCGATTTCAGAAGATGCCGAAGCCGTCCGAAAAGGCGAAACAACCTGGGAGGAGATACGAAGAAATCAGGCTTCCGAACAGAATGTCGCCAAAGCGAGACAAATCGGTTCTGCCAAACCGCTTCCGCCGCCTGTGTCGTTGATTCCTTCGAAATACACTTCCGGGGAAACTTCGGGGTTGACGGCAACTGTTGAAAACAAGAGTCCCAACATCCATGATTTTCATTTGGTCGATTGACAGGACCGCCCACGATGCAAGCGGAAGGAATTGATTGAGTGTTATCCCAACTTTTTAGCAAAATGTCAGGCTGCCAACCGAAGGGTGAGAATATTCCAAGCTCGAGGCTGCCGTTTTTTGAGTTTTGAGTTACGTCTTAATATTTTTTGCAACCGTTCACCATCGAGGTGACATACTTACCCGTTTTTTGGAGTAAATATAACATGAAAAGAACAGAATTGAATCGACGTAGTTTTTTGAAGAGTACCGCTTTGACCGCCATGGCGGTTACCGGAGCCAAATGGGCCGCCGCGCCTGCGTTTTTGGGGGCCAATGACTCCAAAAATGATCGAATAGCCATCGGCTGTATCGGTATGGGCGGCATGGGATGTGGAGACAGCCATTTGGCTTCCGCTTTTGGTGATATTATTGCCCTTTGCGACGTGGACACGCGACGTTATGAAGCGGCCAAGGCGGCATTCCAGAATTTAGGCTTCGCAAAAGACGCGGAATGCTATCAGGATTACCGCAAACTCCTTGATCGCAAGGATGTTGATGTCGTCATTCATGCCTCGCCAGACCACTGGCATACGAAAATCAATCTCGACGCACTTCAAGCCGGAAAAGACATTTATACGGAAAAACCGTTGACTTTGACAATTGACGAAGGCAAAAAATTGTGCAAGGCGGTTAAAGAAACCAATCGCGTCGTCCAGACCGGCACTCAACAGCGAAGTGACGCCGGCTTTCAAACGGCGGTCGAACTTGTCCGCAACAAACGTATCGGTGAATTGAAGCAGGTTTGGGTTTCACTGCCGTTCTTCAGCACCCGAGGCGGCCCCTACTTGAAAGAAGACGTTCCCGCCGAACTCGATTGGGACGTCTATCAGGGGCAAGCCCCGCTCCATGATTACAACGTCAACCGCACGCACAGTAGTTTTCGATGGTGGTATGAATATGCCGGCGGGATTCTTACCGATTGGGGCAATCACCACATGGACATTGCTCAATGGGGGATGGACTGCGAGCTTACCGGCCCGATTTCCGTGGAAGCACGAGCCTTGTATCCCAATGAAGGACGTGAACACCATTTCAACACACCGGATCGTTTCTTTTCAAAAATGCAATACGCAAACGGCGTGGAAATGCTGTTTTTTGGTGCCGCGGCACCCATCGGGGCGGAAGACACTTATGCGTCTGACGACAAGATTGCCTGGCTTTATGGAAAAGACGTTCCTGACGAAATCCCGACGTACAACCGTGACGGCATTTTGTTTATCGGCGATCGAGGCCGGGTCTTCGTCAATCGGGGAGGCGCTTACGGCAGACCGGTTGAGCAACTTGCCGACAATCCGTTTAAGTCTTCGGATTGGCGGGTGATCCCGAGCAACAATCACATGGGTAATTTCTTCGATGCAGTCAGAACCCGTGCGGTTCCCGTCGCTCCGGTTGATATTGAGCATCGTTCGGTTTCAACGTGTCATTTGGCGAATATTTCCATTCGCCTCGGAGGAAGAAAATTGCAGTGGAACCCGGACAAAGAGGAGTTTGTCGGTGACGCAGAGGCCAATGAAATGTTGACCAGACCCCAACGTTCCCCCTACCAGTTTTAATTGATTTCAGATGAAAACACTCAATTACGCTCTTATAGGTGCCGGGTTTATCGGCAAAGCGCATTCTCATGCCTTGAAAGATATGGGTTTGTTTTTTCAAACCGAAATTCAGCCGGTGATGCATACCATCTGTGATGTCGAGCCGCATCTCGAAGATGTGGCAACACGTTACGGGTGGATGCATTTCCATCGAGACTGGAGAACCGTCATTGCCGACCCGCAGATTGATGTCGTCATTGTTGCAACACCGGGTTTTACTCACAAGGAAATCGTTTGTGCCGCCGCAGAAGCGAATTGCCACATTCTTTGTGAAAAACCGATGACCGTTTCCCATCAAGACGCGATTCTCATGCAGCAAGCGGTCCAGGGCAAAAAACTGACTGCCATGATGGGTTTCAACTACCGGTTCATTCCGGCCGTCCGTGTCATTCGCAATATGATTGAAAACAATCAGTTGGGGAGAATACTTGGTTTTACCGGGCAATACTTTCAGGACTGGGCCATTGATGAATCGTTTCCCTATATTTGGCGAATGGATGCGAAAAATGTCGGGGTCGGTCCCCTGGAGGTCGGAAGCCATATCATTGACTTGGCAAGATACCTCGTCGGCGAGTTCCGGGAAGTTTCCGGATTTGTTGAGACTTTCATGAAAACGCGCCGCGATGAAAACAACGTGGAAAACAATGTGACGACAGATGATCTCAGTGTGTTTACCACACGATTTGAAAACGGAGCGATCGGTGTTTTTCAAGCAGGTCGCGTCAATTGCGGTCATAAGAATGAATTATCCTTCACCATCCACGGAAGTTTGGGAAGCGTTCATTTTGACCTCAGACGCATGAACGAATTACAATTCTGTCTGAGAGAGGAATCGGTGCCGGATAGGGTCGGATACAAAACGGTCTCTATCACGGAATCAAGTCATCCCTACATGTCCCACTGGTGGGCCTCGGGACATGTGATCGGGTGGGAAAATCTCTTTGTCCACATGCATGCGGAATTTTTGAACGCCATCGCCGGCCGGCCTGTTGACATCCCCACTTTCGCAGATGGCGTCCAGTCACACAAGATCGTCCAAGCCGTCGTTGATTCCAGCGAAACGCATCAAAACGTTTTCCTGACCGATGTCCGATAAGAAAGACGGGTTTCATGTTTTTGAATATCGGTTACTCCCATGAATGGTGGCACCTTCACCAGGGAATTGATTTTGACGAGAGTTTTTATCACGATCCGCTCAAAAAGCTGGCGAACCAGGATCGCATGGATGCCTGGATGAGGAAACGGTTTGCGCCGTGGGGATTGTTCGAGACGCCGACCGACACGAAAGTCGTGTCAAGCCCAACCATTGCGATTGAACCCTACGGGCACCGTTTTATTCCTGTCATGTTCGGCACTCCACTCCTTTATTCAGCAGATCAACCGCCGTGGGCCCAAGAGATCACGCTGGATGATGATGAAATCATGTCGCGAAAGCCTCTCGCGCGGGAAGAATTCGCCGCTCATCCCTTTGTGCGTGAAATCGTCAGGCAATACGCTCTCCTGAAAGCCGCAGGACGGCCCTGTTCCGCACAGCAAAACCTCGGCAGCGTGGCCAACACGATGATTTATCTGCGCGGTCCGAACTTGTTTTACGACTTCTACGACAAACCCAAGGTGATGCACCATCTGCTGGAATTGATCACGGAAATGATGATCACGGCTTATGATTATTTTTGCGATGTCGATGGTTGCGTCACACCGCTTGGAATAGGCAATTGCTCTGTGGCGATGTTTTCCCCTGCTGTCTATCGGGAGTTTTGTTTTCCCAACGACTTGCGTCTTATGAATCACGCAAGATCGCGAAACGTCACCTTTTCAATTCATCAGGACAGTCGCATCGACCCTTATATTCCGGCATATCAACCGTTCGATTATTTGTCCGGCTTTGATATCGGTTGCGATTCCGATATTCGCATGTTTCGTGATGCGTTCCCGGATATTGAGATCAATATCTTTCTCTATACAGGTACGCTTCATTCGCACAGTGCCTCACAACTGTACAACTTGATCATTGACATGGCCGAACAAGGCCGGCCCTATTCCAGAGTCGGGTTCTCGGTTTACGATATTGACCCCGGCGTTTCCGAAGACAAAATTGACAGCATTTGCGATGCTTATGTTTTTCTGAAAGAGTAAACGGTTTTGAATCAGGTACTTGCGGCCTTCGGTTTTCATTCCGTCTTTGGTCACTTACGCGGCAGGCTTTGATTCGGCCGTCGCGGCCGTGACCACCCTACCTTGAAATCCTCTGGTCCCACAACTATAATTAACATGGAATGACATGGTTTGAACCTTTACCGATTCTTGGCACAACACCAACATGTTTCACATGGGAAATTGTTACGATGAACAGTAAGGAACGATTAAACGAAACGATCCGTTGTCGGCCGACTGACAGAACGCCGACCCATTTTCGGTCCGAGCCGGAAACATGGGAGAAAATCTATCGGCGCATCGGGTCGCGTGATTACGAACGGCTGCTCGACTATCTCGACGCCGATATTCGACACGTCGATGCCGTTTATCCGGCGGATAAGAAATATGACGGCTTTTACCAGAATTGCTGGGGAGAACGGCATGTTTTCAAGGATTCGGAATATGGGCCGGTTCGTGAATTGATCGACGGAGCATTAAAAGACGTCAATTCTTTGGAGGAAATCAAGCATTTCAATTGGCCGACGGTTGACGATTTGGATTACAGCGGCATCGGTGCCTTTTGCGACAAGTACCCCAATCGAGCGATCACGTATTCGCTTGCTGATTTTTGGACCCGTCCTAGCAATGTCCGGGGAATGCAGAATTTTCTGATGGACATGTCGCTCCGCCCGGAATACTGCCACTATTTATCGAATTATTTCACCGAATTTTATGTGGAGGATTTCCGGCGGGCTTATGAAGCAAGCGGGAAACGAATCGATATGTTCCTGACATACACCGATGTCGGTACGCAATGCGCCCCGCTGATTTCGCACAAGAGTTTTCTGGAGTTTGTCAAACCCTATCTCAAACGACTCGCCGATGTCGTTCATGAATTGGGGGCATCGCTTTTTTTTCACAGTTGTGGTATGATTTACCCGTTCATCGAGGATTTTATCGATGCCGGTGTCGATGTTCTCGACCCCATCCAACCTTGTTCGCCGTTGATGCAACCGGAAAACCTGCACGCCCAATTCGGTGACAGGATTTGCTTTCACGGCGGAATCAATGTTCAAGGAATCCTCGCATCAGGAACCGCAGAAGAAGTCCGTCAGGAAGTTGTCCGATATGAAGACGCCTTTGAAAAGAAAGGCTATATCATTTCGTCTTCACATTTTCTCCAGATGGATGCAAGTGTGGATAATATTTTTGCGGTTTTTAATAAAAGTGTCGAAGCGTTTCAGAAGGAAACATGAAATCACGTTGAAGTTTCACCGATATAAAAGATACCGATATAAAAGATGATGATGACAAAAGAACAAATTTTACAACAGATAGCTCCGCGAGTGGACGCCATGAAGGTGTTCGACAGCCACACGCATTTGGTCGGCGGGAAACTGGCGGCTCGCGGTTTGCACGACGTTCTGCTGTACCACATGGGTATCAGCGAACTTTATTCCGCCGGCTGTCCTTCGGGGAATCGCTTGACCGAATACCCCGCTTGGCCCGAAAAATCCGAGTGTCATGCGCGACTGAGGGAAGCCATTCCTTTTTTATCGCAGACAATCAACACCAGCATCTCCTGGGGAGGACGGATGATTCTCGCCGATCTTTACGATTGGCATGAACCGGTGACGATAGACAATTTCGAGCGGCTTGATTCCATGATCCGCGAACGTGCCGACGATCGGGCATGGCATCGGGAGATCGCCCGAAAAGCGTGCATCGAACACGCCGTGACCGAAACCAATCGTCGCGAACAGGGACTCGACGACGACTTCCTCTACTATTCCGTCGAGTGGGCGTTTTTCACACGCACGCAATGGGGCGAATTTGACACGGCTCTTTACGAACTCGAAAAAACCTGGGGACAACCGGCAACCGGTCCGACGCCCATCGGTGGAAAAGATCGACCAACCTTGGAACGGACGATTCGCAGTGCCGATGACGTTCGCGATGCCGTGCGTTGGTATGTGACGCATTTCCCGGAAACTCGCCTCGTTTCGTATGCAACGCCGTGGTCGATGGATATTGACTATTCGCTCGTGACAGCGGAAGAATTTGAAGCGGCCTTAATAAATCGGGAACACGCAAGCGAAAAAGAACGAAGCATTTATGCCTCCTACATCAACGAGGTCTTGCTGGAGGAATTCGGCAAAGTCCACGGCAAACGCATTGTTTTTCAGCCTTCGATCTGCGCCGACCCGCTGCCTTATGAGTCGTGCAGCCGGATATCGCAGAAAACCCTGTCGCAATTTGCCGATATGGTTTCACGTCACCCGGAACTTCGGTTCGCGTTTTATTCCGCATCGACCCACGCCAATCAAACCCTTTGCACGTTTGTCCGCGAGTTGCCGAACCTTGCACTGGGCGGGTACTGGTGGCACAGCTTTTTCCCGACGTTTATCGAGCGAATCATTTCGGAACGGCTGGACATGCTGCCGTTGAACCGCCAATTCGGGTTCTTTTCCGATGCCTATTGCCTGGAATGGGCTTACGCCAAAGCAAAGATCGTGAAAAATGCGTTAAGCCTGGTATTGGCTTCCAAGGTGAAATCGGGACAGTATGACGTCGAAACAGCCGTTCACATCGCCAAAACGATTCTCTACGATTCGACAAAAGCATGGAACGACAATGTGGAATTACCCCAATAAACGAAAGGAACGATAGCGAAAATTACGATGAACGAATTGACAACACTCAGGGAAATGCTGGAGAAAGCAAGGAACGGTCGGTATGCCGTCGGCGGGTTCAATTTTTGTAATGCCGAGACGACGCAAGCCGTTTTGACGGAAGCGGAGCAGCTTCGTTCTCCGGCCATGTTGATTGCCGCCGCAAGCGAAGTGCAACTCTGCGGCATGTTCGAGACGGTGAAAATCGTCCGCCTCGTTGCCGAGTCGATCACGGTGCCCGTTTGCCTGCACCTCGACCATACCGATGACGTTAAAACGGTTTGCGAGGCGGTTGATGCCGGGTTTTCTTCCGTGATGATTGACGGTTCTCATTTTCCTTTTGAAACGAATATTGAAATGACGAAAGCGGTCGTGGAATATGCTCATAAAAAGGGGGTGTCCGTCGAAGGCGAACTCGGGGCTATCGGCGAAAACAAAGACGCCCAACACGAAGGCACCGGCCCGCAGAGTTTGACCGATGCCGCCACAGCCGCAGAGTTTGTCGAACGAACAGGCGTCGATGCTCTTGCGGTTTCCATCGGTAATTCGCACGGATTTTACGCAAAACGACCGGAACTCGATTTTACCCTTTTACAGGACATTGCTTCCCAAGTGGATGTACCGTTGGTTTTGCATGGCGGGTCGGGCACCCCTTTGGACCAATTACAAAAGGCGATTTCGCTGGGAATTTGCAAGGTCAATGTCGCTTCGGAAATCGGAAGAGCGTTCACCGAGACGTTTACGCAACGCATGGCGGCGGGCGGAACATGGTGGGTCATGGCTCTCCAGGAAGCGAAACAAGCGATCAGGCCGGTTGTCCGTCGCTGGATCAACGATCTCGGTTCCGCAGACAAGGAGTAGAATCATGGCGCATGATATCATGGCGTATGATATTGTCGGATTCGGAGTAGCAACGCTTGATCTCATCATGGAAGTGGCATCTTTTCCCACTGCCGGTGGTAAGAGCCAAGTTCTGTCCGCCGAGTATCACGGCGGCGGTCTGACGGCAACCGCCTTGGTCGCGGCCTCGAAGCTCGGTGCCAAAACATGGTACGGCGGTGCCTTGGGGAACAATGAGCGATCTGACCTTGTGCGAAAATTACTGGCCGGATATCGCGTCGGTTTTGCGGAAGAAGGTTTCTATCCGCCGGAAGCCGAACCGATTTTTGCCTATGTTTATGTTGACCGACAGACGGGCGAACGAACGATATTCTGGTCCGATCTGGCGGCTGTTTCGCCTGTTGTCAATGACGAAATGATCAAGACCACGCTGGCTTCCAGGTGTTTGTTCGCCGACAACCATTTTGCGCAATCCTTGCTTCCCCTTTATCGGCTTTCGAAAGAGCATCGTGTTCCCATCGTTGGGGATTTTGAAGCGGTGAACGATGCGTTTGAGGAAGAATCCCTGGCTCTGGTCGATCATTTGATCGTTCCCGCAAAGTTCGCGCAGCAATACTCAGGGAGTCACGACCTTGCGGATGCGGTTAAGCGATTGCTGAAAAATCCGGGACACGAGGTGGTCGTCGTCACCGACGGAGCCAACGGTGCGTGGTTTGCCGACCGGGAAAACCGACAAGTCCGACATCAAGCGGCTTATCCCGTCGAAGTTTGCGACACAACCGGCTGCGGTGATGTGTTTCACGGTGCGTATGCCGCGTCATTGGTTTTCGGTTGGGACTTGGAAACCCGAGTTCAAAACGCCGCCGCCGCCGCCGCGATCAAAGCCACCCGACGCGGCGGACAAACAGGTGCCCCGACTCAGCAGGATGTCGCGGCTTTTTTAGAAAAACAAATCAGGGAACAGTAACACGACATTCCACTTATGGCAGTTCTTCCTCGCATTTTCTGGAAACGGATGCGAGCGTCGATAACATCTTCGCTACCTTCAATAGACTTGTTCGGAAACATGAAGTGAGCAAAAATAGTAAAATTGGTATTGTTTAATTTGGGATATTTGTGTTACTTT
>Ga0082212_10004967_pt1 | contig 18324 bp, 16 predicted proteins | sample TergutNt197P3_FD_71548 | JGI IMG/M metagenome (GOLD analysis project Ga0082212, IMG submission 71548) | Neocapritermes taracua P3 segment gut microbial communities from Petit-Saut dam, French Guiana - Nt197 P3 | ecosystem: Host-associated > Arthropoda: Insects > Digestive system > Gut ...
AGCGCGTCTTTCCAATTTTCAAGCTGATAATAAGCCGAACCCATACGGTACAGCATTTCGGGAGGCGCCCAGCCGTAATCTTCAGACTGGCGGTAATAACGAATGGCCGCATCCATGTCGCCCGCTTTAACAAAATATTCAAGATCGCCGAGGTTCGCGTACAGTCTGCCGAATTGGTAGCCGGACATTCGTTCACGGGAACGCGGATCCCGGAACCGGGAGAGGGCGTCCTGGTACAGGTTGATCCCCTTTATCAACTGTTCTTCAGCCGGAATAAATTCCCTGGTTCTAATTAAAACGTCAGCCAAACGCCGGTGGGCGTCAATACGATAAGTGATGCGGCGGACTGATTCTTCACGTGCGTTTTCAAATTGGCGTATCGCCACTTCCAGAGTAACACGTTCATCATAGGCGCTTCCAAAGTGTTGGTAATACCGGGCAAGGTGGTAATGCGATTCGGGAAGTGTCGGTTCTTGTATGGCGGCTTTAAGCAGGAGTGCCCTGACACTTTCGATATGTTCGACATATTCGTTAGGGACACCTTTTGTCACTTCGAATTGCTTATCCAGTAAATAGCCGCCGAGTTCCGCCGTTGTTTCCGCCGAAAGGGGCCGTTTTTGGGGATTTGCTTCGAACCATCTCCTGAGGGGAAGCACCTCTTTGAGGTTGTCGGTACGGATAAAGTACTTCATCATCCGCTCAACAACCGGCGGTGTCCAGCCGTATTTTTCGAGCAGCCTTGCGTAGGAGAAACGGGCGTCGTCGTATCTTGCCGGCTCCACTTCGCCCCATTCGAGGCTGTTGTCACCTGTCGCCAAAAGACCTTCGTAATCATCGGGGCTGTAATCCAGTATATTCCGCCGAAGCAGGCTGTCCGCTTTGTCGTAGTTCCGCAGGTAGTATGTTTCCAGGGCCGCGTAATCCAGAACACCCTTTTTATCACGGGGGTAGTGACGCAGGAGATCGTCGTATTTTTTTTCGGCGAGAGTGTACTGCCTTTCATCACGGAATTTTTCCGCATATGTGTAGAACCATTTTTTCTTGCGGTGTATGCCGAATGCTTCGTCGAACCGTTCGTTGGCCCGCTGGTATTCGCCGGCCGTTATCCGCTCCAGACCTTTTTTGTAGATCAAGTCGGCAGCCACGGGTTTGTAAATAAAAGTATAAACAAGGAAAAACAGACTCCCCGCCAATACTGTGATAAACAGGAAAAGCCGCAGGATCGGGAGGAAATGTTTGACAAAAATATACGCAAAGGTTGACTGTTCCGCTTCCAGTTCTTCGCCGGTTTTCTTTGAAAAAGACCTGGGAACGGTGATTGTTTTACCGAGTATGTCGCCTGCAAGCGAAGCGGTTGCCCTCGGATGGGCGCCCCTGACCAGGAGTCTGATGAGCTGCGCCATCTGCATGGGGTTGACAACTTGTTCGGCTATAATCTCTTCACAGGCTATTCGCAGGTTAACGGGATAACCGGACAGGGTTTGATGCAGGGAGTCCAGTTCGGTATCTTCCAGTTGAATATCTATCAGCTCTTCAAGAGAGGCGTTTGGATTTGTCCATCCCCTGCCTTTGGGTTTGCCCGAAACCGGTGCGGTTTTTGCAGGTTCGGACGGCCCTCCCATAACATTATCCAGTTCGGGAAAATTAAAATGGTCTATGTCATCACCGCCCGGCGTATCCGCCTGGGCCGCCTGCTTTTTGCCGTTTTTTTCCGGTTCAAAATTATCAAAAGCATCGCCGCTTTCTTCTGTGTCTGCCGGAGTGTCTATGTCTGCCGGAGTATCGGCAACGGGGGCATCAAGGTCTTCTGAATCTATGACCAGGTCTTCTTCCGTTACCACCGGCGTCTCCAGGCTTTCATCGGACAGGTCGAAACTGTCCAGGTCGCCGATGTCGAAATCTTCAGTGGCATCAGCAGTTTCCGCCGCTGGGGCTGCATCGGCGGTTTTCGGTTTTTCGGCTGCCTCCGCCGTTGGCGCCGTTGGCGCCGGTGCCGCCGCTACGGCCGGCTCGGCAAGGCTTTCGTCGGACAGGTCGAGACCGTCCAGGTCGCCGATGTCGAAATCTTCAGTGGCATCCGCAGTTTCCGCCGCGGGCGGGGCATCGGCGGTTTTCGGTTTTTCGGCTGCCTCCGCCGTTGGCGCCGGTGCCGCCGCTACGGCCGGCTCGGCAAGGCTTTCGTCGGACAGGTCAAAACCGTCCAGGTCGTCGAGGCTGAAGTCCTCAGTGATATCCGCTGTTTCCGTTGGGGGGACATCACTGGTATCCGCAGTTTCCGCTGCGGGTGGGGCATCGGCGGTTATTTCTTCGTCTTCGGGGGCGGAGGGAAGATCCCTCGGCTGGGCGCCGGTAAACGCGCTGAAATCAAGATTGTCCAGAAAATCCGGGGATAAAGGCCCGCTCCCGTTTTCCGCACGGGGGGGTGGGGCATCAAGGGTGTCTGCGCCACCGGAGGTGTCGGCGCCACCCAAAGTGTCGGTGTCATCTAAGGCAGCGGTGTCATCTGAGGTGGCGGCATCGTCAGAAATGTCGGTATCATCAAACTCCTCGGTATCGTCAAAGTCTTCATCTGCCGTCTCATCTTCAAAATCTTCGTATTCATTTTTATCGGGACGGGAAAGATCGGGCATAGGTTCAGGTTCATAATCGGGTAATTTCAGGTCGTTAAACGGAATCCCGGCCGCGGCAAGCTCGGCGCCTTGTCCGCCGAGTTCGTCAAATGAGGCTTTAAATTTCCTAAGCGCGCTTAATGAAGGCATATCAAGATAACCAATTATCGGCCGATAATGGTGTAGTATATATGAAAACTAATAAAGTTGGAACCGGTTTAGCGTTTTTTTCACGTTTTTCAGCGGCACCGCTTATAGCGATTTTTTTCTTTCTCGTTTCCGCAGGTTTTTCCCATGCTGTTGATATTGAATCGGTACAATCACATGAACTTCTTGACCGCCTTTTAAGTATGAAAGGGCCGGGTGCCCCTGAGATTTTTGAAGATATGGTCATCTTTACCGCCCCTTCCGATCTTCGCAGGGTGGGTATCGCCTTTGCCGATGAGGGATTTTCCAAAGTCCACTGGTTCAGGCAGTTCATGGTTTCAAAGGACCCGTTGGATATCCGCCCCAAGGATAAAAAATCGAGTATGTACGAAGATTTCGGGTTTTCTTTCCACGTGCACAAGATTCCCGAAGGGGCCGTCGAGATTGAATACCGGCTTATTATTAACGGCCTGTGGACGACAGACCCTCTCAATCCCAACACCCGGCGGGATCAGGTGTCGGGCCTTTCCCTGTCAACTATTTCCGTCCCGCCTTTGAAAACCACCCCCCACCCCCTGAACGGGCCTTCGGGCAGTCTGAGTTTTGTTTTTAACGGGCCGTCGGGGGAAACCGTAACGGTTGCGGGGAGTTTTAACGGCTGGGATCCGTTTATGTACGAGTTAAAAGAAGGTCCGAAAGGGAATTATTCCATCAATATCCCGTTACCGCCTGGCAGGTACCAATACGTTTTCTTCCACCGGGGGCAGCGTTATCTGGATCCGTATAATGCAAGCCGTGTTTATTCCAGAGAAGGCGCTGTCGCTTCCGAAATAGTGATAGAGTGACTCACCCTCTGCACAGTTCCACCGCAAATTTTACCAGAGTCTCGTAATTTTCAGGTGTTAAACGTGCGGGAACGTCTGTAGGTTTATTGATGCATCTCCATGTTTCGGGGACGAGCCGGCGGTCTGCCGGGTTTGATATCGGGCCGGCAATCACCAAATCGGCAAAATTGGGGCGTACCCGCAGCAGTGAGGCAAAAGAGGTAGCTTCGGTCGCCGGAAGCATGGTTATTGTCTGAACGGGAATCCCCCCCTGCAAAAAACCGGCGTCATCGGAAAAAGGCATGGGAAGAAGCAGCACGTTTTTAAGATTAAGGCGGCGGGCACGGGCGAGAACCTGTTCTCTCAGGCCGTTTATTTTTAACCTTGCACGCTGGAGTCCTTCCCGTGTTTGATTTTTTAAGAGGTAATCGGCGGTTGTGGAAATTACAAAAGTTTCACCTGTACCGCAAACGTCGAAATTGAAAATATTGGCGTTGTTTAAACCCCATTGTTTGATTTTTTTCGACAGGCTGAAAGATCCCTGGTCGCTGATTCCTTCGCCGTCCTGCAGTTCTTCCTTGTCGGTAAAAATAATGATCCAGCCGCCGACGCCAAACCCGCCGAGTTTTACCGCAACCCTCAGCATCTGAAAAATCGCCGCGCTGTTGTCATTGGCCCCGGGACTGCCCGGCATCCGGTCGTAATGTGCGGTTAGAATGGTGGGGCTTTGCCCGCTGAAGGGAAATTTGTCACCGGCGGAGAATTTCAGGTTTATCCCGGGGGGGAAGATAAAAAAATGGCGGTTCCCCTCAACGGGAATAACGACCGAATTGAGGCCGAGGCTTTTGATGTGTTCCACAAGCACGGCAAACCGGTCGGCTTCCGGGGCGATAAAATCGAAAAACCGGTCGTTGGGGCTTTGCGCGGCCCATTCGCGAACTTCTTTTATCCCCATGGAGTTTACAACTTACGCGCCTTGAAAAGACGGGAAGGGGAATCAAGCTCTTTTTGAGCTTCAATAAGCCGCATTTCCATCGGTGCAACCGCCGGCATGGCCGTCGTACCTTTTGCCATTTTAAGGCTCGTTTCAAGAATGCCAAAAACCGAGGCCGTACAGAGTTCCAGTGTTTTCATTATATCCCTTGTTTCAAGATAACGTGACAGAAACACCGATGCGGTGATATCACCTGATCCTGCCATACCTGCACCTATCGGCAATTCGGGTGTACTTATTAAATAAAGGCCGGTTTTATCAGATGCCAGCATGCCGATCTCCCCGTTGTTCAACCCGCCGGGCTGTATACCGCCCCTGTAACTGGTAACCAGTGCTATTCCCGGCCCCTTCTCGTGGATTATATCGACGGCACGGCGGGCGCTGTTGATGTCCCTTGTTTCAAGGCCCGTCAGAACTTCCAGTTCAAACTGGTTGGGGGTAACGATGTCCGCAAGGGGGATAAGATCGTTTTTGAACATATCGGGGATGTCGGGCTTAACATAAAACCCCCTGCCTGCGTCGCCCATTACCGGATCACAGCAGTACAACGCTCCAGGTGCGGCGGATCGTACTTTGTTCACCGCTTCTGTTATGGCACAGGCGACGGAAGCGTCGCCCAGGTAGCCTGAAAGTACCGCTTCGCAGAGGGGAAGCACGCCCCTTTCCTCAAGGCCGGTTACCAGTTCGCCGGCAAGTTCCCCGCCCAGAACTTTTCCCCGCCATTTTCCGTAACCGGTGTGATTGGAGAATTCCACGGTGTTTACGGCCCACACTTCGCGGCCCAGCCTCTGCATGGGAAAAACCGCCGCAGTATTTCCCGCATAGCCGTATACGACATGGGACTGAATCGATAAAATCGCCATATTACCTGGGTTCCGCTACCGGGCCGCGCTTTGGAATTGACAGATATTTTCCGATAATATTAACAAGAGGATGACGTAAAGCTGGTATATTCGGTTTCATGTTGTTCCTTTTCTTTTGTTATTATATTATTATAATAAAAGGTTTTGTGGAATACACTCTTGCACGGGAAGGATTATGAAAAAGCGTTTTTTTATCGTGTTGCCGTGGTTTTTTGCTTCGGTTTGGGTATCTGCTCAGGATAATTTCTCGCGGGGCGAGGAACTGTTTATGCGAAACAACCCCGCAGAAGCCTCCGTTTATCTGGAAAGCGCTGTTTCCGAAAACCCCATGCACATTAAGGCCTTTTTATACCTCGGTATCGCATACGAACAGACGGATCGTACCGATGAAGCTATAACCGTGTACCGGCAGGTATTAGGCCGGGCGGGAGAATTAACCGCCAATATTGCGAACAACCTTGGTAACGCTTTTTTTAAAAAAGGCAGTTTTTCCGATTCGGAATCTTTGTATACACAAGCTCTTGAAGCCAACCGAAACTACGCTCCGGCTTATCTGGGCAGGGCAAACGCCCGCATACAAAGAGGCGCGTTACAGGAAGCCGTTACCGATTATGAACAATACCTGCAGATGGAACCCCGCTCCCCCCAGAGGGGGACGATTGAGAGGCTTATAGCGTATATTAAAGCGGAGGCTTTTGAAGCGGAAAGGAAACGACTGGTGGCGGAAGAGGTTGCCCGCCTGGAAGCGGAACGGAGGCAGCGGCTTCTGGACGAGGTTTCCGCATCGCTTCAGGGGGCCGCCGGTGCAAGCCAGGGTCTTTCGACCGGAGCCGAAAATGTTGAGGGATACGAAGGTGAATTCGAACTTGAATGAATCTAAAGGAGCTCAAACTAAAAAGCCTGCCGGGGCTGTAAACAAACGGATGACGGCCGTTGTTATTTTTGGAGTTGTTCTAATACTGCTACTGAGCTGCGGAATCGTTCTTCTTCTCCGGGAACGAAACATATTGGCACGGGAAAATTCTCTTGCAATAGCCGAAGCGCGTACGTTGTTTACCGCCGGGGATTTTCAGAAGGCGTTGGAATTATTACGGGAACAGCAGCTTGCCGCCGAGGATTTTCAAAGGATACTGGATCTGATTAACCATCTTTTGGCACAAGATCCGAACAACCCGGAACTGTTGGCACTGAAGGAGAAATTGCTCAGAGAAGGACATCTTACAACCAGGGATTATCACCACGCTCTTGAATTACTTGATAATCTTTTAGCCAAGAATCCCCGCAACCCGGAACTGCTGGCCTTGAAGGAACTGCTCCTTGGGGAAATCCGGCTTGCCGAAGAGAATACCCGGCGCGTGCTGGATTTTATTGACCGTCTTTTGGCCGACTTTCCGGGCAACCCGGAACTACTGGCGATGCGGGAACAGTTAACCAGGGAACAGCGGCTGGCCGGGGTACCGCAATCCGCCGGCGTTCAAGGAGCGTTGAATGCAATTGACCGCCTTTTGGCGGGGGATCCTGACAATCCGGAACTCTTGGCGTTAAGAGAACAACTGCTTGCCGGCGGGGATCCGCAGCATGCGTTAGATGCAATTGACCGTCTTTTGGCCAAGGATCCCAATAATCCGGAATTGCTTGCGCTGAAGGAACAGTTACTTGCAGAACAGCGGCTTGCGGCAGGAGCATCGGGAACGGGTGGTTCCGCCGCCGGGGGGGCTGCCGGATCGGGCAGTGGGGCCGGTGCCGCGTCGGCAGAGGCTCAGCTTGCAGCCCAACAGCGGGCCGAAGAACAGAGGATGCGCCGCGAGGCGGAAGAGGCCAGACGCAAGGCGGAGCAGGAGGAAATTGCCCGCGCTTCACGGGAAAAGCAGGAGCAGATGCGGGCGGTGAACGATCTAGTTTCGCAGGGTATAGCCCTGCTGGAAAGAGGCGATACTGCCGGGGCCGAGAGGGCGTTTGCCGAGGCCCGTTCCCGTATGCCTCAGGATGAAAGCCGGTTTGAAGCGCAGAAACTCGCCGAAATAGCCGAAGCCTGGTATGACGCGTTTGCACGCAGCCCCAATTCTCCCGAAGGCCGGGATGCGGCAGCAAAAGCCCGCACCTTTGCCGGGGAATCGATAGCCAAAGATAGAACCCTGGCCCTGCCCCATTCCACCCTGGGAAAGATCAACCGCGATAACAGAGATTGGGATAAAGCGATTGAAGAATTCAGGGAAGCGGCCCGTCTGGATCCCTCCAGCTATATCTATGCGTATGAACTGGGACGCAGTTGTTTTTCGGCGAGGCGTTATGCCGACGCGCGTACCGCCTTTGAAAACACCGTCCGTATAAACCCCGGCTTTGAATCGGGCTGGTACAATCTGGGCGGCACCCTGCGGGCTTTAAACCGTCAGAACGAAGCCCTTTCCGCATATCGAATGGCCATTTCGATTAAAGCGGATCACGCATCGGCACACCGGGAGGTAGGCCGTATACTTTTTGCCGCGAAGGACTACAACGGTGCGGTTGAAGCCTTTGGAAACGCCCTCAAGTACAACCCCGAAGATCTGGCTTCTCTGCGCGAACTCGGCATCGCCCAAATCGAAGCGGGCAAATTTGCCGCCGCCGAAGAATCTTTTGCCCGGGCTTTGCAGAAAGAGCCTTCCGACGGTCAAACCAACTACAACATGGCGGTGGTAAAACTCGGCCTTAAAAAGAATACCGAAGCGGTTTCCTTTGCCCAGCAGGCCGTTAGAAGTAATGTTTCAAACGCCGTATATACTTACACCCTGGGGCTTACCCTGGAAGCTACGGGAAACACCGATGCCGCCGAAGCTGCCTATACAAAAGCCGCCGAAATCGACACGAAATATCTGCGGCCCCGTATCAACCTGGGAAGCCTTTACATTGCCCGGGGCAATCTCGGTGAAGGGATAAAAATTCTCTCCGAGGCGTATAATATTGAACCGGGGAATTTTGAGGTAAACAACAACATGGGCGCGGTATACGCCAAAATGGAAAATTGGCCGGCCAGTGTGGATCATTACGAGAGGGCGCTTGCGTCGGATAGCAGGAACCCCACCGTACATTTGAATTTGGCACGGGCATACACAAGTGCGGGCGATCTTACCAAGGCCAGGAATTCTTACCAGGCGGTTTTGCGGCTGTCCCCCGATAACTGGGATGCGATGTTTGAAGTTGGTAAAATCTGCGTGAGCCTGGGAATGCCCGAAGAGGCGAAAAATTACTTAACGGATCTTTTGCGACGTAATGCGTCTTACAGCGCAAGGGCTGACGCTGAACGGATATTAGCGGGTCTATGAGCGATATACAATCACAACAGCCCTCCGGGCAGCGGCGCATCCAGAGCTATATTTTCGGGGCAATTCTTGTCCTTCTTTTTCTGGCAATGCTGAGGCTTTTCGCTCCCATTTTTACAGCCCTGCTCTGGTCAACCCTGCTGTACATTTTATTAAGCCCTCTGCACCGCCTGTTGATACGGAACCTTAATTTTGAGACCCTGAAAGGAAGAATTCTCAGGAATATTTGGGCCGCCGTTTTTACTCTGGGAACAATTGTTATTATTCTTTTCCCCCTTTCTTTTGTAATTTCGGTTTTTTTCAGGCAGATTATGGAAATCGTGCGCTATGCACGCGACCTTCTGAGTGAAAAACCGGAATATTTACAGGATCTTTTTGAAAGATTATCCGGAATTATCCGTGATGTTTCCGCGGGGCAGATATACATAACCGCAGATGATATAAGCCACCAGATAATAAACTTTCTCACTGCCCGGCAGCAGCAGATATTTTACCTTGGCGGCAGTATTCTCAAGTACCTTGGCGGTTTTTCCATAAATATATTGTTGATGACATTTACAATGTTTTTCCTTTTTGTTGACGGCCCCTATCTGGCCCGGCTGGTACTGCGCGCAATACCGATTAAAAACGAGTATATCAGCACCCTTACCGGAAAATTTCTGGATATAATCCGAAATCTTTTTCTGGGTTATATCATTGTAGCTGCTCTGCAATCACTGATAGCGTATATTATTTTTACCATTTTTGGCGTTAAAGGATCGCTGGTGCTTGCGGTTCTCTGTTTTTTTCTTGTATTTATTCCAATGTTCGGAACAACAATAATATGGATACCGCTGGGTGTTTTCAGAATTGCGGGCGGAGATATAGCGGGCGGTATTATCTTCCTGATTGTTTCGGCGATTTTTCTCTCCGGCACCGACAATATTCTCAGACCGTTTTTTCTGAAAGATCGCATACAGCTCCACCCGCTGATAATACTGTTTGCAATATTCGGCGGATTGGCCGCATTCGGGTTTAACGGGTTTATTCTCGGCCCGGTGCTGGTGATACTTTTCCTTACAGTACTGGATATGTTTTTAACTGAACATAAGATCGGCAGCCCGGAGCAGAAGTTATAATGAACGCCATCATCACCGTTGTCGGTTCAGACAAAGTCGGAATAATCGCAAAAGTCTCGGCTTTTCTGGCTGAAAGGAATATCAATATCGTTGACATAAGCCAAACCGTGTTAAGCGGTAACTTTGTAATGATGATGGTTGCCGATCTTTCGTCCGCCACAAAGGCGATGGAAGACGTAAAAAAGGAACTTGCGGAATTGGGAGAATCTTTTGATGTGTCAATCAGTATGATGCATGAAAAAGTCTTCAGCGCAATGCATCGTATTTAACAATGTTATATACCGCACATGAGATAAAAGAAACCGTGGATATGTTTCTGCGGTACAAACTGGATATCCGGGCCATTACTCTGGGGGTGTCCCTGCTGGACTGTGTTTCGGCTTCAGGCGGCGAAACACGAAAAAGAATCCGCGATAAACTGATGCGTGTTGCCGGCCCTCTTGTAAAAACCGGACGCGATATCGAAACCGAATACGGCATACCTATTATCAACAAACGTATTGCGGTGACGCCGATCGCGCTGGTGGCCGCTTCTTCAGGGGAAAACGATTATACCCCTTTTGCCCGGACCCTGGACGATGCCGCCTGTGAGTTGGGCGTTGATTTTATCGGGGGGTTTTCCGCATTGGTGCAGAAAGGTTTTACAGGCTCTGACGAACGATTAGTGTCTTCTCTGCCCGGGGCGCTCTCGCAAACCGAAAGGGTATGCGCTTCGGTAAACGTGGCGGCGACAAAAAGCGGTATTAACATGGATGCGGTACGGCGTATGGGTGAAATTATCAAACAGATCGCGGAAAAAACCGCCGCCCGGGACGGTATCGGCTGCGCGAAGCTGGTGGTTTTCTGCAACGCCCCGGAGGACAACCCTTTTATGGCGGGGGCTTTTCACGGCCCCGGCGAGGCGGAAAGCTGCCTGAATGTGGGGGTGTCCGGCCCCGGCGTGATCAAAGCCGCACTGGAAAACCTCCGCAATGCGAGTTTTGACGAGCTTGCCGATGCGGTAAAAAAAACCTCTTTTAAGATTACACGTATGGGCCAGCTTGTGGGAATGGAAGCGGCCCGGCGGCTCGGCGTGCCTTTCGGCATTTTGGATCTTTCCCTTGCGCCGACTCCGGCGGTGGGCGATTCGGTTGCCCGGATCCTTGAGGAAATGGGGCTTGAAACCGCAGGAACCCACGGCACGACGGCGGCGCTTGCCATGTTAACTGACATGGTTAAGAAAGGCGGGATTATGGCTTCCACCCATGTGGGCGGTTTTTCCGGGGCCTTTATCCCCGTTTCCGAAGATGAGGGAATGGTCTCCGCTGTAAAAAACGGTGCTATAAATCTGGACAAGCTGGAGGCAATGACATCGGTTTGTTCCGTCGGCCTTGATATGATCGCCCTGCCCGGCGACACAAGCGCCACGACAATTTCGGCGATTATCGCCGACGAAATGGCAATTGGCATGGTGAACAACAAAACTACCGCCGTGCGCCTTATTCCCGCACCCGGCAAAAAAGCCGGTGACTGGGTTGAATTCGGCGGACTGCTGGGCGGCGCGCCTGTGATGGCGGTAAATCCCGCCAAAAGCGACGCTTTCATCAGCCGGGGCGGAAGGATCCCCGCACCGGTTCATTCGTTCAGAAATTAAAGGGAGTTAAGGATCGTTTCCTACCATAAAAACTGTTGCCGGTACTCTGTGCCGATGCGGTTGAGTGTGCTGATAAGCGGTTCGTTAGGGACTGGTTTGCCTGCGGCAGATTTGCCGCAGGTGGTCTGCTTTTTGAGATCGATAGTAAACTGGTTCATCGAAAAGTGGCGGTAGATGAGAATCGCTTCTTTCAGGTCAGAATTTCCGTAAACGGCCTTCAATTCCTCTGCGTAAGCGGCAAAAACACCTTTTTTTCCCATTTCACTGTAACCGGTTATCCAGACCGGCAGGAGTGCGCCTGCTGCATTTCTGCCGGTGGCATGCCTGCCATAGGCATTCCCCCGGACAACGGCCTGGTGGAATTCAAACAGCAGGCGGGCCATAATCCGTTGGGATTCGGCCAGATTTTTTTCCAATTTCTCCCCCCCAAGACGGCAGAGCTTCCGTAAATCGGCGGTACGGGGTGTATGAACCGGGGTTTTATTAAGGATAATGACGTTTTTACGGAAATCAATGCCCAGAGAAGGGTTGTCCCGGAAGAATTTTTCGGCGATCTTGCCCGATGGCCCGACAAGGTAACGGCAGTTTTCTTTGGCCTGTTCGCGGCGGCCGGGGTTGTCACCGACAAGGATCAATTTTATTTCTTCGTCTTGGTCTACATCGTCAAGGGCTTTGTTATACACGACCGGGGTTTCCACGGTGTAGGCCGGACTGCGCTCGTCAACGAGCTTCTGCTGAAGGCTTTGCAGTTCCGGCGTCATGCGATTCAGTTTTTCAATATCTTTTTTAAAACGTTTTCTGGCTTCGGTAAAGCCGTCCCATGATGCCGCGTTCATAGGTTTAGGTTATCCGTATTTTTTAATTCATCATTTTTTAATAAATTTTTCCAATCTCTTCTTCCGTACAAAAATCTGATTATATTTACAATTTTTTTAACATCATTTACAGTATAAAACATTAAATAATTTTTGATTATTACATATTTAAGTCCTTTTTTTGCTAAATACTCATCGGAAACAAGCGGATAAATATCTGGCGAGTTTTCAAGTATTCCTTCATGTCTTTCAATTTCATCCAATAAATTACTTGCCGCTTTAGGATTTTTTAATACATTAGCGATATATTTTACTGTAGATAAAATATCTTCTTCTGCAATATCCGTAATATTTAACGAATAATTCATTTTTCCATTTTTTCCCTGATAGATTTAATTGTTTTTTTCATGGATTTAACCTTGCCTTCATTAACTTGATCGAGACCTTCTTCTATTAGAGAATAAAGCTGAAGTTTTCCTGCCAATAATTCATATGTCTCGATGCTCATTACAACAAGATCCCCGGTTCCGTTTTTTGTTATAAAAACAGGTTCTGAATATTTATGGCATAATTCAGAAATATCGCTATAATTGTTCCTTAAATCCGCACTCGGTCTAATTGCAGGCATAAAAACCCTCCAAGTATGTTATATATCAGAATTATATCATAATATTTCCATAGAGTATATACCTCGCCAGTACCTGACCGCGTCAAAAAGGTAATATCCACGCCGACCGGACCCTGTCTCCTTTTCAAGACGTTGAAAAAATAATATAATGGCATATCATGGACGATAGAAAAAGACAAATAGACGAGCTTGAAAAAAGGAAAAGGGATAATACCGCCCTGCTTGACGGGCTTCTGGTACGTCTGGGGGAGGATCTCTTTGAGAGGGTACCCGATTCCCTGCAAGAAACAGATTCCGTTCCCAACGAGTTGAACGATTACCGCCGGCTGCAAAATGATATTGCGGGTTCGGAAGCGGCGATAGAGGTTATCGAAGAACAAATAAAAAAAATAAAGGAACTGGATGAGAATATTACGATCGGGGAGCGGAACGACAAGGCCCGTTCAAAAGAACTGCATGGTATATACGGAGAATTGGGCCGGCTTCTGCTGGATACTCCGGCGGAAGGCGAGGGGGATTTTTGCGCCCAGTACCGAAACCAGGCGGATGCGTTTCTTACCAAGGCGGAATCGCTTGAAGATCGTCTTTCCGGATTGGAGAAAAAAGAAGGCGGCAATGTTTTTACCTGGATAGGCAACAGCGCCCAGGCCCTGGTACTGAGGTCTTTTTTAACAAAAGCCATGGAAAACCTTGAGTCGCTGCGCCGGAATGTGGGTGAGAGGTACAGCCTTGAAGCGTATATATCCGACGGGGCAACCGGCTTCGGTACGGCTGTAACCCCCGAAATCGGTGAACTGTGCGGAGAAATAGAAAAAAAACGGTCGGAATTGAAAGCCATTGCCCACGATTTGGCAGCCTTTAAAGAGGAAAGACGGCAGTTATCCGACAGTTTCAGGACCGAGGGAAGTCCGGTTAAGCAGATACAGTCTCTGAAAAAGCATATCGCCGGTGTCCGGGATGAACTTAAAACCCTGTACAGGCGTGCGGGAACGGTGGCTGTTGGCATTGAGGAGTTATCAGATAGCGGCAGTGCGACAGAGGCCTTTTCCGGACTTAGAAATTTCATTGATTCCCTGATCGTACCCGAAGATCGAGAGACACTGGACAAAACCGCGAAGATGGATCTGTTGATCAAGAATGACGAAAAGGCAATCAGCCGGTTACGTGCGGCTCTTTCCATTGACGAAGAACAGGCAAAAATTGAAAAATACCGCAGGATGATACTGGATAAAAAAGAAAAAATTATTCAGGCGGAAAAAAGCATTGCCGATTATGAAGAAGGCATAACTGATTGTGAAAAATACATTGAAAAACTACGGGAACTCTTGTAATTACGGGAAATAACATGGCGGTAAAAACCCAATCCAAAAAATCCAATAAAAAAGCCCCGGTCAAGGCCAAAAGTTCAGGTTCTTCAATTCTTAAAAAAGCCGCAGCTGTCGCCAAAACGGCCATAAAAACCTCATCAAAAAAAACACAGGCACAGACGGCAGGTTCAACGGAGTATGACGAATCTAAAATCAAGACACTTTCATCTCTGGAACATATCCGTCTGCGTACGGGCATGTATATCGGGCGGCTGGGCGACGGTTCAAACCCCGATGACGGAATCTACGTGCTGCTCAAAGAAGTTATCGACAACGGCATTGACGAGTTCATCATGGGAAACGGCAAAAACATCGAGGTGGCGGTAAAAGATCCCGATAAGCCGGGAGCCGCAACAGTAAAGGTGCGCGATTACGGCCGGGGCATTCCCTTGGGAAAACTGGTGGAATGTGTTTCTGTCATTAACACCGGGGCGAAGTACAATGACGACGTGTTTCAGTTTTCCGTGGGACTGAACGGAGTGGGAACCAAAGCGGTAAACGCCCTTTCCGTTTTTTTCCGGGTGGTTGCCGTTCGTGACGGTGAATTTGCCGAGGCGGTTTTCGAACGGGGCAAGCTTAAAAATGAACGCAGGGGCAAGCTGAAAGACAATCAGAAAAACGGTACCTATGTCGAATTTACCCCCGATCCCGAAATATTTCCCGATTATCTTTTTAACGCCGAATTTATCGAAAAGAGGGTGCAGAATTACGCCTACCTTAATTCCGGGCTTACCATTACATTTAACGGCAAGTCGTTTACATCAAAGCGGGGGTTGTACGATCTGTTATACGAAGAAACCGGGGACGATAGTCTTTACCCCATGGGCTACTACAAGGGCGAACATTCCCCTAACGGCCAGATTGAATTCGCTTTTACCCACACAAATAATTATGGCGAAGAGTATTTTTCGTTTGTCAACGGTCAGTTTACATCGGACGGCGGAACGCACCTTTCGGCTTTCAAGGAAGGCTTTCTCAAGGGGATTCAGACTTATTTCAAAAAGGATTACCGCAGTGAGGATATCCGCGAGGGGACACTTGCGGCTGTTGCGGTAAAACTCAAAAATCCGGTTTTTGAAAGCCAGACCAAAAACAAGCTGGGTAATTCCGACATCCGCGCATGGGTTGTGCAAGAAGTGCGTAACGCCGTGGAAGACTGGCTGCATAAAAACCCCGAAGCGGGAAAAAAACTCGAACAGAAGATACTTTCCAACGAGAGCCTGCGTACCGAGCTTAACGCCGTTAAAAAAGAAGCCCGTGAAGCGGCCAAAAAGATCGCCCTGAAGATCCCCAAGCTGAAAGACTGCAAGTACCATCTGGAAGACGGCAAAGACGGTGAGAAATCGACGATATTTATCACCGAAGGAGATTCCGCTTCCGGTTCCATTGTTTCCAGCCGCGATGTAATGACCCAGGCGATCTTTTCACTGCGGGGCAAAGTGGAAAATATGCACGGTAAAAAACGGGCCGCCATTTACAAAAACGAAGAACTTTTTAATATGATGATGGCCCTGGGCATAGAGAACGATGTTGAAGGTGTGCGTTATGCGAAAATAGTTATCGCCACCGATGCCGACTTCGACGGTTTTCATATCCGCAATTTACTGCTCACGTTCTTTCTCTCCTATTTTGAAGAAATGGTAACATCGGGCAAAATTTTTATTTTGGAAACACCCCTGTTCAGGGTGAGAACCAAAAAGGAAACCCGCTACTGTTACACGGAAAAGGAACGTGACGAAGCGGTTACGGCTTTGGGCGGTCAAAGCGAAGTGACCCGCTTCAAGGGGCTGGGCGAGATAAGCCCAAAGGAATTCGGTCAGTTTATCGGCGCCGATATACGTCTGGTACCCGTGTCAGTTAATACCTTAAAGACCGTGCCGCAGGTGCTGAATTTCTATATGGGCAAAAACACACCCGAGCGCCGCGAATATATTATGAAAAATTTAATTGAAGACGCGGGATAATCAAAGGAGTGATAAGTATGTTTTCTTACATGGAAGCCTGCGAAAAAATCGTTCAGGACGTTCCTTTCTTTCATTTTGATGTTGCAAAGGAACAGATATTGAAAAAAAGCCCCGAGGAAATTTCCCGCCTGGCTTCGGTAGACTTTAATAATGCAGGTTCCTGTTTTACTTTTAAAAGCCTGGGGCAGGATATCACGGTAAGCTATCCCGAATGTCTGGCAAGGTTTACCGAAACGGGGAAAATGCCCCTCATCGAATGGCATATGCCCATGCTGCACTATTTGGCGGCAGCGGACGGCGGCGCCCTTAAGGGAGAGCTTGTCACCTATGCTTATGTTGATAAGCATATAGCCCACCCGCAGCAATTTGAGGATGAAACCGGGGGCCGAATCCTCAAGCTGCTGGAATCAACCCCTTTGGAAAAACTGGAGCAGGCGTGTTTAACATTTGGCGGAGTTAAAATGAAGTCAAATGCCGATCTGTATGTTAAATTTCCCTACCTGCCCAAAGTTGATATTTTTTTGCAGGTATGGCTTGCGGAAGAAGGAATGCCCGGATCGGCAAAACTTTTATTCGATAAGAATTGCGCACATTATTTAAAATCGATGGATATTGATTTTGCCGGCACGCTATTGGTTGACTTCCTTGTTACACAATGCGATTGCCGGAATATATATAAAGTTTTTCTTCCGACCTAAAGTTATTATTCTTCTACCCTGTTATAGAGCAGCAGTCTTTCACGGTCGTGTTCTTTTAGTCCTTTAAGGCGGTGAAGTTCTTTTAAAACATGCGGTGAATTGTCCGTCCTATAAGGTATTACGCCTGATTTTGCAAGCTCTTCGTTCAGAACCAGTTCGTTGGCGCCTGCCAGGGCCTGCAGCCTGCAGGCGAGGTTGATGCCGTAACCGACGTAATCGCGGTATTTGAGCTGCGAGACTTCGGCGGAGATTTCGTATTTAACCACCTTTTCTTCAACAAGCGCTCCGGCCAGTCCCAAACCTTCGAAAGGTTTGAACAGTTCTTCGTTTACAAAATCCGTATAGGTATCGAATACGGTAATCGCTTCGTTAATCGAATTTTCATTGGTTTCGTCCCAGATTACCAGGGCGCCGTCTCCCAATAATTTATAATAAGAACATCCGTAACCGTACATATTAACGCAGGATAAAAAGTTTGATGTGAATTCCTTAATAAGGTTAAAAACGGTGTCGTCTTTTTCTTCTATAAGCGCCCCTGCTATTCCCAGCCCGTCGAAAGGTTTGAACAGTTCTTCCTGGGAACGCAAAAAATCACTGAAGTTTCGCACATCAACGCATAGAACCAGTGCCTTCCTGTGAGCTTCCCCCAAATAATGGCCGTCAAATATGTCAACCGGCATTTTTTTAAGCCCGTCAACGGCACCGTGATCCAGTTCAAGAATGGTGCCTTTGTCTTTTAGGGGATCCAGTTCCGCTTTCAAAGTTTCCACAACAGGTATTATATCAGACTATTGTTTTAAAAGATATACCTTTGCAGAATATTAAACCACCTGTAAGTACTCATGTCACCCGTGGCGGTTTGGTGCGTAATGCGTTGTCAAGTGTTGTTGACCTAATCCCTTATTCTGTATAGAATTAAGGTAAATAGGGGTAATGATGAAAAAAAGTTTTAAATTTTATAGTAATCATGATTGCAAGTATTTCCCGTGCCATACCCAGCCGGACAAAGACAGGTTTAACTGTATTTTTTGTTACTGCCCCCTGTATTTTTTGGATGATGAATGCGGCGGTAATTTCCAATACAGCGGCAAAAAAGGAATAAAGAATTGCATGGACTGTCATTTGCCCCATTTGCCGGAATATTACGATACCATTATATCCAAGCTGAAAAAAGCGGGAAAAAGAGTTTCTCATCCCGAAAAAGCAAGCGATTAGTAAGATGTGGAGTTTCATTTGAAACATAAACAGCTTGCCGTTTTTTCCGCCGTACTTGCGGCGGTTTTCTATGGAATAAGCGTACCTGCGGCGAAATTGCTGCTTGATAACATGCCGCCGGTTTTTATGGCTTCTTTGCTGTACCTCGGC
>Ga0082212_10004968_pt1 | contig 18324 bp, 17 predicted proteins | sample TergutNt197P3_FD_71548 | JGI IMG/M metagenome (GOLD analysis project Ga0082212, IMG submission 71548) | Neocapritermes taracua P3 segment gut microbial communities from Petit-Saut dam, French Guiana - Nt197 P3 | ecosystem: Host-associated > Arthropoda: Insects > Digestive system > Gut ...
TTCGACGCAGCACCGGCCGGCATTCTCCATTAAAACGAGAGAAGGGATGCCGTAATGCTCGATCGTCGTCCGGTCGAGTTCCGCCATTTGTTGCGCTGTAGCCACCTTCATTTCTTTTCCTCCGCCCGTTCCATTACGACAAACGCTATTGCCTTGCCTCCGTCATGAGCGATCGACACATGTATGGCGTTGCCGCCGCCGCCTTTCTGTTTCAGGTAACGCAGCGCCTGATTGCGGAGGCGGACCGACGGTTTTCCCGAAGCTCCGCGGATCGTCTCTATGTCATGCCATGTGATTCCGGTGTTTGCTCCGATGCCCAGCGCCTTGATAACCGCTTCCTTCACGGCGAAACGGCCCGCAAACCTCTCGACGGCATTTGCGGCGCTCATGGAGTATTTCTTCTCGTTTTCCGTAAACACCCGCGAAATAAAACGCTCTCCGTGCTGCTTCAGTATTGATTTAATCCTGGAAATTTCCACTATATCCACGCCGATTCCGATTATATGGCTCATTTCAGGCTCTGTGTATCCGATCCGCGATCTCCCGCACCGCCTCGGCCAGGCCAATGAACAAGGCGCGCGCTATGACGCTGTGTCCGATGTTGAATTCCCGTATCTGCGGAATGTCGAGCACAGGTCCGATGTTGCGCATGTCGAGCCCGTGCCCCGCGTGAACTCTAAGCCCTATGGATTCGGCGTAAGCCGCGGCCGCCCGGATTCGCGCAAGCTCATGCTCCCCTTCCGCCCCAAGAAATGCCTCGCAGTACGCGCCTGTGTGAATCTCGACCGCTTCAGCGCCCGTCTCCTTGGAGGCGCGGACCTGCTCCGGGTCGGGGTCAATGAACAGGCTGACAAGAATCCCTGCTTCTTTGAGCGCCGCCGTGGTCCGGGAAAGAAAATCTATCTGTGAGGCTGCGTCAAGCCCGCCCTCGGTAGTTATCTCCTTCCGTTTTTCCGGAACAAGCGTCGCGGAAAACGGGCGTAAACCTCTGGCGATGTTTATCATCTCCTTGGTGGCGGCCATCTCCAGGTTGATCCTTGTGGTTACCACGCTCTTGAGCACGTCGAGATCCCGATCCTGGATATGCCGCCGGTCTTCCCGCAGATGCACCGTAATCCCATCCGCTCCGGCTGACTCCGCGATTGCCGCGGCGGCGGCAGGCTCCGGGTGACACCCTCCGCGGGCTTGCCGAAGCGTTGCCACATGGTCAATGTTTACTCCAAGTTCTTTTCCCATCGCTTGCCGTTCCTTTTTAAAGGCTTTATCCGCCAGCGATTCAGGATAACCGCTACGGCCGTACCACAATATTTCGGTCTCTATATCTATTTATGGAAACGGATAGTTACGCGGACGTTCGGATCACTCGTGATCTTGGCATGTGCTTCCGCCAGTTCAACCCTGGCGGTTGTGGTGAACATGGCTATCCCCGGCTCTATCTCTATCTCCTGAGTGTATGCAACCGGCATGCGGGAAAACTCCTCCGGCAACGCCTCTACCTCGACCTCCCGTGGCTCAATCTCGACGCCGCTGATCTTGTGCTGGATCAGCTTCAACCCTTTTATCCTTGCGGAAACCGGTATGCTGCGACGTTCCGTCTGTTCGAGGACGACATCGACAGCGTGAGGAAATACCCTCTGGACCTTAACGCCCGCCGGTATTTTTATCGCATGTATATCAAAGTTCACTGTCTGGTGTCCCGGTTTCCCGTTGTACAGGTCAAGCGCCATGGAGATGTCGGACGGCTTGAAGCCGGACAGGATGTAGGAAGGCCCCTGGAGCCGCACTTCGACCTGCCGGTCCACCTTGTTTGTCAGCGTCAGTCCTTTCGGGATGTTTCGGATCTCTATAGGTACGCTGAAACTGACCAGTACCTGGTTTTCCTTTGCCACGAACCACCACGCGGAGACCGCCAGGAACAGGGCCAAAAGCTTCAGTGGCAGGTTGTGCCCGCTTGCCATCAGGATTTTGTTGATTCTATAAACCAACCTTGTACTGTCTCCTTTCCTTTTCTTCGCGGAAGATATTTCCCAACAGGTGATGGAGTTCTTCGGGTGAATCGGCTTGCATTACGACCCGGTTATTGAACACGGTGACGTTTCCTGTCTCTTCCGAAACGACGACCGCTACCGCGTCTGTATCCGCCGCGGCTCCGAAGGCGGCGCGGTGGCGGGTGCCCATCCCCTGCGTCTCCAGCGACGGTTGCGGAATGGGCAGGATGATCCCCGCGGCTTCGATCCGGTTTCCACGGATTACCACCGCGCCGTCGTGGATGGGGGAGGTAACGTTGAAGACAGACTCCGCCAGCTCCGTGCTGAAAACAGCGTCTATCTTTTTTCCGTGCTCCACAAAATCTTCCAGGCCGATCTGCCGTTCGAGCAGGAAAATTGCCCCAATCCGGCTTGAAGAGAAACGGAAAGCGCATTTTACGATCTCATCAAGCACATCCTGGTCCGGGATAAAGCCGTTATTGACGAAAAAGCGCCATTGCCCGATTTTCGCAAGCGCCCGCCGTATCTCGCTTTGGAAGATGACGACTATGACGACGAGCAGGTTTTCCAGAAAAGTTCCAAGCAGCCACTGGAAGGTGATCAATTCCACTTTTTTGGAGATAACGTACAGGAACATCAGGACTAAAAGCCCAAACAGAATCTGTACGGCGCGGGTTCCGCGGATAAACAGAAGGAGCCAATAGACGACCAGGAACACCAGCAATATGTCCAGAACGTCTATCGCCCGCATGGAAAAAATACTGCTGATCATTCCCGCGCCCCGCGGATCGCCGCCGCCACCCGGACCACTTCCCGCATTTCTTTTACGTCATGCACCCTCAGTACGTTTGCCCCTTTCATCACGGCAATGGCCACGGAAGCCGCGGTCCCAAACGTCCGATCCTCCGGCGGCCGGTTCGTAAGCGTCCCGATGAAACTTTTCCGGGAGGGGCCAAACACAACCGGTCGCCCTAAAACTGTCAGCCTGTCTAAGTTCCGGTGCAGGTCGAGGTTATCCTCGAGGCGTTTTCCAAACCCTATCCCCGGGTCTACAAGGATTTGTTCCATGTTGATCCCGCGTTCCATAGCGAATTCGACGCGACCGGACAGCTCTTGGGTCAGTTCGTCGAGCAGCGAGTTGTAATTTGGCTGTAACTGCATCGTTTCCGGCGTGCCTCTCCGATGCACGAGAACGACGGCGCATCCTGTTTCTCTCACCACATCCGCCATTTGAGGGTCATCCGCCATAGCGCTTGTATCATTCACGATTGCCGCGCCGGCCTTGATTGCCTCACGTGCCACGGCCGCTTTGCTCGTATCGACCGAAAGCAGCGCTTTTGTTTTGCCTGACAGTTCCCGGAAGATCGGGAGGATACGGCGCAACTCCTCTTCTTCGTCAACCGGTTGCGACCCGGGGCGTGTGGATTGGCCCCCGATATCGATAATGGAAGCGCCGTCGGCTTCCATCCGCAAGCCAAGCTTTGCCGCCTCACACGGAGAGCAACAGGATCCGCCGTCAGAAAAGGAATCGGGGGTTGCGTTCAATATTCCCATGATTAGCGGTTGCCCTGACAGGTCTAGGTAGCCGCCGCGCGCGCGAACCAAAAACCGATTTACATCATTTCCGGTTTGGAAGTCGTGAACTCTTGCGACACTCATTCAGACGTTGATCCGGAACGACTCTCTTCAGAGGGGTCCGGGTTCACCAAGCGGCTTGGCTGTGCTGTTTCTCCGGCTTCTTCAGATGTGTCGGCAGAACCGCTTCCGGCGATTCCTTCCTCTATAATTTGCTGGATTTCCGCGCCGTCCATGACTTCTTTTTCCAGGAGAGTATCCGCCACGGCATGAAGAATGGCGAGATGCTCCTGGATGATATTTTTTGCCCGCTCGTAGCAGGCCGTGACGATGCTGCGGACTTCCTGGTCTATCTCTCTTGCCGTGGTTTCGCTGTAATCCTGCTGGCGGCTGAAATCTCTTCCGAGGAAGATGGCGTCCTGCTTCAGCCCGAAAGTGACCGGCCCGAGCGAGTCGCTCATGCCCCATTCGCATACCATTTTGCGCGCAAGCGCGGTGGCGCGCTCGATGTCGTTTCCGGCTCCTGTGGTCAGCTCGCCGCGAACCAGTTCCTCGGCAACTCTTCCGCCCATAAGAATCGCGATGTTGCTCTTGAGATACTCCTTGGAGTATGTGAGCCGCTCATCGATTGGAAGCTGCTGCGTGACGCCAAGAGCTCTTCCGCGAGGAATAATGCTCACCTTGTGTATCGGGTCCGCGCCGGGGGTAAGGCTTGCCACAATCGCGTGGCCCGCCTCGTGGTAAGCCGTGGACTTTTTTTCCTCTTCGTTGATGATCATGGAGCGGCGCTCCCGCCCCATCATCACCTTGTCTTTGGCCATCTCGAAGCAGTCCATATCCACTTTAGTGAGGTTTTTGCCGGCCGCGTGCAGCGCGGCCTCATTGCAAAGGTTCGACAGATCCGCTCCCGTAAAGCCGGGCGTTCCTTTGGCCAACGTATTCAGATCGACATTTTCCGCCAGGGGAATTTTGCGGGTATGGACATCAAGTATCTGCGCTCTTCCTCGCACATCGGGTTTCGGGACGACCACCTGCCGGTCGAAGCGGCCGGGGCGCATTAGCGCCGGATCGAGAACATCCGGCCGGTTTGTAGCCGCGATCAGTATCAGACCTTCGTTTGACTCGAAGCCGTCCATTTCCACGAGAAGCTGATTTAACGTCTGTTCCCTTTCGTCGTGGCTGCCGCCCAGACCCGCTCCGCGGTGCCGCCCGACAGCGTCGATCTCGTCGATAAATATCAGGCATGGAGCGGATTTTTTGCCCTGGATGAACAGGTCGCGCACTCTGGACGCGCCTACTCCAACAAACATTTCAACGAAGTCGGACCCGCTTATCGAGAAAAACGGGACGCCGGCCTCCCCCGCGATAGCTTTTGCCAAAAGCGTTTTCCCGGTTCCTGGCGAGCCGACCAGCAAAACCCCTTTGGGGATGCGCCCGCCAAGCTTTGTGAAACGCTTGGGGTCTTTAAGGAAAGAGATTATCTCCTGAAGTTCGTCTTTTGCTTCTTCAACACCGGCGACATCGGCGAAAGTGACCTTATTGGTGCTTTCCGTGGCAAGTTTTGCCCGGCTCTTGCCAAAAGACATGGCTTTTCCGCCGCCCGCCTGCATCTGGCGCATGAAAAAGATCCATACGCCGATCAAAAGGAGTATAGGCAGCCACGATAAAAGCAACGACATATACCAGGGGTTGTCGTCAACAGGCTTTGCGGTGATTTTGATATTATTTTCGCGCAGGGTCTTGACCAGGTCGGGATCGTCTGGCGCGTATGAGCGGAACTTGTTCTTTTTTTCCGTGCCGGATTCCTTGTATTTTCCTGATATTTCTTGCCCTTTTATCGTTACTTCATTTATTTTTCCGTCATTTACGTCCCGCATGAAGTCGGAAAAGGATATGTCGTCGATTTCCACGTTTTGCGTCTTAAACGTATTGAAGAGGAAAAACATCGCCAGGATGATCAAAACCCAAACAGCCATGTTTCGATAGACTTGGTTCACCGGGAGTCATCTCCTCAATGGTTTAAGCGAAATAACTTAAAATTTTAGCACATCTGGTCGAAATGGTCACGGGAGCGTGCCCCGACCGTATCACCCCCGGAACCCAAATAATGGTTCCGCCTGAATCGCATACAACGGGCCTTCCCCACCGTTCGTCGCCGGGAATCTTCCGATCTATCAGGATTTCTTTCAGTTTTTTTTCGCGGGCGCCGCCGAAAGGCAAAATCTTGTCGCCGTACCGCAGCGGGCGGACGCTCAAAGGCAGCCGCAGCCCTTCCGAATCAAACACCTCGGCGTTTCTTTGCGACGCGATGCGCCGCGCGCGCGCAAGCGTGACTTTACCCGCGTCCTTTATCCGGATTTCCCCGGTCTTTTGCGGAACCGTTTTTTCCGAAGCCGCAAAAGTGGCTTCTTCGTACCTGTTTGCCAGTTTCCAGCCGTCTCCGACGTCCGCCTTGCCCGATGGTTTTCCCAGGCGGATCAATTTGTCCATAGCCGCAAGAAGCCGCTCGTTTGGCGGATCGCTCAAAATTTTAAAACAGATTTCCTGCAGTATCCGGATACGCAAGGCCGATGGCAGCTCCGCGAACGGTTTCCGGCGAAACCCCAAAAAATTCGGTTTTTTGCGGACATTCTTGCGAATCCACAGAGATGCGGTCGAACCCAGGTATTCATCCAGTTCCCGGAACCGCTCCCCAATAACGAAAATACGTTTTTTTACTCCTTTCCCGTATCTCTTTTCCAGCAGAGGAAGAAGCGCGTTTCTGATCCAGTTCCTCTCGAAGTCGCATTTGCGGTTAGTTTGGTCGATCCTAAACGGTATAAAGTTTTTGTTTAGATATTTTATTATATCTTCTTTCCATACATCGATAATTGGCCTTAGCGGACCGTGTTCGAGATCTATTGGAATTCCTTTAAGGCCGCCGACCCCCGCTCCTTCAAAAAAGCGCATGAGGATGGTTTCAACCTGGTCGTCGGCGGTGTGTCCCGTGGCGAGTACGCTTTTGGTTTCGCGGCATACTTTTTCGAGAAACTCGCGGCGGACTTTTCTTGCTTTTTCCTCGATCCCGGCGCGCGCACCGCCAAGGGTGATTTTTGCGGTTTTCAGGTCGAGGCCATATCGCTTTGCTGATTCTTCGACGAACTTTGCGTCCTTGTCCGATTCTCTACCGCGCAGCGCGTGGTTGACGTGCGCCACGACAACCTTGTTTTTCTTTTGCCGGACAAGCAGGTCGAGCAAAAACACAGAATCTGGCCCCCCGGAAACCGCGGCGACGACGGAAGGCTTGATTTTTTTGTTTCTCACGCCAGTAATTGGGCCAGGTATTCGCCATACCTGCTTTTGCCCAGAGCGCGAGCTATTGATGACAGCTCTTCCTTGCTGATATACCCCATTTTGTAGGCTATTTCTTCAGGGCATGAGATCTTGAGCCCCTGTCTTTTCTCGATGGTTTCGACGAACGAAGAAGCTTCCAGCAGTGAATCGCAAGTTCCCGTATCCAGCCAGGCAAACCCACGGCTTAAAAGCTCAACTTTTAGCGTTCCCATCTTCATATAAACCTTGATCAGATCGGTGATTTCCAACTCGCCTCGGGCGGATGGCTCAAGTGAGGACGCGATCTCCGGAGCCTTATCGTCGCAAAAGTAGATTCCGGGAATCGCGAAATTGGATTTGGGGGCTTTTGGTTTCTCTTCAATACTTAAAACCGTTCCGTTGGAATCAAACTCCGCAACACCGTACCTTTCGGGGTCGCGGACCTGATAAGCAAGCACCGCCGCTCCTTCTCGCGCCGCTTGCGAAGCTTGTTCCAGAAATAACTGGAAACCATGGCCGTAAAAGATGTTATCGCCAAGAATCAGACAAGAGTGGTTCTTTCCAAGAAACTCTTTTCCAATAATAAATGCCTGCGCCAACCCTTCGGGCCGTGGCTGCTCCGCATAAAAAAGATTGATTCCCCATTGAGAACCATCCCCAAGCAGTTCTTTGAACTTTGGAAGATCATGTGGAGTTGAAATGAGCAGAATCTCCCGAATTCCGGCAAGCATTAGCACGGTCAACGGATAATAAATCATTGGTTTATCGTACACAGGAAGAAGCTGCTTGCTTACCACATGAGTGATCGGGTACAGTCTGGTTCCGGACCCTCCGGCAAGAATAATCCCTTTTCTGTAAGGCGGCGCGCTATTATTTGGCATCGTCCTCTCCATTTAAAACCTATTTTCTTTCAACATATTTCGAAGAAACGGAAAGATCAATAGAGGGCAGGAAATATTTTGCTGGAATTTTTTGAGAAACAATAGGAATATGTTTTCACACCCATGAATTTTTGGTAATATTTGCTGCCGTAAGTCGTTGATTATTCGCGGTTTTTATGGAACGGCAGCGGAATACGGGTTGGCTTGGTATTTGCTTTGAACAATTTAAATTCATTATTCCCTGTGTGGTACACGGGAACCTTGGGGCGTTCAATGACTTCTTTTAAGCCGCATGATTTTCCGAAGTGCGCCATCGATTTTCCTATGGAGTTCGCGCCCGGAGAATTATCCGATTTTGCCAAGCCGATCAACACTTTGTTGAAAAGCAGTTACCTGATCGGCGGCTCATTCAACGCGGAAGAGTCTATCAACGCCCTTTTCGACATTGCCGAAGAAATCGCGGGTATTGAAGTTTGCGGTTTTCTTTTTCCACTCGAAACTTCCGTTGAAACCTGGGAATTGAAAGTTAGCCGACGTCTTGCGGCGATTCCGGATGCCCCCGCCGAACTCGGCAACCTGAGTGTTCCGGCTGTCATCGCAGCCCACTTTGGCAAAGGGATTTCTTTGAGCAAGAAAAACGGCAATTCGGCCGCTTCCGTCTGCGACGCATGGGGAGTGAAATCACTTCTGGCTTTTCCTGTTCGCCGTGAGCGGGATATCTCGGGCGCCTTTGTATTTGGGAAGAAAGATTCCGGCTCATTCACCAAGGTTCAGATCAAACTGCTCTGGGCTCTTTCCACGCAAGCGGAAACACATCTGTATCGCCTGGAGCCGGTTTTTGCTCTTTCTTATTATTCGCTCATCGACAGACTTACCCACCTCTACAACAAGCAATACTTCGATAACCAGCTCGGAAAAGAGATCCTGCGCTCGCGGCGGTCCGGAGACAACTTTTCCATGATGGTGTTCAGCATAGACGGCTTTGACGAGTATAAAGATCGTTTTTCAGCCGGCTCCGGCGATATTGCTCTTCAAGGATTCTCGGACATCATGCGATCCACTTTGCGCGAAGTGGATACGCTGGCGCGTCTTGAAGGCAATGAATTCGGCGTTATTCTTCTTGAAAGCGATTCCGAAGGCGCGCACATTCTGGCGGACAGGATCATAGACCGGTTCCAGAAACATCTCCTGCCGGGACTGGATAATGCCTGCTCGGAGCGGCTTTCCGTAAGCGTCGGGATCGCCTCGTTCCCCTCCGATGCTTTCGACTTCGTGGATTTGTCTTCCAAGGCCAGGGCTGCCCTGAAGCTGGCGAAAATTCATGGGGGAGGCCAGGCCTGCGAGTTTCATGAAACATCGGGACACTACCGGAGCGACCACCTCGACAGCAGTTTCCCCATCCAGAAGATATACAACGCCGGGCGTTCCGTGGTCGATATGGACAAATTCCTCGAGATCCTTCTTTTTACAGGCATGCAGAGCATTTCGGCCTGCCGCGGGTCCATCGCCGTAAAATCATCCGAAGGGAAAGATTTCTTCCTGCGCGCCGCCATAGGTTTCAACCGGAGTGAAGAATTTCTGGCCGTCGGCTCAGCTTTCACTCCCGGGGCTATTACCAATTGGGTGCTGGATCACCAACTTCCGCTCGTGGTATCCCGGACAGATGATTCGCCCATCCCCTCGAGTCTTCGGAAAGACTGGTACCAGACCGATTCCTTTATCTCCATCCCGTTGACCCACATGGGAAAGACTATGGGCGTACTAAACCTTACCCACAAAAAGGATAATCAGCCGTTTACACGGGAAGACCTGCACGCGTTGTCGCCGATTGCCTTTGAAATCGCCTCGATCCTGTCGCAAGGAATTGTTTTCCGGGAAAGCATGCGCATGTTCTCCCTTTCCATCCTGAACTCCTTGAAAGATGCTCTCGAGGTGCGGTATCCGTTCCTGTCCGGGCACTCTTTAAGGGTACGAACGCTTGCCCTCCAGACAGGAAAACAGATGGGGCTGGAAAAGGGAGATCTCGAGGCTTTGGGATACGCGGCTTTATTGCATGACGTTGGTATCGTAGGCATTCCTTCGAACATCCTTTCGAAGAAACAGCCGCTCAACGACCGGGAAATGGATATGGTGAAGAAGCATCCGTTTCTGGGGGCCAAGCTCATGGAAGGCGTACCGGGTATGGAAACGACAAGGCGGACGGTTCTTGAGCACCACGAAAACTTTGACGGTTCCGGATATCCGCACGGCTTGCGCGGCAATGATATCAGCATTACCGCCCGCATTCTGGGCGTGACGGAATACTACGATTCCATAATTTCCGAACGCCCGCACCGCACGGGCGTGAAATCCGAAGCGGCGATGCAGTTGATACACAACAGCGGGAATTTGTTGTTCGATCCGGAGGTAATCAACGCTTTTCAAACTGTGGTTTCTCAGCCGCGTCAAGGCCCCGAGGGCATTAACTGAAAAGCTTTATGCTCCTTCCCGAAACGACTTCCAGTCGATCTTTAGGAGCTGGATTTTATAGTTCAGCACCCGTGGCGTAATGCCAAGGAGTTCCGCCGCTTCCTTTTGAATTCCTCTTGTTCTCTTCAGGGCGGTAGTGATCGCGTCCCGCTCGATGTCTTCCAGATTCAGCGTTTCGGAGAGCATTGACGCTCCTTCGCTTATCGGCTGTGTATTCTCAAGCGTCAAGTCTTCTGGGCCGATCAACGGGTCGTTACACAGCAGCACCGCGCGTTCAATAGCGTTTTGTATTTCCCTGACGTTTCCAGGCCAGGAATACCTTCGCATCTTCAGAACAGCCTCCGGCGAGAAACCGTCCACTTTCTTTTTGAAGTCGAGCGCAAACCGGTTCAGGAAATGCCGCGCCAGCGCCAGAATGTCCTCTTGACGCTCCCGGATCGGCGGAATGCTCAGGTGTACCACGTTAAGACGGAAGTAGAGATCTTGCCGGAACCTCCCCTCCTGCACTTCTTTGCGCAGATCCTTGTTTGTGGCGGCAATCAGCCGGACATCCACCTTTATTTTTTTGCCGCTGCTGCCAAGCCGCTCGAACTCTTGCTCCTGCAGGACGCGCAATACCTTCGCCTGTATGGTGGAACTCATGTCGCCGATTTCGTCGAGAAAGATTGTCCCTTTGTCGGCCTGCTCAAACCTGCCTATGCGAAGGCGATCAGCTCCGGTGAAGGCGCCGCGTTCATGGCCGAACAATTCGCTTTCAAGCAGATTTTCGTGAAGCGCCGCGCAGTTTACTTTCACAAACGGCCGGTCGCTCCTTGGGCTGTTAAAATGGACTTGCCCCGCGATGACTTCCTTCCCGGTTCCGGTCTCCCCGGTAATGAGAACGGTCGCCGGGGAAGGAGCGATCTTGAGAACCTTTTCCAGAATCTCTTTCATGCCGGGGTTTTCAATGACCGGAGCGCCTACTCCCATTTCTGTCCGGTATTGCGTCTTTTTGAAGAAATCCAGCTCGTTTTGCATTCTGCGAACACGAAGAGCTGTCTCAACCCGGTGTTTCAGTTGCAGGATGTCAAAGGGCTTGGGTATGTAATCGAATACGCCAAGCCGCATTGCCTTGATGACGGAATCAATCGTTCCATACGCCGTCATAAGGATTACTTCGGTTTCGGAGTTGATCTCTTTGGCTTTTTTAAGAATATCAACGCCGCTGATGTCGTCGCCAAGCATGATGTCGGATACGATCATATGGACAGGCTCGGAATCCAGAACCTGAAACGCCTCGGCGCCGCTTGCCGCGGGAATGATTACGAGGCCGTCGTCTTCAAGGGCGCTTACGATTCCGGCGCGCAGCGCGTCGTTGTCTTCCGCTACCAATATCGTTTCAGGCATTGGAAGATGACCTCAGTGGAATTTTGATGATGAACTCGGTACCTTTCTCCGGCTCTGAAACGATATCAAGCACGCCTTTGTGGGCGTTGATGATCTTTTGCACTATCGGAAGCCCTATTCCCGTGCCGCCCTTTTTCGTAGTGAAGAACGGAACAAAAATCTTGTCTTTGACATTTTCAGGAATGCCGACTCCGTTGTCTTTGATGGATATCAATATGAAGTATTCCTGCTCTCCCGCGTCGAATTTAAGCGCTGTCTCCCTCTTCTTCTCCTTCGGATCGAGATCCCAAAACCCTTTGCTTAACCTGGCGGAAACCGTTACATGCCCTTCATCCGATTTGCATGCCTGCGCGGCGTTTACGATGATGTTTCGGAGCGCCTGCTCAAGCTTTACCTCGTCAACTTCCGCGTTGATGGGATCGGTGGTTTCAATGTGCAGGGAAAACTTTATCTTTGGATACATCTTGCCCATATCCGACACAAGCCGCTCAAGCATCTGTGTCATGGATACGGTACTCGGCTCCAATACCGCCGGGCGCACGAAATTCAAGCACTCCCTTATGATGGACTCCACCTTGCCGGTCTCGCTCTCTATATGGGAAAGCGAGGAGGCGATCTGCTTGTCATCCTGGCATCGCATCCGAAGGAGCCCGCAGTGTACGCCGATACTGGTTATAGGGTTGCGGATTTCGTGAGCCAGCCCGGCGGCCATCTGCCCCAGGAGGCGAAGGCGCTCATCCAGGTCCTTATTTTCTTCCGCCATTTCGATATGGGTTAAATCTTTAAAAAACGCGCAGATTCCGGTCCGGTTGTTTCTGCCGTCCTTGAGTTCCGAGAGCGTAAAACCGATCATGCGGCGCGTTCCCCCTTCCCTGCCGGGAAGAACTGATTCCATACGGGCCGGGAGGTATTGCAACTCCAGCGATTCGAGAAGCGAGCGATGGAATGCGTTTTCCGCGGACGAAGACCGAAGGTTGCCGCCGACATCAACCAGGTTGCCACCCAGAATCTTCTTTGCGATCTCATTTCGGTAAATTACAGTTCCGGACATGTCGATCACAATGACGCCCGCCCGGAAACACCCCAAGATTTCCTTTTCCAGTTTCAAAGGATCTCTCCGCTTTTGAAATTCATTCAGGTATTTTTGTCATTAAAGCACAATTGAGAAAGAGATTCAGCGGGAAATTAATCCACGCTACGGTTTGCGGACACAAAAAAGGGCCAGACTTTGGCCCTTTGAATTGCTGCGTGTTCTATAAAGAAGCAGAAACTTCAGATTTTGAGTGTCACCGCCGAGGAAAGAACGGATACCTCGCCGGACACAGCTATAGAGCGTATACAGAAAAAGTAGGTCCGGTTGGCTGAAAAGATGTTCTCGTTCAAACTCATAAGGTTAAAAGACTGGATAAGGTTTCCGTTTTTGTCTGTTGCGGAAACAAGGGCCGCAGGCACGTCGCTTGCGGTGAACGTGCCGTTGTTTTCCTTCACAAATATTTCATACCCTTGCAGATCCGTTTTAGGGTTAAGGGTGGCTCCGTTGGTGTACGTTCGAGGCGCGCTCCAGCGAAGCACCTTCCCAGATACCAGGGAGGTGGAAGTGTCGGTTTCCTGAAGGGTAGTAGTAGGGCTGGTTACAGGAGAACCGGTCTGGTTGTTGCGGGGGGGATTATCGGGATTGCTCTGAGGGACAGAATAGCTGGAGTGCGTGCTCGGTGCCGCGGATTTGCCGTGCCTCATTCCCAGATCCGATTCGACGTTGCATGCTAAAAACACAACAGCAAAGAACATGGCCAGGAAAAGATGAAACATTTTTTTCGGTGAATTCATCGTGGCATACCTTATCGGTTGCTGTTGATTAAAACTTTGTAGCAAATTTTTCCACAGATGTCACGCCAAAAAATTCATTTTTGTTATCAGTCGGCCGCGGGATACGGTTATTCGGAGAATTTAAAACAATTTTTTGCTTTCCGTTTTACAATTATGATTTTATCTGTAATGTATTAGTAAATTTTATTTATGATGAACATATAAACACACTATGCGAGCGCAAACCACATGACGTTGGACATTAGATGCCGTATTTTCGCTGTTCTTATACTTCTGCAGGCGCTGTTTCTTCAAGGTGGATGTGAAGCGAGTACATTCCACGAAAAACTGACAGAACTATTAAGCCGCAAACAGCATCTTGTCAAAGAGGCTGAGACGTTTCCCACAGATTCGCTAAGCGCGTTTTACGTTTTGGGAGGAAATCAGAATAACCTAAAATTGAAGATAAAAGAGGTGGGACGTCTTTACAGGGAAGGGAAAGCGAGGAAAGTTTTTTTCCTGCATCGCAAGGGAATCACGGAGTACGTTCCAAAACTGGGTAGAAATTATACGAACGACGAATGGGCGGCTGAACACTTGAAGATGGAAGGCATAAATGCTGACGATATAGAGTTTGTGCTTGTTCCTTCCGCGTTTTTCTCCACGTTTGCCGAAGCGAGGGCTGTTTCTTCATTGGCTCGTTTACTTGGGATCCGACGGCTGATCCTGGTTACATCGCGACACCACACCGCGCGGACATTGGGCTCCTTTTCGCAATGCAACCGCGACAGCCAACTGGATCTTTACATATATGATACGGAAATGGAGGGCGATACCTTCGAGCTTATCGTGGAGTTGCTGAAGCTGTCGGTGTATCGGTTGTTGGTCTTTCCGCTCGATCGGCTGGGAATCAGGTTTTGAGGCTTCAACTTAACGGTCCGCTGTGCGGCGGCTTTTCAACCGCCCCAGAAAATTCAGCGCGAAAACGGGGAGAAACGAAAGCGCGCCGATAGCGATGGGTTTTGGCCAAAAAGGCGCATACTTCAAGCTCTCGGTGGCTTGCTTGCGGGCGTTTTTCCTGTCCAGCACGCTGAGATAGTAGTAAGCAAGCCGCGCGTGATGCCTCCCCATCACCATATGGTACAGATCCTTGTGTTTTGTGCGCAGCTCTTCGTTTTGCTTAAAAAGGTCTTTCATTATTTCTATCGAGTTAAGAATCAGTCGCGGCACGTTGGGATTACCGGACAGCTTCCCTTCCCTGCCGATTCTATATTCTGTTGTAACGGCGTCTAACCATGCTACCGGATAGCGCATAGCAAAGCGAAGGTGAAAGTCCAGATCTTCGGCGCTCCTATATGATTCACTGAAGCGAAGGCCGATATTTTCGATACTGCTACGGCGAAAGATCGTGGTGCTTGGGAGGATAAAGTTGCCTTTACACAATTCGAGAAAAACAGACCCAAAGTATGCGCGAAGGTCAGAGGCTGGAAGTGTCGTAAGGATACGCGATTTTGGAAAAGTGTCCGGAAGCGAGATACCATATTCTTTGAGCACCCCGAATGCGCTTTTCTGGTAATTCTCTTCGATGGTTGCTCCATCAGGGCCAATAGCGGAAAAATCACTGAAGACCATTTCAACCCCTTCCAGTTCATGGAAACAGGCAAGCTGCTGTTCCAGTTTTCCCGGAAGCCAGCGATCATCCGCATCAAGGAAGGCTACGTATTCCCCCGAAGCAAATCCGATCCCGACATTTCGCGCCCTGGAAGATCCCTGGTTTGTTTGCGGCACAAGCCGGATGCGATCCTGATACTTTAAAAGCCTGCTTCTCGTGTCGTCGGTGGACCCGTCGTCGACGACAATAACCTCAACCGGGCCGCAACATTTCTGGTTCAATGCGCTGTCTACAGCTTCTTCGACATATTGCCCGCAGTTATATGTGGGGATTACCACGCTGACAAGAGGATTGTTCATGTTATAATTGCCTCGTTAGTTTGTTTTTGCCGCTTGGGTTGCAATCTTGAAATTAGCTTGTAAAATTTTTACGGTATTGAAATTCAAAAAAAGGCTGACTGCTACAACTAATTGATTTATAACGAAATGTATTTGTTGGGGTTTGGCATTCCCATTGCTCTGACAACTAAACAAGAGAGCTATTTTTCATCAAGAGGAGAACGACGAATGCAAAAAATTATCAGAGGGTTCGTTGTTTCTGTACTGGTTGCGGCGTTGTTCGGCATAGCACCGATGGCAATACACGCAGGCAATATTACCCTGCCGCACATGCATGACTTCGATAAACTTGCCCCGTGGTCAAAGGTCTACACTGGAAGCTCAATAGCCAATCCCCCCATCGCTGCGCCAGGCAGTTCCCTGCCAGCCCTGCGATTTACTTATCCAAAGGGATTTTCAAATGGTAACTCTACAGACAAGGTTTGGGTGAACTTCGGCTCAACAAAGACGCTATGGACGCAGTATTATTTCATGTATTCAGGCAACTTTTATTTACATCGTATCGCACAAAAACAAGGATATTGGTATATGGATGCCTCTAACTTTTTCGTCGGAGTCACAGGAACTGCGTATGGCGCTGAAACACGAAAAATGGAGGCGCAACTACAACGTAATAATGTAGGTATACCCATCAGATATCCCCCCATTCCTAATATAACCCCACGATACAGAACGGTGTCTGGTACAAAATAACTATTTACAGTGCGATAAACACGGATGGTCAGTCTAATGGAGTACTGCAAGTATGGATAGATGACAGACTGGTAATGAACTACTCCAATGCTGTTTATTCATCTGGAAACGGCGCGAATACGCCTATAGATTCATTCGCGTTTGATCCGGTTTTCGGTGGAGGAGGCACAGAGACAAAACCCGCTGAGGATTATTTTTATGTTGACTGCGTTCAGTTTTCGACTTCTAAGATCAGTGGTGGCTGTTCTGGTAGTGGTGGCGATCCCAACCGTGGTGATCCCATTCCTGCTCTAGTTCCACAGGCTCCGTCGGATTTAGTAATTCAATAGCTGTTTTAAGCGCGACATTATTACCAACCAAGGCCGTCAGAAGGCGGCCTTGGTTGGCGTGGACGATGTATCGTATGCGCTTGCACACCTTTAATCTGACGCTCTAAATGATCAACCCCCGCAGTCATTCTGCTGAACACATTAATATCCTGCTCCCCTTGAGTTGTGCGCCACCAATAAGCCAATATTTGGCGATGGGGGTGTACATGGAATCGACAGGCGATAACACAGTTCAACGTTGGACAGCCAAGCGTCGTGTGGCCTTGGTCGTGAGCATCTTGAAAGGCGAAACGACTTCTGCGGAAGCAGCCAGGAAGCATGGTCTCACCGTTGGCGAGGTTGAGGACTGGCGTGACAAGTTTCTTTTGGACGCAGAGAATGCTTTGCGCAGCAAGCCCAGGGATGATGACGCCCTCAAAGATGAACAGATAAAGCGCCTCAAGCAAAAGGTAGGCGAATTGGTTTTAGATGTGGATATCTTGAAGGAAGCCAATAAGTTACGCCCTTTCGAGCTACCTTTACCATCGTGGAAGTCCGAGGAGTAAAGGCAGTGCTTCCGATGGCTTCCCAACGACGTATTTGCCGAGTGCTGGGTGTTAGCCGCTCCGGTGCTCGGTTGGCCTATCAAAGTAAACCTGTAGCCAGTAGTATTCGTCATGCCGAACTGGAAACTCGTCTTCGAGAATTGATACAGCTCCACCCTACTTTTGGTTACAGGTGTCTTTGGGCTTTACTGCGCTTCAAGAATCGCTATGCAGTAAACGTAAAGACAAGTACATCGCCTGGTCCAGAAAAACGGCTGGCAAGTCCATAGCCGTGCCAGATCCGCCAAGCCTCGTGTGAAAGCCTCATGCAGCCCGAGCAATGAACGCTGGGCTATGGATGTTACGCATATTCCTTGTGGAATTGACGGCTGGGGACATCTTGTAGCCGTTATCGACTGCCATGACCGTGAAGTTATCGGATACGAATTTGCTCTGCGTGGCAGATCCAATGAAGCTGAACGCGCACTTGAAAATGCTTGCCTGCGCCGATTCGGTGTCTTACGCCCAAAGCATGTCATGCCACAGTTGCGTAGCGATAACGGTCTGGTTTTCCAGAGCCGCCGGTTTAGGTCAACCTGCCGTGATTACAAGGGATCTCAGGAGTTTATTACTCCATATACCCCTGAACAAAACGGCATGATTGAACGTTTTTTCCGCAGTTTGAAGGAGGAATGCGTCTGTCAGCACAGTTTTGCGGATTTCAAGGCTGCCAACCGGATCATAAACCGTTGGCTGGCTTGGTATAACCATGAGCGCCCGCATCAATCCCTGGGCTATAAAAGCCCAACGGAATTCAGGGCGCAAAAACTACAACCGGTGGCTTGACTTCAGGGGGGCACTACACTTCTAATCTTTGGTTCATGCTTTAATTTCTGACGAAGCGCCAGAAACAAAAGCTTTTTCCTTTGGGAAAAAGAAATGGTTGTGAGGTTTATCATTAGGAGTAGCATAACGAAAGCTGTTTCGATCCCAGACCAAGGTATCGTAATCAAGGGAAGCAAATATTTCGAAAACATGCGGGGTGTGTACCTCAACCATCCAAATCGGGCGACAGCGGGCGATGAGTTGAAGCGCTCCGCGGATACAGTAGACTTCGTGACCTTCAACATCGCATTTGATGAATTTCGGGCAAAGGGTACTGAAGAGTTCGTCCAGACGTACGGTTCTCACCGGAATATTACCTGTATCGGAAAGTTCCGCCTGGTAGAGGTTAGTACCGCCAGTCGCATAGGAAGGCAGGTTCATCCGTGCATGATTGCTGTCTTGATCTGAGGCGGCAAAGTTGTGGCACACCACATTTGAAAGCCCAAGATAGCGGACGTTTCGTGTT
>Ga0082212_10004969_pt1 | contig 18323 bp, 17 predicted proteins | sample TergutNt197P3_FD_71548 | JGI IMG/M metagenome (GOLD analysis project Ga0082212, IMG submission 71548) | Neocapritermes taracua P3 segment gut microbial communities from Petit-Saut dam, French Guiana - Nt197 P3 | ecosystem: Host-associated > Arthropoda: Insects > Digestive system > Gut ...
AAAGATTTTCAGCCATTTCCCTTGCAGCGGTTGTTACTATTCAGACATTCTCTTGCGTCAGCCGATCCATCGCGTTCTTTCTGTGAGCATCTGCGCAGCGTCTGGAGCGAGGCGCGTCTGAAGCAAGGAGAGGCAAATCGAGCAAAACTAAGGACGTACAAACCGTACGTCCCTAATGCCAATGCCATTTGCTCATGCGACTACTGTTTCTGCAGTCACTCCTGCGGGATGATTATCGCGCAAACAAGATACGCAAACCAGCCGAACCCCGGAATGACCACTGCCAGAATACGGACAATAGTCGGGTCAATTTCGAAATACTCTCCGATTCCACCGCAGACGCCCGCAATATAGCGGTTGCTGCGCGAACGTACCAGGCGTTTTCCTTTCATTGTTAACATCCAATCTGTCCGTCAAGAACGGACCCTACTGCGGTCTGAAACTTATTTTCAGTCCTACTTCTTTTTCTTCTTGTTGCCCGTCGCCGGCTTAGCCGCTTTATGCGGTTCGCGGAGATATACAAACCAGTAAACAATACCGACAAGCAGCACGCCTCCTATAATGTTTCCAAGCGTGACCGGGATGATGTTCTTTGTGAACATGTTCCCCCATGTCAGATTGTTGAACTTTGAAGGGTCGATAGTGTCCGCCGCGGCTGAGTACACGGAGTAGCCTTTCGCGAACAAACCCGCAGGGATATAGTACATATTGGCAATACTGTGCTCATATCCGCTTAAGACGAACAGCATGATCGGCAGATACAGGCCCGCTACCTTCCCCACTACATCCTTTGCCGCAAACGCCATCCACACCGCAATACATACCAGGAAGTTGCAAAGGACGCCGCGTATCAGCGCGTCGCTGAACGTCATCCCGACTTTGGAGATAGCCGTATTCATGACTCCGGCAGCCGCAGACCCGCCGAACAGCGAAAACGTTCCGCTGTACACTGTCAGGGCGGCAACCAGCACTCCGCCGATAAAGTTGCCGATGTACACAAAGAACCAGTTTTTGATCATCCCGCTGAATTTTGCTTCTTTCTGCAAAACAGGGATGACCAGGAGGCAGTTTCCGGTAAATAGTTCACTTCCCGCAATAAGCACCATAGCAAGCCCCGTCGGGAACACCAGGGCTCCGACAAGCTTCGCCAGCGACGCAGTCTGTATCGAAACCGAAGCTATCGAAGCTCCGACGCCCGCGAGGGCGATGAACATGCCTGCCAGAAGGCCCAGCAACAGCATTTTTGCGGCCGGCAGTTTTGTCTTCGCCAGGCCTGTGGCAATATAATTTTGAGCGACTTCTTTGGGTGAATTCATTGACTATCTTCCTTCCGGTATAATTTCAATGTACTTAACTGGCGTAAATAATACCACAATTACGCCTTGTGTCAATATACGTTTCTTTGACATTATACGTTTCTTTGACATTTGCGTTTGCTTGCAGATACGTTGATGCAACTCATGACTGCCCGGACCCCGTGGCTGCATGTATGCTGCATGTATCATAAACTATACGTTTATTGGAAAAGCGCAAACAACTGAGTTCTGTTTTTCACCTTCGTTTTGGCATAGATGTTCGATAAATGCTTACTCAGCGTCGCGTGGGTAATGTACAGGATCTGACACATTTCTTCGCTGCCTTTACCAATGCAGACGAGCGAGACGATCTCTGTCTCCCTCTTCGTGAGCCCGTAACTCGCCGACGCCTTGAGGATTCTGTCAGCGCCGGGGTCGCCCGCGTGCCTGCGATTTTCAAGTAAACTGTAAAACTTTCGTTCAAGAGGGTCCTTCAGAGTATTCATTATGTATATATCGCGCGCGGAAAAATCGCTGCTGTCCTTTTCCCGCAGCACTCCCAGCACAGCAAGCGGGACGTCCTTGTGCACTATAGAGATGAAGATACCCCAATAGACGCCTTTTGGCTGCCATACATCCCGGTAGACTCTCGTTTTCTCCCATTTCCCCGGAGGAATGATATCCGATTGGCGAAACACGGAACTGTACGGCAGCATGATGAACTCATCCCAGTGCGGGTACTTCCCTTCCATGAAAAAGTCGTGGCCCGACCTGTCGTCGATCTGCTCTGTGGAGATCGGGTTGTTGAGTACAACGCGGCCATTCTCCCTGCCCGCCTGAAACACTACCCCGGTGGTGTACGGAATAAGAGTTCTCACCTGCTGCAGAAATGTATCGCAAGTGTCCGGATAGCCCGTACAGTAGTTAATTCGTGTAGTCATCTGGATAAGAAATTGCCATTCATAATCAAAAAGTGTTGAGCTCATTTTACACCATCTCCCATGAAAATATAGCAAATGTTTCAATATGATACGAGTGTGAAGAGCCGATACTTATGTTTATGTATCATTTAGCAATGATTTTAGCATTAAACACGAATGTTTTCAAGAAAAAGTATTAAACAAAGTAATATAATAATTTCGCGATATATCTATAATATATGTTGAAAATACATAGAAAACTAATAGTTTTATACGATAAGTCTCAAGCCCGGCCCGGCGACAACACCCGCCTTTACGGGGTGATAAGTCTCCAGCCTGACCGTGATATCGGCTTTTGCGCCGAATACCGCAACTGAATGAGGAGGAATACTGAATGGTTTTTTCGGAGAAACATGATCTTATCAGGAAACTGGCGCGCGATTTTGCCGAAACCGAGCTGACCGGTACTATTCTTGATGAGATCGAAGAATCAGGGCAATACCCTGAAGAGTTACTTGCAAAAATGGGAAAAGCAGGTTTCTTTGGCATCAAGACGCCAAAGGAGTACGGAGGTCAGGGGTCGGATTACATTTCATACGTAATTGTCCTCGAAGAGCTCGGTCGCGTAAGCGCCGTAACAGACATTTGGGTGTCCGCGCCCAACTCTCTCGGCGGAGGTCCCCTGATGCTTGCAGGTACGGAAGAACAACTTCAAAAATACCTCAAGCCGATTGCCACCGGAGAGAAAATCATGGCTTTTGCCCTCACGGAACCCGGAGCCGGTTCTGATGCGGGAGGCACTGTCACAACCGCGGTCAGGGACGGCGACTACTACGTCCTGAACGGCCGCAAAACTTTCATCACCACTGCGCCCGTGGCCGACTGGTCGATCATCTACGCAAAGACTGACCGCAGCCAGAAAGGTTCACGAGGTATTTCCGCTTTCATTGTAGATATGAAACTCCCCGGCGTCTCCTGCGGAAAAGCGGAGCATAAGATGGGGATCATCGGATGCCCTACCTCTGATATTATCCTCGAGGACGTACGCGTACACAAGGACGATCTGCTCGGCGAGGAAAACAGAGGTTTCCAGAACGCCATGAAGACTCTCGACCTCGGGCGTATAGGCGTCGCCGCCACCAGCATAGGAGTCGCGCAGGGCGCTCTTGACGAAGCGGTAAAATATGCCAAAGAGCGCAAGCAGTTCGGCAGCCGCATAGCTGATTTCCAGGCAATCAGCTTCATGATAGCCGATATGGCGACAAAACTGCAGGCTGCGAAGGAACTCACATACAGGGCTGCGCAGCTTAAGGATCTCGGCGACCCTGAAGCCGGTACGGCGGCTTCGATGGCAAAGTACTACGCATCCGAGGTATGTAATGAAATCGCGGCAAGCGCAGTGCAGATCCACGGAGGCTACGGTTACATCAAGGAGTATAAGGTTGAGCGCATATACCGTGACTGCCGCGTTTTCACAATATTTGAAGGTACGTCTCAAATTCAGCAAAAGGTTATCTCCGACAGTGTACTGAAATAATGGGATAAAGGAATGGTTTTTATGAAAATAATCGTCTGCGCGAAACAGGTTCCTGACACAAATGAAGTCAAGATCGACCCGGTAAAAGGCACTCTGATACGCGAGGGCGTGCCCTCAATACTGAACCCGGATGACGCAAATGCCCTTGAAGCGGCGCTGGACCTGCGAGACAGATACCCCGGCTCCACCGTTTCCGTGATCTCAATGGGCCCGCCTCAGGCAAACTACATGCTCAGGGAATGCCTGGCAATGGGCGCCGATGAAGCGTACCTTCTGTCGAGCCGCGCGTTCGGCGGCGCCGACACCTGCGCTACGTCAACGACGATTGCCGCGGGAGTGCGGAAAATCGGCGACTACGACATTATATTCGCAGGGCGCCAGGCTATTGACGGGGACACCGCTCAAGTCGGCCCTCAAACAGCGCAGCGCCTTGGCCTGCCATCTGTGACATATGTTCAGAACATCCGCGAGATTAAAGACAAGACAATTATCGTCGAGCGCGCGCTCGAGGACGGCTTCGAGGTCATAGAAGTGAACAAACCTTGTATGCTGACAGCGGTCAAGGAACTTAACAAACCCCGGTATATGACCATTGAACAGATCGAAAGCGCATATAAAAAAGATATTACTGTCTGGAATGAAGAGGACGTTAAGCTCTCTCCTGAAGACTGCGGGCTGAAGGCCAGTCCGACTCAGGTTTTCCGCAGCTTTACGCCGCCTCCCAAAGGCGCCGGGGAGATGCTTTCGGGTACGATCCCCGAAATGGCTTCGGCTCTCATAGCCAGACTCACTGAAAAACATGTGCTTTAGCTGCAAGGAAAGAATCTGAATGACAAGTCGTTCAGACCGGTTTACACCTGATGTTGATTAGCTGAACTGCTGTTCATACAGAGTCTGCACAAACCCCGAAATAGGAAGGATGGATTTAAATGGCTGTTAAAATAAATGAGAGCAAATGCAAAGGCTGCCAGAAATGCATAAAGAGCTGCCCGTTCGACGCAATAACGATTCAGGAAAAGCTCGCGGTTATAGGCCCGTCCTGTACGAACTGCGGCGCGTGCCTTGAGCCGGACGTCTGCCCTTTCGACTCGATTGAAAAACTTGACGAGGATTCCCGCGGAGTTGACATAACGCTGTACCATGACGTCTGGGTGTTCGCTGAACAGCGCGGCGGAAAACTGATGGGCGTCTCAGTCGAGCTTCTGGGCGAAGGAAAAAAGCTCGCCGGCGATATCGGCTGCAAACTGTGCGCGATACTCTGCGGCGACGACACGGACGATCTTGTCACTGAGCTTTTTGAATATGGCGCTGATAAAGTATATTACGCAAACGCTCCGGAGCTTAAGACATATAACACGGACGCGTACAATAAAGCCATATACCAGGCGATCCTGAAATATAAACCGGAAGTCGTTCTGCTCGGGGCGACACACATCGGGCGCGATCTGGGGCCTTGCCTTGCCGTGCAATGCGGAACAGGCCTTACGGCGGATTGCACGAAGCTCGACATTGATCCGGAGGACAAAAAGCTCATGCAGACACGCCCCGCTTTCGGCGGGAACCTTATGGCTACTATTCTATGCCCGAATCATCGCCCGCAGATGTCCACGGTTAGACCCGGCGTCATGCAGAAACCGGAGCGCGTTGCAGGCAAGACCGGCGAGCGCATAGACCTCGTCGTATCCTTTAAAGAGGGCGAACTCCGCATGCAGGTGCTCGAAGTAGTCAAAGCCATGAAGGAAATGGTGTCGCTCACAGACGCTGATATCATCGTTTCCGGCGGCGCGGGCCTCGGCGGGCCTGAAGGCTTTAAGACTATCAAACTTCTGGCGGACGCTCTTGGCGGCGTCGTCGGTTCATCGCGCGCCGCCGTCGACGCTGGCTGGATCGACCACTCCCATCAGGTCGGACAGACCGGCACGACAGTTAAGCCTAAGCTGTACGTCGCCTGCGGTATTTCCGGAGCGATTCAGCATCTTGCAGGAATGCAGACGTCGGACTATATAGTCGCTATCAACAAGAACGAGAACGCGCCTATTTTTGAGGTAGCGGACTACGGCATTGTAGGCGACCTGTACAAAGTGATACCGGCGATTATAGAAGCGCTGGGGTAAGTATCGCACGATCCGGGTGTGGTGACGCACCCGGATTTTTTCTGCACATCACATTGAATTTTCTACATAATGCTGTATAATACTTTGTAATAATAACAATCGTAAACGGTTGGAAAACTCACAGAAAGGAAACGTAATTATGGGATCATCGAAGTATACGCATGTATTTGAACCAATCAGGATAAGGGGCGTCGATTTTAAGAACAGAGTCGTGCTCGCGCCTCCCTCCCCGAACCTTGCCAGCGAAGACGGCCTGGTGACAAAAGACTTCGTCAACTTCTTCCGTATGTTCGCGCGAGGCGGAGTCAGCACCCTTTATGTTGGCAATAGTTCAATCGACATCACCGAATGCAAGGACGAGGCGTATCAGCTCAACCTCATAAGCGACAGGAGCATCCTGCCCCTGACATGGTACGCCGACATGTGCAAAGAATATGGCTGCCACGCGTCGCTTGAGATCAACCATAACGGCGAAAACAGCGCGCCCGAAGAAGTCGGCGCCGACCACCGCTTCTCATCCTCGGCATTCATCTCCGCCACAGAGCGCGCGCGCGCAAAGCGCCTCGGGCGCGACCCTATCCCCTGCATCGAGATGACGCATGCGAAGATCAAGGAGACGATCAACAAGTACGCCAAAGCCGCGGAACGCATGTACCGCGCGGGCATGGACATCGTACTCGTACACGGCGGGCACGGAAACCTGATCTCTCAATTCACAAGCCCTCTGTACAACAAGAGGACGGACGAATACGGCGGCAGCGTCGAAAAGCGCGCAAGGTTCGCCATCGAAGTCTGCGAAGCGATCCGCGAGAAATGCGGTGAGAACTTTGTCATCGAAATGCGCATCTCCGGCGACGAAATCGCAGAAGGCGGCATGCATATCGACGAGACGATAGAAATGCTTAAGTACCTGAAACCCCACATCGATATCGCGCACGTATCAGCAGGTATCCACAGCGATTTCGAGATGAAATACTATCGCAACTGGTGCCAGAACTACATGATGGAGCGCGGGTTTAATGTGCATTTCGCCGAGAAGATCAAGAAGGCTCACCCCGACCTTCTTGTGACGACAGTCGGCTCTATAACGAGCCTCGATCTTGCGGAAGAGATCATCAGCAGCGGCAAGGCTGACTTTGTCGCGATGATGCGCCCGCTTCTGGCGGACCCCGACATGCCGCGTAAATACGCGCACAATATGCCCGAGGAACGCCGCCCATGCCTGCGTTGCGACGCCTGTACAGGGCATCTTATGATCCCGAAGCCGCAGTTCTGCGCAGTGAACCCCATGGCTTTCTGGAGCAGGGATTTGGTAGACGGCCAGGTGCCTAAGGCGCCTATGAAAAAGCGCGTCGCAGTCGTCGGAGGCGGACCGGCGGGAATAACCGCCATGTCTACTCTTGTTGACCGCGGTCACGACGTCACCCTTTACGAGAAAACTGACAAGCTTGGCGGTAACGTCATCGGCGGAGCTGCGCCTCCATTCAAAATCGACGTTCAGGATTATCTCAAGTGGCTCGAACTGCAGGTGGAAAGATCGCCCGCGAAGGTGCTCATGAACACTGAGGCCACAAAAGAGCTTCTCGATAAGGAAAACTACGACGCGATCATAATCGCGGTCGGCGCCGAGCCGATAATCCCGAAACTTCCGGGCATCGACAAACCGCACGTAAGCTGGGCGCCCGACGCCGAACAGGGCAAAACGAAAGTCGGCGACAAGATCGTCATTATCGGAGCCGGTTCCGTCGGGCTTGAGGCCGCGATCGACTTCAAGCGCGCGGGTAAAGACGTCACGGTCATTGAACTTCTTGACCGCATGGGCGCTATGATGAGCCTAATGAGAAGCGCGAGGTCGGTGGCCCGCGAGTTCCCGACCATCCTTGAAAATGAAAACATCCCGGTCCACTACGGTCTTGAACTGACGGAGATACTTGACGATAAAATCATATGCAAAAACACGGGAACCGGATATGTGGTCGAGTTCCCCGCCGACACGGTGCTTATCGCCGTCGGCATCAAACCGCTTCGCGACATGGCGGAGTCCATGCGCCACTGCGCTCCCGAGACGGAAGTTCGCATCGTCGGCGACGCGGAAGAAGTCGGCACTATAAGCACAGCGGTCAACACCGCGTTCAAAGCAGCGCTGCACATATAGGCTTCCCGCAACTGCGGACTGGGGAGACAGGGGGACAGGACACGGGACGGTTCTACTGTCTCCCCTACGCAAGACACGGGGACGGTTCTACTGTCTTCCTCGTCTCCCTGTCCTGGTACGTCATTAGTGGAGCAAAAGGAAGACAGTAGAACCGTCCCCGTGTCTTGCGTGTCTTGCGTGTCTTGCTTGTTTTCCTGACTATATCACCCAGGTTTCCTCGCCTGTCGCCTGCTCACTCTTCCCGCTCCTGCTCATGAGTTCGCTCATGGCGGCGAGCGGGCTTTTGCCTTCGTAGAGCACGTTATACGCTTCCGCGCAAATAGGCATGCTGACGCCCTTTTTCTCCGACAGATCTCTGGCCGCTTTCGCCGCGTAGTACCCTTCCACTACTGCGCCCACCTCGCGCATCGCGGTCTCTGCCGGTCTGCCCTTGCCGATCAGGACGCCCGCGCGGCGGTTACGCGAATGCCGCGAGCCGCATGTAACGATCAAATCGCCAAGCCCCGCGAGGCCCGCAAGCGTCTCCTTATGCCCGCCCATAGCAACGCAGAGCCTCGCCATTTCAGCAAGGCCTCGCGTCATGAGCATCGCTATTGTGTTGTCGCCGTAACCCAGGCCGTCGCATATCCCCGCCGACAGCGCTATGACATTTTTCAGCGCCGCACCGAGCTCTACGCCAACAACGTCTGTCGAAGTGTAGACGCGAAAGTAGTCGTTCATAAACAGGTCCTGGACCTGTTCCGCTATGGCAATATCCTTCGACGCGGCGACGCAAGCCGACGGAACCCGCAACGCGACCTCCTCAGCATGGGTCGGGCCCGAAAGCGACGCGATACTCATTTGATCGCCGAGCGCTTCTCTGATAATGTCAGTGAAGAGGCTCGACGTATCGTTCTCAATGCCTTTTGAGACGCAAACGACAATGCAGCCTTTACCGAGCCTCCCGCGCAGTTCAGAAGCAGTCTCGCGCACAGCAAAGGATGGAACGGCGATAACAGCGACATCAGAATTGCCTGAGGCAGCGCTGATATCCGTTGTAATAGAAATATCTTCCGGCAGATTCACTCCCGAAAGCAGGGGGTTTTTTCCCGTCCTGCGGAGAGTCTCCGCCTCTTCATCAAATTTCGACCATAGCGTAAGCGCGTGCCCGTTATCGCGCAACACCAACGCGACCGCCGTTCCCCACGCGCCGCAGCCAAAGACAGTTATTTTCATTTCGCCCTCACAAGTCACGTAAGCTATCTTTAGTTAGGCTTTGCCTACCTGTTCTGTATAATAAGGCACTGTCCGCCTCACATCATCGCCTCACATCATCGCCTTATGTCTCCGATCCGCGGTTATCGCTGTGGCTGAAGTCCATCTTCTGTTCCTCTCCCCGAAGCAGCCGACCTACATTTGCGTGATGACGCGCTATGACAAGCGCCGCGCAGACAATCGCGACAATATACTCCCTTGCCCCGCCGAGCCGGAAAACGATTTGAAAAACCGGGAATGCTGCGACCCCGATAATTGAAGCAAGCGAAACCAGCTTTGTCGCCGCCGTGATAACTATAAACAGCCCCCAACTGATGATCGCGAGCCGCCAGTCTACGACGATCAGGATAGTCCCCGCAGCCATGATGCCTTTTCCGCCGTGAAATTTGTAGAACACGGGGAAACAATGCCCTATTAGCACGAACAGGCCTGTGATCTCGCGGCCGAATAGCTGCATGTCAAAATATCGGCCGAAAAGATACCCACCTAAAAGCACGGGCGCGAGCGACTTTGCAGCGTCTATCAGAACGACAAGAATCGCACCGCCCTTACCGAAGACCCTGTAGAAGTTCGTCAAGCCCGGATTCCCGCTGCCATACTCCCTGATGTCCTTGCGGTATATTGAAATGGATGCGATGATAGCTCCATTGACGCTCCCGAGGACATATGCAGGAACAGCGCAAATGACAAGGGTGAAAATGAGTTTTAATTCATTATCCATTGATAAAACACCTCCCGGAACTAACACATACCTCCGCTCTCAGCTCTCTGCTCTCTGCTCTCCGCTTTCTACTCTCCAACCTCAACTCTCTCGTTCCCTCTCCCTGATGATCATCCTCACCGGAGTACCTTCCAGGCCGAAAACGCTCCTTATCTGATTCTCCAGATACCTTACATACGAGAAATGGAACAGTTCCGCGTTGTTGCAAAAGCACACAAACGTCGGAGGCTTGACCGAAACCTGCGTGATATAATATATCTTCAGTCTGCGTCCCTTGTCGGTTGGCGGCTGGACCCTTGCGGTCGCGTCAGCAAGCAGGTCGTTGAGCATACCGGTCGTTATCCGCATCGCTGACTGGCTGTTGACATAATTGATCAACTCGAACAAACGCCCGACCCTTTGTCCCGTTAGCGCGGAAATGAACGCGACCGGGGCGTAGGTCATATAGCTAAGATCCCTCTGTACTTCACCGCGCATTTTCTCCATCGTGTTAGTTTCTTTTTCAACCAGATCCCATTTGTTCACGACGATTATGCTCGCCTTGCCCGCCTCGTGAGCGAGACCTGCAACTTTTGTGTCCTGCTCCGTAACACCTTCGCGCGCGTCGAGCATTATCAGGCATACGTCGGCGCGCTCGATCGCCATCTGAGCCCGGAGCACGCTGTATTTCTCGATTCTGCTGTCAACTTTCGACTTACGCCTTAGGCCCGCGGTGTCAATGAAGACAAACTTCCCATGCTCATTCTCAAACTGAGTGTCTATAGCGTCCCTGGTCGTCCCTGCAATCTCACTGACAATGACGCGCGTCTCACCCAGAATAGTGTTGACAAGCGATGACTTTCCTGCGTTCGGCTTTCCGATTACTGCGACCCGCACCACTTCGTCCTCTTCTTCATCTTCCGCTGCAGGCGGGAAGTGATTGACGCACTCGTCCAGCAGGTCGCCCGTTCCGTGGCCATGTACAGCTGATACGGAGATCGGGTCGCCCAGTCCGAGTTCATAAAACTCATATATATCAGGGTTCTCAGGGCCGATGGAATCCATTTTGTTCACTGCGAGCAGCACCGGTTTGTCCGATTTCTGGAGCAGTTCGGCTACGTCCTTATCATCGGCAAGAACACCGGCTGCGAAATCTGTCACGAAAACGATGACGTCGGCCATTTCAATTGCCAGCATCGCCTGTTCGCGCATGAAAATCAGCATTTCCGTATCCGCCTGCGGTTCGATCCCGCCTGTATCCACAATATCAAACTCGCGCCCGTTCCAGTCGGAGCGCGCGTATAACCTGTCGCGGGTCACGCCAGGCGTATCCTCAACGATTGCCAGCCGTTGTCCCGCAAGCCTGTTGAATAGTGTCGATTTACCCACGTTTGGTCTACCGACTATCGCCACAAGCGGCCTCATTTTGTTACCCTCATGTATCTATACTATCCTGTCCGCATACTGCGGACACCTTGTTGTTTGAAACTTGCTTTCAAACATTGCTACCATCCCAAAACTGCGCGGAGAAAGTCCGCCCCATCCTGCTGAACGATCCTCACCGGCACGCCCAGTTCCCGGGACAGCTCAGTCACTGTCACGTCGTCGAGAAAAACCTCTTCCCCACTTCTCAACATGTTCACCGGAATGAGAACTCTGGCTCCGACGACGCAGCCTTTTAGCTGGCTGATAATATCTCTGCCTGTTATCAGTCCTGACACGGTTACGCCATCGCCAAAGAAATCATTCCTGATTACGTACACGCTCCCGGTTATTATATCACATTTTTCAACGGTAGTCTCTACAAGATTTGATAAAAAACTCGATGCGGCGCACCCGGTCACTACCGAAAAACTGCGGTACATACCAACTGCGTTACTGAGTCCGGTTCTCATTGTCCTGTCAAACTCGTTCATGAACTCAGAAATAAACAGGCGCATCATACCCACGCCGTTTTCAAGCTGCGGATAGTCTTCATAGTACTCGTACAGTGGAAGTTCCAGTTCTGCCTTTATGTAAAGCTCATCCGCGCAATAGACAACTCTGGACCCTCGCCGCGCATTGAAAATCTCGCCATAACGATCGGCGACGCCTATCGCAGCAAGCGCAAGTTCTTTGTCGAACGGCTGCAGCCTTGTGAGCCCCTCCCGGTGTTTCGTTAGCCCGACCGGTACGACAGATACGCTGTTTATACAATCCCCAAGCTCCAGAAGCCCGTCAAGCGTTTGAGCAAGCCGTTCCCCGTCGTTTATCCCCGGGCAGCAGACTATCTGGCAGTTCATGGTTATCCCCGCCCCCGCAAGCGTTCTTATGTGATCTATACCGGGTTCACCGCAGCCGTTTCCGCCTAATTGCCTTCCAAGCATTTGCGCGCGGAGCTCCGGATCCAGCGTATGAACCGACACATTGAGCGGGCTGACGCGGAGCCTGATCAGCCTGTCGACGTCACGCTCGCTCAGGTTCGTCAGCGTCACATAGTTGCCCTGAAAAAACGAGAGACGAACATCGTCGTCTTTATAATAGAGAGTCTCGCGCATACCTTTGGGAAGCTGGTCAATGAAGCAGAATACGCACTTGTTTGCGCACGAACGCTCCCTGTCCATTAAATAAGTGTCAAACTCCAGCCCTATATCTGCACCTTCGGGTTTTCGTAGCCTCACGACCTTGCTCATACCGTCGGCGTCCTCAAGTTCGATCATGATGCGCTCGTCGTAGGAATAGTACTTATAGTCCAGAACGTCGCTAATAATATGCCCGTTGATTTTTCGCAGTATATCACCGGGTTTAATTTTTAATTTCGCCGCGGGACTTCCTGCGGCGATGCTTGTAACGATAGCGTTCACTGACATTCCCCTTCGACGTTATCCTCATCGTCGTCCTCTTTGTAACGAAACATTCCTAAGCAAAGAGCGGGGTTTTCCCCGCTCGTCGTCGCTGACTCCGCTAAGCTTCGCATCCGGTTTTGCCAAACGCTCGCTCGCTTCGTCGCTCCTCCTCTCCAATGCGAACAGGCTCGCATTGGTCTTTTGCTAATTAACTCAAGTAAGCAAAACTACACGCTTACTTCGCGCCCGTTATACGTGCCGCAAGCCTTGCAGGCTCTGTGCGGAAGACGAAGTTCGCCGCATTTCTCGCACTTTATAAGCTGAGGAGCCGCAAGCTTCCAATGCGATGAACGGCGCTTATTCTTTCTCGCCTTTGAAACTTTACTCTTTGGAACCGCCATTTAAAACACCTCCCGTTATTATCATTCCAGGAGATGCTCCGGCTCTGTCAGCCTAAGTCAGCATGCCTGGGTTACATATCTTCTAATCCAGAAGCTGTCCTAAAACAGCGAGCCTGGGGTCGATTTCTATCTTACATGAGCATGGCCCGCTATTCAGGTTCGCACCGCATTTCTCGCAGAGGCCCGCGCAGTCTTCACGGCACAACTGAGTCTCGTCCAGCTCAAGAATGAACTCGGTAAGGATTATCTCGTCTGCGTCAACCTTATCTCCCTGAAGGAAGTAACCGTCCGGATTCTCTCCGTCTTCGCCCCCCTCAGTGAGATATGCCAACACTTGCTGATGCACAGGGTATTCGAACTCTGAAAGACACCTTGCGCAGACACATACGCATACTGCGTCTACATTCGCCGAAAATGTCAGCACTCCCGCGCTGTTTGTGACATCTCCCGCCGCCCTCGAAGGCTCATTGATCCGGATGATCGATCCGCCGACCGCATCCGACAAGTCAGGTTCGTAATCGAACGAAACTTTAAAGCCCGGGACGCCAATTATCTCCCGAAGATCTATAAACATTGCATACCTCATGCACTCGCAACGGCGCCGTTCCCGACACCCGAAGAATTATAAACCATAAAGTATGTTGTTGTCAATGGTTTTTTATGATATATTCTATGTCCATGAAAGAGTTTGTAATCGGAAAAAACGACGCGGGGCAGCGGCTTGACAGGTTTATCGCAAAAATGGCGCCGCTGCTGCCGTCGTCGCTTACTCAAAAATACATCCGTATAAAACGCGTTAAGGTCGGCGGCAAGGGAGCGAAGCGCGACTATAAGCTCGCTGCTGGCGACGTTGTGCAAATGTATATAAACGATGAGTTCTTCGAAGCCCCTAAAGACGAAAACGCATACTTAAGTATATTCTCACCCGGGCTCGACATTGTATATGAAGATGATAACATTCTTCTTGTCAACAAGGAGGCCGGAGTACTTTGCCACAGCGACGGAGCGTTTGACTACGGCTCCCTGATCGCCAGAGTTCAGGCGTATTTATATCAGCGCGGCGAGTGGGACCCGCGCGATGAAAACGCATTCACCCCCGCGCTGTGCAACCGTATTGACCGTAATACCTCCGGGATTGTTATCGCAGCGAAAAACGCGGAGTCTCTGCGCATCATCAATGAGAAAATAAAGCAACGGGAAATCGATAAGTATTATCTGGCTGCTGTTCACGGCACACCCGAGCCTCAGTCGGGAACACTGGAAGGCTTCATCTTCAAAGATTCAGTGAAGAACCAGGTCTATGTGACAGCGGAAAGCCGCCCCGGATCAAAACCGGCAGCGACACAGTACCGTCTGTTGGCTGAACAGGACGGTCTTTCACTGCTCGAATGCAAGTTGATAACCGGCAGGACTCACCAGATCCGCGCGCAGCTCGCCGCCGCGGGACACCCCCTGCTTGGCGACGGGAAATACGGAAGCGAAAAGCTTAACAAGCCGTACGGCGAGCATTATCAAGCTCTTTGCTCATACAAGACTGTATTTGCTTTTACGACAGACGCGGGGCCTCTGGAGTATTTGCGAGATAAGTCGTTCGTGCTGGGCAGCGTTGGTTTTGTCAGAAAGTTTTTCACATTCATTGACATTGAGTTGTAGAAGTTGTATTATTGCATCTCAACTCCGCAAAACAAATGCACCCAAACGCAACCCAACGCGAAGCCAACGCAACGAAGTTGCGTTTACGAAGTTGGCTTTGCGTTGGAGACGACGAGCAACGGAGCGGAACGTATGTCCGACGCAAGGAGGACGAAGTGAAGTGTAGTTTGCGAGGAGGAAAGGTGGAGGATAAGTGTCCAAAGAGTTGATTCGCCTCACAAATTGTTCGATGGCGTTTGACGATGAATATGTTTTAAACAACATAAACCTCTACATAAATGACAAAGAATTCCTCACACTGTTAGGTCCGAGCGGCTGCGGTAAAACCACGACGCTGCGGATCATAGGCGGTTTCCTGAAGCCGACTTCCGGAGACGTCTTTTTTGGCGGTGTGAGGATTAATGACGTCCCGCCGCACAAAAGAATGGTAAATACAGTCTTTCAAAAGTACGCGCTGTTCCCGCACCTTAACGTCTTTGAGAACATCGCGTTCGGGCTGCGCCTGCAACGCCCCGAGGGAAAGAAGCTGGAGCGGGACATAATAAACTCGCGAGTGATGGAGATGCTCGAAGTAGTCAGCCTGAAAGGCTTCGAAAAACGCGACGTCTCTTCCCTTTCCGGCGGGCAGCAGCAGCGCGTCGCAATCGCCCGTGCGCTAGTGAACGAGCCAATGGTGCTCCTGCTCGACGAACCGCTCGGCGCTCTCGACATGCGGCTCAGAAAAGACATGCAGAACGAGCTAAAACGCATCCAGCAAGCCACAGGCATTACATTCGTATACGTCACGCACGACCAGGAGGAAGCCCTTGCTATGTCTGACACCGTTGTCGTCATGGAAGGCGGCGTCATCCAGCAGATAGGTACGCCGGAGGACATATACAACGAACCGAAGAACGCATTCGTCGCCGATTTTATCGGAGAAAGCAACATTGTCGACGGTATAATGCACGAGGATAAAGTCGTTGAAATATTCGGCCGGAAGTTTGAATGCCTCGACAGCGGCTTCGGTACGAGGGAGCCGGTAGACGTCGTAATACGCCCCGAGGATGTAGACATAGTGGACACAAAAGACGGTATGCTCACAGGAACGGTCGTGAGCATCACTTTCCGAGGCGTCCTCTATGACATAATCGTAGATTTCAAAGGATTCAAGTGGCTTATCCAGACCACCGACCTCAGCCCTGTCGGTTCGAGGATAGGCATCAAGATAGACCCCGACGGGATACACATAATGAAAAAAGGCCCGTTCTCCGGCATGTTCGGCGACTATAGTTCCTATTCTGCAGAATACGACGAAATCAGCGACGTCGACTACGAACCGGACGAGGACATGGACAAAGACTATGAAACCTAAGCATCTTTCGCTGCCATATATCGGGTGGATGGCTGTGTTTGTCGTCGCCCCCATAATTCTGGTGATAATATACGCCTTCACCGCTTCTGACGGCGCAGTCACACTCGCGAACTTTTCCAGAATGGGAAGTTACACGACTGTGTTTGTCAGATCGTTTGAGCTTGCGGTTATCTCTACGGTCATCTGTATAATCATCGGGTATCCAGTCGCTTACATTCTGTCGCGCGAGGGAGTCAGGCTGCAAAGGATCATGCTCATGCTCATTATGCTCCCCATGTGGATGAACTTCCTGCTGAGAACATACGCCTGGATGTCTATACTTGAAAACACGGGCTTGCTCAACCGCCTCCTGACAAGCGTCGGGCTGCGCCCGCTCAGAATTATCAACACTCAAGCAGCAGTCGTTATCGGGATGGTTTACAACTTCCTGCCTTTTATGATATTGCCGATATACTCCGTAATAGTAAAAATCGACCGCAGCCTGTTTGAAGCCGCGCAGGACCTTGGCGCCAACACGGCTTCCGTTTTCCGCAAGATCATTGTACCGCTGAGTTTACCGGGCGTTTTATCCGGAATCACAATGGTGTTTGTTCCTGCAGTCTCAACGTTCGTGATCTCGCAGCTACTGGGCGGAGGCAAGGAGATGCTGCTGGGCGACCTTGTTGAGATTCAATTCCTCGGCACAGCTTACAATCCGCATCTCGGTTCGGCGATAGCGCTGGTGATGATGGTGATAGTCATGGTGTTCATGTATATAATGAACAGATTCGGCGAGGGCGAAGAAATGGCGGTGGGGATGTGATCAGCAGCAGAAAACCGGGGCTATTCGGCCGCTTATATAATATACTGATCTTATTCTTTCTCTACGCGCCTATTTTCGTACTCGTCGTTTTCTCGTTCAACAGCACAAAGAGCCGCTCAGTCTGGACAGGTTTCTCCCTCGACTGGTACAAACAGCTCGTAAAAGATGGGTCAATATTAAACTCATTCTACATTACTATTGCAATTTCAATAATCGCAGCAGTGGCGGCGACAATAATCGGGACTATCTCTGCAGTCGGGTTCTTCAATATGCGCAGGCGCTGGCGGACGCCGCTGATGCAGATAAACAACATTCCGCTCATCAACGCGGATATCATAACCGGCGTTTCTATGAGTCTGCTGTTCGTGGCGATAGGCACGATCCTAAAGTTCGAATTCGGGTTTGGAACGCTCCTGATAGCTCATATCACGTTCAACATTCCGTATGTAATACTCTCGATAATGCCCAAGCTGCGCCAGCTTGACAACAACCTCGTCGACGCGGCCCTGGACCTGGGCTGTACGTGGATAAAGGCATTTTGGAAGGTCATCATCCCCGAGATAATGCCCGGGATCATCAACGGCCTGATGATAGCGTTCACACTTTCAATAGACGATTTCGTCATCAGCTACTTCACGGCGGGCAAAAGCATTATGACGCTTTCGATGAAAGTCTTCTCGATGACCAGAAGGCGCATCAGCCCGGAGATAAACGCGCTGTCAACAATAATGTTCCTTTCGGTGCTCATCCTGTTGATCATAATAAACGTCAGGGAGCTCAGGCAGGAAGATAAAGCGAAGAGAACTAAAAGAAATGTTTAGAAGCAAGACGTCCGCGTTGCGCGCCGTATGCGGCGCTTTGCGAACAGGATTGGAGGAGTAATAATTGAGAAAAGTAACCGTACTCGTTTTAGCCGCACTGCTAGCGCTGCTGTCCATGGTATCTGCGGGATGCGGAGCAAAATCCGCGGGCGAAGTCAATGTCTATAACTGGGGCGGCCCGTACATCGACGACAGTTTCTTCAAAGCATTTCAGAAAGAAACCGGAATTAAAGTGAACTACTCCGAGTACCAGACCAATGAGGAAATGTACTCGATCCTGAAGTCCGGCAGCGCTGTTTACGACGTCGTCATCCCCTCTGATTATATGATATCGAGGCTGATTAGCGAAGGTATGCTGGAAGAACTGGATTTTTCCAACATTCCCAACTACAGCCTGATCGACGGAAAGTATAAGAATCTGGAATACGACCCCGCGGGCAAATTCTCCGTAGCATATATGACCGGTACTGTTGGGCTCATCTACAACACAAC
>Ga0082212_10004970_pt1 | contig 18323 bp, 16 predicted proteins | sample TergutNt197P3_FD_71548 | JGI IMG/M metagenome (GOLD analysis project Ga0082212, IMG submission 71548) | Neocapritermes taracua P3 segment gut microbial communities from Petit-Saut dam, French Guiana - Nt197 P3 | ecosystem: Host-associated > Arthropoda: Insects > Digestive system > Gut ...
GGCGGCTGTATGTTTTTATTCCCTTACCCAGGGCGTCGGCGCGTTGCGCCTTTGCCCTGGGCTGTTATGCTACGCCCTTTCAGGGCGTTTGAACGCCGTTTAACTTCGGAATCCGGGTTAAAATATCGCGGTAAACCGCGTTAAGCCCTTCCGCTTCGCGCTGAATACTAAATGAATCGCAAATTCGCAGTCGCGCAGACGCGCCCATACGTGTCAGTTCGTCCGGTGATGACAACAGCCTGTCAAACGCTTCCGCCAGAGCCGCAGCGTCGCCGCACGGCACAATAAGACCGTCAATGCCGTCGCGGATAATCATATCGAATGCCCCGGTTTGCGTACCGACGACGGCCGCGCCGCTTGCCATCGCCTCAAGGCAGGTGAGGCCGAAACCTTCGTTGCGTGAAACAGCCGCTGTGAGTGAAACGCGCTGAAACCATTTCCGGACTTCTTCCGTGGATAATTTTCCAAGCCAGAGAAAGCGGTTTTCAAGCCCATGCCCGCGAATCTTTCTTTTCATCTCCGCTTCAAATGCCGCGAACCGTGGCGTCGTTTCCCCTGTAATTATCGCTGTGAAATCAGGGTAACGCGGTAAAACCAGGCAGAGCGCGTCAACAAACTCCGCTACTCCTTTTTGCGGGCGGACGCGTCCGAAAATGCCGACGCCGTATCGTCCGGGCGCTCCGCTTTCAGCCCAGGCGCGCGAGCGGTCGGCGGCAGGCTGAAAGATTTCAGTATCCACGCCATGCGGCACAATGGCATTTACGGGACGCAGCAAATACGCCGCAGAACGCGGCGATGTGGAAATCAACGTATCCATCCGGCGATACAGAAAGCGCGTCCAGGCTGAATGACGGCGCTGCGCTGCGGATGTGAAAACAAGGTGCAGTTTTCGGTGTAAGATGCTTTTTAGCACAAGCCCGGCAAGCATTTCGATATTGCGCCGGGCGTGAAAAACGCGTGGTTTGCCGCCAGAAAGCGGCCGCGCGGCAAGCTGGAAAAGTTCGCGTAATCCGATGCAAGGAATATCCAGCGGAAGCGCATATCCGGTTTGCGCAAAACCGAATTCTTTTGCCTGATGCGGAACAACGGCGGCCGTGGCCGCGGTTACGCCGGAATATCGCGGGTTGAGATTTGGAATAATTATTTCAATTTCGCGCCGTCCCGATCGTTGCTCCATTATTTAAAATTCCTGTTTTATTCCGCCTTGAATACAAACGCTCTTGGGTGTCTTACGTCTTTGCCGTGAACCATAAAAATCACATCTTCGCTGATATTGGTCGCGTGGTCGCCTATTCTTTCGAGACTTCTTGAAACAAATATTAAGTCCACAGCCCTTTGAATAGTCTCAAAATCTGACGATTTAATCATAAAATCTTTAAGATCAGAGAAAACTTTCTTTTGCAGGTCATCGGCTTCATCATCTTTTAAAAGCACGGCTTTGGCAAGTTCGACATCCGTAGTGTTAAAAGCCCTGATGCTGTCGGCCACCATCTGCTGAACTATATCGGACATTTTGGGAATATCTATAAGCGGCTTGAGTTCCGGGAATTTTAATAAATTAGCCGACCATTTGCTTATATTCACAGCTTCATCGCCCATTCTTTCCAGGTCGCTGTTGATTTTCATGGCGGATGTGATAAAACGCAAATCGGCGCTGACGGGCTGGTATAAAGCTATAAGTTTAAGGCATTTATCGTCAATAACTATTTCCTGAATATTGACTTCCTTTTCCAGAGAAAAAACCGTATTAAATAGCTCCGAATCTCTGTTTACAAGCCCATCGATCGCAGTTTTTATCATCTCCTGAACAAGGCCGCACATATCCAGAAGGCGGTTCTTCAGATCGTTCATTTCCACATCAAAATGTCTCATATACTCTCCGTGGTTTAGAATGTATATCCCTGAAAATTGCGATAACGCCGCAATTTTCAGGGATATACGTTCTAAAGACTAGCCGAATCGCCCGCTTACATAATCATCGGTTTCTTTTTTTGCGGGATTTGTAAATATTTTCGCTGTTTCATTGAATTCTATAAGTTCGCCAAGCAGCATGAACGCCGTATCGCTGGAAACCCGCGCCGCCTGCTGCATGTTGTGCGTCACTATAACTATTGTGTATATATCTTTGAGCTGCATCATCAACTCTTCTATTCTCTGTGTGGCGACTGGGTCGAGAGACGAACATGGTTCGTCAAGAAGAATAATCTGCGGCTTTACCGCTATTACCCTCGCTATGCAAAGCCGCTGCTGCTGTTCCAGGGTAAGCGTAAGAGCTGATTTTTTAAGTTTATGCTTTATGTCGTCCCAAAGTAAAACGGATTCAAGGCTTTGCTGAACCGTTTCATCTATAACGCTTTTCCGGGACGCTATTCTGTTGACTTTAAGCCCGAAAGCCACGTTTTCGTAAATTGAAATCGGGAAAGGATTAGGCCGCTGGAAAACCATGCCGACGTTTCTTCTTAGAAGATCGGTATCGGTGTTTTCACTATAGATGTTTTCGCCGTCGACGGTTATTTCGCCGTCCACGCGCACTCCCTCGATAGTATCGTTAATTCTGTTTATGGCGCGTAAAAGAGTGGATTTGCCGCATCCCGAAGGGCCTATCATCGCGGTAATGCGTTTTTCCTCAACGCTGATATTCACGTTTTTAAGAGCGTGAAAATCCGTATACCACAGATTAAAATTTTTAATCTCAATTTTTACCGACGATTGTGCCATATTGCCTTGCCCTTTAGGGCGTCTTAAAAATTTGTATTCACATACCCAGGGCGACGGCGCGTTGCGCCTCTGCCGCGGGTTGTTTCCCAGGGCGACAGCGCGTTGCGCCTCTGCCCTGGGCTGTTATGCTACGCCCCTATGATTGTGCAATTTTGCGTGTTCAAGCATAATCGGGTAAATTGTTTTATTTTCAGCCCTCTGGAGGGAGCCCGTAGGGCGACCGGAAGGGGGCTGAAAATAAAACGCCGAGCGCATGAATCGCCTGGTTTGCACAATGGAAAGGGACCGATGATTAACAACACCAACTATACACACTGGAACAGGTTGCAAGCCAAGAGCCTGGACAACCAGTTCGTGAACGAAATGATCACGGGGCTGAACTGCTCTCCTTTTGAAGCGGAAGCGATTTTGGAGAAAGTTCACAAAATCTTTGCCCCTTTGCTGGAAACAGCGTCGGCGATTAAACCAGGACAAATCCAAATAACTGCTGTTGACGCCTCCGTGGCACCCAACGTGCCTTTGAAGCAAGCCAAACAGCGAATCGTGACGCTTACGCTTCATGCCGGAAACGAAGACATTGAGGCCAGGAAAAAAGGATCCATACCGGAACTTCGCCAAAAACGTCTGTGCCGCATGTGCCAGGAAGCCTTTCAACAAGGTGGTTTGCTGACTCTGGAAGATCTTGCCAATGTGTTCAATTGCGGCGTCCGTACCCTGGTGAACGATCTGGCTGCATTGCGCAAAAAAAACATTGTGCCGACACTGCGCTCTACTACTAAAGACATGGGCAGGGCAATTACACATCGCAAGCTGATAATCACCCTCTGGCTCCAGGGATTCGAATATTCTGAAATCGCGCGCAAGGCTTCTCATTGCGTTGATTCCGTAGCCAATTACATCGATAAATTCAAGCGCTGTGCCGCATTGTTTGCTTCCGGCTTCGATGTTCATACTGTTGCCTTGATGGTTAAACTATCTACCCCGCTGGTACAGGAATTCCAACGCATACACAACGACTTAGACGCCGTTCCACATCGCTTACGTGAACTGGAGGAATTCCTCAAAAAAAACCGAATCCGAAGCCTTCGACAAAGGAGCCTGAAATGATTACGCAGCCTCAATCTCAAAAGCATTACGGCTCCGCAAAAAAACGCTTTCTGCAGGCTTCGATTGAAAACTTTCTTGACCATGAATTCCCCAGAACCTTCGGCCCGGTCATCCGGCAGAAAATGTCTGAAAAAATTGTGGAACTGGTCGAACAACAGCTCCCTCAAAAAGACTTCCTCCGGCCAGGTCAGTGTGTATGGAACGCCGTTTCCGCTTCCACACGGCCAGATAGTCCAAATCGACAACTGGTTCCTGTGATTCTCACCCTTGTAGATCCTTCCGATACTGAGCAGCTTGCTAATGGTACACGCATGTCGGTGATTGCCGGGCAATCTATTGCTCGTATTTGCCGAGAAGCCTTTGAACAGGGCGCGCTGTTGTCCATGCGTGACATCGGTCTGCTCGTTTGGCGAGGTCTCGCCACGATCTCCAGCTTGAGAAAAAAATGGGAAGACGAGCAGAACACTATTTTGCCTCATGTCGGAACTATTCAAGATTTTGGAACATGCATCACTCATAAAACCGCCATTGTTCGCAAGGTGGTCTACGAAGTAAAAGACCCTCGTAAGGTCGCCGATGAAACTAAACACTCCCAACGTGCCGTTGATAGATATGTTAAGGACTTCCATAGAATCAGAACCTGTTACGAGGTCAATCCAGACATCGAATTCGTTTCCAGAACTACGGGACTGTCTAAATACTTGATTAAACAATATGTTAGTATCATTACTGATAATGAAAAATTTACCTCTATTTCAGCTTGACACGCAATTTCGCGTAAACTTCAGGGCGTTTGAACGCGCGCCTTCGGCACGCTTCTTATTTCTATTTCTATCGCCATCCCATATTCGAACTATGCAAAATGTACAAACTCCAGACGCAGGCGGGGACGCCTGCGCTCCTATGTCACACGCTCCCATGTCACACGCTCTCCGGCAGTATAACGCCCTGGCTGAGCAGGTGTTTTTGCAGCAGGCGGCAATCTATCTCTCCAGGCATAATCCCTGCCTTTACTGATAACGCGGCCGCAGAACCCGCCGCTTGTCCGAAAGCGATACAGTGCGGTATCAGGTTGAAGTATTCGTTATGTTGATAGTCTGACGAATATGCCCGGCACGCGACGAGCAGCCCGTTCACTCCCCGCGGCACGAGAGCGCGGTAAGGAATGCAGACGCTCGGATGTTTTGCCGAATTCTCTCCGGTGTCGTTGTTGGGAAAAACAGCAATCGTATCGTCAAACACTTCATCGGACACGATGTCTTTTTCGCCTAACACGTATTCTCCGATTACCCGCTGCCCGCCCTGGATACCGAGCTGCGGCGAGGTCAGGGTGATATAGCTGTTTTCAAACCCCGGTATAAGTTTGCGATAATACTCATACGTGAGCAGCATCTTCCGCCGGCCTTCCAGCTCCACCTTGTTGATTTCGTCGATATCCGCCTGACGCAGACTGTCGTGAAACGGATAAAACCATACGACGCCGTCGTGATGCCTGACCAGGTCCTTCAGATAAAACGCCGCGCCTCCCTGTTTTTTCAAATCATCCATTAACCCGTTGTATTGATCCGCCTCCGTCGCCCTGAAATTTTCAAGTTTCTTCGTATCGACATTGCCGACCCAGAACGGGAACGCAAACGCCGCTATTCTCATACCCGGCAGCATATCCGGATCGCAGTCGGCTCCGGCCGGTTGACACAGGTCTCCGTCGCCCGTGCAATCAATGACGACCTTCGCAAGAATGGCCTGCCGTCCGGACTTGTTTTCAATATAGACGCCTTTTATGGTATTGCCGTCCATTATAGGCCGGGTTCCCCAGGAGTGAAGATAGAGTTTGACGCCCGCCTCCTCCATCATAAAATTGAGTTCGGCCTTAAGTATTTCAGGATCCGTCAGCGCGGTGTACAACACGCGTTTGCGGCCGCTGGTCAGGTCGTCGCGCACATAAAAGAAAGCAAGGTTGGCATCGGTGTAATACCTGACGAGCTTCTCGTCATCGGATCCCCAGTCTTCCTTTTTTGGATAATGAGCTGCTCCGCGGGAATCCAACCTGTCGATTATTTCCTGGCATATTCCGCCGATCAGTTGTTTCCCCCGGATTGTGCTGAGGTTCGGTATGATTGCGACCAGGCCGCCCGTGGCCATGCCGCCGAGATGACCGTATCGCTCAACCAACACCGTTTTTGCCCCTGCCCTCGCGGCTGAAAGAGCGGATCCGACTCCTCCCGGTCCTCCGCCTACCACGACCACATCGGCCTCAAAACAGATATCAATTTCGCGGGATTGTTCAGTAATCGTCTTTTTCATAGGGATAATACCTTTCTTGCATAGCCCGGATATTTAATATGGCGTTCAGGATATGCTCTTTTCGCGGTATTCGACTCCGGGCAGGTTTTTAAAATGTTCGTCCTGTGTCCACAGCACCGACTGTTCCGCCCAGGTAATGGCGAGTATCAGACTATCCGCCATTGGAATTTTGTAATTAAGGCTGATTCGGGCTGCGCTGAGCGCCACCATTTCAGTTACGTCAACAACGCGTCCCAGTTTCATCTGAGCAACAGCCCTTAGCGCCCTCGGCTCATCCACTGACAGGCTGACTTTTTTAAAGACTTCATACAAGCAGATTACCGGAACAACTAAACGCCGCGTATCTTCAACAAGCGGCGCAAAAACGTCGGCGTTCTTTCCGTCGAAAAAATATTCCAGCCACCCTGACGTGTCGACGACTATCACGCGCGGTCCTCCTCGTCGCGAACAAATACGCTGTCATAGCCTTTCAAAAATCCCCTTGTCCGGCTCATTTCGTATACGGGAATCAACTCAATCCGGTCGTCAAAACTGATTATTTGCATCTTTTGTCCGGGCTTAACGTTATTTCGCTTGCGAATGTCACGCGGTATAACCACCTGAAATTTCGGTGAAACCACAACCGTACTCATATCGACCTCCAATATGTAATACGTTTATCACATCGATCGCTCTTAGACAATGATGTCATTTTACACAGATATTTATGTAGGTTTCATGAATATCAGGTCAGCCCGGATTTTCCAGTTTCCATACCCGAATGGCTTTATAGCCTTCCACGGGACACACGACTTCGCATGCGCCGCAGCCGTTGCAATTATTCATATCGATTAAAGGATAAGCTGCATACAGATCGTCATCCCAATGGATACGAATCGCGCCAAATGGACATGCGGCCACGCACGCGTCGCAGTCTTTTCGCCCCAGCGTCACAAGACAGAGAGAATGGTCTATAAGCGCTTCGCCGATTATATAACGGCGCTTCCTCTCAATATCCAACCGCTGAAGCGCGCCGCTCGGGCAAACCATTGTACAGTCAACACAATCCGGAAGGCAGTATTTTTTCTCATAGTTTATAATCGGTGACAGAAGTCCCCATAAACCCGCCTGTCCTGAATCCGGGGATATTATTCCAGATGGACAGACGCGGGCGCAACTACCACAACGCGTACACAGACCTGTAAACACATCTTCCTCAGCCGCGCCGGGTGGCCTCAAAGGCGCGTCTTCCCCGCGCGCGGCGCCCGCTCTTCGGGCCAGGAATCCTATTCCTATACCCGCTGTGCCGAACAGGAGCGCCCGCCGCAGGGGCATGATTGCCTTTTCCTGCCGCGTAGTGTCATCGCCTTTTTTTCTGAACAGTGATTTCACGGAGTTCAAAATATCCTGCGCGCCGCCCAAAGGACACAATCGCGCACACCAGAATTGGCCGGATGTAAGACTGGTTAAAAGCAGGATGGCAAGGCCAATCCCGGCGAGGAATCCTGACAGAATCGTGCCGGCTGTTCTGATCGAAAAGAAACTGCTGAAGATGGCGAGCGGATCCATCCACAATAGAAACGGATATCCAACGATCGCTCCAAAAAATGTCAGCAGCGCGGCATATTTTCCGATGTGAGGCAATTTCTCCCACCATGATGTTTTTGCACAACCAATCCGCGCGGTCCATTCTAATAGCAGTCCCGTCGGGCAGATGTAACGGCAGAACCATCTCCGCCGGAACATTGCCGCTAAAGCGAAAGCAAGACCTGCGGCCGCCCCGCCCTCGACCTGACGGAGCGAAACGCTTGAGCAAATCGCGACAAACGGGCTTGCCTGGAGAATTAATTTGAGCGCGCCGGTAGTAGATAATACCGGCAAAAATAAAACGCTTGCCGCCGCAAAGAAAGAAAGTCGTACAATCAAGCGGCTGCCCGTAATCATCCCAGGTACGCTCCCTGCTGACGGAGTATCCGTTGCAGTTTTGCGACATCGACCTGGCGCGGTTTGCACTTGTCCTGGATGCTGATTGCCGCGGCGACTCCGGCAGCCTGTCCTGTAACCCAACATATCGGAATGAGACGTAGAATGTCTGCCACTTCAAAGTCGGCCGAAACACAGCGGCCCGCGGCCAGCAGGTTTTCCAGTTTCGACGGAACAAGGCAACTGTAGGGTATCTGGAAAGCCGGAGCCATATAATCACCGCTGTAACCGATAACATCCTTAAAAGTTGTTCCCGACTTGACCTCCTTTATGGTTAATTTACCGACGCCGGCAAGAAGACGTGAGAGCCGAACCCCCATCTGGGGAGCGGTTTCAGCCATAAACGCGTTTTCGGCGCCCGGTCTTTTTCTGGCACGCTCAAGATTGTTCCAGAGCGCTTGCCTGTGTTTCAATTCCAGCATACTGACTTCGGCTACGTCAAGTGCATCCGCGACAGGGCCTTGCATGTTGAGCCAGTTCACATGAGGGGCGGGAGTCGGACTTCCAACGTTACCCTGCAATACCGACACCGGCGCGCCCCGCGTAGGCCTTGCCTTTGACTGGGTTCTTGTGCCGGTCTGGTGTTCGAAATTATCTCCCGACAGGTCTTCAATATCTATATTGCCAATCCTGCTTACGAGGCCGATTCTGTCTATGACCTTTTCAAAAGGAGCGCCTGCTGCCGCGTAGATATCTCCATCGCCGGAAGCGTCCACAACGATATCGGCAATAATCGCCTGTCGGCCTGATTTGCTCTCGAAAACCGCGCCCCTGACCGCGCCCTGCGCGTCAATAATCGCATCCACGCCCCAGCAGTTGAGGTACGGGTGTATGTCGGCCTCAAGGATCATCTCGGCCAGGACATATTTGAACGCCTCCGCATCGACAGTCGGATAGACTGGAGCATTTCCCCTCTCGATAATTCCGAATTTTATCTTATCGAGGCGTTTCATCATTTCCTCGCCGATCCCCAGAATCACCTGGCGGTTGCTTTTGTCGAATAAAGGGAAAATGGCGAGTACTAATCCGCCGGTCGCAAGTCCACCCAAATGACCGTAACGTTCAACAAGCGTGACATCGACGCCCATACGTCTGGCGGATAACGCCGCCGCCGTTCCGGCAGGTCCGCCTCCCACGACGAGTACTCCCGTCTGTCTGAGGATCGGAAGTTCGCGTGTGGGTTGCACTACTTTTTCATTTGCCAGAGTGGCCGGGGTTCTGGCTACACTGGCCTGTTTTTGCGGTCCCCTGGCTGCTTCTTTATCCTGTGCGCCAAAGGCCGAAGACAGCGGAGTCATGGCGCCGGCTATAAAAAGCCCGCCGGTAATTGAACGTATCAGTTCTCTGCGATTTATTTCATTTGGCATGCTAATCCCGTCTCCTCAAGAAAAATATTTATTACATATATCACGAAATTTCGGCGATAACCAACGATAAAGGAACTAGCCCGGATATTTCGATACCTTCTCACGGGATTAAGAGATAAAATAATAATTTGAATATTCAAGCGCAACAACCCGGCGAGGCGAAGCAATGATAGAAGCAATAATAATAGGCTTGATTCAGGGATTAACCGAATTCCTTCCGATTTCATCTACCGGTCACATGCTGATTGCCGAAAAAATATTAAACGTTCAATATAGCGATGCGTTTAACGTTCTTATACAGGTCGGCTCAATAGTCGCCGCAATACTTGTTTTCTGGAAAGACATAACCGGCTATTTCATCAACTGGAGAAGTCCCGAAACCAGAGATTATGTATTAAAAATGCTTGCCGCTTTTTTTATCACCGGCGCCGGCGGCTTTATTGCGAAAAAATGCGGGGCGAAGCTGCCGGAAACCATTTTGCCTGTGGCGCTTGCCGTGATAATAGGAGCTTTTTTCATTCTCGCGGTTGAATATGCGGCCAGGAGAAAAACGTTAAATTCAAATCTGACATGGTCTGTTGTTATCGCGGTCGGACTTGGCCAGCTTTCCGCCGCCGTTTTTCCCGGAGCTTCCCGTTCGGGAATGGCCATTATGTGCGCGATTCTTGTCGGTTTGGCGCGCCCGGATGCCGTTAAGTTTTCTTTTCTTGTGGGAATACCCACAATGTTTGCCGCGGGCGGCTATCAGTTGCTTGACGCGCTTAAAACAGAAACCGCGCACGACCTGTTCACCCCGGAAGCCATCGTCGCTTACATCGTCGCAACAATTTCTTCGTTCCTCACCGTAGTCTGGCTTTTGCGTTTTGTGCAAAAAAAGAATTTCATTCCGTTCGCCTGGTATCGCCTGGCGCTTGGAACCACGCTGATCATTCTTTTCGCGCGTAATATTATTCGGTAGTTGTAACGGTTTCAGGCAGAAATTGAGCGGCTTCCGCGGCGGGCAGTTCCTCGACTTTGGCCAGTCTGCCGGTTATTATACGATGGCGGTTTGAAGCCTCGCCGATTTCTCTGCCGGCGGCGTCAAGTTTTTTCTGAACGTTATCAAGCGTCTCGCCGAATTTTCCGAACTGCGTCTTTATAGCGCCAAGCATTTTCCAGACTTCGCTGGAGCGCTTTTCTATGGCGAGCGTGCGGAATCCCATTTGCAGACTGTTGAGCAGGGCGGCCAGAGTGGTCGGCCCCGCGATTAGAACGCGGCATTCGCGCTGGATTTTATCCACAAGCCCTGGGCGGCGAAGCGTTTCAGCGTACAGTCCTTCAGTCGGCAGGAACAGGATTCCGAAATCCGTGGTATGCGGCGGGGCGATATACTTATCGCGGATTTCACGGGCGCTGTTTTCAATATTAACTGAAAGCGCGCGCGCTGCCGTTTCTACGCCATCGGCGTCGGCACGTGCGGCGGCATCCATAAGCCGTTCGTAATCCTCTTTTGGAAATTTTGAGTCAATCGGAAGCCAGACCGGTTTGCCGTCGTCATCGCGTCCCGGCAGTTTGACGGCGAATTCCACGATATTATCGCTGCGCGGCCGAGGTTTTACATTGGCCTCGTATTGGTCGGGCTGCAACAGGGTTTCAAGAATCAGCGAAAGCTGGTATTCGCCCCAGGTGCCACGCGCCTTTACATTGGTGAGAACGCGCTTGAGATCTCCGACATCCGCCGCAACCGCGCGCATTTCTCCCATCGACTGAATCACTTTTTCGAGATTATCGCCTACCAGTTTGAATGATTCCGACAGCCTTTTTTCAAGCGTGGATTGCAGTTTTTCATCCACGGTCAGACGCATCTGCTCAAGTTTTTCGTCATTTTTCGCGATTATACCTTCAAGCCGCGCGTCAAGCGTTTTGCGCGTTTCGGCGGCGGAGGTTGTCAGTTCGACGCGGGTTCTGTCAAGCTTGCCGTCAAGCGTTTCCGTCAGTTTTTCCAGCCTGGCGTCAAGAGTCTTGCGGGTTTCGGTTGAGGCGGCGTTCATACGGTCGGAAGACTCGCCCAGTCTTTTTGATGTTGATTCACCCAACCTGTCCAGACGTCCGTCAAGCGCAGCGCGAACCGCTTCCAGGCGGTTGTTAATTTCCGCCTTGAGATCCGTTTCAACACGGCGGAGTTCGGATATAAGCGCATCAAGTTCGGATTTTACAGCGGCGGCGATGGCGGCAGCATCATTTTCGGACGCCGCCGCGCGGCGCTTTAAAAGCGTGGCAATCAATACAACAATCACCGCGATAAGTGCGCCAATTAAAATCAGGTATATATCCATTATTTATCGCAACGTATATGATTCCAGATATTCCGGGATATGGGTTTTCCATCCCAGGCGCCGTTCGATTTCCGCGGCAAGCGCCTTTGACGATGCCTCTTCGCCATGGACTACGAACGTCATCTTCGGCGGTTTGCGGAATTTTCCGAGCCAGCGCAGTATCTCATCGCAATCCGCGTGCCCGGAAAACGCCTCGACGTTACGAACCTGGGCGCGCACGGGCACTTCATCGCCGTGAATTTTAATCGACCTGGCGCCGTCGCGAATCAGTTGGCCGCGCGTTCCCACTCCCTGATACCCGACAAACACAACCGTGTTGCGCGGGTCGGGCAGCCTGTATTTCAGATGGTGCAAAACACGCCCACCCGTCGCCATACCGCTAGCGGAAACGATTATGGCGGGGTAGCGGATATCGTTGATCTTCTGCGATTCATCCTTGGTATGAACGAACATTGTATTACTGGAAAGAATCGGACACTCGCCCGTCTTGCGCCAAACCGCTTTCGCTTCTTCGTCGAAATCCTCAACGTGTCGGCAGAAGACATTCGTGACGCGCCGCGCCATGGGGCTGTCCACAAAAATCGGCAAATCTGGAATCGCACCGCGTTCCTTCATGTCGCGCAGCAGGTACAGAAGCGTCTGCGTACGCCCCACGGCGAAAGCCGGAATAAGTGTCATGCCGCCGCGTCGCGCGGTTTCGTTGATGATTGCCGCCAGATCGTGCATCGGGTCTTCCGGCGGATGCGCGCGGTTACCGTAGGTTGATTCAATAAGAAGATAATCCGCCGATTCCACCGGCACGGGGTCGCGCAAAATCAGCGCGTCGTAACGCCCGAGGTCGCCTGAAAAAACGATGCGCATCGGCGCCTGGCCGCGGCCCGTCACTTCTACGATGGCGGAACCAAGTATGTGGCCGGCGTCGAGAAAACGCACTTCAGTATCTTCGGAAATTGCCGTCGGAGTTTTGTATTCCACCGCCGTTAGCCGCTGGATTGCTTTTTCCGCATCCGCCGTGGTGAACAGCGGCAATGCCGGCTTGTGCTTGGAAAAGGACATCTTGTTGGCAAAACGCGCGTCTTCTTCCTGCAGGTGCGCGGAATCGAGCAGGTTGATTTCGCACAGTTCTGCTGTCACGGGCGTCGTCCATATTTTTCCCTTAAACCCGTCCCGCACAAGCGCAGGCAGCATTCCCACATGGTCAAGGTGCGCGTGCGTTAAAAGAACATGATCCACGGAATCGGGCGCGACCGGTGATTTTTCCCAGTTAAGCATGCGCAGCCGCTTCTGCCCCTGGAACATGCCGTAATCGACAAAGAACCGGGTCCCGCCGGTATCCACCAGAAATTTTGAACCGCTGACGGTTCCTGCCGCGCCGAGAAACTGTATGGATGCCATTGCAATTTACCGTTAATATGGCGTGTAAAATTCGTGACGCTGGATCGCGCCGTCTTTGTTGCGATCAAGCTTGTCAAAATCCTCCGGAAGATCCATCCATTCATCGCGTGTGATTAGCCTGTCTCCGTTAAGATCCAGATTTTCGAATGTCCGGTTCTGCCAGCGGTGCCTGAGAGACTGAAATTCCTCAAGTGTAACGCGGCCGTCACGATTCAAGTCCATCAAACGGAACGCCCGGTTACGGCCGGGCCAATCATTTTCATCGAAATATCCCTTACCGTCTTTATCGAGCCGGGCAAACGCCTCGGCGCGAATTGCGTTCCACCTGTCCAAAAAATCCTCATCACTGTCTGAGGTTTGATCCTGAGCAAAAGACAAAATTCCGCAAAATGCGAAAACCAGTACGATCGCCGTTACAAACGCGAAAAAACATCTCTTAAAAACTTTCATATGTTTACACCTCTAATTAAATGTCCGGCTAAGTTTACCAAAAAGTTCCATGCTATTCCGCGAATACGGCATTAAGGTCGATCTCGCAGCCCGGAAGAACGTATACAGGCAGATGATCGGTATCGCCGTAAGCGCTGGTAATATACCTGCCATTATCCAGAATATTCGTTAAAACATGTTTATCCGAAGGATCAACAATCCAGTATTCCTTTACTCCCGCGTTTAAATACAGATTAAACTTCACCAGCCGGTCGTGCCGGGTGGTGGAAGGTGATAGAATTTCGATAATCAAATCCGGAGCGCCGATACAGCCGTGATCATCGAGATTTGATCTATCGCACACGACGGAAATATCGGGTTGCACAACCGTATCGTCTTCGGTGTCGGCGTTCAGCCGCACATCGAACGGCGCGGCGAAAACCTTGCATTGTTTCCCTTTAAGGAAGTTATTCAATTGCGTACACAATTCAACGCTTATCGACTGATGCCGCCAGTTAGGCCCCGGCGACATGAGATATGATTCTCCGCCGATAAGTTCGTACCGTTGATCGCCTGTCCATGTCATATAGTCGGCGAATGTATAGTGTTTTTCTTTAAGGATCGGTTCGCCCAAAGCCGCATTCCCTCCATTGCGGGTTTTGTTAATTACATGAAATTACTAACATATCACGCACTAACGGAAAATATCCAGCATGCGGTTTACGCCGGGAATCCTGTCGAGTATGCCGCCGCTCTTTACGCCATGCAGCGTGCAAAATTCAGGCGTGGCGCCGGCTACGAATACTTCCTGCCGCACGTTGTCGCATTCGGGACGCGCAAGCATCAGCGTATCAGCATCAATGCTGACGGAAACGATTCCTTCAGGACGCTCAAATGGCCGCATGTCTGAAAACGCGGGAAGCAGCGCCGCCCGCTTCATGAACTCGCCCCATACCAGTCCCGCGGAAACGCCGCCTGTTAGCTGAAGATCACGGTTGTCGTCAAAACCGATCCATACGACGCAAAGAAGATTGGAAGTGAAGCCCGCGAACCAGCCGTCGCGCGAAGTTCCGGTCTTTCCCGCCGCAGGCGCGCGAAATCCGCGATTGCGCACTCCCGCGCCCGTGCCGGCATTCATGACATCCTCAAGCAGGTTTGTGGTCATGTACGCTATGCGCGGATCAAGTACGCTCCGACGGTTCAGCCTTGTTCGATCAAGTCGTTCGCCTTCGCTGCTTACTATACGCAGAAGCAATTTTGATTCGCTGCGTACTCCATAATTTGCGAATACCGTGTAGCTTTGGGCTACTTCGAGCGGCGTCATTTCATACGCGCCAAGCGCCATGGCCGGCGTGGCCATGATGTTCGACCGCATCCCCAGACGTTTAACGAAAGCGGCAAGGCGGTCGTAACCGATATCCTCTGCCAGCTTCACCGTGGCGACATTGAGCGACCGCCTCAGCGCCTCGCGCAAAGTCACCGTTCCGTAAAAATTGTCGCCGTAGTTGTTCGGCGTGTATTCCATTGTGTCGCGTTCGTAATAAAACGTGGTCGGCTCATCAACAACCGTGGTGACCGGCGTATACACGGGGCCGCCCGATTCAGCATCCAGAGCGGTTTCCAGGGCGGCTGCGTAAACGAAAGTCTTGAATACGGATCCGGGCTGGCGGTTCGCCAGCGCGCGGTTTAACTGGCTCTGCGCGTAATCACGCCCGCCAATCAGCGCCTTGACGTCGCCTGTGCGTGGATCCATCGCCACAAGCGACACCTGCGGCAGCGGAACGGCTTCGCCTCGCGCTCGCCAGCGGGCATAAGTATTTGCGAGCAGATCATCGACGCCTTTGAGTCCCAGTTCGACCGCTTCAATGGCTGCGCGCTGCAAATCGGCGTCAAGTGTGGTATATATGCGATAATTTTGTTCTATAATTTCTTCTTCGTAAAATTTTTCGAGCAGATCGTCTTTGACCATATCGACGAAATGCCCGGAAGGGCCGGTTCCGCGGCCGCTTCGCACAATCTCAAGCGGAGCTTCGCGCGCCGCCGCATACTGCCGCTGCGAAATATAGCCGTTTTCCAGCATAGGCCTAAGCGCGCGATCACGCGCCTCGGCTGCACGTTCCGGACGCTCCGATGAGACATACGTGTTTGGAGCGTGGATAATTCCGGACAGAAAAGCGAAGTGTTCCAGCGAAAGTTCGCGTATATCTTTGTCAAAATACGCTTTCGCCGCTTCTCCGAAACCATGTATTGCGAAACTTCCCCTGTTTCCGAGATAGACTTCATTGAGGTATAGTTCGAAAATCCGCTCTTTTTTGAAGCGGATTTCGAGAACCAGCGCCATGCCGGCTTCTTTGATTTTGCGCCGCCAGTCGCGTTTCGTGGAAAAGAAAAAACTGCGTGCAACCTGCATGGTTATGGTGCTGGCGCCCTGCGCCATTGACCCGCTACGTATGTCGCGCCAAGCCGCGCCACCCACTCTGATGATGTCAATTCCCATATGATTGAAGAATCTTTTATCTTCAACGCTAAGAACCGCATTCCGGAAAAGATCAGGAAATTCCGAATAACGCAACGGACGGCGTTTTTCACGCGAACTCCCGAAAAGACTGGTAATCAATTCGGGTTCAATTTCAGCCGAAAGCAGCGGCGACCCTGTTTCAAGCGATGTCAGCCGACTTATACGGCCGTTGTTAAACTCTATGGCGACGCCGTTTTTACCGCCGAAATATGAATCTGCCGCAGGCTGAATACGTATTGAATTTCCGGATCGGGTAATTTGTCCGGATGCCGACGAATCATTGACGACGGAATAGCCTGAAATTTTCAGGTAGGAAACCAGGCTGTCGGCATCCAGTTCCTGTCCGACCGAAATTCGTTTAGGCGATGTAAAAATCAGGGATTCGCCATGCACACGATTACCCGAGAGACGGTCGTCTATCATTTCGGAATAACTGCGATAAAAAAAACTCAGTATCACCGCGATCGCTAAAACTACGACGAACACAAATCCGAAAAGCAGTTTCAAAAATGTGAATCTTCTTTTGCTTTTAACGCGTTTCCCTGATTTTGGTTTTACCGGCTTTTTACTCACTGCGTCCTCTTTACAAATCTATGCAGAATACGCGCGGCTTCAGGTATTTTCAATAACGCGGTAGCGGCAAAATAAATGGCGCCGAAAAACGCAAGCACGATGGAACCGGCGGCAATCGGCGGCAGCGTCAGCGTAAATTGCTTCAGCGCGAAAGCCGCGGCAGCCGCGCAGATGGCGGCGCAGCACAACTTGACAAGAACGGCGGCATTGATGCCGGTCTTGCCTATCCTGCGGTTCAACGCGGCGCGCAGAAGAGTAAATTCAACCCAGGCGGCGATTCCCGCTGAAACCGTCAACCCGATTAATCCCGCGCGCGGCGGAATGCCAAGCCACGTGGATACAGGAAACGCCAAAAGCCAGCCCAATCCCGCCGCCAGAGCAACCCGTATTGCGGCAAAACGGAAAGGCGTACGCGTATCACGGATAGCCCAGAACGCGGACATATAAAGCCTTCCAAACGTGGCGGCAAGCAGCCCTGTAGCATAGCCCGCCAGCGCCATCCATACGTACACCCCGTCTCCGTGCGTAAATTTCCCGGTCTGATACAAAAGATTGACGATGCTGTCTCCAAGCGCCAGAAAAGCGGCGGCGGAAGGAATTATGAAAAAGGCGACCCGCTGCATGGCATCGTTAAGACGCGCGCGCAAAGGCTCAGCGACGGTTTCGGGATTTTCCGCGTGGCTTGCCATTTCGGGAAGTTCGGCGTTCGCTATAGACATGCCAAAAAGGCTGACCGGGAGAAGATATATGGTTTGCGCGTATGACATTGTCGCGAGTGCTCCCGTCGTAAGAAAACTGGCTAACACGGTGTCGATATAACCGCTTAACTGGTTAACGCCTCGCGTGGCGACGCCCGGAATGAAATTTTTTATTACCGCGCGAATATGCTGCGACGCGACGGCGTCCACGTTGAGCGACCGCGAAAACTCAAAACGAAACCGTCCGATCAGGCGAAAAACGGAAGGCAGTTGTACGCCGAATTGCAGCAGACTTCCAGCAACCGCGCCCCACGCAGTGATTTCAGCCAACGGATATGATTGCATACGCCCGCCGAATCCAGCGAGCGCGCCGATGATGGCCAGATTCCACAGAACTGGCGCGGCGTACGGAAGAAAAAATTTACGGTGGCTGTTCAGGACGCCGAGACACCAGGCGGAAAGCACGAGTATACCGACGCCCGGAAAAAGTATGCGCACCATTCCGATGGTCGCGTCGCGCTTTTCGCCCACAAATCCCGGCGCGATAATGTTTACAAGCAGCGGCGTTGCCAGGATGCCCGCCAGTACGAGAAGCGCCATGACCACGACCAGAATGGAACCTACGGCTCGCGCTGTTCTGTCGGCCTCTTCTTTGTTTTTTTTGTTTTTTGCGCCAAGAAGCCCTGCGTACACCGGGATAAACGACGCGGAAAGCGCTCCTTCACCGAACAGGTTTTGCAGCAGATTGGGAATTTTAAGCGCGGCCTTGAAAGCGTCGGCGGCGTCACCGCCGCCGAAATAATGCGCGAAGACTCGCTCGCGAACCAGTCCCATAACGCGGCTCGCGAATATGCCCGCGCCTACAAGCGCCGCGTTTTTTCCGGAATTTCCCTCGGGTGGGGTTGGCATCAGATTTCCTAATTGAAAATAAAAAATA
>Ga0082212_10004971_pt1 | contig 18320 bp, 16 predicted proteins | sample TergutNt197P3_FD_71548 | JGI IMG/M metagenome (GOLD analysis project Ga0082212, IMG submission 71548) | Neocapritermes taracua P3 segment gut microbial communities from Petit-Saut dam, French Guiana - Nt197 P3 | ecosystem: Host-associated > Arthropoda: Insects > Digestive system > Gut ...
TCATTCACATTCAAAAGGTAAATCTTTCTTCCAATTCGTTAGCTCTGCATTAGTCAAAGGCGTTTTAGTTCCGTTTGTATGGTGACACATGCCATTGACCGGGGAATTATATTTGTATTCAATTGTAGCCAATTGCTTTCCGTTCTCACGATAAATTATCATCTGGCCTTCTTTCCGCCTCATACCACTTGTGACCGGTAATTCACTCTTAAGCCTTCCGCTTTCGTAGTACTGCTTGAATATACCATCCGGTTCATCATTTGTGAATTGTAGCTCACTCATAAGTCTTCCGCTTTCATAGAAATTCTTTAATATACCTTCCTGCTTACCTTCTATGTATGTTTGTTCCATCATAAGTTTGCCGCTTTTGTAGTAACTCTTTCTTATGCCTTCCCGCATACCATTTTTGTATAGAACTTCACTTTCAAGTTCCCCGCTTGGGTAGTAATCCTTTTCTATGCCTTCCGGCTTGCCATTTTTGAACTGTGCTTTCCTCTCAAGTTTTCCGCTTTCGTAGTTGCGACAAACGATTCCTGTAATCGGGGACGCTTTACTCCCTCCCTTTTTTCGGTAAATAATTCCATCAACTTCCTCTAAATCATCTCCAAAACCACCAATTGAAATTAGTTCGAAATCATCATTTAGAACAGGTGGCGTAGTGAACTGACATTCATCCGAAGCGTTTGCCCCAGCAGCTTGGGCATTTTCGGCTTGGGTCAGCAGTGTCAGAAGAAAGACACAGCAGAGGATGAAGGCGAGTTTTTTCATAAGCAATAATCCTATATTTTCAATCATTTATCTCAAGAAACGCTTTTGCGTAAAGGCAACCCCATCAAACACCGTATATATGCGGTGTTTGAATCTTAGCATAGCCATTATGATTTGTAAATGGATACGATTACTCAGAAATTTGCCAGAGTTCTCAGGAGACTGAGGACAGAAAAGAATCTGACACAAGAGGAACTGGCCCAACGGTCAGGAGTGGACTACAAATATCTCCAAAAACTGGAAGGACAAACCCCTTCATCTCCTACGCTAATGACCCTGGAAAAACTCGCAAATGGGTTGGATATCCCAATTGTCGAGCTGATTCAGAACCTTCAAGCGCAGGATTAACCGATGGCTTTCAAAGGTTGATATGAGCACTTTAGCCTCATTGAAGAATGAAGAAAAATTGTCTGTTGACGAGTTCATGTGCCTGCTTTTCAAGATTGAGCCAGGGAAGGTGAGTTTTAATGATGGCGATTCAAAAGACTGGCCTAGCGGTGCTGGTTTAATCTTCGTTAATTTGATGGAGAATATAAAGACCAAGCAATTACAGGTTGCCTTTGAAAATCAAGAGAGTAATCCCTTCCTTAACAAACAGCTTGATGAAAGTTTATTTAGTAAAGGGGCACCTTGGTTAAAAGATGGAAAATTATTAAAAACTGAACTTGAAGAATGGTGTGCAAAAAATAGCGGCAAACTTCAAGTAAGTCATGCAACCTATCCTTTTAATCCCAAATTCTATTATCTATCAAAGGAATGGCTTACGAAGAAACCGCCTGAGCCTAAGTTCTGCATAAATCCATTAGTGCCAATCGGAGCGGTAACATTACTTAACGCGCATGGTGGAACAGGCAAATCCATTTTTGCTTTGAAAATGGCTATCCATATAGCGTTGGGCCTGCCTATTATTGGAGCAGAGACCTACGGCGAAAAAGTGGCCTATATGTCTCTGGAAGATTCGGCGGATATCGTTCACCATAGAATATTTAAAATATTCAAGGCGTTACCCAAAAAATATCAGCGACTTGATGAGATTGTAGATAATAAGATAATGATATTAGATAGATATGGCTTGCCAACATATATGGCTGAAAAGCAACAATATGGTAACATTTCCACGCCTCCATTCGCTGAATCGTTATCCACATTGCTCATGGAGCATGAAATAAAATGCGTTTTCGTTGACACCTTAGTTCGCACCAATCCCTTGAATGAAAACGACAATGCCGAGATGGGAAGATTGCTTGTAACCTATGAAGGGATTGCCAAGGCCGCTAAATGTGGCGTGGTTCTTATTCATCATCTGCCAAAGGTTAACCTGAATAGGTCTTATTCTGCAAGAGGTGCTTCCGCTATAACGGATAACGCAAGGTCTGCGCTCCTGTTGCAGACAGTTCCGAAAAGTTATGCAAGAAGGTTTGCCGGTGAAAAGATTAAGGCCGCTATTTTGGAAGAGCGATTGATTGAGGTCGAGCATACCAAACATAACTACTCTGCTAAGTATCCTAATCAGTATTTGATGAAGATTAAGGGCGGCATATTGCAGGAAGTCTCTCCTGCCTCATCTTTACCTGCACCTGCCTTAGACCCCGACTCTGCTCAAAAACAGCGATATAAGGAGCTTTACGACTGGTGGGATAAGACTTGCAAACCTGCGGCTATCACGAAAAACAAGATTAGCGATGAAGTTGCTGAAGCCATAAGACAACTGGCTAATGTTGACCGTCATGGGAAAAAGAAATATAAAAATGCCTTGGAGTGGGCATTTAACAATGGATTCGCAGAAAACGCCCCTCGACAAAAGGGCTGGAAGCCGGATGCGGATTATTATATTCTGAAAAGCCCTGTTGATGACACCCAAGCTCCATTTTAAATTCATTACAACATTGTATTAGTATTAAGTTAATATTATTACATATATTAGTATTGGATTTGGGTGTGGTGGAGAAGCCACCCACCCCTTTCTTTTCTTTAGGGGCGGTCAGTCGGGTTGGTCGGTTAGTGCGGCTTGATAAAATAAGCCGGGCGTGGTAATATAAAAATGGGCCGGGAAAGCGGATAAATAAGCATAATCAAAGCATATTTGGGGACTCGTAATCTAGGGCAGGAAAATTATCTGACGGTATTTCTGACGGTATATTTTAAGCTGCTCTAAAATTTGTTTAGTAATACCATATTGTTAAATATAAAATTCAAGTCCCTGCATCGCCACCACCCTTGTCTTTTTTCAGCCTTCACCGACTCTCCCGCACTCGCCTTTAATCACCATAATTAGCTGAAATAAAAACAAAATATAATCGCACAAGTTGCTTGGGGCTTCCTGGGGTCACCTTGACTTTCCTGGAGCTTTGGTCTATCTGGATAATCCTGGTGTTATCATCTGGTTACCTCAAAAAGCCTTTTCGCTAACCATATATTATCGTAATATATGACGACATACAAGTAAAAGATGGCGTTGTAAAATACGACAAAGGTGTCGTATGCTTACAAGCAATGTTAAAAAAATTATGGAAAATAAAGGGGTTACGATAAGAAAAATGGTTGAGCAGACCGGCCTGGCTGACAAGACCATTTTAAGGGCCAGATGTGAACAAATCAGCCAATGTCGTATTTATACTCTTGAAACCATTGCTGCTTTTTTGGATTGTAAGGTAAAAGATTTGTTTGACGAAGCTGGTTGAACGAGTATTTCGGGTTAGAGCATTTTTTGAACTAAAATGATGATCCTTTTTACAGCCTGAACAATCAAGCCCGCCTCAAGGAAGCCATGGACCAGCTTGAAACCGGCCAAGGCAAGAGCCATGACTTGATTGAGGTTGAGGGCGGAGATGCATAAAATATTGTCGGATGGAGCTTATGCCGCATCCGTTCTCATCAGTTCAAACGGGACGTTTAGAAAGCCGTTAAACGCGGCCAGCGTTTGCTTAAGGGCTGCTAAATCCCATTCAGAGCGCCCAGCGCTTTGACCATGGATTCTTTCGACTTCGTCAGAAGCATCTGATCATATTGCTCTCTGGTCAGGCACTTGAGCGCCTCGAAGGCGCAAGCTCTGACGCAGGCGGGCATAAGACCGTTTTCCAGGCGGACGGCGCAGCCGTCACACTTGACCATCTTTCCATCCAGGCCGAAGCCGGGAGCGCCGAAAGGACAGGCCAGAGAGCAACTGCGGCAGCCGATACAGCTGTCTGTATCGCCGATGATCATGCCGGTCGTTAAGTTTCTGCTGATACAACCGGTCGGGCAGGCCAGCAGGCAGGGGGCATCCTCGCAATGCCGGCAGGAAACCGAAAAATAGAAATACTCTCTGTCGTCGGCCCCGGGCTTTTTCGTTTCCCATTCAAAGGCGTGGCGGAAAGGCCGCTCCCCGGCCTGGATATCAACATCGTTCTGATCCATGCAGGCCACGGAACAGGCGGAGCAGGCCGAACAGCGCTCAGGGTCCAAAGCAATGATGTATTTCATGGCGCCTCTCTTTCAGGGTAGGAAACTCTTATCTCAACAGCGGCTCGGCCTGATAAGCCCGACCTGTGCCGAGTCAGGCTTTTTGAATGTCGCAAAGATTTGATTTGTAGGCCGGGAAACCCGAATAGGGGTCGACTCTTTCCGGGCTGACCAAAAGGTTGGCGTTGGCCTCGGAATAGCCGTGAAACAGGTGGACATTGCCGCGGCGGATTTTGCCGGTCAGGTGGGCTTTGATCTTAAGCCGGCCATAGGAAGTGACCAGTTCGATCCAGTCGCCTTCGCCAATGCCTTTGTCCGCCGCGTCATCGCAGTTGAGGTCGGCCATTGGTTCCGGCCGCAGGCTGCGGACCCAGGGGACGCCGTGCAAACGGGAATGGATGGCATGCGGCAGCCTGGTCCCCGTGGTCAGAACAAAAGGATATTTGCTCCGGCTCCCGGTCTCATCCTGTTCATCGGCAAAGGGGCTGGCGTAGCTCGGCAGGGGGTCCAGGCCGTGGCTTTGGGTGTACTTGGAGATGAGCCGTGATGAAAATTCAAATTTTCCGGAGGGCGTGGCATAACCTGCCCGGGTGTAGCTGCCGGGTTCATAAGGCTTGAAAGCCGGCGCCCGCACCGGCCCGTCGTGAGCCTTCAGCTCGGCTACGGTCAGGCCGGAACCTTCCAGCATGAAATCCAGGCAGGCCTCATAGCCCTGGTTGAGCAGTTCGTCCTTAAGGCCCAATTTTTTGACTAAATCAAGAATAACCTCGACATCCGACTTCGATTCATACAGAGGCGGGATAACCGGCTTGGTCAGGAAGGCGTAGCCGCCCGGGTAAACCTTCAGGTCGGTCCGTTCAAACGAGGAACAGGCCGGGAGGACGATATCGGCCCAGCGGGTGGTGTCGGTGCTGAACAGGTCGCTGTCCACAAAAAAATCCAGGGCTTTGAGGGCTTCGATCATCTTGTCGGTCCCGGCGAACATTTTGACGTTCATACCCAGGGCAAACAGGGCTTTGACCGGATAGGGCTTTTCTTCCAGTATCTGCCGGGAGAGGTCGACCGCCTGGAATTCGGACACCAGTTCATCCCAGATGGGGAAACGGCCGGCGCCGATATGAGGATGATCTGGCTTGAGCCCGAGGGAGAATTCCTCGGCCCGCATATCGAAACCGGCCGGCCGGTAAATATAGGTGTCCACCAGAGGTAGGTTTCCGCCGGCCACGTCAAAATTTCCGGTCAGGGCCAGAAGGCAGGCAATGGCCCGGTAATTCTGAAAGCCGTTGAAATGATGGGCCACAGTCGAGCTGGAATCGTTGATGCAGCCGGGGTGTATGGTGGCGAAAAGCCTGGTGGCTTCATAAATCAGTTCCGGGGCCACTTCGGTCAGGGCGGCGGTCGTCTCCAGGTCGTAGGGCTGGACCAGGCTGACGAAATCCTCATAGCCGTGGGTGTGGTTGTTTATGTAGTCCCGATCCGCCCAGCCGTTATCGATGATAAGTTTGGCCATGCCCAGGGCCAGGGCTCCATCGGTCCCGGTTTTGATCTTAAGGTGGATGTCGGCGAAATTCCTGACGGCCGGGGTGACTTTCGGGTCGACGATGATGACTTTGCCGCCTTTGTCTTTTAAGGCTTTCAGGCCTCTGGCGGCCATATGGGCCGTATAATAGCCCCCGAAGGCCCAGCCCAGAAAAACCCTGGAATTCCGCATATCCGGCTTGGCCACCCGCCCCACGGTGCATTTAAGGCCGATCACCCCGGAGTTGTTGCAGACGCTGTCGTCGGTGCCGTAGTTGACCGAGCCGAAAGCAAAGGCGAAGCGCTGGAAAAAGGGGCGATACCACTTGGAGTAGCCTGAAAAAAAGGCCACGGCGTGCGGCCCGTATTTTTCCTTGACCGCGTTCAGGCCTCTGGCGATCTCCTCGTAAGCGTCATCCCAGCTGATGGGCTCGAATTTATTCTCGCCTCTGGCGCCGACTCTTTTCAGGGGCCGGTGAAGGCGGTCTTCACGGTAGACGTATTGGCGGTTGCACAGGCCCTTGGTGCATAAAAACCCCTGGTTATACGGATTGTCGGAGGTCCCTTCAATTTTGATGATTCGGCCGTCCTTGACATAGGCGTCCACCCCGCAGTGATGCACCGGAGTGCAAATATCGCACAAGCTGCGCTTGACGCTTATGCCGGTCGACTCGCCGGGAATTTTGGCTTTGATCAAACGGTCGATATTGGCGGTCATAAATAATTTCTCCTTTGCCTGAAAGCCGGCGGACGACCCCCGACTTGATCTGGTTTCAGTCCCGGTCCAGAAAGGCCAGAAAATCGCGCGGCAGGCCGTAGCGGGACAGGAGGCCGAACTGTTCCGCCTGGTCGCTTTTCAGGCCGGCCAGGGCCTTCAGCATTCTGCTTTTTAAAACCCCCCCGCCGTGCGGCGGCCCCAGGATGTTCAGGCAGCTCAACCGGCCTTCCTTTTGGGCGGCGGCTATGAAATATTCGTCGTTTTCGAAAATTCGTATGTCCGCCTTTCCGGGGTCGACGCCGCCCACTCCGATGAAATCCATACCGAAGAAATGGCTGATATTTTGAAGGACTCCGGGCGGGCCCCAAACCCGACCGCCGGCCATGTTCCGTCCGGCCACCCGGCCCTGAAGGGCGGCGTTGGCCCATAGTCCTATGACCATGGGCTGCCCGGATTGCAGTTCCCCGGCTTCGCAACAATCGCCGGCCACATATATCCCCGGCTGGCTGCTGCGCATGGCCGCATCCGCTCTTATACCCCGCCCGCACTCCAGTCCGGCCTCCCGGGCCAAATCGGTCCGGGCCTTGGCCCCCACGCACAGGGCGACCAGGTCGGCCTTTATGTTTTCCCCCCCCTTAAAACAGGCCGTCAGTCCATCTTCGGCCGGGATTATCCGTTCCAGGGCCAGGCCGAAACGCATGGCTACCCCCCGCGCTTGCAGCCGGGCCATTATACGGCGGCCGATCGGCTCCAGGGCGGCCATGGGAAAAATCCACTCGGCCTGGTCGGCCATGACGCAATCGGCCCCCAGGGATTCAAAAATTTCCGCCACCTTTATGCCGGTCATGGAGGCCCCGACGATGAGGGCCTTGCCGGGCCGGTTCCCCGCCAGCATATCTTTCAGCCGGTCGGCATCGGCCACGGTGCGCATTTGCGCCACCCGGGGGTGATCGATGCCCGGCACCGGCGGCACGAAAGTTTCCGCCCCGGTGGCCAGCAGAATAGCGTCAAAAGATTCAGTGATCCCCGCCGGGGTTTTCAATTTTTTTTCAGCCGCCAGCAAGGCTTCCACCCGCTGACCGCCATGAAAGCGAATATTGAGGGTTTTGGAAATATCTTCCAGGGAACCGAAGGGGAAGAGGCGCTCGCGGGGGATCAGGCCTTTGACGTACCAGGTGGTCAGCATGGGGTTGGCCGGGGGGGCATCAGTTTCCGAGAAAACATGTATCTCGGCCTTTTGGTCATTGGCCCTGAGGCCGACGGCGGCCTGGTAGCCGGCGCAACCGAAACCGACAATCGCATAGCGCCCCATGGCGGCTCCTTATCGCGTGAACGGAAAAAACGGCGCGGACGAACCTTATTATACAGGCGCCTCCATCTCTCCGTCAACATCCCGTGCCTCGGCCCGGGGTTTCGAAAACAGGGTCTCCGGCCCCAGGTTGACTTTAGCCTGGTTATGTTTTATACTAATTAAATTGACAGTTTGAGGCGGCATAGCCAAGTGGTAAGGCGACGGTCTGCAAAACCGTTACTCGGCGGTTCGAATCCGCCTGCCGCCTCCAGCTTGTTTCTCGCCGGCGGATTCGGCCCATGTTTTTCACCAGCTTGGAATTCGCGGTTTTTTTAGGGGTGGCCCTGGCGCTTAACTGGCGCCTTTCGGCTTCGCCCCTTCTCTATCCGCCCTTCCTTCTACTGGCCAACCTGACTTTCTACGGCCTGGGCGCCCCCCGTTTCCTGCCGCTATTGTTCATCGTGGCCCTGGCCAACTGGACCACGGTGGTCGTACTGGCCCGGGAGCACCGGCCCTTCTGGCGCGGAGTCTGCCTGGGCCTGGACGTGCTGTTCTGTCTCGCCGTCCTGTTTTTTTTCAAATATTACGAATTCAGCCTGAACATCCTGGAACGGCTGGGCTTAACGGCCGATCTCCTGGCCCGCCTGGAACTGCCGGAGATAGTCTATCCCATCGGCCTGTCCTTTTTCACCTTCCAGGGCCTGGCCCTGGCCATCGACCACTACCGCCACCCCGAATGGCCCGTGCCGGATTTTCTGACCGCCCTGAATTTCGTTTCCTTCTTTCCCACCGTGCTCTCCGGGCCCATCCAGCGGCCGGCCCACTTCATTCCCCAGATGCGTTCGGCCCGCTTCGACCCGGACAACTTCAACCTGGCCGTGGTCCTGATACTCTCCGGCCTGTTCAAAAAAGTGACCCTCTCCAGCTATGTGTCGGAAAACATAGTCCGCCAGGTCTTCCAGGTGCCGGAAGTCTTCTCCGCCCCGGGCATATGGGCCGGCATCTACGGCTATTCGGCCCAGATATACCTGGATTTTTCCGGCTATTCCGATTTGGCCTTGGGTATCGGGCTGCTTTTGGGGTATAATGTGGGGGTGAATTTCGATTCGCCGTATATGGCCACCAATTTGCGGGATTTCTGGCGCCGCTGGCATATTTCCCTGTCCAGTTGGCTCCGGGATTATCTCTACATACCCCTCGGGGGAGGCCGGCGCGGCTTCAAACCGCTGAACCTGTTTTTGACCCAGGTATTGGGCGGCCTGTGGCACGGGGCGCATCTGCGTTACCTGTTGTGGGGGGCGCTTCACGGTTTCGGCCTGATCGTCAGCCACTTTTTCCACGACCGGCGCCGGAAGGCCGAAGAGGCCCCCGGGGGCATAAAGCTCCTGGGCTGGCAGAGGCGGTCGCCCCGCTTCCCCTTCTGGCGGGCCCTGGGCGGCTTTCTGGTCACCTTCAACTTCGTCAGCTTATGCTGGATCCTCTTTCGGGCCGAGGACAGCGCCAGGGCCTGGGAGATAGTCAAGGCGGCGGCGGATTTCAGCCATACCGGGGCCGGGGCTCCGGTCCAGGTCTGGCTGGTCATCGGCCTGACCCTTTTGATGCAGGCGGTGGGCGTCAATATCCGGGAAGCCTTTTTAAAGATCCAGAGCCGCTTTTCCGGTCCGTCCCTGGCCCTGTGGGGCGCCTTCTGGGTGGTGATGATCCTGAAGCTCGGGCCGACCGGAGTGTTGCCCTTCATCTATTTTCAGTATTAGGAGGTTGGTTTCCATGGCGGCCTTTCGTTTAGCGGCCCGGCTGGCCGGGGTCGCGGCCCTCTTTCTGGCCGCCTCGGGCTGCCTAGTGAACGAAGACGAATTCGACCAGGCCCGGCGCCGGAGAGAGGCCCTGAGCGCCGAGCTTTCCAGGCTGCGCCAGGGAAATGACCAGTTGAAGCACGAGATCAACCGTCTTTACAACGACCGGGAGACCCTCTCCGGCCATGTGGCCATGACCGCGGCCGTGGCCCTGCATAACCAGGTGACGGCCCGCCTCCGCCCGGTCCAGCCGCCCCCGGCGCTCCCGGCCCGGCTGCCCCAGGCGACCCGTCAGCCCCCGCCCCCGGCCCGGTCGCCCCAGACGACCCGTCCGGCCGCCGAGACCCCGGCGGCCCCGCCCGCTGTCAGAAACCTCCCCGGGGCGGTGGATTTGGGGAATTGGGGCCAATGAGCGACATCCTCAAAGGCGGCCTTATGTTTTTTAAAGCCCTCTCCTTTGCGGCTCTCCTCCTGGCCCTGGCCGCCTGCGGCCCGGGCGAGGAAAATAAGCCGGTTCCGCCGGCCTTGCCGCCGGCGGCGGGTCCGGCCGCGGACGACGACTCCGCCGTCCTGGAAGAGCCTGACTGGTCGGAGGTGGTGGCCACGGTCAACGGCGAGCCCATCATCCGCCGGCTCCTGGCCAGCCAGGTGGCCATGTCCGCCGCCGAACGGCCCCTGGAAGAGGCGGAGGCCGGAATACCGGAAGAAGGGAAGGCTTGGGCCGCGGCCCTGGAGATCGAGGAACTGCGCAACCTCATCATTCTGGAACTGGCCTGCCAGGAGGCCCTGAGGCTGGGCTACGCCCCGGCCGAAGCGGAACTTAACGAGGCCCTGGCCTATTATGAAAACGACCTTGACGAACCGGAACAGGTCTACCGGGTCCTGGACCAATACGGCTCCACCAAAGAGGATCTGAAAAAACAGCTAGCCAAGAACATGGCCCTGAAAAAATGGCAGGACAACGAATTTCTGGCTGAAATAACCGTCGGCGAAGCCGAGGCCCGGGACTTCTACCAGGCCCACCTGGACCAGTTGCGGCACGATGAGATGCTGCGCCTGAGCCAGGTCCTGGTCGGCGTTTCCCTTTTGGCCCCCCCGGCGGCCAAGGACCGGGCCCGGGACAAGGCGGAAGCGGCTTTTAAAAGGCTGGCCGCCGGAGATGATTTCGGGTCCGTGGCCGCCGAAGTCAACGCCGACCCCGAGGCGGCCGAAAACCTGGGCGACCAGGGCTGGTTCGTCCGGGGCCAGACCCTGCCGGCCATTGAGGCCGAGATCTGGAAACTTCCGGTTGGTTCCCACACCGGGGTTTTGGAGACCATCCTGGGCTTCCACATCGTCAAGGTCACCGACCGCCGCCCGCCCGGAGTGGAACCCTTTGACAGCCTCAAGCCGGACCTGATCGCCTTCATTTCCTCCCGAAAACTGCAAGAGGCCCTGAACCGCAAAATATGGGAACTGATCAGGGCCGCCGACATTGAAATATCAGACCCGGCCCTTTCGGGCGCCCGGCCTACGGCCGAAGCGGAGCGGGCCGAATGATCCGAAGGAGTCCCCATGTCCGGACACAATAAATGGAGCACCATAAAGCACAAGAAAGGCGCGGCCGACGCCAAGCGCGGCAAGCTCTTTTCCCGGCTCATCAAGGAAATAACCGTGGCCGCCCGGGAAGGGGGCGGCGACCCGGACGGCAACCCCCGGCTGCGCACGGCCCTTCTGACGGCCAAGGGCGCCAACATGCCCAAGGACAACATAGACCGGGCCATAAAACGCGGCACCGGGGAGATCGAGGGCGTCAGTTACGAGGAGATCTACTATGAAGGCTACGCTCCCGGCGGGGCGGCCGTGCTGGTCCAGGTGCTGACCGACAACAAGAACCGGGCCGCCTCGGAAGTGCGCCACGTTTTCAGCAAATACGGCGGGAACCTGGGCGAGCCCGGCTCAGTGGCCTGGATGTTCGCCAAAAAAGGCTCCATCGTCTTCGAGGACGGCCGGGTCACCGAAGATAGGGCCATGGAAATAGCCCTGGAGGCCGGGGCCGAGGACATCACCGCCTCGGGCGATACCGTGGAGATCCACACCGCCCCGGGCGACCTGGAAGCGGTCAAAACCGCCTTTGAAAAGGCCGGCCTGGAATGCCAGAGCGCCGAACTGGCCTATGTTCCCTCCACCAGCCTGGAACTGGAGGGCAAGACCCTGTCCGGGGCCATGAAACTTCTGGACGCCCTGGACGACCTCGACGATGTTCAGAAGGTCTGGAGCAACCTCGACTTCTCCGACGAAGCCGCGGCCGGCCTGGAGTGACATGCCCCTTATCCTGGGACTGGACCCCGGCTCCCGCCACACGGGTTACGGCCTTATCCGGACCGGGGAGGGGGCGGCGGCCCTGGTGGCCTCCGGCCGCCTGTCGCCGCCCGCGGCCTGGGCTCTGCCCCGCCGCCTGGCCCACCTCCACCAGGGGCTGACCGAACTCATGTCCGGTTTCAGCCCCGAGGCCGTGGCCGTGGAAACCCTCTTTACGGGCCGGAACATCCGCTCGGCCGTCATCCTGGCCCAGGCCCGGGGGGTGGCTCTTTTGGCCGCGGCCCAGGGCGGGGCGGAAATCTTTGAATACGCCCCCCGCGAGATCAAGAACGCCGTGACCGGCCATGGCCAGGCCGGGAAAGACCAGGTGGCCTTCATGGTGGCCGAGCTTTTGAATCATCGCGAACCTTTGCCCCCGGACGCGGCCGACGCCCTGGCCACGGCCCTCTGCCACGCGGCCCGGGCGAATTGGCCAGAGCCCCGCCCGGGGCGGCGGGGCGGCTGGCGCGGTCTTTCGGCCGAGGATGTGGCCGCCCTTAACCAGGCCCGGGGCCGTTCGTGCTGACCCATCTCCGGGGCCGGCTGGTGAGCAAGAAACCGGGCTCGGCCGTAGTTGAGGCCGGGGGCCTGGGCTATGAGCTGGCCATGTCCCTGAATTCCTACCTGGGCCTGCCTGAGCCGTCGGCCGAGGTCTTCCTGTTCACCCGCCTCTTCATCCGGGAAGAGTCCTGGGACCTCTTCGGCTTTGTCAATCCCCTGGAACGCGACGCCTTCACCGCCCTGACCTCGGTCAGCCGGGTGGGGCCCAAGCTGGCTTTGACCGTCCTGTCGGCCCTGTCCCCGGAAGAACTGGCCCGGGCCCTGATGAGCCGCGATTTGGCCCGCCTGTCCGCCATCAAGGGCCTCGGAGTCAAGACGGCCGAACGCCTGTTGGTGGAATTGAAGGACCAGGCCCCCAAGCTGGCCGCCCTCTGCGGCCTGTCCGCGGCCGGCCCGGCCGAGGCGGACGAGGTCGTCTCGGGCCTTATGAACCTGGGCTATACCGAGGCCGAGGCCCGGAAGGCGGCCCAGGCCGCCCGGCGGGAAGCCGGGAGCGACGACCTGGCCGAGATTCTGAAACTGGCCCTGAACCACCTGAGAAAAGGTTCCTAAATGGCTGACGAGGAGGGAAGAGGGCCCCTGGACCCCCGGGCCGGCGATCCGGGCCTGGACAAGACCCTAAGGCCCCGGTCCCTGGCCGAGTTCCAAGGCCAGGCCGAATTGAAGGACAAGCTGGGCGTCTACCTGGAGGCGGCCAAAAGGCGGGGCGAGGCCCTGGACCACACCCTCTTCCACGGCCATCCCGGCCTGGGCAAGACCACCCTGGCCCATATCCTCAGCCTGGAACTGGGCGTGGGCTTCCACCAGACTTCCGGCCCGGCCGTGGAACGCCCCGGTGACCTGGCCGGGCTTCTCAACAGCCTTAAAGACGGCGATATCCTGTTCATTGACGAGATCCACCGCTTAAGCCCGGTGGTGGAGGAGTTTCTCTACCCGGCCCTGGAGGATTTCAAGATCGACCTGATGATCGGCCAGGGGCCGGGGGCCAAGTCCGTGCGCCTGGCCCTGGCCCGTTTCACCCTGGTGGGGGCCACCACCCGGGCGGGCCTTTTGACCCCGCCCCTTAGGGACCGCTTCGGCATCCAACTGCGTCTGGATTACTACCGGCCGGAGGAACTGGCCCTCATCGTCACCCGGGGCGCCTCCCTCCTGGGGGCCCGGCTGACCCCGGAGGGAGCCCGGGAAATAGCCCGCCGCAGCCGGGGCACGCCCCGCATTGCCGGCCGGCTTTTGAAAAGGGTGCGGGACTACGCCGAAGTCCGGGCCGAAGGGATCATTGACGAGGCCGTGGCCGACGCGGCCCTGACCAAAATGCTGGAGGTGGACGCCGAAGGCCTGGACAGCCTCGACCGCCGCATCCTGACCGCCCTCTGCGAAAGGTTCGGGGGCCGCCCGGTGGGCCTGGACAGCCTGGCCGTGGCCGTGGCCGAGGAACCCAACACCATTTCCGAAGTTTACGAGCCCTACCTGATCCAGGAAGGCTTCCTTCTCCGCACCCAGCGGGGCCGGGTGGCCGCCCTGAAGGCCTACCAGCACCTGGGCCTGGTTCCGCCCAACTCGACCCCGGCCGGAGGGGAAAGCCCGCTGTTCCCCCCGGAGGTCTAGGGGGTCGGCTTATTCCCGGCTTGCGGGGGGTTGAGGATAAATCAATTCACCGGTTTTGAGTATTACCTCCACAAAGCCGCTTTGGTCATCGGCTCTGTCCAGGACGATCGGTTCGATATTGGAACTCACCTTCCAGGCCAGGCTCCAGAGCCAGGAGGAGACGTGGTGGATATCTCCCCCTAAACCATTGAAGATGATGGCCACGTCTATATCGCTATCTTCATCGGCCTGGTCATTGGCGTGAGAGCCGAACATGACTATCTTTTCAGGCTTAAGCTCCTTGGTCACTTCTTCGGCGTAACGCCGGGCGTAAGCTAAAGCCGTTGCTTTGTCCATGACAGAAAGCCCTCCGTTTTGATCGTTAAATTCGGCATTAAAGCGCCCCCGGCGCCTCATAGACCACTTCACCGCCGATGACGGTGAGGAGGGCCCGGATGTCCTTGATCTCCTCGGCCGGGCAGGTCAGGGGGTCCTGGCTTAGAACCGTGAAGTCGGCCAGCTTGCCCGGGGCCAGGGAGCCCTGGCGTTTTTCAGCGAACATGGCCCAGGCGGACCAGATGGTGTAGGACTTCAGGGCTTCCAGGCGGGTGAAGCGGTGTTCGGGCCTGAAGCCCCCGGCCGGCCGGCCGGCCAGGTCCCGCCGGGTCACGGAGGCATACAGGCCCCAGAAAGGGTTGACCGATTCCACGGGCGCGTCCGAGCCGCCGGTGATCACCCCGCCGGCATCCAGTATCTCCCGCCAGGCGTAGGCCCGGGCCAGGGCCGCCGGCCCCAGGCGTTCCCCGATCATGGCCAGGTCGCCCATCAGGCCGGCCGCCTGGATGGAGGGCACCAGGCCCAGGGCCAGGACCCGGTCCCGGTCCTCTTCGGCCACCACCTGGAAATGCTCCAGGCGCCAGCGGTGGTCGCCGGGTTCCGGGCCCAGCGTCTCGGCCATGACCTTGACGACCTGGGCCACGGCGGCGTCGCCGATGACATGGACGGCGGCCTGGAAGCCGTTGGCCCGGGCCCGCTTGAGAATGGTCCTCAATTCCGCCTCGTCGCACCAAGGTTCGCCCCGGTGCCCGGGGCGGTCGGCGTAGTCGGCCGTGAGCCAGGCCGTGCGGGAGCCCAAAGAGCCGTCGGCGATTATCTTGACCCCGTTTATGGAGAAGCGCTCCCCGTGGAGACCGCTCACCGGCCGGCCGCCGCCTTTGATATAGGCCGCGTCATCCCCGGACGCGGAAAAAAGCATGGCCCGGAGGCGCATTTTGAAGAGCCCCTCGTCATAAACCTCCCGGAGCACCGCCAGGTTCCGCAGCCGGGACGAGGCTTCCAGGCCCCCGGTCACCCCGTGGGCCAGGTATTCGGCCTGGGCGGCCAGGTAGGCCGCCTTGACCTCCCCGGGCGTGGGCTGGGGTCGGGCCCGCCACACCCGGACCAAAGCCTCGCCGGTGATGATGCCCAGAAGGCCCCCGGCCGCATCTCTCAGTATCTCCCCCCCGGGCGGGTCGGGGGTGGTTTCGGAGAGGCCGGCCGCGGCCAGGGCCCGGGAGTTGACCCAGGCGGAGTGCCTATCCACCCGCTCCAGGAGAACGGGGTGGTCGGGGGCGGCCGCGTCCAGTTCGGCCAGGGGGGGGCGGGCCTTGTCCGGCCAGTCTCCCTGGCTCCAGTTGTGCTGGTTCCAGCCGTGGCAGACTATCCATTCGCCGGCCGGCCGGCCGAGGGCCTCGCGGGCCACCAGGGCCAGCACTTCGGCCCGGCTCAGGCCGGCCAGGGCCGGCATGGCCAGGCGCAGACCCTCGGTGACCACATGGGCGTGGCCGTCCAGGAGCCCGGGCACCACCACCCGGCCGCCTAAGGGAACCTTCCGGGCGGCCCGGGACAGCCGGGCCTCGGCCTCGGCCGCCGAGGAACCCACATAGACCAGTTCCCGGCCGCGCACGGCCAGGACCGAGGCCAGGGGCCGGGCTTCCTCCAGGGTGTGGATGCGCCCGTCCGTATAAATGGTCTCGGCCGGCGGGTATGTTTCCGTCATGTTTTCCATCCTGGCTGCCAATCAAGGCCTGATTATGGCATATTTCAAAACTGTTTTAAAGCGGCCGGGCCGGACCGGAAGATGGTCGGCGGGGCAACTCTTGACAAATATTTCCGAAAAGTATATTCTTCGATCTATATAGGCCTCCCGTGGGGGAGGTCATTCGGTCCTGATTCGCTCGCAAGGCGGCGATACAGGCCCGCCGGGCACGGCGGTCGGCGCTTACGCCGGCTTAAAAGCCGTGGAGTAAAGAGACCAAGTCAGGTCCGCTCTCCCGAAACCCCCGGTCGGGCGTCGCCTTACGGCCCTAAAGAAGAAGCGAATCTCTTACGGACCTTAAATGGGTAAAGGGAGGCGTATGAGAGGAATTGACCGGCCAGATTGAATTGGGACTCCTGGTGGCGCAAGTCCAAAAGAGCTTCGGTCGCCACAATGCCTTGAAAGGGGTTGATCTGGAAGTTCGGGAAGGTGAATTCTTCACCCTGCTCGGGCCTTCGGGTTGCGGGAAAACCACTTTGCTCCGCCTTATAGCCGGCCTGGAATTGCCAGATTCCGGGCATATCTTTTTGGGCGGCCTGGACATAACCCGTCTGTCGGCGGCGAAAAGGGAAGTCAACACTGTTTTCCAGAGTTACGCCCTTTTCCCCCATTTGGATATTTTCGAGAACGTGGCCTTCGGCCTCCGGGCCCGCCAGGTTGAGCCGGCGGAGATAGGCCGGCGGGTTTCCGGAAAGCTGGAACTGTTGGGTTTGAGCGGCCTGGAAAAACGTTATCCCCACCAGTTGTCCGGCGGTCAGAAGCAGCGGGTGGCCTTGGCCCGGGCCTTGGTCAATGAACCCCGGGTGCTGCTCCTGGATGAACCCATGAGCGCTCTGGACGCCCATCTCCGGGCCCAGGTCCAGGAAGACCTCCGGCGTCTCCAGCGGGAACTCCGGCAGACCTTCATCCTGGTCACCCACGACCAGGACGAGGCCATGGTGGTTTCCGACCGGCTGGCGGTCATGCGGGAAGGCGTGATCGAGCAGGTGGGCGAACCCCGCGAGGTCTACAGCCGGCCCCGGAACCAGTTTGTGGCCGAGTTCCTGGGCGCGGCCAACATCATCCCGGCCCGTCGCGACGGCGGCCGGGTGGTGACCACCTTAGGCGCCTTCAACCTCGAAAGCGCCCCCCGGTGGGATGAAGGCCGCCTGGCCATCCGTCCCGAGCGCATCGTCTTGGGTGAGGGCGGGGCCGACGGCAACTGGGTGCGGGCCATGGAGGTCCGCGAGGCCATCTACCGCGGCCAGAGCCTGGATGTCTGGCTGACCCCCGGCGGTCGGGCCGAAGCCGAAGCGCCCCGCGTCCGGGTGCGGACCCATTCCCGGGACAGTTTGCGCCCCGGCGATAAGGTCAGCCTCTTCTTCCCCCCGGAAGACCTGGTGGCCCTGGACTAGCCGGTCCATGAACAAAGACCGCGCCGATCGGGCCGGCCCAGCGCCAGAGAGCGAGGGGCCGGCCCGGCTTCAACCGGGGTCGGCTGAACCCGGAACGGAGTTCGTCACCTGGTATGGCGGCATCCACCGCCGCCGGGACCTGGGCCGAACCGGCACCCTCCTCTTAGGCCCCCCCCTGGCCTGGCTTATGATCTTCCTGGCCCTGCCCTGCGCCGGGCTGGTCTTCCTTTCCCTGGCCCGGCGGGGGGATTACGGCCAGATCATCTGGACCTTCACCCTGGAAAACTATCACCGGCTCCTGGGCTACGGCCTTTTCGGCTGGTCGCCGGACCACCTTTTGATCCTGGGCCGCAGCCTGTGGGTGGGGCTGGTGACCACCGTCCTCTGTATCCTCCTGGCCTACCCCCTGACCTTCTACATCGCCACCCGGCCGCCCCGCCGCCGGGCCTGGCTGCTCATGCTGTTGGTGGTGCCCTTCTGGACCAACGTGGTGGTAAGGACCTACGCCTGGCTTTTGATCCTGAGCCCGGGCCTGCCCCCGGCCCGCCTGGCCGCCTGGCTGGGGCTGGTCCCTTCCGGCGCGGCCCTGTTCCCCGGAGCGGCGGCCACCTACCTGGGCCTGGTCTCCACCTTCCTGCCCTTCATGGCCCTGCCCCTCTACGCCAGCGTCGAGCGCCTGGACTGGGAACTCCTGGAGGCCGCCCGCGACCTCTACGCCGGCCGCCTGGCCGTCTTCCGCGAGGCCATCCTGCCCCAGACCCGGCCGGGCCTGATCGTGGGCATCATCGTCACTTTCGTCCCGGCCATGGCCATGTTCGTGGTGACCGATTTGCTG
>Ga0082212_10004972_pt1 | contig 18318 bp, 17 predicted proteins | sample TergutNt197P3_FD_71548 | JGI IMG/M metagenome (GOLD analysis project Ga0082212, IMG submission 71548) | Neocapritermes taracua P3 segment gut microbial communities from Petit-Saut dam, French Guiana - Nt197 P3 | ecosystem: Host-associated > Arthropoda: Insects > Digestive system > Gut ...
ATATAAACCTTTATATTTTTCCGGTATAAAACAATAAGTAAAGTTGTTTTTGTGTTTATTAAAAATAATAAATATAAAGCGCGTAAAAGGAATTCATTATGGACTTATTAATTTCCGCTTCTGTGCTGAACGCGGATTTGGCTGATTTGAAAAACGAGCTTCTCCGCACGCAGGAAGCCGGCGTGGATATGATTCATCTTGACGTGATGGACGGCAGCTTTACCAAAAGCATAACCTTCGGCGACTATGTCGTCGGAAAACTCCGCCCCAGCTCGTCTTTGCCTTTTGACACACACTTAATGGTGTTTAACCCTACCCACCTGATTCCGCTTTTCGCAAAAGCGGGCTCGGATATTATCACCATTCACGCGGAAAGCCGCTGTGATATAAAAGAATGTTTAAAAATGATTAATCACCTGAACGTAAAGGCAGGGCTTTCCGTAAGCCCTGAAACCGATGTTGAAAAAATTTTCCCCTACCTTCCGCTCTGCGATATGGTTTTAATTATGAGCGTTCAGCCCGGCGCGGGCGGACAGCGGTTTATGCCCGACGCGCTTAAACGAATCAAAACTGTCCGCAAAGAAGCGGACAGGCTCGGGCTTGATTTGGATATTGAGGTTGACGGCGGTATAAATGTGGAAACCGCGCCGCTTATTTTTGAGGCCGGCGCGAATATCGCAGTGGTAGGCTCGTATCTTTTTACGGCTGATAACATGAAAGAAGCGGTAGAATCAATTCGCAGAGGCTCGTAGGGAACGGATTTATCCGTTCCGCTAACGAAATAATTTTTCTATTCGGAACGCATAAATGCGTTCCCTACGGAATTACACCAACTCACGCAACCGTTCAACCGCGTTAGTTTCAATTACGTTCCTATAATGCTCTTTCGTGAACATCAATTCTTTTTCCCCTTGCAAAACCTCTCCGAATTCCTTTATAATCCCCGAAAGCAAGGTTTTTTTACTATTTTCGGCTTTAATCACCAAACGGAGCTTATTTTCCGGTTTTTCCGACATATGAAAAGAGCTTTCAAAATTAACGCGCTCCCATTCCTTTTGCAGACAAAGGCTCCTGCAAACGCTCCCCACCTCGCTCATAACTTCTGTTTCAAAAATGAGCAATGCGGTGTGATTTCCGTCGCGTTTAATGTTTCCTGCTTTAATGGTTTTTATGGGTAGCATTTGCTGCGGTAATATCTGCCGCGGCAATATCTGCGAAAAATCCTCCGGTTCATACGGCTCAAATAAAGCTTCTTTGTTTTTTAATGAAGATTTACGTTTTTTACCGCTGTCGGCTTCAAGGCTTGACACATAAAGCATACAGCCGCCGTCCGGCCGCGGGAAAGCTTCCACAAAAATCCGCTCGCATGAAAAGTCGAATCCGACCTTCTGGTCTAATCGGATTGTTTTCAGCACATGCGCCAAAAGCCTTTTGGTTTCGGGGTTTTTCCCCGAAAGGCTTTCATACTTTATATCAAGGTCAAACATATCAAGCCTTGAAAGCGTCAGCTTCAGCGTATTTGATGACAGAATATCAATTTGCATTTTTGTTACAGCTCCCCTGCGAAAGATAATACTATTAAAATTAAGGATAATGATTAATGAAATCTTCCCCCGAAACGACCGCCTCCGGCGATAATCAGCAAAAGCGTTCTGCCGCTTTTGAAAGACGCCCCAGACATATATACGGCGACCAGCTTCTCTGTTTGCTCGCGCTGTTGGTAATGGCTTTTATTAAAAGCGGTTCGCGCTCTTTGGGTCTTGCCGCAGTTGCCGTTACGGTCAGCGTTGCCGTGGATATGCTTTGTTGCCGTTTGACGCGGAAAATCTACAACCCCCGCGATATATCCACGTTTACCGCCGGTCTTTGCATGTCGCTCATGTCGCCCGCCGTCCTGCCTTACGGTTACATTATTTTCGGCTGTGCTTTGGCGATTGGCGTAAAGCACATCTTCGGCGGCAAGGATAATTATATCTTCAACCCGACCGCTGTCGCCTTTGCTTTCCTTATTATATGCTATCCCGGTAAAATGCTTCTATTCCCCGCCGCCGGAGAAATCCAGCCGCTCTTCGGGGAGCTTATATATACCCCCACATACGGCATGGAGAATTTACTGCTCAGAATCGGTGCGTTCCCCGCGCTTTCGCCGCTTGACTTCCTCATCGGTAACTTCGCCGGTCCGATAGGTACAACGCACGTTTTAATTATCGCGGTGTGCGGGGTTTGTCTGCTGTTCAGGAAATCAATTTCGCCTTTCGTGACGGTTTCCTGTCTTTCGGTTATTATTATTTTCCGTTTATTGTTCCCCGTTTATGACGATATAATCGGCGGATTGGTCAGAGAACTTTTCGGCGGCTATTTATTGTTCGCGCTGATTTTTCTTGCCAACGACCCGCAGACCGTTCCTAAAACCGTATTCGGTAAACTTTATTACGGTGTTTTGCTCGGTGTGTTTACTATATTGTTCAGGGGAAGCGGTGAAGGGGTTTTAAAAGGAAAGGTGGAAGGTTGGTTTATTTTCGCCCTGCTCATTACGAACACGCTTTCCTGCCGCATGGACGTTACAGCGGAACGGATTTACGCTGGTGCGCGCCGTTTCACGGAAACATTACGGGAACGCCTTTCCGCTTATGAGCGTTTCACCGAGGACGCAAAAGCGGGCAGAAACGCGGACAGTCTGCTTTATGCCGGCGACCTTTCGGTAACAATGGAAATCGAAATTTCCCCCTCAGATTATGATATGCCGCCGATTGACAATAAGGTCATTAAAATAAACCGAAAAAAGCGGAATGTTTTGACGTATGTCATTGAATTTGCGGGAAGCTTGCGGGAAAAAGCAAGGAGAAAAGAAAAAACATCGGTTTCTTCAAACCAAACCGCCGCTTTGGAATCCGGCGGACAAACTGTAAAATCTTCTTTTGTCTTTGCCGCTTATAAAGCTTTATATGAAAGTATCGTTAAAATTGTCGATGTTTTCTTTAAAGCACCCGCCCCCGAATCCGAATCTGAATCCGAACCTGAACCCAAGCCGTCAGCCGCTCCTCCCCGCGAAAGAATCATTGCCCGTAACAGGAAAGACAGCGTTATTATCACCGACTTTGAAGAAATCGCCGAAGACGTCGCCGCGTTTGAAGCCAAAATAGACGCGGAAATTGCCGCCGCCGAAAAAATTAAAGCCGAAAAGGAAGCAGAAGAAAAAGCGCGGCTTGAAAAAGAAGCGGAGGAACAGGCAAGAATCGAAAGAGAAGCGGAAGAAAGAGCAAGATTAAAAGCGGAGGAAAAAGAACGGCTTGAAAAAGAGGCAGAAGAAAAAGCCAAGCTGAAAGCGGAGCAGAAAGCGCAAGCTGCCGTCATCGCAGAAGAAAAAGCCCGTATAAAAGCTGAGGAAAAAGCGAAAGCCGCCGCAGAAGCGGAAGAAAAAGCGCGTATTAAAGCGGAGGAAAAAGAAAGAATCGCCGCCGAAAAGGAATCAGAAAGGCTCGTTTCTGAAAAATTAAGAGAAGACGCGCTTAAATTTTTCGCCGAAATTTCCGAAAAATCCGATGATTCGGATAAATCCGAATATTTGTAATTAACGGAGGATTTTCATTGAAAACCATTTCCGATAAACCGAAAATCAAAGCCCGTCCGTCCGACGGCTTCGTCCGCCAAAACATTGTTTTAATGAGCGGTTTATTAACCGGTCCCGTAATCGCGGGCGCAAAGGATTTTGAAAGCGCGGCGGCAATTTCAATCGTCTTTGTCATTATTACATTCTTTTCAGTGGCTTTCTGCCGCTTAGTGCCGCGTAAATTAGTTTATACTCTTCGTATAATTCTATACGCAATTGTCGCTTCGGCGTTATACATCCCGGCTGTGCTTGCCTGTGAATATTTAATGGGGGAAGAAGCGGTTTTAAGAGCGGGCATTTATCTGCCTGTCCTTGTGGTCAACCATGTTATCCTTTCTAAAACCGAAACAAGGTTTTTTCAGCTTTCCTACGGGCAGATGCTGATAGACACCGCGGGTTATATCGGCGGTTTTGTCTGTGCTTGCTTTGCAACCGGAATCATCAGGGATTTGCTAGTGAACGCCCGTATCGGCATGATTGAAATTGAAACGGGCTTTGACGTCCCCGCGCTTGAAACCACTTTCGGCGGGTTTATCGTGGTGGGGGTTTTAGCCGGTTTATGCCGCGCACTTTATAACCGTTCACAGAATCAACGCAATCAAAACCGGCTTAATCAAAAAAAGGAGCAGGAATAAATGGACATTTTCGCATCGGTTCTCAATGCCGCTCTGCTCGCCGTGCTGCTGCAGAATTCTATTTTTGAGCGCGCACTCGGCTCTAATATATTAATTTACGCTTCCCGTAAAAAATCCTATGTAATCGGGTTTTCGTTAGTGATTATTTATGTCACTGCGCTTTCTTCGGTTTTTGTATGGTTTTTGGATACAACTTTAGCGGATTTTGAGTATTTCGGTATACTTATGCCTCTTTTATATATACTTGTAATAAGCGTCATCTATATTTTAAGTTTAATTATCATTTGGCGTTTCATGCCGAAGCTCTTCGGGAAAATTAAATCCTACGTGCACCTCTCTGTTTTCAACTGTTCGGTTTTAGGCGCGCTGTTCTTGAATACGCAGTTCGGCGAAGGCTTAGCCGGGTACATCGGGTTCGGAATCGGGACGGGCTTAGGTTTCTTCTTAGCAGGTTATCTTTTATACATCGCGCACACCAAACTGAACAGCGACCTTGTTCCGGCGGCGTTCCGCGGACTGCCCGTTACGCTTGTTTATGTCGGAATTATTTCGTTGGCGTTATATGCTTTTGTCGGGTATGCGACAAGATAAGGATTTGTTTTTATGCAGCAAAAAAGACACGGAAGGAAAATAAAAAGGTCAAAGAACCTTTACAAAAAACGAAAAGGTTCAGCCCGCAAAACGCTTGAAATCGCCGTAATGATTGTCATTGTGGCGGGTTTAGGTCTTGTCGGTTATGCGGCGGGGCGTCCGCTCGTCAACTTTTTCCTCGGCGGAAAAGAACCGGCAGAAAGCGCAAACGACCCCGGCGCGCTGATTGAGAATATTAACAACCCGCCTGTTGAAGATGATGAAACAATTAACGCGGCGGAAGCAACAGCCGAAAGTCAGCCTCCGGAATCAAAAAACATAAAAGGAGCGGTTTTCGCGCCCGCTTCCGTGCTTGATAACTCAACGTCGCTTGCCGCTTATATTCAACAGGCAAAAAACAACGGCTATACCTCCGTTGTGCTTGAAATGAAAGACAGCACTGGTTATTTGTTTTACGCCAGCGAATACGCGCAGGTGAAAAACACCGAAATTATAAAAGGCACGCTGACGGCAGAGCAGATTTACAGCGCGTTTGAAAATACCGGCGTTAAACCGGTCGTAAGACTCAACGCCGCGCTTGACCAGCTCGGTCCGAAGCATGTAGGGGGTGTTTCCTACTTTATATCGGACGGCTCTTCGCGTTGGGCGGACGCCAGAATCGAAGACGGCGGAAAGCTTTGGGCAAATCCGTTTCTGCAAGGTACAAGAGATTATCTTTCTTTTTTAGTCGGCGAACTGAGCGAAGCCGGCTTTCCGGAAATCATTATTGCCAATGCTATTTTTCCGGATTTCAAAGGAATTGACTTCACCTATATAGAATCCGAATACACTAATATTAATACCCGTTTTGACGGGCTTACCGGATTAATGAAAACTGTAGATTCAAAAAGAGGACAGGCAAAGCTGTTCCTTGAAATGTCTGTCAAGGACGTGGTTGAAAATTACGCCGGTTATCATCAAACCGCCGAAATTCTGCGCGGTAAAAAGGATTTGGATAATAACAGCGTTTCCTTGCTTTTAATTTATACAAAAAGCGATTTCGGCTCAGAACTGAAAACAGGCGAAAGCAGCAGCGTGAAGCTTCCGCCGGACATTGCCGGTCTGATGAATGTACTTTATAAACAAGCAGGTAATCATACAAGCGGATTTGACATTGTTCCGGCGTTTACCTCCGCGGGTTTAACCGATAACGAAACCGAAAGCATTATAAATGCGTTTGAAGATTTAGGGTTTAACCGGTATATAGTTCGCTGATATTATTACTTTAGAACAAAACAATTGATATTTCTATATTTTGCCGCCCGCCTGCGGCGGGCGGCAAAATAAAATATTCTTTATCTACTGTTGGTGTTGGAGTAGTAAAATTATACAATATATAGTATAGTATTAACAAATGTTGAAAAAATTTATAATAAGTATTGAAATTTACGGAAAAAAAGTGTATAATTAATCTTGTACGATTTTTCGACAGTAAATGTAGGGGGATTGTCCCCATACTGAAAGGACAGACAACAGAAACATGAATTTATTTAATTTACTCAGCCTATTTAACTCCGCCTATTTCCTCACGCCGGCTACACCGGACAGCACCGGCGCAGAACCCAACGCGATGGGTATGTTGGTCACTTCCATCCTGCCGCTTGTGGCTTTGGTGGGCGTGTTTTATTTCCTGCTGATTCGTCCGGAACGCAAGCGTTCCAAGAAAGCAAAGGATATGCGCGATAACTTGCAAATCGCTGACGAAGTCGTAACGGTCGGCGGGATTATCGGGCGCGTGTTAAGCATAAAGGACGATACGGTTTTAATCGAAACCGGCGGCGACCGCACGAGAATCCGTATTCTTCGTTCATCAATCGCCGAAAACAGAACAATCCATGACTCGTAAATATAAATCGTAGGGAACGCATTTATGCGTTCCGCTAAATGGAACGGATTTATACGTTTCGCTAAAACGCACGACATCAACGGAACGGATAAATCCGTTCCCTACAAAGGAATACTAACATGAGAATATTTTTAATAGACTTTGAAAATGTACATTCGGAAGGCATGACCGGCGTTGACCACCTCACCGACACGGACGAGGTTGTCATTTTTTACAGCAGTAACGCCGATTCCATTTCCTTTGACATTTTACACAAGCTAATGTTCTGCAAATCAAAATTAAGCTATTATAAAATTAAACGCGGCGGAAAAAACGCGCTTGATTTTCAGCTTTCCTGTTATTTGGGCTACCGGATTCATAAAGACCCGGGCGCAGAATATTACATTATCAGCAAAGATAACGGTTATGATTTTATCATGGATTTTTGGGAATGCGGGTATACCAGCACCGAGCCGAAAATCCGGCGTTTCAATAATATAAAAACGCTTCTGCAATGGAACGATATACAAAAAAAACAAAAAGAAAAAGCAGTTAAAGCGGTTGAGGTTTTAATTAAAGAAGCCGAATCGCCGGCAGAAGCCGAAGAACCGCAGTCGGAAACTTTATTCACCCTTGCCCCGGAGGAAGCGGAAGCCGTCAGCGAACTGATTGCAAAATGCAAAAATACGCACGAGTTTTACACAAGCACGGTAAAACGCTTCGGGCAGAAAAAAGGGCTTGAGGTTTACCGTTATTTTAAAGGCGATTACGCCGCAGAATTTAAACGGCGTAAGGAAGCGGCTTTAATCTGAAATGTAGGGAACGCATTTATGCGTTCCGTCAATAACGCAATATAAAAGGAATTGATTTATGTGTTCCGACAATAACGTAATAAAAAAGGAATTGATTTATGCGTTCCGACAATAACGCAATATAAAAGGAATTGATTTATGTGTTCCGACAATAAAGGAACGGATAAATCCGTTCCCTACGATAGAATTTAATTTGGAGTGTAAATATAAATGAACTCTTTCGCAGAGATTTTTGATGCAGTCAAGGAACGCCTTGACCTAACCGACACAGCAATGAAGCTGTGGATAGAGCCCATCCAGCCTTTAAAACTGAATAACAACAACGTCATGCTTTACGTGAAATCACCGTACGGGCGGCAGATTGTTGCGGAAAATTATACGCATATTTTTGAAAAACATTTCAGTGAAATTTTAGGGTTTTCCATTGAAGTAAAATTTCTGTGTGAAGATGATTTAACGCCGGAACAAAAAATAAAACTTGACGGACCGATTACAGAGCTTCAGGACGATGAAATCATGGTCAATAAGCTTGAAGAAGCCGTAACGGGCAGTATTTATCAGCATACCTTTGATACATTTATTGTCGGAGAAAGCAATAAGCTTGCTTATTCCGCCTGCAAAGCGGCGGCGCAGGGCGGCGAAGCCGTTTATAATCCGCTCTACATATACAGCGAGCCCGGACTGGGCAAAACGCATTTATTAAGCGCGGTCAGTCAGGAGCTTACAAAAAGCCGTCCTGAGCTGAATATTATTTACGTTCACGCGGAAAAATTCGTATCGGAATTTGTGGATTCGGTTAAATATTTCACAGGCGACGCTTTTAAAAAAAGATACAGAGACGCTGATATTCTTTTAGTTGACGACGTGCAGTTTTTTGCAGGAAAAAAAGAATCGCAGGTAGAACTGTTTCATACATTTAATGAACTGCACAGTAAACATAAACAGATTATATTAACGTCAGACCGCCCGCCGAAAGAAATTATCAATATTGAGCCGCGTCTGCGCACGCGCTTTGAATGGGGGCTTTTAGCGGACATATCCATTCCGGAATTTGAAACAAGGCTTGCGATTATTAAGCGCAAAGCGGAATTACTAAACCTTGAAATTCCGAATAACGTTATGGAATACATGGCGGACAAGCTTAAAAATAATATAAGACAGCTTGAAGGCGCAATCTTGAAAATGAACGCTTTAAAGCTTGTAACTGAATTCCCCCCTACTATTATTATGGCGCAGAATGTAATTCGTGACGTTCTGACCGACCAGCAGCCAGTACCGGTCACGGTAGAAAAAATCATCAACGAAGTAGCAAGTATTTATAATGTTTCTAATGACGAAATACGTTCACAGAGCCGTTCTGCGCAGATTTCAACCGCACGGCAGGTTGCCATTTATATCATTCATAAAATTACAGGTTTAAGTTATACCGCCATCGGTCAGGAATTCGGCGGGCGCGACCATTCCACTATTGTTTACGCAATAAACAAAGTGAAAAATATCATTAAAAAAGACAATTCCTACCGTGCTTCGATTGAAGATATTATTAAAAATATGGGCAGCTAACGGCGAGCAATCCCGCTGTATCTTTTGATACAAACGGCAGGTTGCTGTTTAATATTATAAAATCATTTTATTTTAAACAGTTTTTTAATTTTCAACTGTTGAAAATTTATAAAAAGTTTAATCTTATTTTTATTAAACTTTTCAACAAGTTTTTAATTTTTATCTGTTAAATTATTATTTGTTTATTTAAAAGATTTACAGCACTTTTCAACTTTTAAGCCTTACAGCTACTACTAAAAATAAAATATATATTATATTACTTATTATAAATAAAAATTATTAAAAAGAATTAAAAATGAAATTTTCTGCTGAGCGGCGAACCGCCGCCGGTAATATTTCATAAAAATTATTAAGGAGAATTAAAAATGAAATTTTCTGCTGATAAAAATATACTTTCGGAAGCTGTGATTAACGCTTCAAAAGCATGTGCGGTTAAAACAGCGTTCAGCGCGTTAGACGGCGTACTGCTCACACTGAAAGGCAATGAACTGACCATTACAGGCTATGACCTTGAAACCGGAATCAGAGTGAATATAACAGCTGACGGTGAAGCAGACGGCAGTATTATTGTAGAGTCACGTCTTTTTTCGGATATGATACGCAGGATGCCTGATAATGCGAAAATAACGGTCGAAGTAAAAGAAAATGAAAAAGTAAGCGTTTATTACGGAAAAATAAAGCTTCATATTCAAGGAATCAAAGGCGAAAGCTTCCCGAATATTATTGAACTGAATCAAAACATCAGCTTTAAAATAAAAGAAAAAAAGCTGAAAAATATGCTGTCGCAAATTGACCACGCCATTGCCAGAAAGGACATCAATCCGGCACTCATGGGTGCGCGTTTTGATATTGAAGAAAATATATTATACATAGTAGCAAGTGATGCTGTCCGTCTTGCGCTCAGAAAAGAAAAGCTTGAATTTGATGATATGGGCTTTATTGTTCCGGAAAAAACAGTCTTAGAGCTGACAAGAAACTTATCGGATAATGAGGAAGATGAAATCACAGTTGTGATTGACCGGAATCAAATTTGTTTTCAGAAAGAAAACTACGCGATTTTCAGCCGTCTGCTTGACGGAAAATTTGTAGAATATAAAAAATTGGTTGAATCACAGGCAAACAGGGAATTTAAAGTAAATACAAAAGAATTTACCGATTCCTTAGAACGTTCATTGCTGTTTATCAACGAGCGTTTTAAAAGCCCTGTCGTGTGTGAAATTGACGAAGAAAAAAGCTGTGTATATTTATCTTGCAAAACAGGGCTCGGCGAATTTGACGAAGAAATAACGGTAACAGACTGTAAAATGAAAGAAAGCTTCAGAAGTAACGATAATTTCGGCAGTACGGAGAAGAAAAATTTTAACATAGCGTTTAATCCAAGATTTATGATAGACGCGCTTAAAAACGCCAACAGTGAGGAAGTTAAATTAGAATTTTTAACAGAGCTTGCACCGATTAAAATTTCACCTGCCATTAGCGAAAAAGATGAAAAAGAAGAAAAAGAAGAAACACAGAAAGACGATGTATTATTTGTAGTCGTACCGGTCAGATTGAAATAAGCAGGGAACGATTTATGCGTTCCGAAATTTAAAAAATAAAAGTAAGGTCGGGCTTCCATGCCCGACTATTTTTATAATATATTACAAACTGATTACAATTCTATTACAGTTTGATTACAAATCAAGCAAAACTATTGACATAATATTCCGACGGGATTATAATACAATCAAGTTATATTATAAACCGTAATTTATACAAAGAACAAATTACAGAAAGGAATGATTTTATTTATGAAAAAATCAATTGCTCTGATTTTAATATTAACTTCCGTTTTTGTTTTATCTTCTTGCGGCAGTTCATATAAAAGCGATATGGTCGGGGGAAAACAAGAAAATGAAACATCATTATCACCTGCACCTATGGCTAATTACGACAGCGGCGCATATGACGCTAATGAAGAATATTATTTTAATGGTGAAGCAGAAAGAATAATAAGCTACAGCGATAAAAATACATCCGATGAAATACAGGCACTCCCAACCGGAAATAATCCGCAGGAAGCGGCAAGAAAAATAATCCGCGACGCCTATATGGATATTGAAGCCGAAAACGCTTCCCTGCTGTATGCAAGCCTTTCTGCATACTGTAAATTTCTCGGCGGATATGAGTTTCAAACCGATATACAAAACTATGAAGAATTTTCTGTAATACAGGCTACATTAAAAATCCCGCCGGAAAAGCTTGATGATTTTATGACTTATGCGGGTGAAAACGGGAAAATTATTAACTCTAAAATTAATTCCAATGACGTAACCGATAATTACTACGATATGAAAACCCGCGTGGAAATCAAACGCCGCTCGCTTGAAAGCTATTATAAACTGCTTGAAAACGCTGAAAATTTAAGCTCAATCATCAGTCTGCAAAGAACAATCGACGGCATCATCGAAGACATAGAATCTTATGAGGGAAAAATCAGGGTATTAGACAGTTTATCGGAAATGGCGACGGTACGGCTGTTGATTAAACAGGAAAACGACCCTGAACCGATAGAGGAAGTAAGAGAAGACGTAGAATGGGACGCGCTTGACGCGGACGATATGGGCTATTTTATCAAGAGCGGGTTTATATCGGTTGTGAACTTCTTTGTTTCCATTTTCCAGTGGCTTATTATCGCGCTGGCAGTTGCTTCTCCTATATGGATTCCCATAGGAATCATTACATTTATCATAATCGTAAGAAATAAGAAAAAAAGGAAAAGAATGATTGCGGAAAGAATGAATACGATTCCCAACCAAAAAACAGAAGAACAATTACAAGAAAATAACCCTCCAAAATAAATCTTTCAATTAAAGGCATGAGAAAAATGCAAAACCCCCGTAGTAACGGGGGTTTTGCTATTTGTATTAATTTAATTCAAGACCTGTTATTTCACGCAACTCCTGAATGGCTTTTTCATCTTTAACAGAGATGACACTGTTTTTAGAATTGGGCCAATAAATCAAAGATTCCTCGTCATTTAAACTTGAGAGTATTATATATTCTTCACCTATTTTCATTGAATCCTTAAAAGAAATCACCCATAATCCGTTATTATCACCTTTATTAACTTTCCCTTTATAAACATTAAGAAGTAAGCAGGAATAGTTTAAACCATTATAATTGTTTACTGCTGCAGGATTTTCTAAAGTGTCTGTCACTTGAATTTTAAAAATTTGTAAAGATACCTCAACTATTTCTTGCATATTCATAGAAGTTGTATAGAATAAATCTTGATTATCTTCTTTTATAAGAGATTCTTTTTTTGTGTTTAAAATATATTGTATAGCTTTTTCTCTGTCATTGCTTAGAAATTCTTTGTCAAGATACTCTCCGTTTATTGTGCTTTGATTGATATTTTTTATGGGTATGTGTAAATTAGCAGACATTACATATAACGGAGAATTGTAAAATACAGAATCAAACCTTTCTAAAATAAGAAAATATTCTTCTCCGATAACATAGTTATTATCTGCTATAAAAACATCATTTTTATCCATGTTTAATAATATAGTTTCTTCTGAATTACCATATAATACTTCTGTTACCTTAAACATGTTTTCGATATAATAATCATCTTTATCGTTAAAAGTAATTAATTCTGCAACCACCATGCAGTTGCTATGTCCTATCACTTGTTCAAATGTATAGTTTGTTTTCGATACCGAAAAACCGGGTTTAGGAATAGCATCTTGTTCAATTTTATTAGTTTGTGAACAACTGGATAAAACTATAAAAATCAAAAATGTTATAACCATTAAATATAATATTTTTTTCATCTGGAAAAACCTCCTTATTAATAAACTTGTGTTAATTGTCTTTTATCACGGCTTGTTAAAGTAGTAATGGTTGAGGGAATCGCATACATTACATCGTTTACATTTAATGAGTGTCCAGACCAACCTAACGCATGCCCAAATTCGTGTGTACAAACATTTTTATATTTATCGGTAGATGACCCAGTCCCTTTATCAACAATATATCCCGTTGCTTGCAAATATTGATATTGGAATTTATCAGTACCGTTATAATTCCAGATACCTTCATAAGAGTAATTGGTTGGGTTAATAGCTCCGTTTACGCTACTTGGAATACTTCCAAACCCTTGTGCAGTTAATTGGCTAGATGTACCACCATATATAATAATTGCGTCATAAATTATATTGCCACCCTGCTGTACATTAGATAATGTCATAGAACCGGGTAAGGTATTGACCCACTGTAAAGCGGCATGTATCATAGAATCTCTAAAAGGGAAATTACTGCTTCCGCTTAAATTTATAAGGGTTGTTCCAGATGTGAGCATTGGTACGTTACTGTAATTCTTCCACCGAAGTACAACATTGTTATCACCCTCCCAATAATTCAACGTGCCAAGGCTTGCCGATGATATGATAGTTGCCATGGGTATAAGTATACAGATAACTACAAGAAAAGAAACTATTTTTTTATGAATATTCATAAATATATCCTCTTTTAAAAATATTTAAATTGTTATAATCATTATATAGCAAATATTTCCAATTGTCAATAGAAATTTAAAAAATAGTTTAATATTACAAAAGAATATAAAAAACCTTATATTTTAAATATAAGGTTTTTTATTAACTGCAATAATTACCCTATTTTCACCTTTCCTCCCATATAGGAACGCAAAGGTTTGGGAATGTTCACGCTTCCGTCTGCGTTGAGATTATTCTCCAAGAACGCAATCAGCATGCGCGGCGGCGCGACAACGGTGTTATTCAGCGTATGAGGAATGTATTTTGTACTTCCGCCGGAAGTACCGTTTTCCGAATTTTTCACGCGGATTTCAAGCCGCCTTGCCTGCGCGTCGCCCAAGTTGGAACAGCTCCCGACTTCAAAGTATTTCTTCTGCCGCGGGCTCCACGCTTCAACATCAATGCTTTTAACTTTCAGGTCAGCCAAATCACCTGAACAGCACTCCAAAGTCCGCACCGGTATATCAAGAGAGCGGAAAAACTCAACCGTATAACTGCACATTTTAGTAAACCATTCAGGGCTGTCCTCAGGCTTGCAGATGACAACCATTTCCTGTTTTTCAAACTGATGAATTCTGTAAACGCCGCGCTCCTCTATGCCGTGCGCGCCGACTTCCTTCCGGAAGCAGGGAGAATAACTTGTCATCACGTGCGGAAGCTCCTCTTCCGGAATAATTGTATCAATAAATTTCCCAATCATGGAATGTTCAGACGTACCGATTAAATATAAATCCTCACCCTCGATTTTATACATCATGTTTTCCATTTCGGCAAAAGACATCACCCCGGTCACAACCTCACTGCGAATCATAAACGGCGGAATATAATAGGTAAAACCCCTGTCAATCATAAAATCCCGCGCATAACTTAAAACCGCGGAATGAAGCCGCGCAATATCGCCTTTGAGGTAATAAAAGCCCGCGCCGGAGGTTTTTCTGGAGCTGTCTAAGTCAAGCCCCGAGAGTTTTTCCATAATTTCCGTGTGATAAGGGATTTCAAACGATGAGCCGGCTTCAGAATCGTCAGATAAACGCCCGTAACGAGCGATTTCTACATTTTCGCTGTCGTCTTTTCCGATTGGCACATCGTCTGCAATGATTTGCGGGATTTTGAGCAGCTTTTCACGGACTTCCGCGTCAAGAACACGCGCTTTTTCTTCTAAAGCCGCAACCTCCGCTTTTAAACCCGAAACTTCAGATTTAGCGGCTTCGGCTTCTTCTTTTAAGCCTTTAGCCATAAGCCCGCCGATTTCCTTTGCCTTGGCGTTACCCACAGCGCGCAGTTCGTCGCCTTTAGCTTTAACGGCACGGAGTTCAATATCTTTTTCAATAACCTCATCAACCAAACCGAGCTTGTCATGCTGAAACTTCTTTTTCATATTTTCGCGGACTATGTCAGGATTTTGACGGAGAAATTTTATATCAATCATGGGGTGATTCCTTTCAAAATATTACATGGCGTGTATAGGCTCTATATAAAGGATTTCGCCGGTTAAAGCACAGATAATAACTGAACAGATATTATCTTCGTTTGAATGTGCGCAGGTACTCCATGCAAGCTTTGGCTCGCGCTCATCTGTTATGTGGATAAAAAGCTGGTTACGTCTGCCGTTGCCGCAGGAATCTCCGAGGTTCGGTTGTATATAAAGTTTGTCAGAAACTGTTTTAGCGGTTTCAAGAGCTTCTTCAAAAGGAACAAGCGGTTCAATGGTATCTAAATGTATATCAGAAAGGTAAGAACTTCCTATTATACTGTCTTCATGGTATTCTTCATAAGTATTAACAGATACAGAGTTATAAATACCGACGTTTAGACCTTTATAATATTGCTGAAAATAAAAATAAGCAAAATACTTATCATCACTTAAATCGCTTATATATGCACTTTGAAAGATTAATTCCGAATCAGGTTCATCAAGCTTTATATTTTTTTCGTCAGCTTGACTGCGAATTAACGCCCACGCATCTTCGATACAATATACAAGTTTATTCGAGCCTTGGCTTAACGGAGCGACATTAATTTTCCAATCGGTTCTCATTGTGAAAGCACCGTTACGGATTATTAAAGTATATTCCGCTGTAACAGGTTTTCCAATCGGTCTTGTGATTTTTCCATTTTGACTTAAAACATCCTCATTAAAACTGGTGAAACTGAAATCACTGTCGGAATCTATATTTTTAAATTTTAAAATCACATCGTTTGAAACATAATTGCAACTGGTATTATCACCTGTGAATTCAAAAGTATTGAAAAAATGTCCCGACTTGTTCCAGTCTGTCCAAACAGCGGTTATTTCATCAACGGAAGAAGAAACTTCCGTGGTTTCTGCAGAGGGTGTTATTTTTATTTTATTGCTTGTTTGAGCGTTAAGGTCTTTATACCAAAGTCTGAGGTCTTGTTTTAAATAATAAATATAAGTAAAACCCTCGTCAACGTCTTCATCTATAAGAAAATTAGAGTTGTATGTTCGGAAAATATGCTCAAAGTCTTCGCCGTTCCTACTTCTATAAACATCAACATTAAAATCTCTGCCCGCAAAATCAATATCCCACATAAGGACATTATAAAAGTTATTCCCCTCGCGTTTTTTCCAATAATTTTCATCTCCAGTTCTGTACAAACTGACTATACTGGGGTAAGAACCAAACATTGTTTCGTCGGTTACACCCGCGCCGTATTCGCAAAAACCGGTTAATGTGAATTCTTTAGACTTAACAGGCTTTTCGGGTTCTTTAAATTCTTCCAACTCTTCAAAGACAGGCGCAGGTATATATTCAAAATGAACATCAGTATCATTTTCTTCTTTATTTATAAAGCTTTGCGGTTCTGTATCATTTCCGCAAGCAGTTAATATAAAACACAAAAATAAATATAAAAAGGTTTTACTTAATTTAATCATTTATTCCCCAACCTATTCACAATCTCCATAACCTCCGCTTCCGAAAAAACATCGATTTCAATCGTGACTTTTTCGTTCCTGCCCTCATTAATCCGCACGGTTTTGCCGATTGAATTCTGCAAGGAAAGCTCAGCTTCGATATAAACCGGCTTTTTCTTTACGGCGGTTTCTTCGTGCTTTTGCTTAGGCGAATTTTCAGCTTTAATCAGCTTTTCAAGCGCGTGAACCGATAAACCCTGCTCCTTGGTTTTCTTCGCAAGATGAATCATCTTTTCAGAATCGGTAATGCCGAGCAGTGCCTTGCAATGCCCTTTTGAAAGCTCGTTTTTTTCGACCATGTCCTTAATCGCATTCGGAAGCGAAAGCAAACGAAGAGAGTTTGTAACGGAAGAACGCGCCTTCCCTACTTTTTTGGCGACATCCTCCTGCCGCATATCAAACTTTTCAATCAGCTCGTTATAACCGTTGGCTTCTTCAAGCGGATTCAAGTCCTCACGCTGTAGGTTTTCAATCAGCGCAATCTGCATGGTTTCGGCGTCGCTCAGCTCCACAATCAGAACGGGAACTTCCGTCAATCCTGCCATTCTTGCGGCGCGCCACCGCCGTTCACCTGCGACAATCTGATGCCCGCCGCCGAAAGGTCTAACCGTAATCGGCTGAATAATTCCGTGCGCGGAAATAGAGTCAGCAAGCGCGGAAAGCTTTTCACTGTCGAAATGCTTGCGCGGCTGGCTTCTGTTGGGTTCAATTTCACCTATTTTCAAAGTGGAAACGGACTTGTTTCCGGACGCTTCGTCACCGGAAAAGAAATTATCGTCAAAGATACTGTCAAGCACATTTCCGAGACCGCTTTTTTTAGCCATGATTTTTTTACTGCCTTTCAAGATTAATTTTCGCCAAAACCTCTTTAGCAAGTTTTATATACGCCGCCGCACCCTTAGACGTCCCGTCGTAATAAATAATCGGCTCACCGTGGCTGGGTGCTTCCGCAATCCGAACATTCCGGGGGATTTCAGTTTTAAAAATAAGTTCCTCCGGAAACTTATCGCGGATATTCTCCATAACATCGCGGTTGACCATTAACCGCTTGTCCAGCATTGTAAAAATAATCCCCAGCACTTTAAGATAACGGTTGGTGGAGTTTTTAACCCGCTTCACGGTAGAAAGCAGCTCCGCTACCCCCTCAAGGCTGTACGGTTCGCACTGCATGGGAATCACAATGCTGTCACAGGCGGAAATGCCGTTAAGCGCAAGCACCCCCAAAGACGGCAGACAGTCAACAATAATAATATCATAATTCTCCTTGATTTGTACAAGAGCCTTGCGAAGCTGTAAGGTCTTGTTCTCGAATTGAAGAAGCCGTACTTCCGCTTCCGCAAGCAACTGCGTAGCAGGAAGCAAATCCACATTCTCAAAAGAAGTGGTGATTACGGCATCAGCGGGACGAACATCCCCCATTAAGACCTCATAGGTAGTAGCCGTAAGCGAACGCTTGGTAATACCGTAACCGGTCGTGGCGTTTCCCTGCGGGTCAAGGTCAACAAGCAGAACCTTTTTCCCCAGCTTGCCGAGCGAAGCAGACAGGTTAATCGCGGTAGTAGTCTTAGCGACGCCGCCCTTTTGGTTGACAATTGCTATTATTGTTCCCATAATATGAAAAATTTCCTTATTTTTTATTTAAACAATTCCACTAACTCCGTTCATGGTTTATTTTTGGCAAATTTTCTGCCATACTGCGTTAAATTTTCTTGTAATACATAAAGTATTACTGCGTAAATTTGCCTTGTCTGACAAAAAATTATG
>Ga0082212_10004973_pt1 | contig 18318 bp, 15 predicted proteins | sample TergutNt197P3_FD_71548 | JGI IMG/M metagenome (GOLD analysis project Ga0082212, IMG submission 71548) | Neocapritermes taracua P3 segment gut microbial communities from Petit-Saut dam, French Guiana - Nt197 P3 | ecosystem: Host-associated > Arthropoda: Insects > Digestive system > Gut ...
GGCTTCGGCGGGCGCGGCTTCGGCGGGCGCGGCTTCGGCAGGGAAGGCCTTGGAAGAGAAGGTCTCCGAAATAGAAGCGCGCTTCAACGCGCCGCTTTCCAGGGAAGGCAGCATAAGCGTCAATGATTTCGTATTTGAGATACAGAAAGTGATGCAGCCGCTTGGGAACTCGCTTTACAAGCACGAGGACCGCCTGACCAAAGCGATCGGTCGCCTGCTCGATCTTCGGGCGCAGCTTGGCAGCATTGAGGCAAAGTCGCCGCACCACCTGTTTGGCGTCAACGAGGCGGAAGCGATGCTTATCTGCGGCGAGCTGTTCTTCCGCGCCTCGCTTGAGCGCAGGGAGAGCATAGGCTGGTTTGTGCGTGAGGACTATCCGGATCCGCCCGACGAGAAGCGCTGGATCATCATCGAAAACGACGGCGGCGTGCCGAAGCTCAGCTCAGAGCCGGTGATGTTCAAAGATCATTGGCTAAAGCCGGAATAGAGGAGGTGAAGGGAATGAATGAGAACAAAAAAGAGCTGAAGCCGCTCGCGCCGTACGAGGAGGCCCTGCCGTACTCAAAATATTATTACCGCGAAATGGCGCAGCCCAACCCGGAGCTGATGGGGCTGCTCGCGCAGGGGCCGATGGATCCTGACAAGGCGCTGCCGCTCACCGAGATCAACCAGATCCTCGACCCCGGCTACCATGAGGTCGAAACGGGCTATTGCATCACAGGCGACGGCCTCGGCTATGTCGCTGTGAACAACGTTTTCCCCGGGTGCACGATCGATATGATGCGCTGGTGGTTTGTCTGGCATGCGGCCGGCGGCAACCTCAGGTACCGCATCTGGGATCCGCTGGACCATGTGGCCATCGCGATCTCGGACCAGGACAGGAGGAAGATAAAAGACCCGGCCGTGCCGCTTGCGGACAAATTCACAAATGTTGACCATTTTGTCGTGGAGGACACGGGCGGCGGGGAGGAGAATATCCTCATCCGGTTCAAGAAGGTCTGCGATATGGGGTTTGACATGGACAAGTACGAAGGCTCACCGACAAAGGAGATCGTCGGCGGGTATGGAACGAGCGAATTCCGTTTCTCGCCGATGAATTTCAAGGCGCCGGCCATAATGATGCACACCATGCGCGAAATCGAGGGCGGCATCGAGTTCCGCACGAGGTTCTGGATGGGGGCGCGCATCGTCGAGGGCAAGGCGCTCAACGTGACGCCGCCTTTCGTGAAGATACCGATCCAGGCGCCGATGGGGCTCGCGTTCCACAATGTCGTGGAGTATTCGAACCTGGCGGCTTTCCTGCCTGAGATCTACGAGGAGTATAAGGACAGGCCGCTGACGGAGGATTGACGCCGGGGACAAAAGAGGACGGTAAGACAGGAAAAACCGTCCCCTTTTCAAAAAAATACCATTGACAGGGGGTACACATTCTATTAGTGTTGGGATAGGAACTGTGGTGTGTATTGTATACGAGTTGGCTATGCTGGGATCATGATGAATGTGTTTGGCATTTCGCTTTCTTGTATGCGGGGTCCGCAGGCTGTTAGTTATTTGTATTCTTTGGAACGTTAGCATTATTGGATCATTCATTAAGGAGAAAAAGCTATGCGAGATCGGGTTTTGGAAGGCGTCCTTGTCGTAGATTTGGGACGCGTGGTATCCGGCCCCATGTGTGGGCAGATTTTGGCGGATTTGGGGGCTCATGTACTGAAGATCGAGCCGCCAGAAGGCGACGGGGGGCGCTTCAGCCCGCCTTACAACAATGGCGAGTCCGGCTATTACATGGCGGTCAACAGGAACAAGCACGGGATAGTGCTCGACCTGCAGACGGACGAGGCGAAGGAATTCTTGTGGGAGTTCATCAAGAAGGCGGATGTGTTGTCGGAGAACTACAGGCCCGGCGTAATGGACAAGCTCGGGTTTTCGTATGAAGAGGTAAAGGCTGTAAACCCTGCGATCGTATATGCATCGGTGTCGGCCTATGGGCAGTATGGCCCGTATAAGTCACTGCCGGGCTTCGATCCTTTGGGACAGGCGGCGGGCGGGCTTGCCGCGTCGGCCGGGGCGCCGGGCGGTGAGCCGATGAAGGCGGGCGCTTTCGCCAGCGACGCCATAGGCGGGCTGACGTGCGCGGCCGGTTTGCTTGCGGCTTTGGTCAAGGCCAAAAAGACAGGCGAGGGGTCACATGTGGATGTTTCTTTGACCGACTCTGTGGTCTCGTCGCTTTCCACATACCATTCGGCTTACTTCGCTGACGGCAAGGTCCCCGAGAGGGCCGGCAACTACGACCGCGACTGCGGCTGCGTCGGCACGTACAAGGCAAAGGACGGCTATGTCACTATCGTGGCGGACACGGATTTGGAATGGGCGGCGCTGGCCGAAGAAATGGGCAAGGCCGGGCTTTATCCGGAAAAAGAGGACCGCGCAGGCGCTGCCGAAGAGATCGCGGCCCTGATAGGCGGCTGGCTGGCGGATATGGCCTGCGCCGACGCTGTCGCCCGGCTGCGCGGGAAGGGCGTGACCTGCACCAAGGTATTGAACATCGAGGACCAGCTAAGCGACGAGCATATCGCAGGCGCGCGCGGCATGTTCCCGGACTACTTCCATGAGCGGACCGGGATGATAAAGGCTACGGCCAACCCCATCAAATACTCGGAGTCGCCGACGGATATACGCAAGCCGGCGCCGATCTACGCCGAGGATACCGAAGCGGTGCTGAAGGAGTGGTTTGACCTAAGCGACGAGAGGATCGATGAGCTCAGGGCGATATATGCCGTGCGCCTGCCGCAGGACAAGCCGGAGCTGGTTTATTGAGCGCGGCTGCCGCTGTGTTCCCCGAAAGGAGTTTTGATATTATGAGCAATATGTTACTTGAAGGAATAACGGTCGTCGAGCTGACGCGCTCGGTGGCGGGCCCATACTGCGGCATGATGCTGGCGGATATGGGCGCCCGGGTAATCAAGGTCGAGCCCCCGGCGGGCGACGAGGGCCGGGCAAAAGGCCCGCTTTTGAACGGGCAGTCCACGTTTTTCGCGACGCTGAACAGGAACAAGGAGAGCGTCGTGCTTGACCTTGAGGCGGATGAAGGCAAGAAGGCCTTATGGGCGCTGCTGAAAAAGGCCGATATATTTATTGAAAACTTTGACCCCGGCTATGTGGCCGGGCTGGGCTTCCCCTACGAGGCCGTGAAGGCGGAAAACCCCGCAATCGTGTACCTGTCGATAACGGGCTACGGGCAGGACGGGCCTTACCGCGACATGAAATACTCGGAGCTTATGGCGCAGGCCATGGGCGGCCTGATGGCCTCCTCCGGGTGGAAAGACGGCTACCCGGCCAGGATGGGCGGCTACTACGCGGAGTCGACCGCCGGCACGATTGCGGCCTCCGGCGTGCTGGGCGCCTACTACCAGGTGCTGTCCGGCCAGGACGGCCAGTATGTGGATATATCCTTGCTTGAGTGTATGCTTGAGGTTTGTTCCACTTACCATTTCACTTACTTCGCCGAGGGGACGGCGACGCCGAGGCCGGGGAATTTCGACAATATCTCTTTGCCGTTTGGCATCTACAAGTGCAAGGACGGCTATGCCGCTGTGGCCATTATCGCGTACCCGATGATGTACTGGGGCGTGGTGTGCGCCATCGAGCGGCCGGAGCTGTTTGAAGACGAACGCTATAACACGGGTGGCGCAAGAAGGGACAACTATGACGAGTTCAACGCGATAATGATCGAGTGGATGGGCAGGCATACGGTGGACGAGGCGCTGACGGCCTTTACCGAGAACGGCGTAACCACCTCCTTGGTCAACACCATCGAGGATCTTGTTGGCGACCCGCATATCGCCGTTGAAAGGGATATGTTCCCCGAGTACGAGGACGCCGCAGGGAACAAGATAAGGGTCACGGGCACGCCCATCAAGATCCTGGGCGAGACGTTTTGCATCCGCAAACCGGCGCCGGAGCTTGGCGCGGATACCGACAGCGTGATCAAAGAGTTTTGCGCGTAAGGAATGAATGAAAACAAAAAAGATAACTGAAGGAGGTACTGAAAAATGGCTGTATTATTGACGGAAAGGGAACAGGGGATCTTTGACAAGGCAAGGGAGTTTGCCGTGAACTATATCAGCCCCAGGGCGGCGCAGTGGGAAGAGGACCGCGTCATGCCCGAAGACGCGCTGGACGAACTGCGCAAGGAGGGGTTCTTCGGGGTCGGCAGCAAGGAGGAGTTCGGCGGCCAGGGCTATAGCTGGTTTGAGACGGCCCTGACCTACGAAGGGCTCGGCTACGGCGACGGCGGCCTCGGCTTTTTTGTGGAGCTGCAGAACACCTTGTCGAAAAGCGTCGAGGACGCTTATGACGAGCTCACCGACACGGTGAAGGCGCTGACGCCGGCCCTGGTGAAGGGCGAGAAGCTTATGGCTTTTGCGCTGACGGACGACAATGGCGGGAGCGACCCGTTCCAGACCACGGCCTATGCCGTAAAGCAGGACGACGGCTACCATCTTTTCGGCAGCAAGTCCTGGGTCTCAAACAGCCTGAACGCCGACTACTTCATCGTCGTCGCGCACGAAAAAGAAAACGACATTGCGGTCGGCATGAGCATGTATCTGGTGCCAAGGGATACGCCGGGCTTTTTGATCAAGGATGATATACGCCGCGCCGGGGGCAATGTGATGAGCTGCGGGCGGATCGAGTTTGACGACGCCGTGATAAGTGAGGACTACCTCCTGGCTGAGGACGCCCTGGGGCGCGCGCTCAGCGGTATCAATATCGCACGCGTCTTTGTACCCGCTGTCGCGGTGGGCGTTGCGCAGCGCGCCATCGACATTACCGCAAAATTCCTCCAGGACAGGGAAGCCTTCGGCGGGCCGCTGCTTGACAACCAGTACATCCAGTTCGAGCTGGCGGATCTTTCCGCGCGCGTCGAGGCCGCAAGGTGGCTGATGCGCCGCGCCGCCACAGTGATGGATACCGGTGAGCGGCTCTCCGTGATTGCCGCAAAGACAAAGTATTTCGTGCCCAACACCGCGCTGTACGTCACAAACAAATGCGCGCATCTCTTCGGCGCGGCAGGCTTTGAGTGGAACAGCGAGATCACCCGCTGTCTGAACGCCGCGCGGGCATTCAAGATCGCGGACGGCACTACGGAAGTCCAGCAGATCGTCATCAGCCGGTCCATACAGAAAGAGGCGTCGAAGTAGTTTTGCTGAAAAAAGAGGCGTCGAAGTAGGCGAGGACTGGGAGCAGGCGGGGTTGCCGAAGCAGCCGGGGTTGCGGAAGCAGCCGGAACAGACGAAAAAAGCGGGGCCGGAGAGGCCCCGCTTTCTAAACAACCAAGTTGGTTCACGCTACTCAATCGCTTTGAATTCCTCCTCCAAAGTGGCCAGTATTTCCGGCGTTATCCCCAATTGCTTCGCCTGGCGCAGTGACGATACGGCGCGCAGCGTCATCCCATAGGCCATCTTGACCATCGGGTTTTTGGTGACGCCCGGCAAATGCTTTTCGCAAATTGCATTGGCCTGTGGGTTTTCAACGATTTCTTTGATCTTCGAGTCGAGTGATATCATATTTTGAACCTCCTGATGCACTTAGGAATGATGTTGATAATGTATATTCTATCGGATTGCAGGAGAATTGCAATCAATACTTATGCTCCTGTTGGTTGGTTTCACACACCACGTGGTTGGTTTGTGCTTTTCCGGTATAACGTCAGCAAAAATATGTGCCGAAATCGAGCAAGGCGATGACACTTTTTGGCAGGATTCGATTTTCATGCATGGCCGGGGCAGGCCGGAGCAAACCGGGGCAGGCCGGAATCAATTCTGCTGGTTGTCTATTAAAAGCCTGGCGGCGCCTGGATCACACGAGTCGCATGGACCCGCTTATGACCATCTTCATTATCTCGGTCGTGCCCTCATATATCTCTGTGATCTTCGCGTCGCGGTACATGCGCTCGACCTTGTACTTGCGGGCATAGCCATAGCCGCCGAGCATCTGCACGGCTTCGCGCGTGACGTCGACCGCTGTCTTTGAGGCGTAGAGCTTGGCCATCGCGGCGTACTGCCCGTAAGGCTCGTGGTTGCTCTTTGCCGCGGCCGCGCGGTAGACGAGCAGCCTTGCCGCGTCGATTTGGGTCTGCAGGTCGGCGATCTTGAACTGCGTGTTCTGGAATGCCGCAATCGGCTTGCCGAATTGTTCCCGCTCCTTTACATAGGCGATCGCAAGGTCAAGGGCGCCCTGCGCAATGCCGAGAGCCTGCGCGGCTACCCCGATGCGGCCCGCGTCGAGCGCCATCATCGCGCACTTGAACCCCTTCCCCTCGCCTCCGAGCAGGTTTTCCTTTGGGATCACTACGTTCTCATAGAACACTTCGCAGTTTGATGCGCCGCGGATACCCATGCGCGGGATGTTGAGCCCGACCCTCACGCCGGGGGTATCCAGAGGGACGACAAATGCGGAAATGCCCCTGGTGCCCAGCGATTTGTCCGTCATCGCGAAGAGCACGCAACTGTCGGCAAACGCGGCGTTCGTCGTATAGATCTTGCTGCCGTTGATGACATATGTGTCGCCGTCCAGCACGGCTTCCGTTTTCTGGCCCGCCGCGTCAGAGCCGGCATCCGGTTCCGTCAGCCCGAAGCAGCCTGTTTTGCCTCCGTCAAGCATCGGCTTCAAAAACTTTTCTTTTTGCTCATCGGTGCCGAAATTGTCCACGCATGAGCAGTATAGCGAAGTGTGCACGGACACGGTGATGCCTGTCGAAGCATCTACTTTAGAAAGCTCTTCGACAGCCAGCGCGTAGTCGATATAGTCGCCGCCAGCCCCGCCGTATTCTACCGTGTAAGGGATATTCATAAACCCTTCTTTGTGGAGCTTTTCCACAAGGCCGAGGTCGAACGTTTCCGTCTCGTCCATTTCCCCGGCGAGAGGCGCGACCTCCCTGGCGGCGAATTCCGCGAATTTTTCCTTAAGAGCCTGTTGTTTTTCGTTCAAATTGAAATCCATTTTTCCCTCCATTCCGCCGCCTGGCATAGGCATAGATTCGAAATGAAAATATGCGCCAGACGCTATAACTGAAAAGCTATGGTTGATTATACCATATTTCTTTATTGGTTTTTCGGGGGGGGGCTGCAGCCGGGGCGAGCCAAGAGGACCGACTCATTTGGCATTTGGCATAGAAACTCAGTGTCCTTCCTCGTATAGTAAGTTTTAGAGACAGTTTTTCTGTCTCGGTCGGCGACAGTCCGGCGGTATCACCATGAGCGTCCGGTTCGGGGCAGCCGAGCCGGGCAGCGGGGGTGCATAGCACCGCATTCTTGCCCGAAGCCGACGGCGCAAACCAGTTCCTTGGTCAGCAAGACGCCGTCCCAGTAATGCACGAAGCACCGCGAAAGCCAACGTGCCGATGCCGTCCTGCCGGGGTCCTCCCTGGGCTGTCGCCTGCGATAACTGATTGGCCGAGAGATGGCTTGGTGCTACAATCCCCTCATAGGGAACTGTGGCGAGGGAAAGAGCTCTCCTTCCTTGCGGCGCATGCGCGACTGCTTAGAAAGCATTCTCCCTGACCGTATGGCCAAACGCTGCTAACGCAGATGTTGCGTCCCCGGCCCGGCGACCAGCAAGCACGCCGCCCGGGTGAATGCTGATTACGCGAGGTTTCAGTCAACCATACGGATCAGGCCATCTCTTGCCAAGTCCCTCATCCTACAAGAAAGGAGGTGATAAACCAAATGAAGAACTTGGACGTTCTGACCACTTTGTTTGTCGGGATAGACGTCGGCTCGCAGACGAACGTCGTCTATGCGATGGACTTCCATTCCAACAAGCTTCTTAAGATAAAGGTTCCAAACAATCACTCCGGAGCAGAGTCTCTTGCGGATGCTGTTTGCGGCCTGATGGAAGGCACGGCATTCAAGGCCGTGGTGTTCGCGATGGAGTCCACGTCGATTTACGGCGTACACATCGCCAACTTCCTGTCCTCGTGTCCGCAGATGCTCGGGTTCCACCCATATGTCTATTGCATCAACCCCAAGTTGACCGCGAACTACCGCAAGTCGTTCGTGGGGCTTGAAAAGACAGATGATAGAGATGCTTTCGTCATCGCGGACTTCGCCCGCGTCGGCCGCATCACGTCTGCCCCGTGGCGCGGGTCACAGTACCTTGCGCTACAACGCCTCACCCGGCATAGGCTCCATCTTGTGGAGTGTCTGGTGCGGGAGAAGAACTACATGGCGGCGAACGTGTTCCTGAAGTTCAGCGAACTCGCGACGCTCAAGAAATCAGCGCATCCGTTTTCGAGCAATTTCACTGCCACGGCAGAGGCGATGCTCACTGATTTCTTCTCGCCCGAGGACATCGTGTTGATGTCAACTGATGACCTCGTCGCGTTCCTCTGCGAAAAGAGCAAGGGGCGCTTCAAGGATCCAGAGTCCGTTGCAGGCATCCTCAAGCGGGCCGCCACTGAATCATACAAGCTCGACAAGGTCTTGTACGAACCGCTCAACACTGCCATCGCTTCGTCGTTCAACTGCCTTTCCGCTTTCGAGAAAGAAACCAAAGCAGTCGACAGAGCCATCGAACGGCTGGCGGTCGGGCAAAGCGGCAATGAGTACCAGATACTCAGATCCGTGCCGGGTTTCGGCCCAGTGTACGCATCCGGCATCCTCGCCGAGATTGGCTCCGGTTCCGCGTTCCATTCGCAAGACGCGCTCGCGAAATACGCTGGGCTTGTCTGGCCGAAGAACCAATCCGGCGAGTTCGATGCCGACGACACCCCGATGTCCAAAGCGGGCAACCGTTATCTCCGTTACTATCTGGTCGAAGCTGCTAGAAGCGTTAGCCAGTATGTGCCGGAATACCAGGCCTTTTACCAAAAGAAGTTCAATGAGGTGAAAACCCATCAGCACAAACGCGCACTCGTACTTACTGCAAGAAAGCTCGTCAGGTTGATCTATGGATTGCTGGCCAAAGATCAACTCTATACGCCGAACAAAGTAGGCGGAACTTCATAGCGGTTTTCATGTGGGCCTCGGCCTGCCCGGCGGTATCCAGCCCCGGGGCTGGATACCGCCGGGCAGGCCGTAGGGTCAATTTTCGCGTGCCTTCCTTTATTCAATTGTCTCGAAAAAGTTTCGCATCACCTCTTTTTTTCACTTGACATATCACCAGATTGCTTCCTTCCATCCTTCCTTCCATCCCTCCCCCTTTTCCCCCTTTTCGCGCGTTGGCCTGTCTGGCATAGCGAAAAATACAGGAAATCGCGGAAAAATGTCCGAAAACCCGACTTTTGTATAGTTTTTTTGGGCTAAAGGCTTCAAAAGAAGGGATTTTTGGTCTTCTTGTGGTTTAAGCGTGTTAGAAACCATACAAAAGTCGGGTTTTCGGACAAAAAGTAGCAGAAATCATGGCAGGCAATAAAACGCCAGAAAAACGCCGGGAAAACCAAATGGTGGCGGCTAAGCATCCACGGGGCGTGGGCAGCCGTCTGCCGCCTGCTCAAAGAATTCCAGAAAGCAAGCCATGAGCCCTTCGTCCAGTGCCATCTGCAATTCCCAGAGCTCGGCCTCAAGGCCTTGCCCGGCCAGGGGCGCATCCTCAAGGCTTTGCCCGGCCAGGGGCGCATCCTCAAGGCCTTGCCCGGCCAGGGGATTCTGCCTTATCTGTTTGTTCAGGCGCCATACGCGGCTGTTTATATCCGCCGGGACGCCCAGGTTGTGGTTCTCGCCCCTCGTTGCCAAAAAACGAAAGTTCGGCCTGCCTGCCATCGCCCCCCTGATTATTTCAAAATGCTCCTTGAACGGCAGGACCGGGTCGTCCTCGCTGTGGACTACAAGGACGGGGCAGCCCGTAAGCCTAAGCCCCCGCACTGCCGTCAGGCCCGCCGCGCGCCATCCGAAATCAGCCCTGAGGAAGGCCGCCAGGGGCAGCGCAAGCACATTGCCCATTATGCCGTAACGCCTTTTCAGCGTCGCTTTCATGCCGCCCAGAGCGTCGTTGTACGCGGCTGCCGAGACGATTGCCTTGATGGGGTATTCCTTTTTGCATGATACCGCGCAAACGGCGTAGCCCCCCGAAGAGTGTCCGTACAGCATGAGTGGCAGGGAGGCCAGCCCGGGTATCGAAAGGACATAATCCAGCACAGCGGACGCGTCATTTACGTGCTGCGGCAGGCCAAGTATGCGGCTTCCCGTGCTCCTGCCGACGCCGGTCCCGTCGAAGAGGATGATCTGGAAGCCTGCCCTTGCCAGGTACCCGGCCTGCGGGAGGTAGTGTTCCATGTTGAGACCGTACCCATGCATTATTGTTATCAGGCCCTTTGCCGGGCTGCCGCTGCCATGCCAGAGCCGGAGCCCGCTCAGGGTCTCACCGCCGGATGTGCAGGAAAAAGGCTCCTTTTGCAGCTCCGGGCAGCGGGAGAAGAAATACTCATAAAAACCGGAGGCTTCCTTTCCCCGTACGCGGAATACCTTCCCGTACTCACGGAAGGTAATGGCGAAGACGACCGCGACCAGGGCCGCTGCAAGGATCGCGATCAGGACCGCTGCCGGCGTTACGGCCAGGACAGCTGCCACGGGCGCTACCGCAATGGCAGTCATTGTTGCGCTTATTGCATGCATGCCATAATTATAAAACAAATAGTAAGAAGGTCACGGTATTATTATTCCGGCACATTCCGGCACTTTTGGCACCAGCATTTTTCGGCACATTCCGGCACTTTTGGCACCAGCATTATTCCGGCACATTCCGGCACATTCCGGCGCCAGGGTTTTCGTTTTTCAATACTCCTGTGCAGGGTTTGGCCGCGATGGCAGCTGGAAAATGCCTTTAGGGGTCGAGCTGCATTTTCACGATTCCCAGCAGCGCCGCCCGCTCGTTTTCGACCTTCTCGTCTATGACCAAGCCGACGAGCTGTTTTAGCATTACGCCTACCCCGGGGCCTTCCGGGACGCCGGCCTCGATCAGGTCCCTTCCGTTGACGGCCAGATCCTTTAATGAAAAGCACTGGCCGTGCTCTATTACGTCGTCGATCAGGGCCAGGACCTTTTCGAGTCCGGCTATCTTTTCTTCGCCGTGTGCCGGGACCTGCGCTTTCGCGTCAGCCGTTTTCACTTCGAGCAGCTGCCTGAGGCGGGCTTCGCCGATTTTGTTCAGCCATTTCTTTACGACCCTCCGGCGCGACGGGATGGTCGCGTCGTGGTACTTGATGAGCCCGCACACCGTGCTTATCGTGGCGTTGTCATATTTCAAGCGCGAAAGGATCACCCTGGCCATGTCCGCGCCTACCTGTGCGTGGCCGTAGAAATGCCCGCCGCTGTCCGACTCCGTATAGCACTTCGGCTTGGCGATGTCGTGCAATAGCATGGTCAGCCGCAGCCGGACATCCTTGCGCACGTTTTCGACGCTGAACAGTATATGGTTCAGCACCGTGTAGCAGTGATAGGGGTTGTTCTGCTCAAACCCCGCGCCTTGCGCCAGCTCCGGGATGACCTCAAAGACCACGTCGAGGTTCCCGGCTATGGTTTTGCGGACGCCGTCGCCCAAAATAAGCCCGTTCAGCTCGGCCGCGATCCGTTCCGCCGCTATGTTGCGAAGCAGCCCTCTGTTGTCGTGCATCGCAGCCTTGGTCTTCGCGTCTATCGAAAACTCAAGCACGGCCGAAAACCTCAGCGCCCGCATTATCCTCAGCGCGTCCTCGGTGAAGCGCTGCCCGGGATCACCGACGCAGCGGATCGTCCCTGCTTTCAAATCGTCCGCACCTCCATGATAGTCCACAAGCCCCGCCGCCGGGCTGTAAGCCATCGCGTTGATTGTGAAATCCCTGCGCGACAGGTCCTCCCTTAGGCTGGCAGTGAACTCGACTTTGTCCGGCCTCCGGTTGTCGGAATAATCCCCGTCGATGCGGTAGGTAGTTACCTCAATGGGCTCGTCTCCCGCCATAATGGTAACAGTCCCGTGCTTCAGGCCGGTTTCGACGACGCGTGATTCTTTAAAGATTTCAAGCGTCTGCTCGGGGAGCGCCGATGTACAGACATCCCAGTCTTTCGGCCCGCGGCCCAGAAGCGAATCCCTTACGCAGCCCCCGACGACAAAGGCCTCAAACCCGGCCTCCTCGAGCCTGCCCATTATCGTGCGCGCCGCCTCCGGCACATCAATCAGGCTCGCCGCCTCCGGCACATCGATCGTACTCGCCGCTTCCGGCACATCAATCGTACTCGCCGCCTCCGGTACATCAATCAGGCTCGCCGCCTCCGGTACATCAATATTCACCACGCACCACTTTCTCGTTCACACCCATCATGAATTCTTCGATCCTCTTATAGTCCGGCGACTCGGGCAGCCCCGTATTTGCCGCCGCGTATTCGAGCCGCTTCTCAAAATCAGAGATCAGATCGAAAAACTCCATGCAAAACGTCCCGTCCTCATTTTGAAACCCGCCGCCCCGGATATTCATCAGCAGCTCCAGATCGCCTTCCCTGTAAGTGTTGACCTCTTCTTTTTCGAGGATATCCAGGCACATCAGGTACAGCCGGATCAGATGCATGGCGTGCTTGTTCAGGTGCAGGTCGTCCTTCTTCTGGTTGCGCTTGCCCAGCTTGCCGTATTCTTTGACAATATTATTCATATCGCTCCACATGTTCTTATAGTCCCTTAGCGGGTAATGCTTGAGGCTGATGTCCATGAATATTTCTGATTCCAGTTCCGCGTTGCCGGATTTGCCTATCTCAAGCGAAACCGCCCCCTCGGGGATCGACTCGTACCTGTCGTTGAAAAACATCATCGCAGACTTGATCGACCCAAGGATGTGACGCTCCTTTTCCGTCTGCGGGTAGGAGTCCCGCGCCAGCGCATTTTGCAGCCTGCGCAGCTGCTGGTTTGCGTACCCCCCAAACGAGTATACCGCCCGCTTCGACAGAAACATCTTCCTGTTGTCGATCAGCTCCTGGCCGACGGGGCTGAACATCACATAGTGCCCGGGCCTGCACCCGAGCATCTCGATCGTATTCGGGTTGCAGTCAAGGATCAGTTTTATAAGCTTGTTGAAGCTATATACAGTCACGTCCATTTCCACATTCACAACCTGTTCAAACCGGCTCATCCCGATCAGGTCGGCACGACTGTTAAAGGCACAGCCGCGGATATCCACGTCGGAGTCCTCCGTTGCGGTCCCATACGCAAGGCTGCCGCCAAACGTCAGAAACACGAGCCGGTCTTTGAGCCTCTCGTTCGTCCGCAGGAAGTCATAGTCTTTTCCCGCAATCAACTCTTCTATGAACTTCTTCATTACAACACCTGTATCATCCTCAGCAAAAACGGCGAACGCGCGGCAAGCACATTTTATTAGCGCGCGTAAGTCCTCAGTAAGAAAGGCGAATACGCGGCAAGCCCATTGCAAAAATGGCGAGTGCGCAGCAAGCCCATTATATTGGCGCGCGTAAGTCCTCGTCAAGAAAACGCGAAGCGCTTCGGCAAATTAGGACGCTGCTGTACTTATGCAGACAGAGCGGGACTTTCCCATTGCTGTCCCCTCTTGCACTGCGTTATTTGCACTTATGTCAGGAAAAATATGTTTCAAACGTATTTTATCTGACATAAGAATGATTTGGGGTTCCTGCGAAAGGTTACACTGGTGGGGATATACGCACCCTGCCTCATTACGCAGCATTTTGCGTTTGAATCATGTATACTCTATGTTTGGCTTGTGAAGCCGGGGCGTGGAAACCTGCGGCCGGGTAGTGCAGGCGGATGGCAGCAGGGTAGTGCAGGCGGATGGCAGCAGGGTAGTGCAGGCGGATGACAGCAGGGTAGTGCAGGCGGATAGCAGCAGGGGCCTTGCGCAGCCTCCGAAGGCAATAGTGGTGCATTGGCAGGAGCGTAGCATGAAAGATTTTAGAATAATTGAGGTAAAGCGCAGTATCTTCGAAGACAACAACGAAGACGCAAGCAGGCTGCGGGAAGAGCTAGGGCAGAAAGGCGTTTTCCTGCTCAATCTGATGGGTTCGCCGGGCTCGGGAAAGACGGCCACGCTGGTGAAGACGATCGAGGCCCTCAAGGATGGGCTTGGCATTGCCGTGATGGAGGCGGACATCGACTCCGACGTGGATGCCTGCACAATATCTGAAACCGGCGTCCGTGCCATACAGCTTCATACAGGCGGGATGTGCCACCTTGACGCGGACATGACGCGGCAGGGCCTTGCCTCGCTGGGCACGGATGGTCTGGACCTTGTGGTGCTCGAAAATGTCGGCAACCTCGTCTGCCCGGCGGAGTTTGACACCGGCGCCATAAAGAATGCAATGATCCTGTCGGTACCCGAAGGGGATGACAAGCCGCTGAAATACCCGCTGATGTTTTCGGTATGCGACGTGCTGCTGATAAACAAGATCGACGCCTTGCCCATCTTTGATTTCGATATCGGGCTGTGCGAGGAGCGGGCGCGGAAGCTGAACCCTGATATCAAAGTCCTGCCCATATCCGCAAAGACAGGCGAGGGGATAGACGCGTGGACCCTTTGGCTGCGCGGTGAGATCGAGGCGTTTCGGGTAGAAGATGCGGAATGAAGAGGAAGATTTGAGGGGCCATTGTGCATGAGCTTGGGATAGTATGCAGTATAGTGGATCAGGTCCTTGAGGTCGTCAGGAAGCAGGGGCTGTCCGAGGTCGAAGCAATCGTGCTCGAGGTGGGCGCGATGTCATCGGTCGTCCCTGAATATCTCACGGGATGCTACCCCAGTGTTGTGGACGGCACGATGCTGGAAAAGACAGAGCTTCGAATCGAAGAGCTGCCGGCTATCGGCAAGTGTCGCAGCTGCGGGGAGTCCTATGATGTTATAAATCACCGGGGGGTTTGCCCGGGCTGCGGCGGGAAGGAGCTGGAGCTGCTCGGCGGGCGGGAGTTCAATATCAAGGAAATTATCGCGCGGTAGGCAAGGAAAAGTGCCGCCGCTGTTGCCTGCGCCTTATGGTATGGCTGGCGTATGTTCTATAGCGCGTCGTATTCTTCTTCGGAAATACCGACGCATTCAAGGATAAGGGCTTTTTCCACCCCTGCCGCCTTTAAGTTCTGCGCAACCTCAAGCTTGCCTTGGGCCAATCCTTGGGCCAATCCTTTTTCTTCGGCGCCCAAGAGCAATGATTCCTGGTCCGCTTGATATTTTTCCAACGCAGACAGCATCTCACGCTCCTCCTTCCCAAAGTTTGCAAGGTCTATCACGTTTTTCGCTTTCCTGATGTAATCAGGTGCGCCTTCGCCCAATTCTTCCCCACGGAAAAACTTCTGCCAAAACCTTTGGTGCTCGTTGCGCACACCTTCTTTACGTAGCTCCAAGTATACTATCCGGAAATACTCATTGTCCATAGGGATTCCAAGGTACGGGTCATAAAGTTCGAAGCACTTGACTGCGGCAGGGTGGCGGAAACAGGACTCGTCAAGTATATTGAGCGAATATATCGGCCGCAGGTCCTGGTATTTGTTCTGGTAAAAGTTGTATCTGTCACAAAAATCCAAACAAGGATAGTACAGGGACCTCGCATCGAAGCGTGAATGTTGACGGATCTGCTTCTCGGCGGTGAACCCGCTTGTCACCAGGTCCGCCTTGACATCTGAAATCGTTTCGATTAGTTGTGCCTGCTCTTCATCGCTTGCCCCCTCCTCCACTTTTTGCAGGATAAGCCGAAGCTCTTTTATATTGTACGGTTTGATAATCGTGATTGACTTCGGGCGGAAATCTAAGAAGTCTTCGATAAGCCCGGCCAGGATGTCCTCATTGCCACTGCTGGAAAATGTTTTTTTAAACGCCAAATCGTTTGTAGGCTTGATTGTATTTCCCCCTTTGTTGCCACCCTTGTTTTCCTTGTGTTTTTCCTTGTCCATTGCATCCTCCATTATTTGCCGCGAGACGGCTTACATAAAATACCATATGGTATATATTGGCATAATATATAAGTTATGTCAATACTTGCCGTGAGTTTTTTTGTGGTTTTCTATATGGGTTTCTGAGGGACAAAAAGAACTAGCGGTTTTTCCGTGCGTAGAGCAGGTAATATGCAAGGAGGCCGCAGGCGGCTATGGCGGCCATGATCATGTACATGCCCCTGAACCCGGCGCCGACTATGAGCAGGCCGGTGATCGAGGGGCCGATCGAGCATGAGGCGTCGAGCGCCATGAAGTAGGTGCCGTTGGCGACGGAGAGTCTGTAGCGCGGGACAAGGCCGACGACGATCGCGAGCGTCCCGGCCTGGATGGCGCCGATCCCTATGCCGCACATGATGGCTGAGGCAAGCAGCATGGGCGCTGTGCCGGATCCGGACAGCAGGAGGAAGGAGACCGCGTAAATGGCGATCCCGGGGTAGAGGACGGGGTCCGGTCCGCGCTTGTCGAATAGCTTGCTGACAAACGGCCTGGTCGCTATCAAGCCGGCGGCGTAGACCGCGAAGAACCAGGAGACCGGCCCTTCGAGGCTTTTGGTGGCCGCGAACACAGCCACGAATGAGATTATTGAGGACAGCCCAAAATACAGCATGAATGACAGGGCTGCTACCGGCAGCGCCTTCACTTCAATGAACTTGCTGAATGTGGAGAGCCTTTCCTCCTGCGCAGGCTCTGGCCCGTCCGGCCTTTGGGTCTTCAGGAAAAACATCAGCGGCAGGGCGACTGCTGGCGTGATGGCCGTGAATAAAAAGACTGAATCGAAACCGGCGCCATGCAGCAGGCGGATCGCGATGTAGGGGCCGATCGCCGTGCCGACTATCTGGCTCATCGAGAAATAGCCGACGCCTTCGCCGCTTCGTTCTTTGGGGATGATCGATGTGACTATGGTTGTCGTCGTGTTTGAACCCAGGCCGAACGCAAAGCCGTTGACGAAACGTACCAGGCAGAAGATGATGAAGTTGTCCGCAAGGAAATACGCAAATGTGCTAAGGGAAGCTATGGCCAGTCCGATCGTGAGCAGCCGTTTGTAGCCTATTGTAAGCGCGTACCTTGCGGCGAACAGGCGCGCAGGTATGGCGCCTATCACCACGGCGCTTGCGGCGAAACCTGCTGCGCTTTCGGAAGACCTGAACACGTCCATCGCGTATGTGGAGACCGTCGTCAGCAGCCCGATGAAATTGATGCTGAACAGCAGGTTTGCGGCCATGCAGACGATATACTCTTTTGTAAAAATCCTGTCCTTGTCCATGTTGGTTAATATGATATTATATCCTATATATGACAGGTACGTTTGTAAATGCCATCGCTATTATTATCGGCAGCCTTATAGGGCTGCTTTTAAAGCGCGGAATACCGGAGAATATCAACAAAGCGATCATAAAGGCGGAGGGGGTCGCGATCCTCGTTATCGGGCTCAACGGGGTCCTCACAGCCATGCTTTCCGTAAGCGCGGACGGGAAGCTGAACGCGGACGGGGCGCTTCTGCTTCTGATCAGCCTGGCTGTCGGCTGCCTTGTTGGCGAAGCCCTGAAAATAGAGGCCCGGCTGAACGGGCTCTCCGGCGTCATGGAGCGCAAGCTTAAGGCGGACAACCTGTCGAAGGGGTTTGTCACGGCGACACTGGTCTTCGTTATAGGCGCTATGGGTATAGTCGGCGCGCTCAACGACGGGCTGACCGGCGACCACACGGTTCTCTTCACAAAATCGATGCTCGACTTCATCACGGCGATAATACTTACGGCTTCACTCGGCATCGGTGTGATCTTCGCGGCGATCCCTGTCTTCATAGTACAGGGCGCGATCTCCATGCTCGCGCGGTTCATCGCCCCATATGTATCTGATGAGCTGATACGTTTATTCAGTATAGTCGGGTACTCCCTTGTGATGGCGATAGGCTTCAACTTCCTGGCTGACACAAAGATAAGGGTCGCAAACCTGCTGCCCGCGCTTGCGATCCCTGTTATCTACTATTTTCTTTTTATTGCTTCCGGCGCCGCGGGGTAGGAAAAACGCAAAAATTCCGACCATAAAGTTTTATGGGTATTCAAAAAATATAAGGGCGCGGACGAATCTTTTTTGCTTTGTGAACAAAATAACATTGGAAATTCATCCAACTTTTCGAATTGTGCATGTTGCAAGACGGCTATCCGTATTAATACTATATTATAATTTATTTGTGATTTAACTGCCGGGGAGGTGATGGATGCTGTAAGGCTATATGGTGAAAGGGAAGAGACATGACTATTCTACGCGTTATAACAATTGCTGCGTTGGTAGTTGCAGCAGCCGCTGCGGGGATAATCCTGGGAATGGGATTTGAACGCAGCGCACAGGAAAAGGAGGCTGCGATCCAGTCGCTGTTTGCAGCCCGGGCGCGCCAGATCGCAGTGGTATCAT
>Ga0082212_10004974_pt1 | contig 18317 bp, 7 predicted proteins | sample TergutNt197P3_FD_71548 | JGI IMG/M metagenome (GOLD analysis project Ga0082212, IMG submission 71548) | Neocapritermes taracua P3 segment gut microbial communities from Petit-Saut dam, French Guiana - Nt197 P3 | ecosystem: Host-associated > Arthropoda: Insects > Digestive system > Gut ...
TCCAATCCAGACGACGGCGTATGACGGCTTCCTCTACGACAACAACAAGACCGTGCGCGGGACGGTGACGCTGAAGGCGACGGCGAAGGTGAAGGCCGATAAGAAAATGGGCATCGTGACGACCAACTGGACGGTCTCCGCAAAGGCCGTTGTGCAGGCCGCGTCGGTGAGTTTTTCCGGCAAGCCCGTGGGCGCGTTGGAGCGGTTCACGGCCTACACGACGAAAGGCGAGCGGCTGGACGTGTTCATGCAGGGCGACCGTTTCTTCGGCACGGTCTCGGGCGGCAAGGTCGGCGGGACGTTCACCGTGGACGGCGCGCGGGCGGTGTTCGCGGACAAGGTCAAGGCGGCGCAGGATAGAGTCGATAAATTCCGCGGTCTCTACAACGTCGCGTTGTTGGAGACGGATAATCATCCGTCTCTACGGGGGACGGTGTTTGTAGAGACGGATGATTATCCGTCTCTCCCGAGGGGATACGTTTCGCTCACCGTGGGCAACCTCGGGCTGGTGAAATATGCGGGTGTGCTTGCCGACGGCACGAAGGTTTCGGGCAGCGGCAAGCTGCTGGACTTCCTCAGCGAGGATGGTTGGCTGGGCGTCGCGCTGTTCAAACCGCTGTACTCGAAGAAGGGCTTCATCGGCGGCCTGCTGTGGGTGGACACCGATACCCAACAGGTTCTCGTGGACACGGATTACGGGTGGTGCGTGGACTGGGTCTGCGCGGATCCGAAGAAGGGCGGCCCGTTCGCGTATGCGATGGATGTGCTGGGCGGGTACTTCGGCAACGGTACGGCAGCGGTGGCGCCGCCGTCGGGGCTGGCGTTCAGCGCGGATTGCGGGCGGCTCGCCGCCCTCCAATGGGACGGGCTGGCGGGCGGCCGCTGGATCGGGGAGGCGTTCCCGTGGAATCTGCCTGTCATTCCCAACGGCCTGAAACCCTTCATCGTCAAGGGCGCCGCGCCGAAACTGGACAAGGTTGCGGGCGCGTATGACTACGAGGCCGTGCGCAACCTGAACCCCTCCCTCGCAACCCTCACCTACACCGCGAAGACGGGCGTGTTCAAGGGCTCCTTCAAACTCTACTACGACGGCTACAGCGCGAAGGGCGCGCTCGCGCACAAGGTCGCCAGCGTGAGTTATGCTGGCCTGATGGTTCCGCACGCGGGCGGTTTGATCGGGCTGGGGACAGGGACGGCGACGATCAACAAGCAGAAGGTCGGCGTGCCTGTGTTTCTGGGGAATTAGGAATCGCCGGGAGCGCAAGGCTTCCGCCTTGCATTTATTATTTGGCAGGGCGGAAGCCCTGCGCTCCCGGCATCACTCGCCGTCGTAGTAGGAGTTAGAAATAAGGTGGTGCGGGCCGTATGCGCCCCTTGGGGAATTCCTGCCCGCACCACCTTTGTCCCCCATTCCTGCCTTCAAACACCTGCTTGACCTTTGCGTCTTCGTGTGAGAAAATTATTTCTCTTCACGCAAAGGGGACGAAGGTGTTTTTTCGCTATAGAGGATTTTTTACCACAATGGTCGCAATGGTTTCCACAATAGGCACAAAAATAGTGTCCATTGTGCATTCCATCGTGTCCATCGCGGTTAATAAAAACAGCCTGTTCTTTCCTCGTGCGAAAGTGGCGGCGAGTCGCCGCACGCCGTATCATATCTGGGTACGGGTCGCCGTCGCCGCGCTTCTGGCGGAGCATCTTTTTGTTTTCCCTGCGGCGAAACTGGCGCGGTTCCCGTCGGGCAAGGTCATCACGGATCGCGCGGGCGAAACGCTGTATGTCCGCCTCGGGTCGCGCGGGGAGGACTGCCGCCCGACCTACGTTGCCCAGCCCGAGCATTGGATCGCGCAAGCCGTCGTCGCCACCGAGGACAAGCGTTTCTGGCGGCACACGGGTGTCGATGCCCTCGCCCTGCTGCGCGCCGTGAAGCAGAACGTGTGCAACGCCCGCCGCGTCTCGGGCGCTTCGACGATCAGCACCCAAGTCGTGCGCCTCGTCGAGCCGCGCAAGCGCACATGGGTCAGCAAGGCCGTCGAGGCGCTCCGCGCCCGCCAACTGGAGCGCGCGCTGCCCAAGGCGGACATCCTCTCGCAGTACCTCAACCGAGCGCCCTTCGGCGGCAACATCGTCGGCATTGAATCCGCCGCGCAACGTTACTTCGGCAAGGAGGCGAAGTCCCTCAGCCTCGCGCAAGCCGCGCTGCTGGCGGGGCTGCCGCAGTCGCCCTCGCGCTTGCGCCCCGACCGCTATCCCGCCGTCGCCCGCAAACGCCAACTGCACGTGCTGGGGCGGATGCGGGAGTGCGGCTACATCACCGAAGCGCAACGCCTCGACGCGGAGAACGAGCCCGTGCATGCCCGCTTGCGCGACTACCCGTTCCACGCCCCGCACTTCGCGCAATGGGTCATCGCGCAGAGCGGGGCGGGCGGCTCACACGTACTCCGCACGACGCTCGACCCCGCGTTTCAGGCACTGGCGGAACAGACGCTTGCGCGGCATTTGCGCGAGGCCGACGGAAGCCACGGCGCACTGGTGATCCTCGAAGTCAAGACTGGCGCGGTCCGCGCGTTCGTGGGGTCGCAGGATTACTTCGCGCCTCGCGCCGGGCAAGTCAACGGCGCACTGGCCTCCCGCGCCGCAGGGTCCACGCTCAAACCCTTCGCCTACGCCATGGCGTTCGACGCCGGAATCCTCACGCCCGCCACCGTGCTGGCCGACGTCCCGCGCCATTTCCCCGAGTTGACGCCGCGCAACTTCTCGCTGACCTTCCGAGGCGCCGTCACAGCCCGCGACGCGCTGACCGACTCCCTGAACATCCCCGCCATCGACGTCGAGCAGCGCATCGGGCTGCCGCGCTTCCACGCCCTGCTCCGCGACCTCGGCCTCCAGACCGTGACCGCCCCCGCCGAGCATTACGGCCTCGGGCTGGTGCTGGGCAACGCGCCCATCCGCCTCATCGACATCACCAACGCCTACGCCTGTCTCGCCCGCGGCGGGACATGGCTGCCCATCCAGACCGTGACCCCCTTCCCCGCGCAGGGGACGGCTCGCCGCATCTTCTCGCCGCAAGCCGCATGGCTGGTCAGCGACATCCTCTCCGGCGAGGAACGCGCCATGGACGCCACGCGCCACATCGCCGACGTGCGCCTCCCGACCGTCGCATGGAAAACCGGCACCTCCGCCGGACTGCGCGACGCCTGGACCATCGCATGGAACGCCGACTACGCCATCGGTGTCTGGGTCGGGAACCCCGACGGCTCCTCCGCCGCGCACCTTGTCGGGCGGCAGACGGCGACCCCCATCGCGTGGGATCTGTTCCGCCAACTCTACCCCGACAACCAAGGCCCCCCGTTCACCGCCCCCGACGCGCTCCGCCAGACCCTCGTGTGCGAGGACAGCGGCCTGCTGCCGACACCCGACTGCCCCCACTGCGTCCCCGACTGGCGCATCGACCGCGTCACCCTGCGGCGCACCTGCACGCTCCCGCACAAGCCCAACATCGCGCACAACGCCCCCCCTGTGCCGCCCGCCGCAACCTCATCCAGCGGCATCCGCATCACCTCCCCGCTCGCCGGCACCACCTACCGCCACCTGCCCGGCCTCCCCGGCCTCCGCCAGCAGATCCTCCTGCGGGCCGAAAGCGAACAGGCGGAAGCCTCCGTCCACTGGTTCATCGACGACCGCCCCCTTGGCGTCAGCACCCCCGCCGCCCCCCTCTACTGGGAACTCCAGCGCGGAACCCACACCATCGCCTGTGCCACCCCCGACGGCAAAACCACCCGCATCCGCGTCGCCGTCGAGTGACCCCCGCGCAACACCGCGCTCGACTGCCGCACTTCTTTAATTTTCCACTTGACATCGCCCCCTCTTTATAGAATACTTACATGGTATTCTCAAATGAACCCGTAGGAGGTTAATCAAATGAAAAAGTGTGGTTGTAGTTTGGTGAAGGCAACATCGGTTGCCGCGTGTTCGGTTCTTTTCGCATCCCTCTTTACGTCCGATGCGTTGGCCGCAAACCGGATATGGACAGGGCAGGGCGGCAACAACGTGTGGTCAACGTCAGGCAACTGGGACTCGGGCGTTCCGGGCGCGGGCGATAACGCGATATTCAACGACGCGGCCACCGTCACCGTCACCAGCTCCTTTTCGCTCCAGACGCTCACCGCCAATGCGCCTGTGACGGTCACCATCGCATCGGGCGCGACGCTGGCCTTTATGAACGCGGGCGCCCTCGTCATCGACGTGAAGGCCGACACCGTCATCGACGGCGACGGCGCCATCACGCTCTCGCGCGCCGGGACGGACGAGCTGAACTTCGCGGATCTCCGCCCCGTCGCCGGCGTCACCCTTACCATCGCCGCGCGTATCACGGGCGAGGCCGGTTCGGGCGTCGAGCTCAACGCCGCCGGGACGCTCGTGCTGACCAACCCGCTCAACTCCTACACAGGCTACACGCGCTGCTCCACAGGTGGCGGCGTTATCCTGTTCACCCATCCCGGCGCGCTCGGGCTGGGCATCATGCGCTGCGAGCAATCCGCCCCCTCCAAGTTCGCCTATATCGGTGCGGGCGCGGCGACCCTGCTGAACCCCGTCGGCCTCACGGCCGGTTCCCCGCTGATCGAGAACCTTGGCGGCGGCGCGCTCGCAATCAACGGCGGCATCTCCGCCATCACGGCCGGCGGCAAGACGCTCACCCTCGCCACGCCGGGCGGCCAGCCCATCGTCGTCAACAGCACTATCGCCAACGGCGACGCCACGGTCAGCCTCATCCACGCGGGCCCGGCTTTGCTCACGCTCAACGGCGCCCTCTCGCACACGGGCTACACCACCTTCCGCGCCGACGGCCGCATCGACGCCAACGCCGCGCTCGCCACGGGCAACTATACCGTCGAGTCCGGCGCGACCCTGACCCTCGGGCCGGCCGCGGTCATCGGCGGCGCCACCATCGTCAACACCGACAGCACCTTGGCCATCGAGCATGGCGCGGCCTTCGACCCGTACCGCAGCCTCGCCATGGCGCAGGGGGCCGTCGTCGTGTTCAACGCCACCGCCGCGTCCACCTTCTCCGCGACCCTTCCGCTGACCAACAACCTCAACGGCGCGGGCGCCCGCTGGCTCCTCCCCTCCGCCGCGACGGCCTCCACCGTCACCGTCCCCGAACTCTTCCGCGCCAGCGTCGCCTCCCTCGACATCACCGCAGACCTCCTCGGCACGGCGCAGAACACGCTGTTCATCAACGCCATCGGCGGCGTCCCGACCGTCACCGGTCCGCTCCCCGGCTGGCTCACGGTCAACGGCGGCCCCGCGGTCTATGACGCGACCCTCGGCGTGATGGCCGCCACCGCCACGGGCGGCACGGTCTCCCTCGCCGCGCTCGGGCCGTCCACCATCCCGAACGCCCCCACCGCCGCGGCCGTCATCGACGCGAAAGGCACGGCCGGCGACATCACCCTTGCCGCCGACCCCACGGGCATCTTCTCCCTCACGCAGACGTGGGCGCTCGACCCCGCGCGTGTTAACCTTGGAGGCAAAACGCTCGTGACCTCCCTTGTCGAAATCGACGGCAGCGGCCATGGGCTGACGATTGGCAACGGCCGCGTCACGGCGCCGTCCGCCCTGTCCGCGCCATCCGGCGCGGCGGTGCTCCCGACGCTCCCGGCCGCCCCCATCGCGTGGTTCGATTTCGCGGACGCGAGCACCGTCACGACCGACCCCGGCGGCCGCATCACGGGCGTCGAGAACAAAGGCTCGGCCGGGCCTGCCCTTGATGCCGCCGTGCCGCTCAAATTCGAGCCGACCCTCTACGCCACCGACCCGCTCACGGGCATGGGCGTCTCGCGCACCACGGCCCTCATACCCCAGCAGGGGCTGGCCACCCTCGGCAACACAGGCATCAGCGGGAACGCGGCGCGCACCCTCTTCCTTGTGGCCTCGCGCTCGCCCGTCATGCAGACCCAGTTCTACGCCGTCTATCTGGGCGACGACGTCAGCGGCAACAACCGCGACTTCTGCATCGTCGAGCGCGCCACCCAGTCCTCGTTCTCGACGAAGGGCAACGACATCAATTACAACACCGCCTCGCCCCCCGGCATCAACGTCCTCACCTTCATCACCGGCATGGACGACCCGAACGACGGCGCAGGCTACCGCAATGGCGTGTTCCTGGAGCGCAAGACCTTTGCCTTCGACACCATTGACACGCCCATGTTCATCAACCACCGCCCCAACGGCAACACCGGCAACTACTCCGGCCCCGGCGACGTTGCCGAGATCCTGCTCTTCGACTACACGCTGGAGGAGGCCGACCGCGCCGCCGTCGAGGACTACCTCATGCGCAAGTGGTCCGTCGTCCCTGTGCGCGGCGACAGCATCCTCGCGCTCCGCAACGCGAATGCCGCCTCCGATCTTGCGGTCCCCGCCGCCGTGACCGACCCCTACGGCGCGTCCCTCGCGCTCTTCAAATCCGGTCCCGGCGATGTGACCCTCTCCGGCCTGCTGACCCTCTCCGGCCCGGTCCGCATCAACGAAGGCAACCTGATTTTCGACACCCCTGCCGGTGATTTCACATCCCTGCACAAACCCGTCAGCGGCCCCGGTGCGCTCGTCAAGAAAGGTCCTGGCGACCTCGCCCTCAACCAGACCAACCCCTACACGGGCGGCACCCTCATTCAGGACGGCACCCTCTTCACGGGCGATTTCGCCGGCACCCTCGGCGCGGGCCCCGTGCGCATCGAAGGCACCGGCGCGCTCGACATCCGTTACGGCGCTCGCCCCGTCCCCAACGCCGTCTCCGTCGAGGGCTTCGGGCCGGACGGCCTGGGCGCGTTGCGCAACAGCAGCCTCCACCAAGGGCAGAACAGCGCCTTCGTGAACGTCACCCTCACGGATGACGCCGCCTTCTACGCCAGCCAGCGTTTCGACGTGCGCAACGGCGCGTTCGACTTCGGCGGCCACAACCTCACCCTTAACGGCGGCAACCAGTTCTCCATCGTCAACGCCGCCGTCAGCGGCGTCACCCCCGGTGTCTCCGTCCATTCCGCAGACGGCATCTTCAACTTCGAGTCGTCCGACTTCAAGGGCTCCGCCGCCAACGTCGCCTCCACCGCCCCCGGCGCGGGCATCGCCCTCTACGGCATGGGCGTGCCCATGCTCTGGTCCCTCGACCTCGCGGACGGCGCCTTCCTCCGCGTCAGCGACGGCACCATGAGCACCGACACCAATGTCTGGGCGGGCCCCGTGACGCTCTCGGGCGGCACGGCCAGCTTCAACGCCCTCGCGAACGGCACCGCCACCATCACGGGCGCGATCTCCGGCCCCGGCGGCATCCTCAAAGAAGGCCCCGGCTGGTTCTGGCTCCTCAACCCCAGCAACCCCTACGCGGGCGCGACCTCCGTCACGCAGGGGTCTCTCTACGCCGTCTCTCCGGGGTCGGTCGGCACGTCGGGCAACATCAGCGTCAAGGGCGCCGGCGCGTCCTTTATCGTCCGTGCTGCCTCGGCCACCTCCCCGGACGGCTGGCCCGCGCCGGCCATGAACGCCGCCATCGCCACCGCCGGCACGTTCGAGAGCGACACGTTCCTCGGCATCGACACGTGCTACGACGATTTCGTCTTCTCGGGCAGCTACCCCTTCATCGGTCTGAAGAAGCTCGGCTCATACAAGCTCACCCTTCAGGGCACGGCCCCTGACCTCGGCTCGCTCATCGTGTATGACGGCGAGCTCGACTTGACCAGCACCGGCGCACACAACCTGCACGGCTACAGCGCCTTCGTCGGCTATCAGCCCGACAGCGCCATGCTCGCCACCCTGCGCCTCGCCGACACCACCCTCGAAGTTGACGACCCCGGCTACAACAACGCCAGCGCCGTCATCGGCGCGGGCATCGCCGCCGACGCCCGCGGCATCCTCCACATCGGCGCGGACACCCTCGTGCGCGGCCGCCTCAGCCTCGGCGACCAAGGCGGATCCGTTGGCGCGATCTACCAGACCAGCGGCGTGGTCACCAACATCGCCGGCACGGGCAACGAGTCCAACATCGGCTACTATGGCTACGGCTACTACCGCCTCGACGACGGCGAGCTTGCCATCAAGGGCTCCACCTTCTTCGGCCGCAACACGGGGGCCACGGGCATCTTCGAGCAGCGCGGCGGCGCACTCCGCCTCGGCTCCGGCGGCGCACCCGGCAACGGTGTCATCGGCGACTACTACAACGGCACCCTCACCACCCGCCGGGGCGTCGCGCAGTTCATGCTCTCGGGCGGCACCTTCGACCTTTGGAACCACTCCTTCCAGCTGGGCGAGTGGAATGCCGCCGACCCGACCCAGGGGTATGCCGCCCTCACCCTCGAGAATGACGCGCAGATGACCGGCGTGACCGATTTCAACCTCGCCAACCGCAATGAGGACGCCCAGGCCTTCGTCAACCTCAACGGCGGCTCGCTGACCGTCAAAAACCGTTTCCTCAAAGGCGGCAACAACGCTGCCGGGAACACCTCCCGCGCCGCCATCGCGTTCAACGGCGGCACCCTGATTGTGTCCCCGCCCTCGGCCACACCCCTCTCGCTGGTCCAGACCGGCGCGAACAACGCGCCCGCCCTGCTCAACGTCTATCCCGGCGGCGCGAACATCGACATCGCGTCGCCCGTGGCCTCCGTCCTGATCGCGGAGCCCCTGCGCGCGCCCCCAAACTTGGGCGTCACCGCCGTGAGCATCACCAGCCCCGGCCAAGGGTACATCGCCCCGCCCGCCATCACGTTCACGGGCGGCAACGGCACGGGCGCGACCGCCTTCGCGGAGATCGACCTCGGCACCGGCGAGGTCACCAGCATCCGCATGACCTCCCCCGGCGTGGGCTACACCGCCGCGCCCACGGTCATCTTCCGTGGCGGCGGCACGGTCAACGCGACCGCGACCGCCAGCATCGGCCTCAACGCGTCGGGCGGCCTGACCAAGCTCGGCCCGGGCCTGCTCAGCCTCAACGCCGAGAACACCTACACCGGTCCCACCGTCGTCTCCAACGGCACCCTGCGCCTGGCCGCGGGGCCGCATACCCTCACGCCCTACACGCCCATCACCCTCGCGGGCGGGACCCTCGACCTCGGCGGTGACACGCACACCACCTACACCCCCGTCACCATCGAGGACGGCAGCCTCATCAACGGGGCCCTCGCCGCGCCCGCCATCACCAAGACCGGGCCGGACACCGCGACGCTCTCCGCCACGCCGTCCATCCTCAACATCTCGCGCTACGAGTCCTTCATCCTCTCGCTCGGCCCCGTCGCTTGGTACGACCCGTCCGACACCTCCCCCGGCAACGTCGAACTCCTCAACGACCGCGTCGTCATGCTCCGCAACAAGGGCACGGCCGGTTCTGTCCTCAATGCCGTGCCGTACCCCGTCGGCACCGGCAGGGGGCCGCTCTACACGACCTCCATCTCCCCCCTCGGCGCGGGCGTCATGCGCATTGACGCCGCCGACGCCGCCCTCACCACCATCGGCGACGTCCCCCTCACCGGGACCGCCCCGCGCACCATCGTCGCCATGATGGCCCGCGACGACTCCACCGTCAACAGCGGCCGCGCGTGCGTCGGCATCGGCTCCGGCGCAGAGGGCTGGAGCTTCGAGCTCGGCAACGACGGCACCAAGACCTACCTCTCCGGCATCGGCGCCGCCCGCGACACCCAGTTCGAGGGTATGGACGGCCTCCCGCCGCTCAACCACCTCACCTTCTCCGCAGGGGCCAACACAGGCTGGAACAACAACTTCGCGCGCGACGTGCAGATCTGGCGCTACATCGATGACGTGAAGGGGCTCGAGAGCAAGACCGCCAGCTGGCCCGCCGACATGAACACGGCCTCCGCGCCCTTCAGCTTCAGTCGGCGCGGCGGCGCTATCTATCGCGGTATCATCGGCGAAGTCCTGCTCTTCGACCGCATCCTTTCCCCCGCCGAGATCGAGGCCCTCAAAGACGTCCTCGTCGCCAAGTATATGGTCCTCCCCGAGGACGGCGGCACCGACAGCGTGATCCCGCCCGTCCTTGTCGAGGAAGGCACCCTCCGGCTCTCCCCTGCCCTCACACCGGACATCATCGCCAACATGAACCCCCTCCTGTGGTACGACCCCTCCGACGCGTCCGCCGTCACCACCGATGCCGGCGGCCGCATCCTCTCCATCGCCAACAAGGGCAGCAAGGCCAACATGGACGCCGCCCCCGGCTACGTCAACAACACCGCCCCCCTCCTCGCCCCCAGGCTCGTCAGCGGCGAGGACTCCCACTCCCCCGTCGGCCTGCCCATGATCAACATCGACATCCAGAACGCCGGTCTCGCCAGCAGCGGCACGATCGGCATCTCCGGCAACGCCCCGCGCACCGTCGTCGGCATCTTCGCCCGCAATAAAAACACCACCACCGCCGGCCCGGTCGTCGCCTTCGGATCAAATGGCCCGAACGGCCAGCTTTGGGAGGTCGGCGACCGTCACAGCAGCGTGGTGATCGGCGGCTTCGGCGGCGGCAACTACGACCTTGTCGTCACCCCCCAGAACCCCGAAGGCTCGGCGGACGTGTTCATCGCCACATACGCGGCCGGGCAGGGCGTCGCCTTCTGGCGCACGCTCACCGAACCCATGTTCGCGTCGAACACCGCCTCGACATACGACACCGCCGTCTCCCCGTTCCTCATCGGCCAGCGCCCCGGCGTGATGGGGCGCGAGGACTTCTACGGGCAGATCGGCGAGGTGGTCGTCTTCGACCGCGTCCTCAACGGGGACGAGCGCAATGAGATCCAGCGTTACCTTGTCGCCAAGTGGCTCTCCGACACGCTGAACGACGGCACCGAGTTTGACAACGTGGTCTTCGATGTCGCCACAGGCGCCACCCTCGACCTCGGCAGCAACACGCGCGCGAACATCACCGTCACGGGCGGCGGCACGATCGCCAACGGCGTCATTGGCGACGGCGCCGTCATCAGCCCCGCTGGCGACGACGCCATCGGCACGCTGGCCCTCGACAACGTGGCCTTCGGCGCGGGCTCGGTTTACCGCCTCACCACCGGCGGCGCCCTCAGCGACTGCTTGCTCGTTGACGGCAACCTCGGCAACCTCACCATCGTCCCCGCCGCCGACGTGCCGCTTGCCTACAAAGAATACCTCGTCGCCACCGGGGTCATCACCGGCCTCCCCGCCCTCGACGGCTTTGACAGCAAATACAAGCTCCTCTTGAAAGGCCGCGACCTCTATCTCACCAGCATCGGCGGCACCGTCCTGATCCTAAAGTAGGGGCGTAGGGCATACGCCCAAATGAGGGATGGCAATTTACGGCGGTACAGGAGATAGGGCGTTCGGCGGCAAGCCGCCGAACGCCCTATCTGAAAATCGGCTTGCCTACTCCGGTTTCTCCCACGGCGCGGAGCCGCCGGCCTGGATGTGGGCGCGGAGGGCGTGGGACATCTCGCGCACGCGCTGGGGGGTCTGCTTGGCGAGGTCGGCCTTCTCCTGAGGGTCGTCTTTCAGGTTGAACAGCTGGAGCGGCGAGAAGGGGTCGTTCTGCATCAGTTTCCAGTCGCCTTGGATAAGGGCCTCGTAGCTCTTGCCCATGTATTTCGCACCTCCCTCGCGGCGCACGAAGTAGAGGTCGCGGTTGGGCGTGCCGAGGGCACCGCCCTCGAGGGCGGGGGTTAGGCTCCGCGCGTCCAGCCCGGTCGGCAGCGGGACCCCGGCGAGCTCCAGCGCGGTAGGGAAGAGGTCGAAGACCAGCCCCGTATAGGCGCATTCGCCGGGCTTCACGCGGGCGGGCCAGCGCAGCGCGAACGGGACGCGCAGGCCGCCGTCGTAGTGGTCCTCCTTGCCGCCGCGCCAAGGGTCGTTGCACGACGCGAAGTTGAGCGCGCCGCCGTTGTCGGAGGTGACGGCGATGATGGTGTCCTGTGCCAGCCCGGCGGCCTCCAGCGCGTCGAGGAGCTTGCCGATGCCGTCGTCAAGGTGCTCGATGAGGGCGACGAGCGCGGCGCGTTTGGGGGAGAGCGACGGGTCGCGCGCCTGGACGCGGGCGAGCCAGTCGGACGGCGGCTCGATGGGGCAGTGCGGCGCGTTGTAGGCGAGGTAGAGGAAGAAGGGCTTGCCCTTCTCCTTCGCCCGCTCGCGCACGTAGTCGCAGGCCCAGCCGGTGAAGAGGTCGGTCGCGTGGCCGGGCGGGTCGATGACCTCGCGGTCGCGGCGCATATAGTTGTGGCCGAGGCGGCGGTGGGTGGTGTAGCTGTCCATCATGTCGCCGAGGAAGCCGTGGAAGAAGTCGAAGCCGCGGCTGTTGGGGACGTTCGGCTCCTCGAGGCCGAGGTGCCACTTGCCCACGAGCGCGGTGTGGTACCCCGCCCGCCGGAGGTGGTCGGCGAGGGTGGGGACGGACGGAGAGAGGTAGCCCCACGTGTTGTCGGTCTCGGTGCGGATGACGCCCGGCACGCCGACGCGGTCGGGGAATTTCCCGGTCATCAGCGCGGCGCGCGAGGGCGAGCAGACCGTGCAGTTCGCGCGCATGTTCGGGAAGACGAGGCCCTCCTTGCCGATGCGGTCGATGCTCGGGGTGCGCACGTCCGCGCGCCCGTAGAGCGACACGTCGGAATAGCCGAGGTCGTCGGTCAGGATAATGATGATGTTGGGCTTCGCGCCCTTCACGCCCTGCGCGAACGCGGATGCCGCCGCGCACAGGACCACGATACTCCAACACAGGTATTTCCGCCTCATCGTAACCTCCGTCTTTCTCAAATTAGAATTACCATAGCATTATTCCGCGCCCACCGCAACCCTGATCGCGAGATTTTTCCAGCGGATTTTTCCAGCGCCAGCAAAAGGCCCATTTCGCGCTCCCTCATTTTTTTTCCCTTTCCGCAAACATTACGCTTGCTTATTTCGACAAAATCACATATTTTGTCATTTCGTGTTTTTTCTGCGGACTATGACCATACGGACTTTACTTGAGCAGTCGGTGGCGCGCCACCCTGACCGCACTGCGATACGCTACCGGCGCGATGGCGTCTGGCTCAGCCGGACGTACAAGGATTTCGCTTTCGGCGTGAGCCAGATGGCGGAGTGCCTCGTCCAGCTCGGGCTCCGGCCAGGCGACAACCGCGTGGCGTTCATCCTGGAGAACTCCCCCGAGTGGATGGAGGCCTACCTCGCCGTGACGGGCATCGGCGCGCAGGTCGTGCCGCTGGACCCCAAGCTGAAGAAGGAGGAGATCCAGTATGTCCTGCACGACTCGGGGACGGCGCTGGTCGTCACGGACGCATGGCACGCGCAGCACACCCTCCCCGAAATCCTGCCGGCGCTCCCCAACGTCCGCCACGTCATCGCGACGGGCCCCGCGGGGCAGGACTGCGCGCCCGTCGCGGGCCGCCCCTGCCACAGTTACGAGGGCCTGCGCGCGCGGGTGGCCGACGCGCCGCTGGCGTTCTACGCCGCGCACGCGGCCGCGCCGCAGGACATCGCCTCGATCATCTACACCTCGGGCACGACCGGGAGGCCGAAGGGCGCGATGCTGACGCACAACAATTTCTGCTGCGACGCGGAGGCCGCGCTGACGCGCATGGACAGGATCGTCACGTCGGCGGACGACTTCTTCATCGTGCTGCCGCTGTTCCATTCGTTCTCGTTCCTGACGAATTTCGTGCTGCCCATCCTCTGCACGTCGGGGATGCTGTTCGTCGAGAGCCTGAAGACGGTGGCGGACGACATGAAGGCGCTGCGGCCCACCATCGCGATGGTCGTGCCGCTGCTGGTCGAGAAGATGATAAAGAAGGTCGAGGAGCGCATCAACGCCAGCCCCGTGACGCGGCTCTTGATGAGGGTCGGGCTGGGCAAGCTCGTCGGCAAGGGCGTGCGCAAGAACCTCGGCGGGCGGATGCGCCTGTTCATCGTCGGCGGCGCGCCCTGCCCGGTGCACGTGCTGACCGGCTTCACGCGGCTGGGCATCCGGATCTCCGAGGGGTACGGGCTGACCGAATGCTCGCCCGTCGTGGCGGTGAACCCCATCTTCGCGCCGCGCATCGGCACGATCGGGAAGGTCGTCGCGGACAACTACGTGCGCGTCGCGGAGCCGAACGAGCAGGGCGTGGGCGAGCTCCAGGTGCGCGGCGCGATCGTCATGCGCGGCTACCTCAACAACCCCGAGGCCACCCGCGAGACGTTCGACGGCGACTGGCTGCGCACGGGCGACCTCGCCTCCATCGACGCGGACGGCTACATCACCATCCGCGGCCGCAAGAAGGCCCTCATCGTCAACCGCGAGGGCAAGAACATCTACCCCGAGGAGGTCGAGAACGTCATCGCCCGCCACCCGTTCATCAAGGACGTCATCGTGCTGGGCTACACGGAGCGGGGGCAGCCCGGCGAGCGCGTCGGCGGAATCGTCGTCCCGGACCTGGAGGCCATCGCGGCCGAGCATCAGGGGCAGGAACCCTCTTGGGAGGCCGCCGAGAAATTCATCCGCGACGCCATCGCCGGGCAGTGCCGCGAGCTGGCCGACTACAAGCACCTGCGCAAAATCCGCGTCCAGCGCGAGCCGCTCGAACGCACCTCCATCCAGAAGGTCCGCCGCGTGGCGTACCAAGGGAGCTTGGACAATTGAACGTAACCGCAACCAACAACGTAGAAAAGGAACAACCATGAGTGCTTCAAACCCGAATGAAAAAGCCCCGCTCGTCCGCATCATGCCGTGCCTCGACATGCAGGGCGGGCGCGTCGTCAAAGGCGTCCGCTTCGTCGAGATCAAGGACGCGGGCGACCCCGTGGCCTGCTGCAATGCCTACTGCGCCGCGGGCGCGGACGAGCTGGCCATGCTGGACATCACCGCGACCGTCGAGAACCGCGGGACGCTGCTGGCGGTCGTGCGCGCCGTCGCGGCCGAGGTGACCGTCCCCTTCACCGTCGGCGGCGGCATCCGCGACGTCGCCTCCGCCGCGGCCGTGCTGGACGCGGGCGCGCACAAGGTGTCCACCAGCAGCGCCGCGTTCAGGAACCCCGAGGTCATCAAGGAGATGGTCGCGGAGTTCGGCGCGGACCGCATCACCGTCGCCATCGACGCCGCGCAGAACCCGGCCTTCCCCTCGGGCTACGAGGTTTACATCGACGGCGGCCGCACCGCCGCCGGGATGGACGCCGTCGAATGGGCCAGGCGGGTGGACGGCTTCGGGGTCAAGGTCATCCTCCCCACGAGCAAAAGCACGGACGGCGTGCGCACCGGCTACGACCTCCCGCTGATTGCCAAGATCAAGCAGGCCGTCGCCGCAGAGGTCGTGGCCTCCGGCGGCGCAGGGACGCTCGAGCACTTCCTCGAAGCCGCCCGCGCGGGCGCGACCGTCCTGCTGGCCGCCTCCGTGTTCCACTTCAACATCATCTCCATCTCCGGCCTCAAGGCCTACCTCAACGCCAACGGCATCCGCACGTTGAATTAGAGCCTGCATTCAATTTTTTGACCACAGCGGGCACAATATAGTGCTTTCACTTGACATTGGTGCATACTTGATGCATCAGAAACCACCCCGTCAGCCTGCGGCTGCCACCCCTCCACAGGAGGGGAATTGCTGGCAAAATTCCCCTCCTGTGGAGGGGTGGCAGCCGCAGGCTGACGGGGTGGTTTCGACGGGGGTTGTTTCACGAGAAATCTACCAATGTCAAGTGAAACCACTATATTGTCATTTAAGGTGAAGTTGTCACAGCCTTCTATGAAAACGCCGAAGGCGTGTAACGTGAGTAACCGCCGGTGGAGCGAGCGTATGCGAGCGGAACCGGCGGACGGCAGATGCTCGCCATCAGCCCCGGCAGGGGCTGAACAAGGCCCATCATTCAGCCCTTGCAGGGCTGGTGTTTCTGACTGCCCCTGCCGCCGGTTCCGCTTACGCTCCACCGACGGTTACTCGTGTTCAGCACGCTGCGGTGCTATGTGACAACATCAGGTTAAACTGCTATAGTGTGAAAATCATTGTGCCTATTGTGGTAAAAAAACTTCTTTGAAGGTTGAATACAAGTTCTTAGATTTGCTGCGAAAAAAACATTTATCACCGCCCTCTTTTCCGATACAATGGAATCAATCGTTGGAATCCGTTTAACAAGGAACAGGTTATGGCAAGGTTCAAGATTGCGGCGAACATGGAGTTCGTGCGGAGCGCGGACAAGGGCTTCGAGGCCGGGGTGAAAATCGCGGCGGAGTTGGGTTACAAGTACATCGAGCCGATGGTGCACACGGGCTGGGAGCTGCTCAGCGAGGTGCATTATTTCCACTCGTACTCGATGGAGCAGGACAACCTGCTCATGCCGGAGATCTGCGCCAAGTACGGCGTGAAGGTCGCGAGCCTCAGCGCGCACAGCCCCCTGATGCGCCCGGAGGCCGCCGTGCCGCGCCTCACCCGCGCCATCGAGCTCGCGGACGCGTGCGGCGCGCGCTTCGTCAACACCGACGAGATGGTCAAGCCCGACTGGATGAGCGACGCCTTCGCGCACGAGGTCATGCGCTACTCGCTCGCCCGCGCGGCGCAGTGCGCGGCGCGTCACAAGGTCTATGTGTGCGTCGAGCCGCACGGCGTTTACACGCGCACGTCCAAGGGGCTGATGAAGATTGTGCGGCTGGTGGATTCGCCGTGGGTACAGGTCAACTGGGACACGGGCAACTCCTACCTCGCGGGCGTGGAGGATCCCTACAAGGGCTTGGAGGCGGTGCGCGACTGCGTCTATCACGTCCACGCCAAGGACATCGACATGAAGCAGTCCGCGAGCGAGCGCGGCAAGGTCACGGGTACACCCGTCGGGTGCGCGTGTGGCGACGGCGTGGTGGACTGGGAGCGCGTGCTGAAAATCTTGTCGCCGCTCGACCGCGAGATTTTCCTCAGCGTCGAATGCGGCACCATCGAACAGGCCGACAAGAGCATCCGCTTCCTGCGGAAACTTTTGAAGAAGTAAACGGTGAATAATTTTAACCACAATAGGCACAATGGTTTTCACTATAGACACAATGGCAATGCTTTGAAAATAGTGTCCATTGTGCAAACTATAGTGTCCATTGTGGTTAGAAAAAAAAGAGACATGAACATGAAGAGAATAATCGTTAGCGCATTGGTGGCGGTGTCCGCCGCCGTTGGCTTCGCGGAGTGGGACACATCGAAAGAAGGACAGATTGCTTATCAACGTGATGGGAAGGATGTTTGGCGTTTTCACAATACAGGTGCTATCAATAAACCATTCTTCGACCCGTTGTGCGTCGTTGGCGGGCCGTCGCTGACGTGGGCGCGACCGGCTGACCATGTGTGGCACTACGGGCTGTGGTTCTCTTGGAAGTACATCAACGGCCTGAACTACTGGGAGGAGAAGGGCGGCAAGGCGGAAGGGGTTATTCTCCAAAATGCGTTAGAAAAAACAGAGACAATGCTGGACGGCTCTATAACTATTGGAAGAGAGTTTGTGTATGATCGAGAACCACTTAAGGAAAAAAAAGCTTCGCTGGTGGAGGAGCGCACAATCACCATTTCCGCTCCAGCGGAGGACGGCTCGTATTACATGGATTGGAAGATGGTGTTCACGGCTCTTGTGGATGTGAAGCTCGACCGCACGCCGATACCCGGCGAGCAGGGCGGGCAGAGCTGGGGCGGCTATGCGGGGCTGTCCATGCGGTTCGCGGACGGGATGAAGGACGTGGAGACCGTCGCCACGGGCATCGGCCGCGTCACGCGCAACAAAGACAACCGCCTCGACACCACGGCGGCGGCGATGGAGCAGAGCGGGATCATCGACGGCAAGCCCTACGGTGTCGCCATCCTCGCGCACCCCGACAACCCCCGCGCCCCCGGCGACTGGTACGCGCTGGAGGGCGGCAACTTCAACTTCTTCAACGCCGCGTTCCTGCTCAAAGAGCCGTACACCCTCCCCAAGGGCGAGACCCTCACCCTCTGCTACCGTGTGCATATCCACCCCGGCCGCTGGGGCGTTGACGAGTTGCAAGCCCGCGCCGAGTCGTATGCCGCGCAACCACTGAAGATTGAGATGAGGATCAATGAAGCGATTGAGCAGTGAGTTGCCGCAGTGAATCGCAAAAAAGATTTACCCCTCAATAAAAAAGCGCTTATGAGTTTTCGCGTCTTTCGTGTTTTTCGCGGTTCATTTCAGGTTGTGACCTCGCCCCGGATTGCGCATTGATGAAAAGTCTTTTGGGGGACGCATATCAGCGGACCGGGAGCCCTTCCGGGAGCGCGAGGTTTTCCGGGAGCGCAGGGCGGAAGCCTTGCGCTCCCGGCAACGGGCGGCTACCTCTCCCTGAAAGCCCGCCGATATCGCGC
>Ga0082212_10004975_pt1 | contig 18315 bp, 12 predicted proteins | sample TergutNt197P3_FD_71548 | JGI IMG/M metagenome (GOLD analysis project Ga0082212, IMG submission 71548) | Neocapritermes taracua P3 segment gut microbial communities from Petit-Saut dam, French Guiana - Nt197 P3 | ecosystem: Host-associated > Arthropoda: Insects > Digestive system > Gut ...
GTTGTTGAAATAGTTGCCCTGCCCGTCTAAAGTTTCGCTATGCTCAAATGTCACAGTCTCTCCTTTAGGTATATTAATTTTTGCCCGTAACCGTCCGGCTATGTTCTGTCCTAAATCAAGTATGGTTTCATCTTTAGGTGTGCGTATGATTTCCTTAATCGGTAATGTAATAACCGGGCGTACCGGTTCGCCGTCCTGCGGTACAAGATTGTCATATCCAAAATCTGCGATTACGGCAGGTGTCCAGTTTTCAATCTTTATGTTTGCATCATAGCTCTCGCCGTGAAACAAATCGGATGCCGTTATAGGTCCCGAGGCTGTTTTTACCTCCCCGTCTGAACATACTGTTTCCATCGAACCATCTGCATAGGTTACTTCTAACTGCCAAAGGCAGGCGTGCCGGTCGTCAAAGCACTTATAAGTTTGTTTTGTGGTACCGCCGTGATACCATCCGTCGCCGACAGTCATATCCAGAATATTATCGCCTTGCTTCAGCAGCTTGGTCACATCATAGGTCTGCACGCAGAGGTAATCCTTGTAAACAGTAAACTCAGGCGCAAGTTCGCGGTCGTCTGCGCGTAAATTATTCAAGGTTAAGTAATATATACCATGGCAGGTAGCATACACTCGCGCCTTTACCGGATTGTTACGCAGAGTAAAGGATTTACGGAAATAAGAAGCAGGATTGCCTTTTTTGGCTCTCTTTTTATTTTTCATCGCTGCAACCCATTTTGCCGACCAACGGCTCGGCTGAAGAATTGATGTCTCAAAAACAGCTGTTGCAGTGGCTTCATTACCGTGATTATCCCACACAGTTACTTCCCAATTATATATACTGCAGTCTGAAAGCATCTGCCCTTCATATCGGATATACACAGACTGTTTAGACAATATTTTGCCGGTGTCCCAAACAGGTTTTTGCGATTCATCGTATACAGTCAAATGATAGAATGTCTGTTTCGTATTTTTAATATTGCTTTCCAGTATCCATGAGAAATAAATGCTGCTTCCAACGCCGATGGGATTTTTTCGGTTCTGTGTTTTCAAATCCGCCGGATTCATTATCGTTACCCCTTTTCAACAGAAATTTTAATATGCTCCTTAAAAAAATCACACTCTGCGTCATTGCATTCCCGCGCGATAAGCGATAAGAAATTCAAATGAAAAACATGAGTAATCTCCGTTTGTTCTTTAGTTCCGTAAATCTTCAGCACACTCTCCACCCCTAAGGCTTGCAAATGCTCATGCAGCGGCTCGGCGCAGGGCAAAAGGAAATCGTTTGCCGCCGACATGATATATGCCGGGGGGAAATCTTTCGTCATGTGTTTGAATATTTGCAACTGTTCTCCATGCTGTGCCGGGTCTTTTCCGAAATAATCTCTCAGCAGACCGGGTAACGGTCCTTTAATCTCGTGAAAACTGTCATACATCCCGCAGTTTAGTGCAACGGCTCTGATTTTGAACGCCGGTATTTTGAAATTAAACAGCTTTGCATATTCGGGGTTTGCTGCAGCCGCGCAATACTGGGCGGCAATCTGCGCCCCGGCGGAATCCCCTGTAAAAAAGATGTTGTCCAAATCAATATGATAATCCGCCGCGTTGGCGCACACCCATTGCATCACCTGATTCGTTTCCTCAACCGGAACTGGATATTTTATTTTCGGTACGAGGCGGTAACTGAAATTGACGACCGCAAAGCCGCGCCGTGCCAAGTCCATGCAGTAATATTGGCTTTGCTCTTTCGTGCCGTAAACATAACCGCCGCCGTGGACATTTATAATCGCGGGCAATGGTTTTGTTGTGTCTTTTGGAAAGTAAACATCAAGCAAGTTCCATTTTCCGTGTTTGCCGTATGTAATATTGTCTTTGCGCTCGATTCCATCAGGATTTTTCGAGAGGTTTCGGCGGCCCTTTTCACCTCTTTTGCATATATACCTGAAAATAATTCGTTCCAGCATTATAAACACCATCCAAATATTATAGTTTTAACAGCCCCCATCACAATCGTCAGATGAGGGCCGTTAAAGGAGCATAGAGCGTAACACAAATGTTAGATTGTATTCTTTTTTACGCGCTTTGAAATGATAATGACGCAAGCACTCACAAAGACAAGGGCAATGAAAATAAATGCGTTGTCGCCTGTCTTCGGGTTACTCGGGGCTGCGTCCGTATTGTCACCGGAACTGCCGCCGCCTGCCGTCAGCACATTGCCGCTCGCGTCTAACCAGACAAATTTGCTGATTGTTATATCGCCGCCCTCGCCGAACTGAGCAATCCATTCATTGAACACCATTGTACCTTTTGATCCGGCGGAAAAGAGGGGTTTTGTGTCAACAAATTCAACGTATCCTGTTTCACCCTGTTCGATTTGCGCGAGTACCTTGTTAGGTGCGCCGAACGCCTGAGCGGCCTGTTGTGTGCTCATAAACGCGAAATAGTCGGTCTCGCCGTTGACTTTACCTTCGCCGCCAAAAGCCAGCGCATCGCTCTTTACGGTAAATCTAAAGCCGTAGACCTCTGTAAATTTGTCGCCAAGGTCGGTTTTTGCGCTTACTTCATATCCCGGATTGCCGTCCCATGCTGTTGTGTTAGCGTTGGTTATCCCGGCCAGTGCCGGAATCGCAAACAGTGATACCGAGAGAATCAACACCAGAGAAAGAGAAAGAACCTTTTTCATAACTTACACTCCTTTTTTAATATATAGTTAGAAGCACATACTGCCTCATACTACCATTGTTATCCTTTGACAGCTCCTGTTGCCACGCCCCTTACAAACCATTTCTGGAAGAAAGGATATAAAAGCAGAATCGGAAGAATACCGACAACGGCTATTGCCATTCGCACGGTTGTTGACGGTATGGCATCTCCGGGGACGAACACTGTACTGTTTTGCTGAAGAAACCTTATATCCTCGTTTATCCTGTTCAGCAGCGTCTGTATGCTCTGCATTTTGCTGTTGGGCGACAGATAATATATGCCGTTAATCCAGTCGTTCCAGTACATTAAGGCGGACATCAGCCCAACGGTGGCAATCATCGGCAGAGACAGCGGAAGCACTATAGACCAAAATGTACGCATTTCCGAAGCTCCGTCAATTCGTGCCGCCTCCAGCAACGCCTTTTCCATAGTAAACTCAAAATAGTTGCGGAATAAAACGATACTGAAAGCATTAAGTAAAAGGTTCGGCACAAGTAACCCGAATATCGTGTTCTTGATATGGAACACTTGTGTGTACACGATGTATGTAGCGGTCAGACCGCCGTTGAAAAGCATAGTGAACATTATGAGAAATGTAATAATGTTCCGTCCGGGCAAATCCTTCTGAGCCAGAGAGTAACCAAGCATCCCCGCCATCATAACGCCGCTGAATGTTCCGACAACGGTTATAAAAATCGTTATCATATAGGCGCGTCCAATCGTGTCCCACTGGAGCAGTATATACTCATACGCCGCTTTTGACCATTTTTCCGGTGTGAAGCTGTACCCGTTACGAAGCGATGCGGCTTCATCGGTGAACGATGCGATAATCAGCAGGATGAAAGGGGCTACGGAACATACGGCAATAAAACCTAAAACAACGTGTCCGCTGAAAGCCCAGCGTTTATCACTCTTAGTAATCATAATCAATCATCCCCCCGCCGCTAAAACAATGCGTTTTCTTTGCTGACTTTGCGAATAATTAAATTGGAGATAATTATTAGTATAAAACCAACCGCCGACTGATAGACACCTACGGCAGACGACATGGTGATGTCACCCAATCCCATTAAGGCACGGAAAGCGTATACGTCAATGGTTGTCGTAACTTGATACAACGCGCCGGAGTTCATCGGGATTTGATAGAACAGCCCGAAATCGGAATAGAACATACAGCCTAACGACAATATCACCATTAAAATAATTGCGGGTTTCAGCATCGGGAGCATGATATGCCATACTTTTTGCCACTTGGAAGCACCGTCAAGCGTTGCCGCCTCGTAATACTCATCACTGATAGTCAGAAGTCGGGCGGTATACATCAGGATACTGAAGCCTATACCCTTCCACTGGCTGACAATTAAGAGAATAATCGGCCAATGCTTCGCTGTTGTATACCATGATACGGGTTCTATGCCCAGTGTTTTAAGAACGGTATTATTTATGAATCCCGTATCGCTGCTCAAGAAAGCAAAACACAAGTAACTGACTATAACCATGGACATGAAATACGGTATAAGAGCTAATGACTGATAAATCCTTTGCGCCAAACGGGTGCGAATCTCATTGAACAAAACCGCCACTGTCATGCCCACAACCGTACCTACTATTATAAAGAGCAAGTTATACAGTACGGTGTTGCGCGTCATTACCCATGCTTCCTGTGTTTGAAACAGGAACTTGAAGTTATCGAACCATACCCACGGACCGTTGAACACTCCCGCGCTGTAATCGAGTTTCCTAAACGCAATCTGCATTCCGTACAGGGGCATATAGTTGTTGATGAATATGTAAGCAAGTCCCGGGAGAGCCATCAGATAAAACGGAATAAAACGACGCAAATTGTATTTACCGTTCTTTTTTTTGGGTACTGTAACTGCCGTATCCATTGCCGGTTCCCCCTTTATCCGTTTTTACGCGCTAACCACTCGTCAAGCTGACGCTGCATTTCGTCAAGTATTTTCTGCATTCCCGCGTCATACACTCTCTGCACCATCTTTGGAATCTCGGTTTCGGGATCTACGGCTCCGTTGCCGATAGCCGTTGTATATTCCTGCCCGACCGCATTCGTTGACGCTATTTCCGTTGCAACACTCTCCGGGTCAAACACAAACCCAAACGCGGGCGATTCCTTTGTGTCCGCTTCCCACGCGGCTTCCATTGCGACAAGATTCGGGAGTGAACCGCCTGCAACGGCAATATCCGAATCAAACATATGCAGCTTAAACGAATCGCCTAAGACCATCCAGTAATATTCCCAGCCGCCGCCGCTGATTCTGTTTACGCCGCCGTTATCCGCGAACTCATAGTGTTTACCCTCGATGCCGAACACAAACAGATTCGAGATTTCTTCACTTCCGGCGGCAAGGTTCAGGAATTGCATGGATTTATCGGGACGCTCCGCAGTCGTTGGAATGCCCCACAGAATTAACTGGCAGTCAGCGGTGGTAGTCATGAGGTTAGCGTTATCCAACATCATATGTCTTATTTCTACCCCGTTGTTGATTGACCTCCCCGCCGGACCGATCGAAGCCACGGAGGTGGCGAAAGCGGCTCCGTTCTCAATCAAGGCTGTAGCTCCGTCAAGCATAATGGTAACATCCTTTGGAATATACCCTTTTTCAAACCATCTGCGGATTGTTTTGGCGGCTTCCATATACTCCGGCTGTTCCGCGGACAGGCGAACTTTTATACTGCCGTCCGTGTCGGTATAGACCTCAACGCCGTTGATTCCCGCGCTGTCCACTTTGGGATACAACGAGTATATGACACCGCCTCCGGCTGTTTCGGGAGCGACAATCACTTTCATATCCGGTTCGTTAGTCTTGATGACTTCAAACGCGGCTTCAATATCCGCTATTGTTTTTATGCTGTCTATGTTAATACCGTGTTTATCGGCGAGAGGGACAGAAAAACCGAAACCGGTAGCCATCGAACGATATCTGCCGTTCGCCGGGATTGCATACTGCAATCCTCTCAGCTGCCCTGTCGGTAAGTATTTTTTGGTTACCTCAATCAATTCCGAACCCCATTCGGCTAGGTAGCTGTCTACGGGCTGTATTAGATTTGAGTTGGCGAAGTTAACCATATGGTTCGCGCCCGGCATCATGCAAATTAAATCCATCTTCTCGCGGCTGGACGCTTTTAATGAATATATATTTGCCATACTGAACAGCGCGACCGCTTCAAGCTCGACTTTGACATTTATCTCCCGCATGGTAATCTCATTCAGTTTTTCCTGTATCAACGGCAAATCCTGCGGTACTGAGCCTACCGCCGGGAAGCAGACATTTAATGTATAAGGGGCTTCGTCCATGTCGATTTTTCCGTAGTTCGAGTCTGTGTTTTCCGGGTCATTGCCATCGCCGCCGCTTTGCCCGCTGTCACCGGAATTTGTGCTGCTTGTGTTATTATTGGGTTGGTTCGGTGTATTTGAAGGAGATGAGGTGTCGGAACAGGCTGAGAGCAGTGCCGTCAAGAGCAAGACGGACAACAGTATGGACAAAAACCGTTTCATGGGAATCCTCCTCATAATAATCTTACAAAAACAGTATACCGCATAGCGTTTCGCAAGCGGTATACGTTTTCAGCCCAATTTGATTACCTTTTCGTGCTTTCTGATTTATATTTCTGCGGCGACATACCCGTTACCCTGCCGAAAATACGATAGAAACTGGAGTAATTGCTATACCCCACCTGCTCGGCTATATCACCGACCGGCAAATCCGTGTTCCGCAGCAGCCACGCCGCGCGCTCCATTTTCTTTTTTATGGCATACTGACCAAGTGAAATCCCCGCTTTCTGCTTGAACGCGCGGTTAAGGTAGTTTACGCTCAAATGTATACTCTCGGCTATATCCTCCATGGTAAAATCATCGGCTATGTGCGTGTCTATATATTTCATAACCTGATCCACCGGGTTTTCCTTTGTTGTTTTTGCTTTCTCATAGTCTTCTAACTGCAACAACGCAATCTGATCGGGAACATCGCATATACCGGACGGTTTTCCTACATAGGCGCAAATCTGTATATGGATATGCCTTAAAGCGGCATCGATTAGCTGATTTGAACACTCTCTTGCCCGTGCCTCAACGGCGGCTTCATCCATACCTATTTCAAAACTCAGCATAATCAGCGTATCAGTTCCGCCGAAAGCCATAACCTCATGCCGTATATGCTCTGTCTCAAAAAGTTCGGAAGCCATATTCCGCAGGCCATACGCAAGCAAATTCCAATCTTTTCGTTGCACATCTTCGGGCATTGCCTGTATCTTAATAAAAATCGGGCAAAAACGTTTTGATGTGTCATATGAGATGTGTTTTTTCTGCTTGTATGCGGTTATGCTTTCCATGTTCGGGGCAATATCGCCTATGAACAAATCGTTCCAAAATTGCCGTATGATGTCCTGCCTGCTCTCCTCCCAAAAAGTGACCGTCTGCTTTGTCTTGCGCGACACATGGATTTGAAGGCAAGTCTGCCTGAATGCTTCCGTGAGAGCGGAAAAGTCCAAAGGTTTAAGGATATAATCAACGCCGCCGAGCTTCACGGCTTTCTGCGCGTATGAGAAATCCGCGTGGCAGGTCATAAAGATACAGCGGATGTCATAACCGTTCGCGTTAATCCATTCCAGTAAATCCAAGCCCGTTCCGCCCGGCATTTCGATATCGCTCAATAACAAATCGACAGGATTGTTAGCAATCCATTCTTTCGCCTGTATCGTGTCATAGGCGTATGAGACAGCGGCAAAGCCCAACTCACCCCAGTCGATACCGTTGAGAATCGTCTTAATCATGTTTTCCTCGTCGTCCACAATCAATAAGTTCAAGGAAGCGGCTACCATTGACAAAATACCCCCATGATTTATAATGTATAGAAAGCGGTATATGCGAGGTGAAATCAGTATGAGCGGAAAACGGCGGATAAACTCTATTTCTTGGAAGCTAGTCATCAGCATCCTGTTGGTTGTAACGCCGCTTGTTCTGCTATTGGTATACAATAATTTTCAATCGCGCCAAAAGCTGCTTCTGGAAGTACGGCAAACCTATCAGAATATGCTAGACACATATGTCGGTCAAGTCAGCGCGCAGTTAAGCGCGGCATCGAGTTATACTTTCCGTATGGCGTTCGACAGTTTGGACTGTTTGCTTGCGTCCGGTGATCCGGCAGTGGCGGAGACGCAATATGCACGGGTAAGGCTGCTCAATAATTTGTCGGAACAATCGGTTGCGCTGAACCTAATTGACGGATATGTTATTCGGTTAATTAGCATGGACGAGGAGCTTTTCCTGCACGGCGGCAACCTGTTCGGGATTACCGTCAACCGGGGTATCATACAAGTAATTTTATCACTAAATCCCGAGTTGATACAAGCTAATTTATTCAGTGACGCGGCGACATGGCGTATTTATAACGATTATCTGTTGCAAGTTCACGCATCGTCCGACCAAATCGCCGTTGGCGCGTATGTGCATATGGAAAATTTGATTCATTCGCTTCCCCCTGCCGGAGAAAACGCGGAGCTTCTGTATCTGCCAACGGAGACGTTAGATGATTACAGAGAGAGCCTTTCATCGGATGTTATGCTGATTACATCCGAGTTGGAAAGAGTTCCGGTAAATCTTGCCGTTATACTGTCTCAAAGGGAGATTATGCGGGCTTTGCCGTTTGTACAGAGGTATACCGTACTGATTTCCGCACTGTTAGCCATGACGATACCGCTGCTGTTGCTGCTGACGCGGCGTATTGTCGCTCAACCGTTGGGGCGTTTGTCCGCCGCTATGCGGAGACTCCACAGCGGTGATTTTACGTTCCGCCTGCCGTCCGGAAAGGATTCGGCGGAGATTGAACTGGTGAACGAAACTTTTAATTCGATGGCGGGACAGATACAGGGATTAAAAATCGACGTTTACGAGCGGGAGCTGATGTTACAACGTTCCCATCTTCTCAATCTTAAACAACAGCTCAGACCGCATTTTCTGATTAACTCAATGAATATTATTCACTCGCTTCTGCAAACCGGGGAACACGAATTAGCCCGAAAACTCATTTTACATTCAACTGAGTATCTGCGGTATTTGATAAAAATTGACGATGACCTCGTACCGCTTAACGATGAAATTCGCCACGTGGAGACTTACTTGCAGATACAGCAGATTCGTTATCCTAACCGTATCACATATGATATTACGGTCGATCGGCTTGTATCCGATATGCTGATTCCTCCGGCACTGCTGCAGAATTTGGTCGAAAACTCAATAAAGTATGCTATGCGGATGGATGAACATTTACACATCACCGTTACCGTTACGGCGTTTGAAGTTGAATTCTACCCATACGCGCGGATTATTGTAACCGATAACGGAGCGGGATTTCCGCCGGATATACTGCCCGCTCTGAACAAGGGCGTGGAAATATCCGAAACGGACAGCACCCATATAGGAATACAAAATTCATTCAGACGGCTGAATCTACTGTTCGAGAATAAATCAAGTTTGCGTTTATATAATACTGACGGTGCCGTATGTGAAATTACCTTTCCCGCACGGTTTGCAGACGAAGATCCAACTGATTAAACTGCCCCTCCCTCAAATATTACGCGATTTCAAATTCCCTGAAATAGAGCCGTCCGCTTCCGTTATACTGAAAATACAATGACTTTACGCCAAACACATTGTCAATATTTCGATAGAAAAGACCAATTTTTTATATCGCATAACCAACGATTCTGATATACTTGCACTAAAATAGTTAAAAGGAGAAGACGATTATGTTTGAAGTCATTGAGCAAGAAATGATGTGTCCGTATCATGAGGGTGACTTGTTCGGGATACTATACCGCCCTGAGACGGATACCGAAAAGCTGCCGTGCGTTATATTGAGCCATGGAATCTATTCCAGTCACCAAATGACCGCGCCGTCCGCTATGGAATTGGCGAAATTAGGTTATGCCTGTTATTGTTTTGATTTTCGCGGATGCTCATACTCGCGGAAAAGCGGCGGGGATTTGCAGAATTGCTCCGTTCTGACGGAGGCGGACGAACTGTGCGCCGTTGTCGATTGGATGCGCGAACAGGATTTTGCCGACCCGGCGCGGGTATACTTGCTCGGGCAGAGTATGGGCGGATTGGTTTCCGTTCTTGCCGGCGCAAGAAAGCAAGACGTACTGGCGGGAATGATACTCATGTACCCCGCGATGCACATCGCGGATACGTTCAACGCAATGTTCCCCGACCGTTCCGCGATTCCCGATGTCACGGAAAACTTTTTAGGCATTCCGGGGCTTAATCTCGGGCGAATATTTTTCACCGATGCGCTGAAAGCACCTATCGCCCAGTCCGTCAGCGATTTCACAAAACCTGTGTACATCATTCACGGCACGGAGGATAAACTTGTCCCCGTCTCTTATGGTGAAAAAGCCGCCAAAGAGTTTCAGCAAGCCGCATTTGTTTCCGTTTCCGGAGGGGAGCATGGGTTTAATCTGAACGCCGAGCAGGCGGCGCATATTAACGCATTTCTGCTCGGCGATTGACAAAATATTACTTAATGAAATTTATCTTTCCCTCCGTAACGCCGTTTTCGTTAAAGCTGTCAACGGCGATGAAATAGCCGCTGTCCTTGTTCAGCGCGGAAAGTATCAGCTCATTCTTGCCGAACACCTGCCAGCTATTGTACAACTTATCCTCTGCAATCCCGAAACGGACATTGTAACCGTCCGCGCCCGATATGCTGTCCCAACACAGTTTCGCGTCCAAGCCTTCCTCCGTGCGAATGGCTTTAATTGACGTTACCGCTTCGGGAGCAGAACCGTTACCCTTGCCGAAAACACGCAACCCGCTGATGGCGGGTACGCCGTTCATCGCCAATGACATATAGCTCACCCGCAGATACCGCAGTTTCAGCGGCGCGTCAAAACAGATGAAATCGTGAGTGTAATCTGTTTCGCCGCCGCGGCGGTCTTTAAGCGTCTGCCATGTCTCACCGTCCGCCGAACCTTCAAGCAGAAAGACTGTCCTTTGCGGTTTTGTGAGAATGACCCGCTTTTCCATCATTGTTGAATGCGCGTTGTCCTGCCAACCCTCGGGCAAAGGTAATTTGTGGTCGGCGAAATTCAACTGCACCGCGTTGACATCACAGATACTGCCCAAGTCCATCTGATACCAAGCGTCTTTGTCAGTTTCATCCGCCGCCCACCATGTGCGGATGTCTTCATTTGCGCCGTTCCCCGGCTCATAATCCGTTTGATATGATGACGCGGACACCCTCTTGTTATATGACAGCAACGCCCAATCGGGTGCGGTGCGGTCTATATCACGGCGCACCCCCTCCGGCAAAGCATAAGGGTAATCCGCGAAATGCTGATTGCACCACATAATACCGTTAGTATCGAAATCACAGGGGAATAGGCCAATCCTCCGCTCAAATCCCTCGTTGACGCTAATTCGCATGGTGGATGCGTGCCACCAACTACCGGATTTATCCCGAAATGTACTGCCGTGTCCCGCGCCCGTGATAAATCCGCCCGGTCTATATGAAAATGGGTTGTGCGCCTGATATGTAAACGGACCGAGAGGACTGTCGCCGACATACACGCCGTCCGCGTAGACATTGCATTCCGTGGCGGGCGCGGCATATTGCATATAATATTTGCCGTTATGCTTATTCATAAACGCGCCCTCTATAAACGGTTTTGTGCCTAAATGCTCGCGGATTTTCTTGTCCATTTCTGTTTTCGGCGGGGCGAGCCGATTGTTTTCGCCGCCGCGTTCCCAACCGTGTGCCGCTTCATTCTCACCGATTATGGCAACCTTTTCACCGATAGGCAGAAATGTTTCGGGATTCATTTCAAGCCCCCAAATAGGCTCTTGGTTTGTGCAGCCCCAATAGAAGTAAACGCGCCCGTCATCATCCTGAAATGTGTGTGGATCCCAAAACTGAAACGGTGTCGATACGGCGGCAAACGGCTCTGTTAAAGGGTTCGCGCTGACATAAAATGTACACGGCTCACCCGCTCTTGACGCGGAGAAGATTACTTTTCCGTTTACCGCGCATACATCGGGCGCGTAGTCAAAAATCGGCAATTCCGGTGTCTCCTTGAAATTCCAGTCGTATAAATCATCCGAGTACCAAAACCCGCCGCTCATAGACGCAAACATATAGTATGTGTCATTGAACAGCAGCATTGTCGGGTCGGCGGCCTCGCGGAATACCCCCGCCTCGCACATTACCGTCTGCTTGATTTGATAACGGTACTCCAAATTCAACGGGTTGCAAATATATTTTTTCATAACGGTCTCCTACTCTATTATAATTTTTGCGCGAGCCATATGTAAGCCTTCTCCCTCAACCGCAAGAGTTATTTCACCCGCCGTATCTGAGCGTACAACCGCTTGCGACCGCCCGTAATACGTAGTATGCGCTCCATCGAGATAGTTTTCTTCCGTGCGCGGGTTCGCACTTCCGAACGCCAACAGTTCGCCGCCTGTGACGGTTACAGTCAGTTTGCAATCCGCGTTTGATTCAATTACGCCGTTTTCATATGCCAAATCAATGTTGACATACGCAATCTCCCCCGTTGTAACCGATGTCTTTTCAGGAATCATCTGTATGCCGAGCGCACCCTTCGGCGCGGTAAGGCATGAACGCGAAACTTCCGCGCCGTCTTTGCCATACGCAACCGCTGTTAATGTTCCCGGATTATATTTCGTTGTGAAAACCGCTTTGTACTCATTCACCGATTCTTTACCGAGCGAGTTGCCGTCAAGCATAAGTTCCACAGTATCCGCATCGGAATATACCTCAATAATTGCGTCGTTGCCTTCGCAGCCCTGCCACGCCCAGCTTGCTATGGCATTTGTACTGCGCCATGTACCCTTATAAGGTGTCACACCCGGGTGATTTACCGGCTGTACTCCGATATACGGCGTATCGCGCAGTCCCCAAACGGCAGCCGCGTACTCCGCTTCCGCGCCGATATGCCCTAAGATGTCAATCGCGCCAACATCGGCGAGCAGCCACGGGTAGGGTTTGTCGAATGTGTTGGCATCCTCGGTATATGCCCACGCGCCGATTCCCGCCTCACCCAGATAGTCCCATGCCGTCCACATAAAGTCGCCGATTAAGTACGGATACCTCTTTACCATTGCCCAGTTTTTCGCTATATCCTGCGGAAATGTCTCCGCACCTATAATAACACGATCGGGATGCGCCTCGCCGTCCAAAGGGTATCGCGCCGAAGCGTAATTATAACCCGCTATGTCCAGCATATCTAAACAGGGACTACTCACAGCGTCTACATCAGGATGAGCCGTGCGTTGATTCATCCCGACACCTATCATTTGCGCCATCTGATTGAAAGCGGTGCTGTCCATCTTCTCAGGCATTTTGAATGACTCCGCTTTGCCCGCCTCGGCATCGGCTATACTGGTCGCGTTACCCTGCGCCGCCATAAACAGAAGCATCGGGTTCAATCCCATAGTGACCGGGCGCGTATTATCCAATTTATGTACTGTGTCCGTCAATGTTCGACACATAGCCAAGCCGCGTTCGTCATGCGGTTCGGTAACCTCATTACCGATAGAATACATAATGACGGACGGGTGATTATAATCACGCCGGACGATAGCTTTTATGTCCTCATGATAATTCGCCTCAAATTCCGATGCGTAATCGTTCTTTGACTTAGCTTTATACCACATATCCCATGCCTCGTCCATAACATATACGCCGTATTTATCACAGGCGTTTAGCATGGCTTTAGATATAGGATTGTGTGCCGAGCGGATAGCGTTAAACCCTGTCTCCTTCAAAATGCGGACGCGCCGCTCCTCGCTTTCGGCGTAACAACACGCGCCTAATATACCGTTGTCGTGGTGAACACAGCCGCCGCGCAAAAGAGTTTCCTTGCCGTTGATGAATAACCCTTTATTGCTCCATTCAATTTTTCGGATACCGAATGTAACGGTCGTTTCATCTCCGCTGTCTAAAGTAACTTTAGCGGTGTATAGATACGGCGTTTCATCGCTCCACAGTTTTGCGTTTGGTATATCCAACTCAACCGAACTGCCCGAACCTTTGGCGATAATATTGCCGCCATCTGATATTTCAACGCTTACATTGCCGCCGATATGCTCGGTTTCCACAAGAATACGGGTAGGCGAATAAGACAGTGTTGTAATTTTTATACTTTCTGCGGGAATATAATCCTTTTCGCCTATGTGCAGCCATACCGGGCGATAGATACCACTGCCGGAATACCAACGGCTGTTTGGTAGCTCGCTGTTATCAGCCACAACTTTTACCGTGTTGTCCTTGCCGAATTGCAAAAACGGCGCGGTGTCTATGAAGAACGGAATATAACCATACGGTCTGCCACCCGCAAGCCGCCCGTTGATATAAACCTCCGCGTTGCGGTAAACACCCTCAAACTCCAGTAGTACGGGCTTTCCGACCCAATCATCGGGTACGGCAAAAGTTTTAATATACTCATAAACACCGCCATGGAAATAACCGTGTCCCTGAGTGCTTTTTTCGGCGGAACGCGACTCGCCAATCATCGCGTCGTGGGGAAGCGTAACCGATTTGCCGTTAACCGACCATCCTGCATTGAAATCAATCTTTTTCATATGATTATATCTCCGTGTTCAGCATTGCAACCATTCCGTCTAACTGCTCGTCTGTCAATCCCATGAAAGAAGCGAGACCGCTCAACGGCATTTCAGTCCGCATTTTTTCAATCATTTTAGATGTGCCTGACCCCATAACGTTCTCTTCTCCTTGGCTCGGCGGGGTTTTCATCTGACCCTGCATGGAAGCCATGAACGCCTGTCCTTTCGGGTGTGCGGCAATATCTCCGACAGTAGAATGGCGGGTGAATATAACGGGGATAACCGTTGTGGAGCGGACGGTTACAGGAGCGCGGAGACGTATGTCACGGGACGATGCGCCAACCTCAATGATAAATTCTCCCGTTTCTACCGCGAAGTCATGGATGCGCGTTTCATAGTAGGCAAAGGCGCGTTTTCCCAGCTTAAACTCTACATCCTTGCTCTCACCCGCGTCCAACGCGACCTTGGCAAAGGCTTTTAACTCACGGATAGGACGGTTCGGTGTACTTTCAACATCGCGGACGTATAACTGCACAACTTCCTTGCCGTAACGATTCCCCGTGTTTTTCACTGTTGCGGTTACTGTAAGCGTATCGGTATCGTCCATTTCGTTTTTGTCAAGCCGTATATCGCTGTATGTAAATGCGGTATAGCTCAAGCCGTGACCGAACGGGAACAACACGTCAATTTCCTTCTTGTCATAATAGCGATAACCTACAAAGACACCCTCACGGTATTCTACTATACCGCGCTCGCCGGGGAAGTTCAGATATGCGGGCGTGTCGGCAAGCCGGACGGGGAATGTCTCCGCCAATTTCCCGGACGGGTTCGCATCGCCGTACAGCAACGCAACGGTTGCTTCGCCACAACCATCTCCGGCAAGATACATCTCCAAAACCGCAGGCACTTTATCAATCCACGGCATCGCCACAGGCGATCCGTTGTGAAGCACAACGACTGTGTTCTGCTGTACGGCGGCAACAGCGGCAATCAGCTCATTCTGTTTGTTCGGCATATCCATTGTCTCCCTGTCCGCGCCCTCAGTCTCAAACTCATCGGGCAACCCGACAAATAACACGGCAATATCAGCATTTTTCGCCGCTTCCACAGCTTCTTTAAGAAGGGCATCGTCCGTTTTATCAGTTTCGGAACGGTAACCACGCGCATATGTGACACTCAGCCCGGCGGCGGCATCTTTCGCCGCAACAACTTTCGCGCTGTTGACATGACTTGAACCCGAACCCTGATAACGCGGTGCTTCTGCAAACTCACCGATGAACGCCGCTTTCGCGTCTTTTTTCAACGGCAGCAAGCCGCCGTCATTTTTAAGCAGTACGGCGCACTCTTTCGCCAGTTCCGCCGCTATGCGGTAATCGGCATCACGGTCGAAGACCGCGTTTTCTTTTTTATGTGATACCGCGTAGGCAATAAGGTTCAATACATTGCGGACAGACTTATCCAAATCCGTTTCGGGCAGCGTGCCGTCTTTGACGGCGGCGATAATTTTCTTCGCGTATGAATCGTTACCGCCCGGCATAACAAGGTCAAGCCCGGCTCTTACACCCTCGACAGGGTCTTTAACCGCACCCCAATCCGTGACCGTTGCGCCGTCAAACCCCCATTTGTCACGCAGAATATCGGTAAGCAGTTCTTTGTTCTCCGAGCAGGATGACCCGTTTATGCGGTTGTACGCCGTCATAATCGAACGCGGCTTCGCTTCTTTAACTATTGTTTCAAAGACAGACAAATAAAGTTCATGCAGTGTCCGCTCATCGACAACCGAATCGCCTGTCATACGCAGTGTTTCCTGATTGTTTGCCGCGTAGTGCTTTACGCACGGTAAAACATCTTGACTTTGTAATCCTTTTACCATCGCCACGCCGATTTTTCCCGCGAGGTACGGGTCTTCGGACAAATACTCAAAATTGCGCCCGCACAGGGGGCTTCTCTTGATATTAACGGCGGGACCGAGCGATACGGCGACATTTTCCGCCTGACATTCCGCACCCAGCGTCTCGCCTACTTTCCATGCCACCGCTTCGTCAAAGGAAGACGCGATTGCAGACCCCGCAGGAAAACAGATTGCTTTTATGCTCTCGTTCAAGCCCAAATGGTCTGCTTCGCCAACTTGCTTTCGTAACCCGTGCGGCCCGTCGCAGAGGTTAATCATTGGTATGCCCGGTCGCTCAAAACCCTTGGTTTGCCAGAAATTTTTGCCGGAGCAAATAGCCGCCTTTTCTTCTAAGGTCATTTCGGAAAGAATTTTATCAACGTTCATTACAACACCCCACTTTAGATTTATGATACCAGAATAGCATGATAAAAGCGCGGGCGTTATTAAAAAATAGCTTTTCTTTCAGTAAATTTGATGTATAATATATATAAGCTGAATTACGAACATGGGGGAGATTTGGTGTTATTGAAACCGTTCCTAAAGAGTATCATTTGAAAGGGCGTAACTTATGGATTCTATTGACGGACGAATCGCGTTACTCCGCGAGATTGTGTCCTGCGCGCACAATCTGTACTTCTCTGAATACGATGCCGATGATTTCACACCAATATACAATAACGCGCCGCATGAGAGCGCGGTCTACTTTTTGCTGTCGATGGATATTATCAACGAAAGCCTTGTCAATCCGAATGAATCGCTCTTAGGAAATGTCAAATTGGGTAAGCCGATTGTGCAAGCTAATACTTTAGGAATGACTTGGATCTGCGATTTGGAGCTACGCGAGAGTGTGCCTTACAAGATTCATGTGATTGGCCCTGCGTTCACAGATGATTTTTCCGTAAGGAATATTGAGCAGAAGTTGGATGAGAGGAATCTGTCCGTGAGGGTAAAAAGTGAATTTATGGACTTCATCAACCAACTGCCCGTTATTTCTACCGTTCGATTCTATGAGTACGGTCTTATGCTGCACTACTGTTTGTCCGGCGAGAAAATCGGTATAAGCGATTTTAGTTATCCGGAGTTCACGGAAAAACGCGTCAGCGAGCATACGGAAAAGCCGAAGCCTGTAAGCCACGGCACTTTTTTGGCGGAGCAGAGAATGCTGCGGTTTATACAGGAAGGAAACCTGCAATATAAAAAAGAAATGGATAAGCTAATTTCCTTCGGTGATATTGGTAAACTTGCCGATAAAGATTCTCTGCGTCAGGCGAAAAATTCCGTAATTGTATTCGTAACATTATGTTCCCGCGCGGCTATCGCGGGCGGTCTACCCCCTGAAATCGCGCTGTCACTGAGTGACCGCTATATCCAAAGCGCGGAGTCCTCGGAGTCCGTTTCATCTCTCACAGAAATAAGCCGAGCCATGCGGGATGACTATATCCACCGTGTTTTCAAGTTAAAAACAGACAGCGGAATATCTCCCAAAATGCGGCAGGCGTGTGACTATATCAGCCTACATCCCGAAGGGAAACTCGATATACACGCACTGGCACAGCGGTTGGGTTATTCCGATTATTACTTTACCAAAAAATTTAAGCGCGAAGTCGGCACGACTGTAAATGAATTTGCCATGAAACAGCGAATACAGAGGGCAAAAGAGTTATTGAATGAGAAAAATTTGAGCGTATCGGATGTAAGCGAACGTCTCGGGTTTAGTTCGCCGAGCCATTTCGGTGATATGTTCCGCAAGGCAACAGGGCAAAGCCCCGGTGAGTATAGGATGAGTTTTAATTGAAAACACTGTGTTATTAGTAAATAGGTGACGGATGACACCGGATAGATTTTCGATGCCTTTCCGCTCCTGTTGCCATTCGGCAAACTCGCGTTGCCCCTCGTCACTTTCAAAGAAAGCAACCATCGCGGGGTACAGGCATCGGGTCAACGCTTCGAGAGCGTCGTCCGGGATAGCGTTGGGCTTCTTGACGTTGGAATTTTTTACTCTCAAAACGCCGACCTCCTTAAAATATTTTAGCGGACGCCCTGTCAAGAGCATAATGCTCCCGAAGTGCCTCCGCATTATTATTATAGCCGATATGTTCGATTTTGTCAAGGCAAAACACGA
>Ga0082212_10004976_pt1 | contig 18313 bp, 24 predicted proteins | sample TergutNt197P3_FD_71548 | JGI IMG/M metagenome (GOLD analysis project Ga0082212, IMG submission 71548) | Neocapritermes taracua P3 segment gut microbial communities from Petit-Saut dam, French Guiana - Nt197 P3 | ecosystem: Host-associated > Arthropoda: Insects > Digestive system > Gut ...
GTTTTCCTCTGCAACAGGAGGTTCGTTTTCTGTTTCCGGCGCTTCAACAACTTCAACAGCTTCGGTTATTGTTTCTTCGACTGCCTGAATGTCTTCTGTTACTTCTGCCTTCACTTCTTCAACCACAGTGGCTTCTTCTACTACTGTAGCTTCTTCAGCAACCTGTGCTGCCGCAACCGTTGTCTTGTCCGTTTTTTCGCCTGCGGTAACTGATGCAGATGCTATAGCGCCCGCCTTTTTGCCTCCTCCGCGACGGCTGCGGCGGGTGGTCGTTTTCTTGGCTTCCTTGGTGGTCAACATATTTTCGTTATAGTCAACCAACTCGATGATACACATTTCGGCAGCATCGCCTTTACGGAAACCGGTTCTCAGGATACGGGTATAACCGCCGGGGCGCTCCATGATTTTCGCGGATACATCGCGGAACAGTTCCGATACGGCTTTTTTGTCCTGCAGGTAGCTGAAAACCGTGCGGCGCGAATGGGTTGTGTCTTCTTTTGAACGGGTAATCAAAGGTTCTACATATGTTCTGAGCGCCTTGGCTTTTGCAACGGTGGTGGTGATGCGTTTGTGCAATATGAGCGACGACGCCATGTTCGACAGCATGGCCTTGCGGTGTGTATCGGTGCGTCCGAGATGATTGATTTTTTTTGCGTGTCTCATTTTTTGATTTATTCCTTATCTAATTGATATTTTGCTATGTCCATCCCGAAATGCAACTTGTGCTTATCCAGCAACTCGTCAAGTTCGGTAAGCGATTTTTTACCGAAATTACGGAATTTCAACAAATCGTTTTTGGTATATTTGACTAAATCGCCCAGCGATTCTACTTCGGCTGTTTTCAAACAGTTGAGTGCGCGAACTGAAAGGTCCATATCCGCCAGTTTTGTTTTGAGCAACTGGCGCATTTTAAGCAATTCTTCATCGAACTCCTCGGTTAGCGGTTTTTCTTCGATTTCGACTGTTATCCGTTCGTCCGAGAAAAGCATAAAATGATGAATCAGTATCCTGGCGGCTTCTTTGAGCGCTTCTTTGGGGTAGATAGAACCATCGGTTTCTATCTCGAACACCAATTTTTCGTAGTCCGTTTTTTGTTCTACACGATAAGGTTCTATCGCATATTTAACGTTGATGATCGGCGTATAAACCGAATCAATAGCGATTAGTCCTATTGCGGAATTTTCCGGACGGTTTTCTTCGGAAGGAACGTAACCGCGGCCTTTTTCGATGGTGAATGTAAACTCAAGTTTTGTTTTCGGTTCCATTTTACAAATCACCAAATCCGGATTCAGTACTTCGAAATCGGTCATCGCCTTGTTCAGATCACCTGCCGTAAATGTGTCACTTCCAGAAATTTTTACATTTACTGTTGCACTGTTGGCGTCTTCGACAAGTTGTTTCAAACGTATTTGCTTGATATTTAATATTATTTCGGTTACATCCTCTACTACTCCGGTGATGGAAGAAAACTCGTGCAACACGCCTTCTATTTTGACCGAAGTAATGGCAAAACCCTCTAACGAAGACAATAGAATCCTCCGCAAGGCGTTACCGATTGTGAGACCGTAACCGGGTTCAAGCGGGCGAAACTCAAACTTGCCAAATTTATCATTGGCTTCGAGCATGATCACCTTATCTGGACGTTGAAAATCTAATATTGCCATGTTATTTTTTTATTTTGAATACAATTCTACAATCAGTTGTTCCTTGATGTTTTCAGGAATTTCGCTCCTTTCGGGAACATTCAGAAATTTACCGGTCATGGAAGCGGCGTCCCATTCCAACCATGAATAGCGCGACTGGCGTCCCACGCAACTGATGATAATTTCCAGCGCTTTGGAACGTTCGCGAACGCCTACATTCATTCCGCTTTTTACCTGGTAGGATGGAATATTGACCACTTCGCCGTTAACCACTATGTGACAATGGCTGATTAGCTGACGGGCAGCAGCGCGCGAACGTGCGATACCGAGACGGTAAACCACGTTATCCAACCGCGATTCGAGCAGTTGCAGCAGCACTTCGCCGGTGATTCCATGACTGCGGTGCGCCTTGTCGAACAGATTGGCAAACTGGCGTTCCAGCACGCCGTAGGTATATTTTGCCTTTTGCTTTTCCTTCAGTTGGGTGCCGTATTCCGATGTTTTTTTGCGGTTTTTACTTGCGCCGTGTTGTCCCGGAGGATACGGTTTGCGTTCGTATGCTTTATCGAAACCAAAGATCGATTCACTGAATTTTCTTGCTATTTTTGATTTTGGGCCGGTATATCTTGCCATTGTCTATTTTTGATTTATGATTTTAGATTTATGATTTTAGATTTACGATTTTTGATTTTTGAAAAGAATAAACAAATAACTCAATCCAAAATCTAAAATCGTCAGTCTAAAATTGTTATACTCTTCTGTGTTTTGCGGGACGACAACCATTATGCGGTAACGGAGTAACGTCCATGATTTCGGTAACTTCGATACCTGCGCCGTGAATGGTACGGATGGCCGATTCGCGACCGGCGCCGGGACCTTTTACAAAAACCTTTACTTTGCGCAATCCTAAATCGTATGCTACTTTTGCACAATCAGCGGCAGCGGTTTGCGCTGCATAAGGGGTGTTCTTTTTTGAACCTTTGAACCCCATCTTACCTGCCGACGACCACGAGATGACCTGCCCTGTGTTATTGGCCAGCGTGACGATGATATTGTTGAACGAAGCGCTGATATGCGCCTGTCCCATAGGTTCTACTTTTACAACTTTTTTCTTGGTGGTTGCTGACTTTTTTGCCATGATTCCTTATCTTTCTATACTAATTATTTGGTAGCTTTCTTTTTGTTTGCAACGGTTTTCTTTCTGCCTTTGCGGGTACGGGCGTTGTTCTTGGTGCTTTGACCGCGAACAGGCAACCCGATGCGGTGACGAACGCCACGATAACACCCGATGTCCATCAAACGCTTGATATTCAACTGAACCATCGAACGTAACTCGCCTTCGACCTTATATTCTTCGTTCAGGATCGCACGGATTTTGCCTAAATCCTCATCGTCCCATTCCTGTACCTTTTTATCGTAATCGATACCGGCGGTACTTAATATTTTCCGCGCAGAACTCCGTCCGATACCGTATATATAGGTCAAACCTATTTCTCCGCGCTTGTTTTTTGGTAAATCGACACCAACAATTCTTGCCATATTACTATATTATCCTTGACGTTGTTTATACTTTGGATTCTTTTTATTGATCACATACAGACGACCCTTTCGCCGCACGATTTTGCAATCTTCGCTTCTCTTTTTTACTGATGCTCTAACTTTCATTATTATCTATATCAATTATTTATATCTGAATTTAATGCGACCTTTGGTAAGATCGTAGGGTGACATTTCAAGCTTCACCCTGTCGCCGGGAAGGATTTTGATGTAATTCATCCTCATCTTTCCCGATATGTGGGCAGTTACGATATGTCCGTTTTCAAGTTCAACACGGAACATGGCATTCGACAACGCCTCTAATATCGTACCATCCTGTTCTATTGAAAGTTGTTTGGCCATTCAAATGACGTTACTACTTTTTTTATTTTTGATTCAATTTATCTTCTATAAATTCAAACGTTGACAGCACTTCAGCCTGATGCTCTCCAACGACCACGGTCAGCTCAAAGTGTGCCGACGGCTGATTATCTCTGGTGCGGACAGCCCAACCGTCGCGTTCTTCAAACACCTTTCGCGTTCCCTTGTTGATCATCGGTTCGATGCACAAAACCATGTTTTTTTGCAGCCTCACTCCTGAACCTCTTCGCCCGTAATTGGGAACTTCCGGCTTCTCGTGCATTGCGGTTCCGATACCATGGCCGACCAGATCGCGTACTACAGAATAACGGTTATTTTCAGCGTGTTGCTGTATCACCCACGATATATCGCCTATCCTGTTTCGCGTGATCGCTTTTTCGATACCCATGAACAAACATTCACGTGTCACTTTCAACAACTTACGTGTTGGTTCGTCAATTTCGCCTACTGCGAAAGTATATGCGCTGTCGCCGAAATAACCATTCAAATTCACACCGCAATCCACCGATACAATATCGCCCTCCTTTAAAACTACTGTTTTGGAGGGAACTCCGTGTACCACCTGGCTGTTGACCGACGTGCACAAGGTTTTCGGATAACTCTTGTAGCCCATGAACCCCGGTTTAGCACCGTGGTCGCGGATGAACTCCTCTGCGCGAACATCCAGTTCGTAGGTGGTAACACCCGGACGAACCAATGCAGCCACTTCGGCAAGGGTTTTCGATACCAAAAGTGCACTCTTCCTGAGCAATGCTACTTCGTGGTCTGTCTTAACCATCAAAGAACTTTTACGTGCCTGAGCGGCCTTTGATACGTCCGCTCTTCATTAATCCATCATAATGCCTCATCAGCAAATGGCTTTCTATTTGCTGCAAGGTGTCTAACACCACGCCTACCATAATCAACAGGGTAGTTCCGCCAAAGAACTGCGAAAACTGATAGCTGATGCCCAATATTTTGGCAAACGCAGGCAATATAGCTACGAACGCCAGAAACAACGAACCCGGCAGAGTGATTCTCGACATGATGGAGTCCAGATATTCTACTGTCTTCTTACCCGGCTTCACTCCCGGAATAAATCCCCCGTTACGCTTCATATCTTCAGCCATTTGCGTAGGGTTGATGGTTACTGCGGTATAGAAATAGGTGAAAAGAACAATTAATACTGCGTTAACAAAATTATACCAAAATCCTGTAATATCGCTGAAAGCAGTCACAAATCCGCTCATCGAGCCGGAAGAGGCAAAACCGGCGAGGGTAACGGGAACCATCATCAGCGCCTGGGCAAAGATGATCGGCATAACGCCTGCTGCATTGACTTTCAGTGGTATATACTGACGAACGCCGCCGTACTGTTTGTTACCGACAATACGTTTGGCGTACTGTACAGGGATTTTTCTGACACCCTGCACCAAAAGAATATTTATGGCAATCACTACTAACCAGATAACTATCTCCACAAGGAAAGCGACCAAACCGCCGCCCTGGTTTTCGAGGCGCATGGCGACTTCCTGAACCAGCGACATCGGTAAACGGGCAATGATACCAACCATGATAATCAGTGAAATACCGTTGCCGAGGCCTTTGTCGGTAATTCTTTCGCCTAACCACATGATGAACATCGTTCCGCTAATCAGAATGATAGTACACACGACCGTGAACGTAGTACCCTGTAAGAGAAAAGCGCTCTGCGGCAACTGCGCGTGCAGGTTGACCAGATAGGTAGGCGCCTGTAAAATGAGGATAAACACCGTCAGGTAACGGGTAATCTGGTTGATTTTACGACGACCGCTTTCGCCTTCACGCTGCATTTTCTGGAAGAACGGAATGGCTATTCCCAGCAACTGCACCACGATAGACGCCGAGATGTAGGGCATAATTCCCAAGGCTACAATAGAAGCGTTGGAAAACGCGCCTCCCGAAAACATATCCAGAATGCTCATGATTCCGCCTGAAGTCTGCGATTTCAACGCCTGCAGCTGGGCAGGGTCAATGCCCGGAAGCGTCACATACGAACAGAGCCTGTATATCGCCAGAATGCCCAGCGTAAACAGAATCCTTGATTTCAGGTCTTCAATTTTCCAAATATTTTTTAATGTCTGAATGAAAGACTTCATTTACTATATAGTTTTATTCTTTTTCTACTATTGTTCCTTCTGACGGTTTTATCCTGTCAATGAGCGCATCAGCCAGGTCAAAACCGCGTTTGACAACGATTGCGTCAGTAATCCCATCGTAATAGCCCAGCAGATGCAAGATTTCATAAGCGCTATTGAGCGTATTCAACATTTTTTTGTCTATCTTGGTGATATTACGTTGATAAAACTCGATGGACTTTCTTTCTTTAGCTTTGGGTTTCAAATCTTTTAGTGTCAGAAAACCGTCCATCGCCACAAGAAGTCCGCTGTATGCCGTCCCGCAGGCCGTTTTGACGTATTTCTTGTCTTGGTAAAAATTATCCTCCTTTTTGGCGTTTTTCAGGTATTCCCGCGCATTATCCATGTATCTGACAGCTTCGCTGTAGTACATTGTCCTTGTTTGTTCTTGCTCTTGTATTGACATGACGGTTTTACCTGATGAAAGATTTGACAAAAATAATCATTTATGAGATGACAACTGCTGTCCCTTCTAATTTTTCGATAGCGGTTTTCGCCGAGCCGGAAAATGCGTGCGCTTTCACGTCTAATTTTTTAGTCAGCGTACCGTTGCCCAGCACCTTTACTAAACTGTTTTTGGGAGCTAATCCCGCATTGACCAGTATTTCAACGTCAATCGTCACGATACCTGTTTTTTCGGCGAAAGCCTCCAATGCATCCAGATTGACTGCCTTGTATTCCTTACGGAATTTGTTTTTGAACCCGAATTTGGGAACCCGGCGTTGCAAAGGCATCTGACCTCCTTCAAAGCCAATTTTCTTGGAATACCCCGAAATCGCTTTTTGTCCTTTGTGTCCTTTGGTCGAAGTACCGCCTTTTCCGCTTCCCTGACCGCGACCGAGCCGTTTTCCCTGTTTTTTCACCGACCCCGGAGCCGGTTTCAGACTACTTAAATCCATTGATTAAAAGGTTTAAAATCTTATTCTTCAACTGTTACTAAATGGCTTACTTTGGCAATCATTCCCCGGATTTGAGGCGAATCCTCATGTACTACTGTCGAATTTAACTTGCCGAGTCCTAAAGCTTTAACGGTAGCCACCTGACGTTTGGTTGTGCGGATGATACTGTTTTTCAATGTTACACTAATCTTTGCCATGAATGTAATGAATTAGCCGTTAAACACTTTGTTGACGTTTATTCCGCGCTGGCGGGCGATGGTACGCGCATCGCGCAGTTCCATCAAAGCCTCGAAAGTGGCTTTGACAAGATTATGCGGGTTCGATGAACCTTTCGATTTTGCTAAAACGTCGCGCACGCCAACCGTTTCAAACACTGCACGCATAGCGCCTCCCGCCTTTACGCCCGTACCGCTCGACGCAGGTTTCATAAACACGGTAGCGCCGCCGTAGTGCGCCATCTGTTCATGAGGCAATGTTCCGTTGAGGATAGGCACTTTTATCAGATTTTTTTTGGCGTCCTCCACGCCTTTGGCAATGGCCGAAGTTACTTCGTTGGATTTTCCCAAACCGTAACCTACGATACCGTTTTCGTCGCCAACTACCACAATGGCCGAAAAACTGAATGTGCGTCCCCCCTTGGTTACCTTGGTCACGCGCTGTATGCTGACCAACCGGTCTTTCAATTCCAGATCGGCCGTTTTTACTTTACGAATACTCGTTGTCATGATGTTTCTTAAAATTTAAGTCCGCCTTCCCGTGCTGCGTCGGCCAATGATTTAACTCTTCCATGATACAGATAGCCGTTACGGTCGAAAACCACTGCGACGATACCTTTTTCCAGAGCTCGCCCGGCGGTTAATTTGCCTACTAATCTGGCCTGTTCTGTTTTGTTCACTTTCTGTCCGGCAATTTCTTTGCAACGCGACGAGGCGCTCAAAAGCGTGGTTCCTGTCAAATCGTCAATCAATTGCACGTATATTTGTGTATTGCTGCGAAAAACCGACATACGCGGCTTTTCAGCAGTACCTGAAATCACTTTGCGGATTCTTTTCTTGATGCGGTTGCGCCTTTCTATCTTTGTCAATGCCATTTTCTTATTATCTTTTTTGTACGGGCAAGGCGCGCCTTGCCCCTATCGTTATTTTGAACTTGCCGATTTTCCGGCTTTTCGTCTCAATTTTTCACCAACGAACTTGATACCCTTTCCTTTGTATGGTTCAGGCTTGCGAAGCGAACGAATCTTGGCTGCTACCTCTCCCAACAACTGTTTGTCGGCGCATTGCAGCGTGATGATTGGGTTTTGTCGTTTTTCGGTCACCGTAGTTACCTTAACTTCTTTCGGCAACGCCAACATAATACTGTGCGAATATCCGAGACTCATTTCAAGCACCTGACCTTTGGCTTCTGCGCGGTAACCAACGCCCACCAGTTCCTGCCTGATGGTGAATCCTTCCGATACGCCTGTCACCATGTTGGCAATCAGTTTGCGATACAAACCGTGCAGCGAGCGATGCCGTTTCTGGTCAGTCGGGCGGGAAACCAGCAATTGGCCGCCTTCCTGTTTTACGGTAATATCTGCATCTACTTTCTGGCTTAATTCGCCCTGCGGGCCTTTGACCACAACGGTATTGTCTGCCTGAACGGTAACCGTTACTTTATCGGGTATGGCAATGGGTAATTTTCCTATCCTTGACATGTTTTTTTCCTCCTTTTAATAAACGTAACAAATTACTTCACCGCCGATATTCTTTGCACGCGCTTCCTTGTCGGTCATCACACCCTGCGAGGTGGAAATAACGGCGACGCCCAATCCGTTGAGCACGCGCGGAAGGTCTTCGTGACCCACATATTTGCGCAATCCCGGCCGGCTCACACGCTGTATGGACTTGATGGCAGGCAGTTTCGTTTCAGTATTGTACTTCAAAGCAATTTTAATATTCCCCTGCGGAGAGCCTGTTCCTGCTTCTTCAAACTTGTAATTGAGAATGTAACCCTTCTCAAAAAGTATCTTTACGATGTTTTTCTTGATGTTCGATGCGGGGCAATCGACAACGCGGTGCCGAGCCATGATCCCGTTACGAATGCGGGTCAACAAATCTGCTATTGGATCAGTCATTTTTACTGTTTTTTGATTTGTTTTTAGATTGAATTAAAAAATCGATATCCGATAGATAAACCTATATAAATTAATGTATATCCTATATTCTTCTATTTCAAACTACTTAAAAATTTGAGGGCGCAAAGGTAATGCTTTTTTTATAAAAAACAAGAAGATGAAAAAAAATTTTTACTCATGTAGATTCAACATCTGAATGCAACTTTTTTTGCCCAATATTTTGCAATCAAAATAAAAAATGTAGTTTTGCGCAGTTTAAATTTTTAATATTTATATTATATGAAATGGTTAAATGAGTTTAAAACCTTCGCCATGCGTGGCAATGTGCTGGATATGGCAGTAGGTATCATCATTGGCGGAGCGTTCGGGAAAATCGTATCGTCGCTGGTGGCTGACGTTATCATGCCTCCCATCGGAATGTTGATAGGCGGTATTAATTTTACAGAGTGGACAATCAAATTGCATGAAGCGATTATTGAAGCCGGACAAGTGGTGAAGCCCGCCGTTACAATGAACATAGGTAACTTCATCCAAACCGTATTTGACTTCACGATCATCGCTTTTGCGATTTTCATGGTAGTGAAGGCAATCAACACGGTTCACCAAAAGAAGCCTGATGCTCCGACCAAACAGGAAGAACTCCTGACTGAAATCCGCGATCTGTTAAAAAAACAGTAAGATCGGGTAGTTACATCGTTGCATTAAAAGAAGAAACTCAACAGAAGCGCAAGCGTAAATCCTGCAACGGAAATGATGGTTTCCATAACTGTCCACGATTGCAGTGTTTGTTTTTCGGTCATGCCGAGATATTTTCCGACAAGCCAGAATCCGCTGTCGTTCACGTGCGACGCCGTAGTGGCGCCCGATGCAATGGCAATCACTACCAGCGCCATATGCGGATCAGACAGTGCAAACTGAGCCAGCATCGGCGACATGATGCCCGCCGACGTAATCATCGCAACGGTGGCCGATCCCTGCGAAATGCGAATCACCAAAGCCAGAATGTAGGCCAGTACGATCGGCGGCAGCGCCGAGTGTGACATGCTTTCGGCCAATTGTACGCCAATGCCGCTGTCGACCAGTAATTGCTTGAACACGCCGCCCGCGCCGGTAACCAGTATGATCAGTCCGGCAGGAGCCAGCGCTTTGCTGCTTAATTGCAGGATTGAATCGCCGGTGAATCCACGCCTGACGCCCATGAAGTATATCGCCAGAAACGTGGCTACGAGCAGCGCAATGAACGGATGCCCGATAAACGCGAGCAATTTAATCCAGAAATGATCGTTCAGTCCGTGCGATTTTGCCCATACACCCGAAACGGTGTTGGCAACGATCAATAACATCGGCACGGCAATGATTCCGGTCACCTGCCAGAACGAAGGCAGGTCGTTCCGGGGTTTGTTGTCTGTCTGCTGAAATGTGTCGGGAACCGCTAAATGTATTTTGTTGCTGATGTATCGCCCGAACACGGGTCCCGCAATGATCGTCACCGGAATACCGATGATGAACCCGAACAGCACTACCCAGCCGAGGTCGGCGCCGACGATTTCGGCGGTAGCCACCGGCCCGGGCGTGGGCGGGACAAAGGCGTGCGTCACGGCCAATCCCGCCAGCAGCGGAATGGCAAAGTAGAGCAATGATTTTCGGGTATCTTTGGACAGGGCATATAGTACGGGTACCAGAATGATGAATCCCACGTCGAGAAAGATGGGGATGGCCACAAGAAAACCGGTAACCGTCAGCGCATAGGGCGCTTTTTCTTTGCCGAAGCGACCAATCAGATAATGTGCCAGCGATTCGGCTCCGCCCGACGATTCGAGCATCTGCCCGAAAATAGCTCCGATACCCACCACCGTGGCAACAAATCCAAGCGTAGAGCCCATACCGTCTGAAATGCTCTTGATCACAGCGTCCATCGGCATTCCGGTAACTATCCCCAGAAAGATTGACGCGAGCAGTAGCGCCAAAAAAGCTTGTATTTTAAGTTTCAGTACCATCAGCAGCAGCAAACCGATGCTGCCCGCCAGAATGACGATTAATTCAATGTTGGACATGTTTCCGATTTTATGAATTACAAATTTTGGATAAAGATACGTATTGTTTTCGGAATTTATGTGTTTCTTTGTGGAGTTGGATGAAAAAATATTTGAAATGGAAAAAAAGAAATCAAAAGTTGTGACCATGCTCCGTTCACATGCCATCATCACCTTTGGACTGTTGTGCATCGCTTTTGGATGGGGCGCGTTCCTGATTCCGAGCAATGTTACGGGAGGAGGGGTTAGCGGTATTGCCGCCATTGTATATTTTGGCACAGGGTTTCCGGTAAGTATCGCTTTTTTGCTGATCAATACGGTATTGATTCTGGCGTCGATGAAAATTGTCGATGTGCGTTTCGGGCTTAAATCGGTATACGGCGTTGTTGTATTTTCGTTGTTGCTGGGTTTGTTTCAGAAGGTTTTTCCTGAACCGTTAGTGACAGACACCTTGCTGGCTACCATCGTTGGCGCCATACTTTCGGGTATCGGCAGCGGTATTGTATTCACGCAGGGCGGCAGCGCCGGCGGTACCGACCTGATAGCGATGATGGTCACCAGCCGGCGCAACATCAGTCCGGGGCGCGTGATCATGATAGTGGATGTGATGGTGATTTCGTCGTCATTTTTCGTCCTTCATTCGCTGGAGCGGATGATATACGGTTATTGCGTGATGGTGATTACCGGCTATGTGGTAGATTTTGTGCTGGCCGGTTTCAAGCAGTCCTACCAATTGTTCATTTTTTCGGACAAATACGAGGAAGTAGCTGCCAATATCTTCACCAATGTCAAGCGGGGATTGACTCTTGTGGATGCTCAGGGATGGTATACCCGCAAGCCAACCAGGATGATCATGCTGATTGTCCGCAAACACGAAGTAACGGATGTTTTCAGGGCAATTAAGGAAATTGATCCCGATGCGTTCATTTCTATGGGAAATGTAATGGGAGTATACGGAAAAGGATTTGACCGGATGAAAGTGAAGTAATTCATAAAAAACATGTACATTTGCATCCTGACATACAATCATCAAAAAAATAAATACAATGAACAAGGTTTTGATCATAGGAGCCGGCGGCGTTGGTACCGTAGTGGCTCACAAGATTGCTTCGGTTCCCGAAGTATTTGGCGACATCATGCTGGCCAGTCGCACCAAATCCAAATGCGACGCCATAGCTTCGGCCATTGGCGGAAATCGTATCCGAACAGCACAGGTAGACGCCGACAATGTCACCGGATTAGTAGCACTGATACGCGCTTATCAGCCTGATCTGGTCGTAAATGTTGCCCTGCCTTACCAGGATTTAGTCATCATGGACGCTTGCCTTGAAACAGGAGTAAGTTATTTAGATACAGCCAACTATGAACCGGAAGATGAGGCCAGATTTGAGTACAAATGGCAATGGGCTTACCATGATAAATTCAAAAACGCAGGCCTGACCGCCATTCTCGGTTGCGGTTTCGATCCCGGCGTTACCGGTGTGTTCACGGCTTTTGCCGCAAAACATCATTTTGATGAGATACAATACCTGGATATTGTGGACTGTAATGCGGGCGATCATGGACATCCTTTCGCTACCAATTTTAATCCAGAAATTAACATCCGCGAGGTGACACAGAAAGGAAAATACTGGGAAAACGGCGGGTGGGTATACACCGATCCGCATGAAATACACCAACCGCTCCACTATCCCGGAATCGGACCAAAAGAATCGTACCTGATTTATCACGAAGAACTTGAATCGTTGGTAAAGAATTTCCCTACGCTCCGCCGCGCCCGTTTCTGGATGACTTTCGGACAGGAATACCTGACCCATCTCCGCGTGATACAAAACATTGGCATGGCAAGTATTGAACCCGTCATGTATCAGGGTACGGAAATTGTGCCCATACAGTTTCTCAAGGCAGTGCTTCCCAATCCGGGCGATCTCGGCGCGAACTATACAGGATGGACGTCTATCGGATGCCGTATACGCGGACTGAAAAACGGCAGAGAGCATACATATTATATATATAACAATTGCAGCCACGAAGCAGCGTACAGGGAAACCGGCACGCAGGCGGTAAGTTACACGACAGGAGTTCCGGCAATGATCGGTGCGATGATGTACCTGAAAGGACTGTGGAAAAAACCCGGCGTATTTAATGTTGAAGAGTTTGATCCCGATCCTTTCATGGAGCAACTGAACATTCACGGATTACCCTGGAAAGAAGTGCATGATGCGGATTTGGAAGTTTAAAGTTTCCGATTTTGTTCTTCCTCAGTGATTTTTTGATTTTATATTTTCATCTAAAAACCATAGGCTTAACTCCTGTGGAACAACAAAAAGCATGATATCTGCCACCCGTGCCATTGTGTTGAATCATCTCCGGTATGGCGACAACAGTCTGATCATCAACCTGTATACAGAAAGTATGGGAAGGCAGGTTGTTTTTGTGAGGGGTATATTCAGTAAAAAATCGGCGATGCGTGCTGCATTATTTCAACCGCTGCATTTGGTGGAAACCGACCTGTATTATCGTGCCAACAGGCAATTACAACGATTGTCGAATGCCCGGATGTATTATCAGTTTCAAACTATCCCTTTCGACCCTGTAAAAAACTGCATTGCCCTGTTCATCGCCGAAATTCTCTGTAAAACACTCAAGGAAGAAGAAGCTAACGCGGAGTTATTCGAATTTCTGCTCCACACCATTCAGGCGCTCGATCTGAATGACCACGGTACTGCTAATTTTCACCTTGCGTTTTTGGTACATTATTCCCGTTATCTTGGTTTTTATCTCAAATATGATCATTTGATGTTACCTCAACTTTTCAAATTGTCGTTCGACAATTTGAACAATTTGCAAATCAATCATCAACAGCGGAATTATTTCACGGAATACTTGTTGGGCTATTATTCGACGCATGTGGCCAACTTTGGAAAACTGAAATCATTTCCCGTTTTACGGAATATTTTTCAGGATTAATAAAGTTTGGTGCGATTTTTGATAGTACTTTTTGTCAGGCATACATACCTTATTTTTTTTTAATTTTACGTTGTAGATGAAGAATTTTTTTATTCTTTTTTACCTTGTTTTCGTGCTGATTGGTTGCGGTCCCGAAAAGAATGTACGGATTAAGGGTACTTTGAGTGGCGCCAATGCCGAAAAGATATATCTGCGCGAGTTAGGCAATGAGAGTACTTCCAGAAACGATACCGTACAATTGGATGTAAAAGGAAATTTCCTGTTCAAACACAAAATCAGCCAACCGACGTTTTATTCGCTTACCGTCAACGACAGAGCGATCACCCTTTTGGCGCATCCCGGTAATAAAATTACCGTGAGCGGCGATGCGCGTCATCTGCCACTGACATATAGTGTGGATGGCAGTGATGATTCGCAACACATACGTCGCCTCATCCAACGGCTGGAACACACCATTTTTGTCGGCGATTCGTTAGACAGAACATTAAAAATATATGAAGGTAACCGTAATTTCGTCAACATTCAACGTCAGTTTGAATGGAATTATATCAATGAAGTGGATAGTCTGAGAGCGTATAATATCCGTTTCATGGAAAAAAATCCCCGATCGCTGGTAGTCATTTACGCTTTGTATCAGCAATTAGGTCAGAATAATTACCTGTTCAACGAAGAAGAAGACATCAGGTTTTTCCGCAGGGCAGATTCGACTTTTTACAGACGATATCAGAAAGTAGCACTGGTGAATACACTTCATGCCAATGTTATGCGGATGAACGAACAGTACAATGCCAGGCAGTTGAACCGGATGTTGTATATGCTGGGACAGGAAGCGCCCGAAATTGCTTTGTCAGCACCTGATGGGAAAATCGTAAAATTGTCGTCACAAAGAGGCAAATTTGTATTGCTCGATTTCTGGGCTTCATGGAGCGCTCCATGCAGAACGGAAAATGTCAATTTACGGGATATTTATCACAAATATCATGAAAAAGGCTTTGAAGTTTTTCAGGTTTCATTAGATCAGAGTAAATCCTTGTGGGAGCGTGCTATTAAAGAGGACGGACTGACGTGGATCAATGTGAACGACCCAAAATCCTGGGATTCGGAAGTACTGCAACGCTACGGTGTGGAAACCATTCCTGCCAATTTTTTACTCGACAGAGAAGGTTCAATTATCACTAAAAACCTGAAAGGTGATGCTTTAGACATTAGGTTAAGTGAATTTTTTGCTAACATCGAATAAGAAAATATATTTCGCCTCCGACCTTCACCTGACAATGACGCCCGATGAAGCAAGCCGTCGTCGCGAGCATGATTTTGTACGGTGGCTTGATACAATAAAAAAGGACGCCGCCGCCATTTTTTTATTAGGCGATCTGTTCGATTTCTGGTTCGAGTACCGGCATGCAGTTCCGCGGGGATTTGTACGCCTGCTGGGAAAATTAGCCGAAATAAGCGACAACGGGATTCCCATACATTTTTTTACGGGTAACCATGACCAGTGGATGCGCGACTATCTAAGCAAAGAAATGAATATCCACATACACCATCAACCCGCTGAATTTGTTCTAAACGGCAAATTGTTTCTTATCGGACATGGACACGGAAACGACATCAGCCCGGAAGGAAGGATGGACAAACTGCTTTGCCTTGCTTTTAAAAATCGCTTGCTTCGCGTGTTATTCGCCTCGCTTCATCCACGATGGGGCATAGCTTTCGGTAAAAACTGGTCGAAAAACAGACGTAAACGCAGGGGAAATATCAGACCATTCTACAGGATTGAAACCGAAGTTATTTATCTGTATGTAAAAAAAATGCTTGCAAAAAAACATTATGATTTCTTTGTTTTCGGACATCGTCATTTGGCTATGGACGTGCGTCTGAACGAAAACAGCCACTACATCAATACGGGCGAATGGATAGAAAACCAGACCTTTGCCGTTTTTGACGGAAATGTTGTTACATTGCAATCAGCAAAACGGGAGACGAAATTTCTGATTTTGAAAGACTAAAATATATTTTTGAGTTCCTTGTCTGGAATCTGTTTTCAAAAGATTCTTTTTCGTTTTGGTAAGTTCAATTCAATGTCGTTTAGTTAAGTTATAACTTCTTCTTATTCATATAATAAACTTTCTTCGTTTTGTGATTTCTTGGGTTTTTTCTATCGGGTCTTATAATTTCACAAGTTTTGGTCATTATCCGATCGAATGCCTCTAATGCGCCTTTGACATTCTTTTTGATGAATATACCTATGGCTATGTCGTAGAACATCGCCAATGCAGAGGTATGATTAATCTGTTTTTGATGTTTTCGTTGCTGATTGTTCTTTTCCTGTAGACTTTCTTTTCTTACCTTTTCATCAATTGGGAAAGACAAGGCAGCACATAAAGTCATCATCAATATTTTTGCATGAAAGTCCTGTTTGATAGCCTTGGCAGTTTTACCGGAAAAATCTTCCATATCCAGGCGCTCTTTAAGCAACTTATACCCTTCTTCCACGCCCCAACGAAGATGATAAAGTCCTTTGAAAGAATCGTACGGATACCGACGGGTATCTATCAGTGAGGTGCAAAGAATTTCTTTTTCTCCGTTTTCCAACTCCACCAAAACAAGCCGGCAACGAACAGGCGGTTCGGACTTAAAATCATTTCCGAGTGGTTTCTTGATATCTTTTTTGGGAAGCGTAAATTCTACGATGGTCTCTTTTTGACCGCTATCCACAAAACTTCTAACCGGCAACCACCAATCTTCTTTCATCCGAAAACAAAAATCAACACCCTTGCTGCGCAGCAAATAAAACAGATAAATGCCCGGATAACCCCTGTCTGCAAGTAACAAATCGCCGGATTGAAGTTTGTCAGTATGACGCAGCAACAAATTTTGTTCACTTTCGCTCCACGCGCCAATTTGAGAATCTGTCGTTAACAGATTCAACGGGTCATAAAGAAGCGAAATCAACGCCATAGATACCGGTGTTGAACCATGACCACCGACATGATATTCGCCAAATTCTTCTTTTACACTCGCATGATTGGGTAAGTGTAAACGACTGCCGTCAACCGATAAAACCCGATGACCATGCCACTTGCGGTAAGGAGCGTCCGCATAAAAACTGCAACAGGCAACATCATTAATTTCCTTGAAGGCTTCCGGTTTGAGTTTACTGCGGGATTGACTTAACGCGCCTTTGGTTACTGCCCTGATATTGTAATCACTGGTGAGAACGACTTTGAAGAAAGAATCCAACTCACGTTGAAGTGACGACTTAACACCGCGCAGTAACATAACTATCAGCGATTTGAACGGCAATTTCCTGTCCCTGGAAAATTGTCCGTCCGAGCCGTCTTTGCAACGGCTGATAAATGATTGTTCATCAATTAATCCTGATATTTTGGTTAATAAATTCTGCCTATAATCGCTTGTCTTTTGAGATGGGATACCCCCATTATTTATAGCGCAAATTTAAGGCTTTTTGAGATAATCACAAAATGTCAAAGAACGTAATTTATGAAGATTTAGGAAACTTGTTCCCTTAACTAAACGACATTGATTTTACAACACAAAAAGCGAAGTAATTTAGCCGACTTACTCAAATATTCACGGTCGTATTTGAATGAATCTTCAACGTATGGACATTATTTGTATTCAACACTGAGTACATTTCGAATATTTTCACCACTAAAGCAAAACGAAAAATTAACTCAACTTTCAGGACAAGATTGTAACGAGATATACAAAGCGGTACTACTGATTTATCCACATAAACAAGAATCACCCGAAATTACTTGCATTGACTATGAGGTTGATTTTGAATTAGAAGAAATAGAACTTGTTGAAACCAATGAGTTAGAGCGAATAAATTTTGAGTATATACACGAGCAAATCAAAAAATGTGAAAATAAAATAACCGAAAAAGACTGCGAAGGAGCAGTAACTAATTCAAGAACATTACTTGAATCAATATGTCTCTTTATTTACGAAAATACAAAAGACGAAAAATATGATTACAAAGGCGACTTAATCAAGTTGTACAAAGAAGTAAGTAAAATCTTGAATATGAATCCTGCGGATTATGCTGATGATTGTTTGAAACAAATACTTTCAGGAGTTTTCAGTATCATAAATGGTATTTCCACATTAAGAAATGATTTTAGTGATGCTCACGGTCGTTCACCTCAAAAATTATACAAAATTGATGAACGACACGCAAAATTAGCAGTAAACTTATCAAAGAGTATTGCCGAATATTTATTTTTAACTTATGAAAAAACAGAAAATAACAAAATAGCAAATAATTGAAAAGCACTGCACACAACGGGCGGTTTCACGCAAGCGGGGGTGTAACTCCGCTGAAAGTGAAGTGCGAATATGCAAGTGCGTCGCCCGCCCGAACCTTTGTGAACCCCCGCCTGCGTGAAGCCGCCGGACGTTGTGCGTCAGTCGCGAGAGCGTTGTCGAAAAAGTATTTCGTGCCGAGAAAGTAGTACAGCCCGAAAATGAATTGCGAATTGAGAGTCGCCTCGAAAAGTGATTACAATCCGAAAGCGAAGCAAAAAAAGTTAGTCGCGCCGAGAAAGTAGTG
>Ga0082212_10004977_pt1 | contig 18312 bp, 18 predicted proteins | sample TergutNt197P3_FD_71548 | JGI IMG/M metagenome (GOLD analysis project Ga0082212, IMG submission 71548) | Neocapritermes taracua P3 segment gut microbial communities from Petit-Saut dam, French Guiana - Nt197 P3 | ecosystem: Host-associated > Arthropoda: Insects > Digestive system > Gut ...
CTAAAATCTAAAATCTAAAATCGTAAATCGTAAATCGTAAATCGTAAATCGTAAATCGTAAATCGTAAATCGTAAATCGTAAATCGTAAATCGTAAATCGTAAATCTAAAATCGTAAATCGTAAATCGTAAATCGTAAATCGTAAATCGTAAATCTAAACTATATCTTTGTATCAACCAAAACTAAAGTATTATGAAAAATTATGTTTTTTTTCACAGGGATGGAATGTCCTGTGAGAAACTTTCCGACCCTTACCGGCCGGAAACATGGCCTTACCCTGTTGATGAAATAAAGGGAGTACACCTCGATTGTACCGACTTATTCCTTTCCCGTTTGGTCAGATTTCCCAACCGTCGCGATACGGAGAAATTCAACGAATTATTGGATTGCATCGCTAAAGGGTACAAAGAAAAACTGAGAGTAGAGTTTGCATCAGAAAGAATGGGCATGAGTAAAAGCCGTTTTCACACCTTTTTCAGAAGCCGGACAGGAATGTCGTTTGTTGCATACGCAAACAAGGTGAGGATTGAAAACTCCGCCCGTTTGCTGATTGAAACAGATTTGACGGTGGAAAACATCGGCTTCGATTGCGGCTTCGATTCGCCTTCTCATTTCTACAAATGCTTTAAACAGCATTACGGAATGTCCCCTGCTAAGTTCAGGGTTGAGACAACTCGCTCGTAACCCCTGCTCACCGTAGTGTGCGGGATGCAAAAACGCTCGGCGTAGGGTCTTTCGCTACGTCGAGATAGCAGTAAGCGTCCACTTGCAAGTCGGGAGACTTGCTTTTATTTATACCCAGGCGGAGCCTACACCGAGCGAGGTCGTAGCGTTTCAACTCGAATAGCGAAAGTGTTGCGCTCAAACATCCCTGCAGAATGAGTCGTTCATCCCCACTTTGCAACTTTGGTAGCGGTCGCTACATTGTCCATGCAGCGGTCGGTACATTATCTGCGTAGCGGTCGCTACATTGTCTATGTAGTGGTCGGTACCCTTGCCTCATGTAAGGCGGCTTTTTAGATTAGGAAATAGGAGTCTGGAATTAGGACAGCGCCAGTGCCGTTATAACTGTAATGTCCGTCGTTCACGGCAGTACTGTTATACCTGAATTCCATCACACTGAATGACACCAAGGCAAGCCTCATAGATTTTTTGATTAAAAGATTTTTACAAATGTAGTATTTTTTTTATTTTAACGTGAGTTCGATACAAGAATATCCCGTTAGGGATTACATATCAATAGAATGGGAATAATAATCCAATCCTTTGTCCGTAGGACATTCATTGGTGAAAGCCCTACGGGCTATAATTAATGAGATATATTCCATTTTCTATTGATATAAATGTCCTAACGGACAAAAAACGCTAAAATACAACAAATTACGATTAATTCTTGTGTCGAACTCACGTTAATCGAGCTACCGATTAACTACCCTTATTGTACAAAGTACAATAAGGTATAACTGTTATTCGCAAGCCTGCCGTTTTTCTCTCATATTTAATTTTATGTTCATTTATTTTTCGTTTTTTCAGTTGTGCAACAGACACGAAAGACGCTACGCCGAGCGAGGGCACGGTTCAAAGGGGATTGCGGGTCAAGCCCGCAATGACATTTTTTTGAATCACCCGTCACTTGTCATTCGTCACTTGTCACTTTGCCAATTCAGAATTATTTTTCTAACTTTGTGTCAGTCAATTTGTTTGAGCACGCACTATCGGTTAAAAAAATGATGGGCGTAACATGTAAAAGTAATGGGCATAACATGTTCAACTAATGGGCATTACTTCAACAAGTAACGGGCATTACTTGGACAAGTAATGGGCATTACCTGAACAAGTAACGGGCATTACCCGAACAACTGACGGGCGTTATTTGAACAAACCATACCAATGCTACGTAAGAGATAAGAACTAAGAACTAAAAGTTAAATCTAAAATCTAAAATCTAAAATCTAAAATCGTAAATCGTAAATCGTAAATCTAAAATCGTAAATCTAAAATCTAAAATCGTAAATCTAAAATCTAAAATCTAAAATCTAAAATCGTAAATCGTTTTCAAAAATGAACTTTTAATTCTTGTTTACCCAGAGCGGCAAAGAGTTTGGGATTACTTTCAGTTCCTATCCAATCGATATGAATATCGTAGGGAAAACTAAATACTGCTGATGAACAGATTGTAACCACTGTATCGTACCGTATATTTAAAAGATTCATTAGTTGCATGGGAACAACTTTATCAAAAACATATACTTCCGGAAAATATTTTTGATATTGTACTTTGTCCAATGGATGATTCTTAATTACGATATCGTCTTGTGAATATTTTTTCAATCTTTCAGCATAAATACCCACCAATTCCTGTTCGGATACATAGCCCAAAGTGGCAAAATTTTGTGTTAATAAAATTACTTTCCGTTTTTTTAATTGAATCAAATCACTTGATGAGATATTAAAAACAGAAAGAATCTCCGTTTGCTTGGTTTCTATCGCTTGATTCCAGCATTGTACGTCGTGAACTTGTATCAACTGCTTACCGGTTAATATGGAATCCGATTCCATATTGGTAATAAGAACCGCATTACAAAAACCATTGTCGCCGAATTCCCTATTGAAACTATTTTCTAAAATTTGATACAATAAACTTTTCAGGAAAACGGTTGCTGTTTTGGAAAAATTTAATCTATTTAATCTATCTCTGTGGCAAGTAAATATGTTAGGAGCATCTTCAATTAAGGTATATTTACGCCTTCCTATTAATCCCCTTGAATAGTAGAAATGATCTTGAGCAAATATTTGTGCGGTCTTTAAAAACGGCCATTTTCGACGGCTATTTAGTCTTAAACGAACCCTGTGGATTATTCGAGAAAGAGGGCGTTTTTTTTCATATTCCCCGTCACTGAAATAATACTTATTATGAAGTTGATTACGAATACTTTCATGTATTCCCTCACCCACAAAGAAGAACGTCTCTTTTATTTCTTCCAAAGAAGAGAATAATAAATATAAATATAAAGAATAAGTCGTATATCCTATGTATACTCTGTTATAATATTTGTTTACAAGGGTCATTTATTATTTTGCATCAAATAATCACGAACCCTGTTCAAATCTTTTTCCGTATCGATAGCAATTGTATCGGATGCTACTTCTGCAATCCTGATTTTTACGCCATTTTCCAGTAAACGGAGCAATTCGATGTCTTCAATTCTTTCAATAAAGCCGGGAGGTAAACTTCGATACAATGCAAGCGCTTCAGGGCGGAATGCGTATACTCCAATCGCTTTGTAATAGATATAGTTCAGAGATGCTTTGGGATAGGGAATCGGCGCTCTGGAAAACAACATAATATCATCGTTTGCATCGCAAACTACTTTGGGTGTTGTTCCATTGACCACATCCACCGGACTATGAAAAGCCGTTTTTAAGGTAGCACATTTCACTTGTTTGTCATTCAACATGATATCAATTACCTTTTGCACCACCAAAGGTTCCAGCAGGGGTTCGTCGCCTTGCATGGTTACATATAAACCGGCGTCTATACGAGAGGCTACTTCCGCTACCCGCTCTGTTCCATTGATCCATTGTTTAGACGTCATAATGGTTGGAATATTCAGTTCATTACATGCAGATACGACACGCTCGTCGTCTGTTGCTACAATAGCCTCAGTTAATCCTGGAACTTTAAGGGCTACCTGATAAACCCACCAAACCATAGGTTTTCCACAAATATCCCGCAGTGGTTTTCCCGGCAACCGGCTTGATTCGTATCTTGAAGGGATAACACCCAATATTTTTTTCATTTAGCTCTGTTTATAATATACATTTATATGATTCTATCACTCCCATTAACTTATCATCGTCTAATACTATTAAAGTGTGGATATTATGCTCTTTAAATATTTTTTCGGCTGTCAGCAGACTGTCTGAACTCTTCACCACAAAAGGATGGGAATTCATAACGGTTTCCACCGGCATATTAAACACATCCTGATTCTTAAATTGAAGAAGCGCTCTCCTTATATCTCCATCCGAAACAATTCCCTTGATGTTTCCTTCATCTGATATTATAGCTAAACACAAACGGCCTTGACTGATAGCAAATAAAACATCGCTGATAATTGTTTTAGGAGAAACAACAGGTAAATCTTCAGTACGCATAACATCTTTCACTTTCGCCAATAAACGTTTGCCTAAAGCGCCTCCAGGATGAAGTAAGGCAAAATCGATAGACCGGAAATTCCTTTTGTTGATTAGTGCGCAGGTGATTGCATCTCCCATTGCTATCATGGCTGTTGTGGAAGAAGTAGGAGCTAAGTTTAAGGGACAGGCTTCTTTTTTTACAGCAACATTCAGGTGATAATTTGACCATTGAGCCAACAACGATTTGGGATTACCCGACATACCGATTAACGGAATTTTCCTTTCAATCAGGAATGGAATAAAACGCAACAGTTCGTCTGTTTGTCCGGAATAGGACAGCGCCAACATGATGTCATTTGATGAGACCATCCCTAAATCGCCATGGAAAGCATCCAAAGGGTTGATAAAGAAAGAAGGCGTTCCTGTGCTTGCTAATGTCGCAGCAATTTTAGCTCCGATATGCCCTGATTTACCAACACCGGTTATCACTAATTTTCCTTTACATTGGTAGATTAATTCAATGGCTTTGTCGAAATCCTCCGTTAACTGAGGAATCAAGTCTAACAGGGCTTGCGCTTCGTCCTGAAAACACTTTGCGGCTGATTCTTTTATATCACTCATAATCAAAATTTAATTACTGTTTCTAAGCCCAAATTGTACGTATAATATGTTTTGTAATTGCTAATGCAAATGTACTAATTTTTAATTTTATTTCTTAGTACATAAAAGATATCTAATAATCTCAACGGAAATAAAATCTTTTTAGTTGCCAAAAACAAAAGGATTTTATGATAGAATGGAAAGCTTGAACTTTTATCAAATATAAATTGGTTTGAACGGGGGTAAAGCTCAAACAATTTGCTGACATCTCTTTCGTTTTTGTTTAAAATAATTACCAATTTAGCCTTGTTGACACGGTTACTCAATTCAGGGTCTAATACGGAAACATCATCAAACTTAGTTTGAAGAAAATGAGTGACCCAGGCAATACAGTCATAATATTCAATAGCCCTTTTGGTATAATTTACATTGTGAGACAGAGAGGTAGCATTATAGCGATAATGATAAAAAGGTTTATCTATATAATCGATTCGATCCGAATAATAAATAAGTTGTACAGCAACAAAGAAGTCTTCGAGATATGAAGCTACCGGAAAAGAAACTTTTTCATATATGCTTTTTTTTACCATTCGATTGATTAAACTGTGAGAAATTTTATAAGCCAATAATTGCTTTATTTTTGAAGTGGCGTCCACATTTTCAGAAGGACGATTTTTGATTATCGTATTTGAAAATTCTTCGTAATAGTCGCAGCAAATCATATCTAAATTATCGTTCGTAATTTTTTGATACATTTCCTCCATCATAGTACTTTCAATCCAATCATCGCTATCTATATGTATAATATATTCTCCTCTCGCTCTACCTGTTCCTGTCTTTCGAGCCATTGGCAGTCCCTCATTTTGTTTTTTATGTATCACCTGAACACGCCCGTCTTGTCGAGCATATTCATCGCATATAGCGGGACAATTATCCGGGGAACAATCGTCAACCAATATACATTCAAATTCGGCGAATGTTTGATTTAAAATACTGTCAAGACATCTCGGCAAGTAGGGCTCTACATTGTATACCGGAACGATGATTGACACTTTGGGAGCATTTTTCATACCTTTTTGTTATTTGTATTCATTCAACGATTCATACAAAGTTACTAAATTTTCTTTGATTGCATTGGAAACAAAGAATTCATTTGCCCGCTTGTTGGCATTTGTTCCCAACTGTTGTCTTAAAGCGTCATTCTTAATTAGCTCATTGATTGCTCCGGCCAAGGCTTTTGCATTACCGTTTTCAGCCTCTAAACCTGTTTCCCCGTTTGGACATACCCAATTGACTCCCGACCCCGGAATTGTAAATGTGGCCGCCGGAAGACCGCAATACATTGCCTCAGCCAAAGCTATACCAAAAGCTTCGTTCCGGGTGATGGACGGAAAGGCGAAAATGTCCGCTGCATACAAATACTGCCGCAAGCTGTTTTCCTCCAAACGCCCGATAAAATGTACATTGGGAAAATCTTTTGCCGATTCTTTCAATGAATCGCTCAGAGGACCTTTACCGGCAATAATCACAACAGCATCGCTTGAAATCAGCGGAACGGCTTCTACCAAATACTTCAAACCTTTATAAGGGACATGCCTGCCAAAAGTGAAAATGAGCTTCTTCCCTCCGTACAATTGTTTGATTCCGGCAATCGCTTCTTCATCTCCTGCCTGCCTCTGCAATTTGACTTCGTTGACCGTATTGGGAATAATGCTGATTTTATTTCCTTGTGATTGCAAGGGTTTTGAGCCGGAAGTGTAACTTGGGCTTGTCGCTACGATTTTATTTGCCCTTTTCAACAAACGGTTTTCAATGGGGTGGTAAAACAGATAGAGAAAATCCTGCTCGATGATATCGGAATGCCAATGTACTATCAATTTCGTCTTTTTGGGAAGCAACGGAAGTAAATAGACGCTTCCCAACGGGTTTGGAGTATGGAAATGCACAATATCCGGATCAAACGTTTTAAAAACCCGTTTCAACTCTTTATAGAAAGAGAGTGAAACGGATTGGCTGAACAGTTTTTTCCATACGCCGCAACGGGTCACTTCTATGCCTTCAAACCGCTCCTTTATCGTTTGTTTTTGATCGTGAAAACAAATTACCCTGTGTTCGTATTCAGGCAAAGCAGTCACAATACTGTGGCAGACATCTTCTATCCCGCCAATATGGGGAGGGTAATAATTCGGTATATGCAGTATCTTCTTCATTTAAGAATTCGGATTATTAGAATCGCCTATAAAATTTTTCATCTGCAATATCCATTAATTCCTTATCACCGGAACTGTCTCCGTAAGCGACCAAATAATAACTGTCGCGTCGAGGGTATGATTGCAGCAAACGCCTGACTTTTTCCTGTCCGTAACAATTCGGAGTTGAGAAACGTCCTGTTAAACAGCCGCCGGAATCGGTTTCAATTTCGGTGCATAATACGGATGAAATGCTCAGTTGTCCGGCAAAGGAACGCACCCAATTTTCTATACTTGCGCTTATAACAAGTAAGGTATCCCCCGCATCCAAGTGGCGCTGAATCGCCTTTCGAGCTTCGGGACGGATTAAATATACGGAATGCCGGTAAAAATCTTCACAGAGCCGGTCGAAATCAGACAACTGCATTCCCTTGAAAAAGTGGGAAAACAATTGCTGTTTGACTTTCCAATTCGGATATAGTTTTAATTTATAAGCAATCAATAATGGTAAATACATGGTAAATCCCCATAAAAACGACAAATTCCCCTTACTGAAACGGACAAATTCCAACAATGTATCTTTGGTCGTAATTGTTCCGTCAAAATCAAAAACAGCAAGGACAGGTTTCGTTATCATTCTATCTTCTATTAAGTAAATAAATAGCGCACCAATTCTTCCCAATTCCTTGAGAATGGTTCCTTATATCGCACTTCTTCTGTTTCATCATAAACCAATGTGCCGGCAATAAACTGTCGCATAATTTCGTACAGTTGATCGGCATTGTCCGGATCAAAAAATTTAGCCTGTTCATATTTACCTACGGTTTCCCTCGCATAGGGTAGATCGGAAATCAGAATGGGTTTACCCAGCGCTTTGGCTTCGGTAGCCGGTAATCCCCAGGATTCAACCTTGGAAGGAAACAGCAAGCAGTCGCAATTTTGATAGGTGTTGTTCATTTCTTGCCTGTCCAAAAAACCAATGAAACATAAACTATTTAGATGGCCATAAGTGTCAATTATTTTTTTTGTGTAGCGGTTTTCCTGTCCTTGAAAAGTCAAGAGGACTTCAAAATTTGTTATTCCAGATTTTTCCAACATCGCCGCCGCGCGGCAAATCACTTCGTAGTTCTTGTGAATCATAGGTGTGGCCGGATAGAAGAAACGAATTTTTTCTTTTAGAACCTGAGATTTATTAACATCAACCCGAAAAGGCTCATCTTCCTGCACCGGCAAAGAAACCACCAAGTTGTGTATCGAAAACATTTTCTCAAAAGCGCCTCGCAACCATTCTTGCTGAACAACTACAAATGTATTTTTTCGAATATTGATTCGATGAATATAACGGGAAAAAAGACTGAACATGACTATTTCGGGTTGAATAAACCAATCTTTCCATGCAGGACGGTAAAAAGGAAAAGTGTTATGGCAATATACCATTCGTTTCTCCGCTGTTACATTGGGAGTAGTGTCGTGCAATGAAAACCATGCGTAGGGGTTCAACTGTTTGGATAGTTTACGAAAACCGATGTATTCGTAATAAAGACGGATAAACCACGACTTACGGGATTTCGGGAAGGCAATATATTCTACATTTTCGTATTCGGGAAATAGTTTTCCGTCATGCACCAGTGCAACAATCCGGTAATTTTCGCCGGCAAAAGCAGACAGGGCGGCGATACAATCCTGTATGATTTTGAGCGTTCCGCCCCGAAACAGATTAATGCCCGATACGACAATTGTTTTCATAGTAAAACATTAATAAATAATTACAAGGAAAGCAACTACCCAGCCCAAAAGACAAATCTGTATAAAACGATCTCTCAGCAAGATTCTCGTAGGGTCGCCACTCTGCATTTTTACAATCGCAATTTGCAAATACCGGATGATACCGGTTAATACAAAAATTGAGGTTAAATAGACATATTGACAATTAAATCGGGAGGTCACCTCCGGTGAAATCGTGTACATAATATATGCCATGATGGTGATGGTAGCTATCACCGTCATTACTTGATTTACAAAATCCAAATTGTAGTTACTTGTGTTCTTTCGAATATTTACACCGGTATCCCTGTGAATCACCACATCATCCCTGCGTTTGGCAAAAGCCAAAAACAAAGCCAAAAGAAATGTCATTATCACAATCCATTCCGAAATGGGGATGCCGGTGGCGGAACCTCCCACAAATATGCGCAATACAAATCCGATGGCGACAATCACTACATCTACAATGGAAAATCGTTTCAAAACAGTGCAATAGGCAATATTCATCAAATAATAAAACCCGACAAGCCCAAGCAATTCATACCGGGCTTTTCCGGCAAAAAGCATAAGCGTTAGAAGGGATAAAACCAAACATATAAACACCAATATATAAGCAGTCGGAATAGAAATGGCTCCGGAAGCCACAGGGCGTTTCCGCTTAACCGAATGTTGCCGGTCGGCTTCCACATCAAAAATATCGTTCAAACAATAAACGGAACTTGCTGCAAATGAAAATGAAACAAAAGCGATTAAGCAATGGTACAGCATATTTGTATTTAACAACTGCCCGTTAAAAAACAAGGGTAAAAAAATGAATCCGTTTTTGACCCACTGATGTGGACGCAGTATCTGAATAAGGGCTCTTGCGTTCATGACCTTAGGCTAATGAAAAAAATAATCTCTGAAAATAATAACAGGCTCCGAAAGTAATAAAAAAATCCGGTAAACCATTGTACTCATCCAAATTGTTTTTAGAACAAAACCACTGTAAGAGATGCCGACAATTAACATCAGGAATGCAACTGTTGTTCGGGAAGGCGGCAAAATCCGGTCTAAACCGGTGTTCATTTTATCCATAAAACGCAGCCAAAACTTGGGAAAGAGTTCTATAAGCGTTGTTTTGGGAATAATCAGAAAAAGGGCGAAAGCGCTTGCCGTTAAATAAAAGAAAATACGTATGTAGTCGATCGACAAAGCAATAAACATGGGCAGAAGACACAGGAATTGAAAACAAAGGATGGAAGACAAGATATTCCGGTCTGCTTTTGTATAGACTTCCTGCTGTTTCTTGAAAACCAAAAAAGCATTGGTAGAAATATAGTATACCACGGGAAAAACAATCAACCAATACCATATTGATAAAATATAGTGTTCTTCAATTAAAAAATTAATATTGAAATGAAAAGCAAGGGTTTCCATGCCCGACCAGCCAATCGCTCTGATTGCGTTGCCATACGGGGAGGGTTCCATTTTCCCCGGAGCAAGTGTATCCCAAGAGTCAAAAATGGCTTGAGATACCGTTGGGTCGCCATGTTTGACCGAAACCAATAAAAAGACGAATAGTGCAGGTAATAAGACAAGTATGGATTTTACACCGGAAAGAAAAATAGCTTTACCCTGCCTGTGAAAGCTGTGGAATAATAACAAAAAAAGAACCGGTAGGGTGAAAAATCCTGAAACTTCGTGGTTTAAAATTGTTAGAACCGTCAACAAATTAATTAAAGCCCATTTGAGCCAAACAGGTATTGTCCTGTGAGCATAAATCAAAAGGGTTGGAATAAAGAAACAAAACATCAAAAAATCTTTTCGAATCCACACCTGCGACATGATGATGCCGCCGCAGAAAAAGCAAAGCGGTAGTATATAAAGGCTATACCCTTTTTTCAAAAACGACCGGATAAAAAAGCCGCAAACAAAAACGCAACAAACCACCGACAGGAGCTTAATAATCCATACGACATCGAGATTGGTATGTTTCGCTAAAATGAATAGTATCTCTCCTGTTAATCCCCTCCTTACAAAACCGCCCTGATAATTAATTAAAAATTCGGAAATCTGCCAGGAAGTATAACTCCAGGAAGTAAATAAATCCATAACGAATACGGAAGCTATCGATAGTATAAAAAGAATAAATAGCGTGTTAAAAATCTTAAATCGCAAAGTAGTTGTTTTCATTTCCATTAAAGTACATTTCAATGTTTTAGTAACCAGTAATGATAATTTGGATCAGTTGTTATGACTTTTTCGTAATTAGTATCAAGAAAATCATTTAAATTTTTGAAATACGGTTCATAAGCGCTGCTCGGGATACGGGTTAGAACGATACATGGCTTTCCCTCTGCCAAATCATTCATGTATCTTTCGGCAATCATCGCTTCATATTGTTTAACTTCTATGATAGGAAATTGATAAGAATACTTGGAGACGCTTTCCCTGCCGGAAAGTGTATAAATAGAACAGTCATGCCCTACAACAGTTATTTTATCTGTTTTCTCCGAGTTTTCTGTAATGAACGACAGGAGATTTTCCATTGGAATATATCGACTGTATACATCTTTCATTTGTCTGAAGCATCCATAAGCGAAAAACAAGAAAATTACACAAATAATCAGCTTGGGACTAACACGTAATTTTTTCACAAAAAGATAGTAAGATAATGCGTATGGAATGCCAAATAGTGGAACAAACGGCACGTAATAATTCAGGAAATCATAGCTTCCTATAGAAATCATCAGGTTGGTCAAAATAATTGCGAAGAAAATAAAAAAAGTCTCTACTTTATGTATAAGATGTTTGAAATATACTACTCCGATAAAGATAAATAAAATAACATGGACACGGCCAATCCGCGAAAGCCAAAAATGTCCGGCATACCAGAACCGCCTGCACGTTCTTAGTAAAACACCGGAAATAGAAACATCCGAATAAGCTTTGTTAAAGTCCCAAAAACAAAACTTAAAATCAGCCCAGGAGTCGGTATATGAAAAATAGACGGCAAAAGGCAAACATGCAGCAAAAAAAGCAGCAAGGGAGACAAGGGAAATTGAAAACATTTCTTTAGAACGCTTATCTTTCAGCAAAATAATGAGAATAGACAAATAACCGATTATCCATAGTGAGATAAAATTAGGTTTTAACAGAAATGCGCAAGTACAGCAAAATGCAATAATTGCAAAATGATATTTATTAATGCTGCGGTATTTAAAAAAATGTAAAAAATAATACAACGATACGCTTATGAACGGGACTACATATTCTTCTGTAATATTTCCTCTTCCAAAAAGAGGAAAAAACAAAAGCAAACAGGATAATGAGGAAATCAGAGCAATAAATTTATCAAAATAAAGTGTAGCGGATTTGTAAATATAGATTAGCGCACCAAAGAGCAACACTAATTCAACAAACCAGATTCCTACAGTATTTCCTCCACCTATTACTAATCCTGCCATATTAATCAAGTATAACAGTGGTCCCTTATGATCGAAAAGTTCTTTATATATAATTTTCCCCTTCAGTATTTGTTCGGAACAATATATGTAAACCCCCGAATCAGCACCAGTCAATTTGTTGGCAAAAGGAGCTAACGGCGATGTTAATAAAACAATAATAGTCCCCAAAAATAATATCAGGTAAGGATAGAAAGCATTCCACTTTTTAAAATCGTATTTCATTTCTTCAGGTTTTTATTAATCATTCGAAAATCGCTCAATGCTTTCCACCCTATCTTTATGATTCGCTTGAAATTAATAGAGTTGACCCCGCCTTGACGCGGTTTGAAAGTGATGGGATACCATTTACAACGCTCGTTCCACTTCACGGCAATGGCGCTGATGGCTACGTTGCAAAGGAAAAAATCAGGCGGAATCACTCGCATTACGGCTATCAACCGTTCCGTATTCATTAACCGGAAAGGGGTGTTGGCATCCTGTACATACACGCCAAACATCAGTCGAACAACAAACCGCAATACTTTTGTAACAAAAATACGGTCTCTCCCGTCCTCCCTCGTGCTCCGGTCTCCAATTTGAAAATCGTATTGAGCGCGATTTTCCCACATTTGCCAAAACTCGTCAGGATTGGTTTGCCCGTCGCTATCTGTTTGAAAAACATAACCGGCGCCGGCTTCTATCGCTTTCCGGTATAAATACAATACTGTCGCCCCATGACCGGAATTGGGCTTGTCAATCGGTTCAAAATCGGGATAGTTTGCAGTAAGACGCTGCATCATTTCATAAGTTTTGTCTTTACTTCCGTCGTTAGCAATCAACAATTTACATTTTGCGCCTTCTTGCTGGTTAATTTTTGTTACCACTTCGTACCATTGAACCACTACTTTCTCAATGTTTGCTTCTTCGTTATAAGCGGGCATTACAATATACAAAACATCACTTTCCATGTCTAAAACTAATATATTTGTTCAGCAAAAACTGGATTAATGCAACTACTATTACAGTAAACGCTTTCGAAACCAACTCGTTTAATTCTATTTTTTCTACTAAGAAAAATAGCAATCCGGAACTGATTGCCAAACCGGTAAGCCCTATTATATAGAAAGAGATAAATCGGAGCAGTGTTTTGTTCTTTACCTTAAAGGTAAATTGCCGGTTAAGAAAAAAGCTGACAAATATACCACAATGTACGCTTATGATATTGGCATACAGATAAGGCATTTTTACTATTTGCACCAATAGCCAATAAACAATGAAATCAATCCCGACGCAGAAACAACCAATAATGCCATATTTTATCAATTGTTGATTACGCAGAAGTAATTGATATAGTTTTTTCATAACAGTACCCGGCTTATGTCCAATGCTTTTCTAATCGTTTTATCCATATCGTAATAAGCATAATCGGCTAATCGACCGCTAAAGACAACATTTGTAAGCATACTTGCCTTTTGTTTGTATTTTTCAAACAGACGATTGTTTTTTTCGTCATTTACCGGATAGTATGCTTCTTTACCCTCATCCCAAGTTTGCGGATATTCGCGTGTGATGACGGTTTTTTCCTGAGTGCCGAACTCAAAATGCTTATGCTCGATAATTCGCGTATAGGGCGTTTCAAAATCGGTATAGTTAATGACGGCATTTCCCTGATAGTTAGCGATGTTCAACACTTCATTATCAAACTTCAAACTTCGGTATTCCAATTTACCATAGCAATAATCGAAATATTCGTCTATCATTCCGGTATAAATTATTCTATCGGCAATCGAGGAAAATTTTTCCCTGTCATCAAAAAAATTTACGTTCAACCGGACTTCCGCTTTTTCCAACAATTTATTGACAAGCGAATTGTATCCGCCAATGGGAATGCCCTGATATATATCGTTAAAATAATTATTGTCGAAAGTGAACCTCAAGGGTAATCGTTTAATTATAAACGGAGGCAAGTCGGTGGCTTTTCTTCCCCATTGCTTTTCGGTATATCCTCTTATCAACTTGGTATATATGTCTTTTCCCACTAATTTTAAGGCTTGTTCTTCTAAGTTTTCAGGCTCTATATTTGCGTATTCGGCAACCGCTTTCTCAATTCTGCTTCTTGCTTCTTCCGGCGTTTTCACTTTCCACAGTTGATAAAAGGTATTCATGTTAAAAGGCAAATTAAATAATTCACCCTTATAATTGGCAATGGGCGAATTGACATAGCGGTTAAATACTATCATTCCGTTTAGATAATCCCAAACTTCCCTGTCGTTGGTATGAAAAATATGCGCCCCGTATTTGTGAACATTGATTCCTTCTATGTTTTCGCAATAAACATTTCCACCGGCATGGAGGCGTTTGTCAATTACTAAACATCTTTTGCCTTTCAAGCCGGCTTGGTGGGCAAATACGGCGCCCGACAAACCGGAACCAACGATGAGGTAATCGTATGTTTTCATTAAAAAAGCCTGTTAAAACAAGCATTTATTTATTACGGTTTTTATATTCTCTTTCAAACAAATCTACCCAAAGTTTCATTATTTTTTCTACTTGATAATCGGCAGCCAATTGTTTGGATGCATTTCCCATTTCTTGCCGTAATTTCTCCGATTCGATCAATTGGTTAATTTTTTCTGTCATTACTTGGATATTTCCTGTTGTAACTAAAAAACCATTGACACCATCGGTAATAATATCTTTCGGTCCGCAAGGGGCATCGAAAGCCACCAAAGGTAAGCCGCAAGCCATAGCTTCCAGCATTACCATGGGAAGCGCTTCAAGATACCGGGAAGATAATAGAAACATGGAACTTTCTAAATATTGTTCCTGTATGTTCCTGACCGGTTCGTGTATTCTTATTTGTTGTTCCAGTTGATTTTCACGAATGATCTGAAGTAAGCGTTCTTTCTCATTGCCGTTACCATAAACGTTCAATTCCCAATCCGGATGTTTGCCGGCGACCGCTTTCCAAATTTCAATTAACAAATCGAATCCTTTTTCATACACCAATCGCCCTACTGCAATGGCTTTTTTAGAACGAAGCGACGAGGACTCTGGAGGTAAAAAAGAAATAGGATTCGGTATGACATCAATTGTTTGTTGATTTTTCCACAATGCTTTTTCTTCACTTGTTAGAACAATGAGCCGGTCTAACTTTTCACATTGCCGTTTAAATGTCCATGTACGTACCTTGGCTACCAAATTAGGAATAAACGCATCCGAAAGTTTTCGAGCCATTAGTTGCCGGTAATTACCGGGGAAATGTAACTCGCCGATTTTTATGCTGTCTTTTTGTAAATTATTCAAAAAACCGATATCCAAGCCACCCAATGTAGAAATAACGATATCCGGACGAATCTTGGCCAATAATTTTCTTAACGCTTTTTTATACTCCTGTGTTTTGAGGACGCGGGATATACATTTTTCAATATACGACTCTTTCCCAAATTTCTCGTGAATACCGATATTCAAATGATATAAATGTACTTTTTCGGACAAAGGGTAAAAAACAGGACGCCCCATTTGTTCCGTAGTAACAATAGACACATCATAATCCATTTTATCAGCTAAATAATTTGCCTTAATGGTAATTGCCCTTTCCATGCCTCCGGAATTATAAAGTCCGCCGGGTAGTAAATATACAATTTTCATTATAAATTATTTATTTAGTTCTTCACTTGAATAATAACGGATTAGATAAGTAGAGCCTGCTGCAATTAATAATGTTTCTACTATATGTATAGAGCCTATCGCTGTTGTTTTATAACTCAACAAGAATATAAAGGCAAAACAAAGCGTGAAAAGAGCGGCATCAACTCGGTTTGCAAAAGAATTTCTTTTTCCTGCTATTGATAGAGGAAGAATGAAATACAGGCTTTGATATAAAATCAGACAAAGTAAAAAAGGAACACCCCCAAAAATGAGATTAGTCATATACCCTGCGTCAGTATGAGGATAATTCAATTTTTCAAAGAATACTTCTCCATGTCCTTTTAGGAAAGTTTCATCACGCAAGGGAAAGTAATGGCTCTCTGTTCCATCTAAAGAGCGAACTTGAAATGTACCGTAGTCCTTGTAGCTGTAATACCATTCAAAAGCAAAAGGGAAAACTTCGTCATTAAACATTCTGCGTTGTTTAGCGGGAAGAAGAAAATTATATGCAAAAAAAATCGCCGCTGAAACAAGAATTATTTGCATAATATTGTGATTTAGAAAAGACACGATTTGTTTGTATTGGAAACGAACCCATAGCAAAAATCCCAGCGCAAGTCCCACAAATCCGGTTCTTCCAGCAAGCATAGTACCAATTATTATAAAGAAAAAAACCACAAAATTCACCCATCCTTTTAAGTAAGGATGACTGCTGCTGTTCAGTTGTAATCTAAAATACAACATGAATGTTATACCGTATGCGGCCACAAGTTCAACAAAAACAATACCCGACAGGCAATACAACCTGAATCTATCCACATGGAATCGCGGATTTAGTACCATCTGCTTTATACTTTCCGGTTTCATTTCAAAAAAATACTCGCCTAAGGGCTCATACAAGTAGGCAATAAGATGTATGAGTCCTTGCAATGCAAAAACATAACAAATAATTACGCAGATATCATCAAAGGCATTTGTTTCTTTGTCTTTCAAAAGCAAGGGAAGGGCATAAATCATCGCTGCCAACATTTGCAATTCTACCCACATCCGTTTTTGCAAATCATTATATACATAAGTACTATGGAATACCGTGAAGGCATAGATGACAAGAGCAATGAGTACGGTTCCAATCAATATAACAGCATTGTAACGTTGAAAAAAATAGGTAAATGGAAGTTTCTTATCATTAAAAATATAGAAGACTGTAGTTATAATAATTGCTAAAAAAACCGTGTTATACACATAAGGTATTCGTATACTGAATACAATTAAAAATACAACAATGATTTTAAATAAAAATTTCATTATGTGTTATTTATTTTATCTATTTTCTATTACTACTATTCCAACAAAACAGCAATTTAACCAATCCCTTGGAATAATTCGTCCAAATGAAAGTATCCCGGTAACCATGATTGAATTGCAAATATTTGAGAGCTTCTTTTTTATGGTTTCTTGCCAACACCGCAAATGTAATGGAAGCCCTCCTCGCCAATACCTTCTGCGACAGTTCCGGAGTCATTCTATTTTTCCAACCCTGCACAAGATTCCAAGCGGCAGTGTACATTTTCAACGTATGACTTGTTTGATTTGTACCATGCCAGCGATAATTAGCAAAATGCTCGTCCAAATAGACTATTTTACCGGAGTATGCAAATTTCAGCCACATATCCCAATCTTCCAATATTGAGTTTTCATCGTATCCACCGCATTGCTCCCAAATGTCCTTTCGATACATCATAGTAGCAGCAGGAATACAATTGCGTTCGATCAATCCCTCGAACTTCACGCTTTCAACAGGGTCAACAACAGTTAGTCCTTCAATAATCCGGCTATGAGCATCAACCATGTGAACCTTGCCAAAAACAAGCGAACAGTCCGGATCCGATTCCATATAGGTAACTTGCCTCTCTACTTTATCCAACATCAGGAAATCGTCGGAAGCTGAACCGGTGATGTATTTGCCATGCGCATATTGACGAATCGCTTTATTCATCGTTTTGGATACTCCTTGATTATCCTGCAAAACCAGTACAAATCCATATTGTTTTTGCAGTTGCTCCAAAATCTCTCGGGAACGATCGGTAGAGCCATCATCGATAACAATCAATTCAATATTTTTGTATGTCTGATTCACAATACTCAAGACACATTCTTCGATATAGTTTTCGTGATTATAAGAAGGTATAATCGCCGAAACCAAAGGTTCACCGGTATGTCTGATTTGTTCTGTCATTTATACTTATTTATCAGCTCTACTATTTTCCCTATTTCCTTATCCTCTATCACAGAACTCATTGGAAGACTTAATACTTCATTATGTATGGTTTCCGTAACAGGGAAACTCCAATTATTCCACTCCCTATACGCTTCCTGTTTATAAGGCGGAATAGGATAATGAATCAAGGTCTGAATCCCGTTTACACCCAAATAAGCCTGCAACCGGTTCCGCTCTTCTGTCCTGATCACAAACAAGTGATGAACATGGGAACGCCGGTTTTCCGGTAACAAAGGTAAGATAATTTTTTCATTTTTAATAT
>Ga0082212_10004978_pt1 | contig 18302 bp, 15 predicted proteins | sample TergutNt197P3_FD_71548 | JGI IMG/M metagenome (GOLD analysis project Ga0082212, IMG submission 71548) | Neocapritermes taracua P3 segment gut microbial communities from Petit-Saut dam, French Guiana - Nt197 P3 | ecosystem: Host-associated > Arthropoda: Insects > Digestive system > Gut ...
ATTATACCTGTTTCAGCTTGATTTAAGTAGTGCTTTGTCAACAGCTCCAGGGATGTCAACACTTTTTCGGACAAAAAGTTAAGCAAGTGCATGTACCAGATTATTAGATGGTTGGGAACTGGACTGCTCCATCTTTGCTGCTTCCATCAGCAACGCCGTATACTCTCTGGGAGACCTGTATCCCAACCTGGCTTGTACCCGCCGATTATTGTAGAAGCTCTCTATCCAAGAGAATACTGTCTCCCTGAGTTCCTCCCTTGTAGCAAAATGATTCCCATGGATGCATTCCTTTTTCAATGTGGCGAAAAAACTCTCTGACCAAGCATTGTCTCCTGGCATTCCAACCCGAGAAAAGCTTTGCCTGATACCGTATAACCTCAGTATTTCCATAAACTCCGCTGAGGTATATTGACTCCCTCTATCCGAATGAAAAACGGATCCTCTCTTAAGGGCATGCCGTGCTTGGGCATTGAGAAAAGCGCGTACAACCAACTCAGACTTCAGGTGCTTACTGGTGGCCTCACCCAATATCTCTCCGCCGAGGATATCCTTGATGGTACACAGATACAGCCAGCCCTCATCACTTTTCAGATAGGTAATATCACTGCATACGGTTTGATGCGGTTTGCTGAAGGTCTGCCCTCGCACAAGGTTGTTAAACCCTTCTCCACGGGATTTTCGGCTATCGGTGAGACTGCGTCGCTTATGCCGGTTATATATTGACGACATCCCCATGATAGCCATAAGCCTGCTGACTTTACCATATGACGCTTTCCGGCCTGATTTACGGAGTATGCCGCAAATCCTTTCCGGACCATACTACTGCTTCCTATTGGAGTGCGCATCAATAAGCCACTGCAATTTTTTATAATTCACCACGCCAATCATATTTCCATCCTGCATGACAGGAGCCTGAGACATCTCATTTTCTCTCATGGCATTAAGCGCCTTATCGAGCCCGTCGTCGGGGTCAACCCATACCAACTTCTCCTTCGGGAGCATCAACTGTGCAACAGTCTGTTTGTGGCGGGTCTTGCGTTTTAACGCGCGCAGGTTATCACAAAAAACCAACCCCTCCAGCGCCTCACCACTCATTACTGCAAAGCACTGCTGCGCACGTTGTGAAGCATACTCGGAAATCAAATGCTCAACATGCATATCCGTCGGCACTACTGCGCAGATTTGCTCCATGGCTTCTCGGACACTGTGTCTGGACAACAAGTCATTAAGCTGTACTTGGCGATAGCTTCCCACCGCGGCATCAAATAGAAACCAACCCATTAAGGCAAACCATACACCGGTAAGCCAGCCGCCTGTAAGAATGAAATGTATGCCGACAACAATGATACCGATGGCCATCACACGCCCTACAATGGACGCTATGCGTGTTGCACGGCACAAATTGCCACTACGTCCCCAAAGGACCGCCCTCAATACCCGCCCGCCGTCCAGGGGAAACCCGGGAATCATGTTGCAGGCACCAAGCGATAAATTAACCCATCCCAACCAGGAGGCGGCGACACCGATACATCCGCCCACTCCATCCATGCCGTGAAAACCCAGCGACAGTCCGATAAGAATTACACCCAGCATCAAACTGGCAGCTGGTCCTGCCAGCGCCATGACAAACTCATGCGAGGCTTTCTTGGGCTCCTCGGCAATTTCGGCTATGCCTCCAAAGATAAAAAGCGTAATTGATTTAACTGCCACACCTTGGCGCAGTGCGACCACACTGTGCATGAGTTCGTGCACCAATACCGAGGCGAAAAACAGCAGACTTGTGATTACCCCAGCGGATATCTTGACCACAGGCGACCAGTCAGGATAAATTGATGAGAAATAGCCGCCAGCCAGCGACCATGTGGTGAAAATAAAAATAATCAACCATGAAGGATTGATGCAAAAAGCAATGCCAAATATGCGCCCCAGTGGTATGCCTTTTCCGCCCATTACAAGACCTCAAAATACATGCTTGCCAGCTGTGTCGTACAGCAATTATATTCCGGGCAACAGTTTATCACACTCCGCAACCAAAATAGCGACCTTGGAAACTCCTCTCTATGAAGACAGTTGAGTGCTATTACGTTGAGTCGTTTTTGTTTTTGAAAAAATCGCACGCGGCGCACGGTTATAAGGTACCCTGCTGTTTGAGGTGCGGGCAGCAGATGCCCGCCCTCCGATGCGGTTACCCGAAACAGGACGCCTGGTCTTTTCCGTTTTAGGCGCTTCCACGTCGTAATTAAAGCCATCCAGTATACGCCGCTCGACTTTCTTTCCCAGCATACGCTCTATGGCATGCACCATTTCGGCATCCTCGGGACAGATAAACGTGTATGCCTCTCCTGTCTGGTCAATGCGTCCGGTGCGCCCTATGCGGTGGGTGTAGGCATCCGTTGTGTCAGGCATGTCAAAGTTTATGACATGCGAAATCCGAAGCACATCTATGCCGCGGGACGCGATATCCGTTGCCACCAGTATCTTAACCTTGCCGCGACGGAAACTGTCAATTGCAGCCTGACGGCGCGATTGTGCCAGATTGCCCTGCAATGAAACCACTTTGAACCCGCTGTTTTTAAGCTGTTCGGCTACGCGTTCGGCGCGATGCTTGGTTCGCGTGAAAACCACCACAGAAGACGTTTCAACCTGACGCAACAGATCAAGCAGCAAAGCACTTTTTAGATACTGCCTAACCGGATAAAATGATTGTGTCACGCTACTTGCCGGAGCCACATGCCCTATTTGCACAGTTATGGGCTCATGCAGATAAGTCTGCACCAGCTGACGCACGTCATCAGGCATTGTGGCAGAAAAAAGCAGTATCTGTTTTTTCTGAGGAAGGCAGCGCAAAATATTTTGGATATCCGGCAGAAAACCCATATCAAACATGCGGTCAGCTTCATCTATGACCAGCATTTCCACGTTTGATAAATCAATGCTGCCCTGCCAAACATGATCCAGCAAACGCCCGGGACATGCTACCGCAACATCTACGCCGTCACGCAAGTTACGCATCTGCTGAAACATTCCCACCCCACCATACAGAGAAATTGAACGAATACCTGTGCGCCGCCCAAGCGATGCGAAAGATTCATTCGTCTGCTCAGCCAACTCACGCGTCGGAGAAATCACAAGTCCGCGGATATTGCCATGACGGTGCGCCTCCAAACTGTTCAACATTGGCAGCACAAATGCTGCTGTCTTGCCGGTTCCGGTTTGCGCAAGACCGATAACATCGCGTCCTGCCAAAACATGTGGCATAGCCTTGCTTTGAATGGGAGTCGGCACAGTGTAGCCTGAAAGACGTACGCCGGCTAATACATTCGGTCTGAGACCGAATGATTCAAAATCCCCAACTGTCTCTGCCGGTATTTCCGGGGTACGCGCTGCCACATCATCGCTTACGTCAGTATCGTTGCCTGCAGGCAGGGTATTGTGGCTACGCTTTTCACGGCACGCCGGACAGCGCTTTGGTTCACTGTGAAAACCATTCGAGTGGAAAAATTTTTGCTCAGATGCACTAAAGGTAAAACCTGTTCCGCAATCGGAACACTCCAAAGTCTTGTTTTGAAAAATCAAACAGATACGCTCACTTTAAAAGAATTTTTTGTTGAGTTCGCGGCGGTGAAACCTTGAGGAAAAACCCGTGGTGATTTCTACACAAACGACACTGCCTAATAAAGAACTCTTGAACTAATTAGGTTTTTAATCACCAAAGTTATCTAATCTTGGTGATATATATAATTCGGCTCCGCGAATCTAACACCTTCCTTAATTGAAAGAATTTCTACGGCATGTAAAACGCTCTCCCTGCTCGGTTCTGCCAGCACAATACTAAATATTCTGCACCAACTATCTACAGCAGGATACACTCCCTCTTTAACCGCTTCAAGGGAATATATCGTTACTTCATACACATTAACGCAATCAATTTCACTAAAATCCTGTGGGGTATATTCTTTTAGTTTCATTGATTCCCGATGCGTCAGAGTAACTACTACCACATCGTAGGTAAACTCTGCCTCAGCCTTGCCCTTCTTTTCTACATAACCGTAGTCATTGCTGCTGTTTTGTCGAACGTCTCCTCCACTCAACTCGTTGCCGTCGTTCTCCCCGCCATCATTGAGGTTTATATCGATGACATCATCATTGCATGCAGCAAGAGAAAAAAGAAAGAGTATGGACATCAAGAAAGGAATTAGTTTCTTCATTTTAATTTAGAATAACTTCACACATATTAATTTTCAATTGTAACACGTGTTATACATATTGCAAAATTTCAGGCCACGAAAATCATTACTCCTCATCGTCGTCTTCATGCCCAGCAGTGTGGTATCCGCGCAAACGCATGGTTTCACTTAGTATCTTTTTGCGCAAACGAATATTCTCAGGCGTTACCTCCACCAGTTCATCCCTGTTAATGAAATCGATAGATTGCTCCAGACTCATAATGATAGGCGGCGTAAGCTTAATGGCGATGTCAGACGTGGACGAGCGAATATTGGTCTTTTTCTTTTCTTTGCACACATTCACCGCAATGTCGCGCGTACGCGGATTAGTGCCAATAATCATGCCCTCATACACCTGCGTGCCCGGCTCAATGAAAGTCATGCCGCGCCCCTGCGCATTGTTAAGACCATAGGTAACCGCCTCACCGGTCTCTGATGCAACCAGCACACCAGAACGCGCCGAAACGATATCGCGCTTCCACGGCTCATAACCCAAGAAAAGTGTATTCATCACGCCTTCACCGCGCGTGGCAGTAATAAAAGAACTGCGAAAACCGATTAAGCCCTTGGTTGGAATACGAAACTCAAGGTGCACTCCACTTTCACCGTCACTACGCATGTCACGCATTTCAGCCTGACGCTTGCCAAGCATCTCGGTAACAGCGCCCATATACTCGGATGGCATATCAATGCATAAAAGCTCGACCGGTTCCATTAGTTTGCCATCAATCATCTTTGTAATGGCCTCCGGCTTGGAAACCTGAAACTCGTATCCTTCACGGCGCATCGCCTCAATCAACACCGATAAATGCAACTCACCGCGCCCTTTGACCAAAAAAGTATCCGGTGAGTCCGTGTCGCTGATACGCAAACTCAGGTTAGTTTCGAGTTCTCTGTACAGGCGCTCACGCAACTGGCGCGTAGTGGAGTATTTACCCTCGCGCCCAGCGAAAGGCGATGTGTTTACGGAGAAAGTCATTTCAACTGTCGGCTCGCCTATTTCAATACGTTTGATGGCATCAGGACTCTCAGGCGCGGTCAATGTGTCGCCGATATTCACATCGGAAACACCTGTGACAGCCACGATATCCCCGGCACTTGAACAATCGACATTGACGCGCGAAAGCCCCATATATGTGAGCACCTCAGCAACCTCATAGGACTTTTGCACGCCATCGGCATAAATGCACATCACACGCTCACGCGGGACTATTTTGCCGCGAAAGATGCGCCCGATGGCAATTTTGCCCTTGTGGCTATCGTAATCCAAATTGGAAACCATCATTTGGAAATGTCCTTCTTCAATGTGCGGTGGAGGGATTTTTTCCAATATGGCATCAAATAGCAGGCTAACATCAGTGCTCTTGCTCAAATCCGGCTCAGCCGCAACTATACCCTGACGTCCACTGGCATACAAAACAGGAAAATCAAGCTGCTCAGCCGTCGTAACCAATTCCAAAAACAAATCCTGCGTCAGCTGTAATACTTCCTGAATACGCGCATTTTCACGGTCAATCTTGTTAATAACCACTATCGGATGCAGACCATGTTTCAGTGCCTGCTTGAGCACATATTTTGTCTGCGGCATGGGACCCTCAACCGCATCAATCATGAGCAAACACCCGTCAGCCATATGTATTACGCGCTCTACCTCGCCTGAAAAGTCAGCATGTCCCGGGGTGTCAATTATGTTGATTTTCACGCCTTTGTACGTCACAGCCGTGTTTTTTGCCATGATGGTGATGCCACGCTCGCGCTCCTGCGGGTTGGAGTCCATAACACATTCCACCACTGCCTGGTTGGCGCGAAAGATATGGCTTTGTTTGAGCAACGCATCCACCATAGTTGTTTTACCGTGGTCTACATGCGCGATAATAGCCACATTACGAATATCATCACGATATTTCATTTTGTACAAACCCACCTTTTACACATAAAACAGTACATAATCGTATAATCTGGTCAAAAGAATGAAATGAATGGAGAATATGCAACAAAACATCAGCCCTATCTAAAAACAGGGCATCCGTGAGGATTACCTATACCGAAATCGATGTAAACCGTTCACAAACAACTTATTATGCCATGTAAAATACGAATATTCTTTGACAATGTACCACATACCCGATGCTGTATTCAATTTTCCGAGGGGAAATGGGCTTAAGCCACTGTTATATCTCGAATTTTGCGGTGCCAACAGGCACCGTCGACACATTCTTATTGCGCGACAAAAAGTATAAGACTATAATGAAATGCATGTGCTAAAAATGCACGTGCGCCGCAGGGAATGTGATGCGGCGAGGGGACACTGTCAGATGGAAATAGAGCACGTTAAAGATTATTCCAAACCAAAATTCAACTCTTTCCAGCTAAAAACCGGTAAGATGCTTATGGCTGGTGCCGCATGCATAGCGTTATTGGGTATGGCAGGTGCACTTGGAGGTTGTGCAGAAAACTTGATTGATGGCGAATACACTCTTGGCACTTCAGCGCCACAGGATTTTACAAACGAAACAGGTTCAGATAAGTCGTCGGAGTCTCAATCAGCAGATACCTTTGAAATCACTATGGGAGATATCGTCTCACTCGCCCTCTAGAACAGTACATTAATCAGCAATATTCATTGGGAGTACGCCTTATGCAATACATACTCCATATCACACAACAATGCAATATGGATTGCGACTATTGCACAACCCCCAAAACAGACGATTTTATGAGCCGCGAAACTGTTTTTAAGGTCGCGGATATGGCACTTGCCAATGCTTTGTGCCAAGGTCATAAAACCACTTGCATGTCTTTTTACGGCGGCGAACCCCTGCTTTGCAAAGAGTTAATCTACGATGCTATGGATTACTGCCGCAGCATTAGTCGCAGCAAAGACGTACGGTTCACATATCGCATCACCACCAATGGCACACTTGTTGATAGCAATTTTATCAAACGTTGTAAAGCCGAGGGATTAAAGCTGGCGCTTTCCATTGACGGCACAAAGGAAGCACACGACAAACACAGACGCTTCAAGGGCGGGGGTGCAACTTTTGATGAAGTCCAATGCATTGGAAAAACAATTCTGCGTGAGTTGCCTAACACAACCGCCATGCTCACATTCAGCGAAGACACCGTACCAATGCTCTATGATTCAATAAATTTTCTGTATGATTTCGGATTTAAAAAGGTCGTTACTGCACTGAATTATTCAGGTGTCTGGAGTGAGGCTGGTTTTGCGGCGCTGAGAGCAGAATATGAGCGTCTTGCCACGTGGTATGGTGACAAACTCCTAAACAATGATACTTTTGCCCTGCCGCTTTTTGATGGTAAGTTTATAAATCTGCTGACCCCTCAAATAGACGAGGGACGTTGCATCCCCGGCAAGCTGCGGATTTCCATAGCCACCGACGGAAGCATTTATCCATGCACTCAATATGTAGGTCTCAGCGAATATTTGTTGGGTAATGCAAATCATGACCATGCACCTGACAAATCCAAGCTGGAGGCACTTTCCACAGAACACGCAAAAGAGTTGCCAAGCTGTGAGGGATGCGCTATCAGTAAGCGTTGCGACCATATGTGCGGCTGCAAAAACATTGCCAGCACAGGTTTTGCACGCAGAATCTCTCCGTTGATATGCGCACATGAGCGAATGCTTGTTGGTATTACGGATCGTTTAGGAGAAAGAGTTTTCAAAGCAAACGCTTAGATTTCATTTGCCTGCACAGATAGAGTCTGAATCAAATGCCTCAAAATAAGCTATACCCTAACTTGTTTTTCCAGCCCCACCGAAAACATGTCTGCGCCGCATAAGCACCGCAAACAATGCAGCAGACATCGCCATGAGTAACCCCACCAATGCGAATGTAGTTTGATAGGAAATAACCCCGAGAAGAATACCCGCAACCATAGGTCCTGCCGCCTGTCCTATGTCCATGATGCTTGAGAGCACTCCCATGGCACCGCCACGCCCCTCCGAGCGCGACATGTCAGCTACCAATGCCGATGTGGAAGCCGTAACTGTGGCAAGCCCTAAGCCAAAAAGTGCCATCAGCAATAGTAAGGCGGCATAATTGCTCCACAGTAGCATCACAGAGGCAGCTATTCCTCCAAGCAGCAACCCGATGCTGATGAGCGGAATGCGTCCAAAGCGGTCAGATAGGCGCCCCATTGCCGGCTTTGAGAACGCAGCCGCCAGTATTTGCACCGTGAAAAGTATTCCGATTTGCCAGGCGGGGTAACCATGCGTTTCGTTCAAATATATTGGAAGGAATGTTTCCATACAGCCAAAGGCAAAATACTGCACAGCTTCAATACCGCTGGTTGCCAGTATGCCGCCATGGTGAAAAATAAATGCTATCTCCTGCCCGTATTTGCGGCAATGTTGCCGGAAAGCCTCTTTTGCTTTTGTCGAGGCAACCGTTGCAAAACGCAATCGGGATATCGCCAGCAACGCCAGCACACCAGCCACGCCGTCAGCTATATAAATCCAGCGGAAATTATCGCCAAAGATGAGTAACCCGCCGGCAAAAGGGGCGAGAAAGCGCCCTATCATGGTAGCCGAAGAATACCAAGCAATGCGCTCTCCGCGTCCGCTGGAATAGGTATCAGCCACAGCAGCAAGAGCAACCGGTCCCAAAATAGCCGTCGCCAAGCCGTGATATATACGCACAGCCACAAGGTGCCACGAAGCAGTTATCAACAGATACAGAAACGGCGCCGTAGCAAAAACAAAAGCCGCCGCCAGTAATACACGGCGCCGTCCAATGACATCCGACAGCATCCCGGCAGGCAGGCTAACCACTATGCCCACAATCGTCGATGCAGCAGCAATAAACCCAACCATAGAGACCGGAACGCCCATTGAGCGAATAAAAAGAGGTAAAGCGGGGTTTTTGGCCATGGTAGAACTGAAAATAGCCAAGCCACCGCTGAGACACAGCAGCAGAAACGGAGTCAGTTTGAGTTTAATCTTCATCGGCGTGACACAAAAAAAGCAATTATGCCAAAAATGCAATGCACCTATACTTAGTGCCCCAGCTCAAGCAGTAAGCAATTGCATCAAATTTTCCATCTGTAGCACCGGCATTATCATACCACTTTAACGTCGTGGAATTAACTTATTGTTCCGTAGGTATCAGATAAAGCAATGCAGCGACCATGTGGTCGCTGCATTGAGAACAAAACTTGCGTAATACTGCCTGCAAAGACAATTTTAATACTGTCTTGGCTTAGACATGCTTTCCTGGCGCTTGCGCCGACGGGCACTCTTTTTGGCCTTAATACGCTCTGCATCCCCCCGGGAGATGAAATACTCATGGGCTCTTGCTTCACGCAAAACACCCTCTGTTTGCACCATTCTTTGGAAACGCTTAAGCAGCGAATCCTGAGATTCGCCATCGCGAATGGTCACTTTCAAAGACAACTTACTTCACCTCCTCCGCAGAGACTTTTAGACAATCATACATGGGCTGACGTAATATCAACCCATGTATAAATTTTACCTGTTAGAGTTAACTTTCTAGCGCTTAATGCTGCGATAACAGTCGCTGCAATAAACCGGCTTGTCGCCACGAGGTTGGAAAGGAACCTCTGTTGACTTACCGCAACTTGCACAAGTAGTCGGGAACATCTGACGGGCACCGCCGCCAAATCCACCAGCACCACCGCGCTCTGCCTTACGAGCCTGACGGCATGAAGGGCAGCGTTTAGGTTCATTGGTATAACCCTTTGACTGGAAGAACTCCTGATCCTGAGCGCTAAAAGTAAACGTTGCGCCGCAATCACAGCACTGGATTGACTTGTCCTCAAACACTATGGATGACCTCCTCTCTTAATTTCAGTTCGAAGTTTTTGGTCATCCAGCGTGATACAAATGGCAATAGAGCATGTAATAACCTAAACCTAAACCTCCGACATTATACATTACCGCTACACACTGTGCAACACACCAAGCGCAGCCCGCAATTTTCCCTTAATTACACAGAGACAAAACGCACAGCGTGATGCAAACCACACTAAGTGTGATACAGCGGGCGCAATTACAAAATACCAGCCTATTATTCAACCTTATCAATGCGGTACTGCACTTTTCCGGCAGGCACAATTACCTCCACTGTTTCGCCCTGATTACGACCGATAAGCGCCTTGCCGATAGGGGAAATGTGCGAAATTTTACCATCGGCCGGGTTGGCCTCTTTAGGTCCAACGATGGTATAGCACTGCTTTTTACCCGAAGATAACGCCTCAAGCGTCACTGTTTTACCCACACAAACTCGTGAGCCGGCATGCTCATTCTGTGCAATAATAGTCGCGTTCTTGAGAGTGCTCTCAAGTTCTTGTATGCGACCATCAATATAGCCCAACTGCTCACGTGCCGCATGCAGTGGTGCATTTTCACGGAAATCTTTATCGGCCGCAGCGCGGCGGATTTCCTCCAGCACAGCCGGGCGCCGGCTTTTCAAATCATTGAGTTCTATTACAATATCGTCATAGCCTTTTTGCGTCAGAACACACATCTCCGACTGGGATTGCTCACGCGCAGTTTTGGAAACACCAGACATCTATTTACCTTTCAAACAGAATATTTTGAATTATCACAGCGAATTTTTCTTCTTAAATGGCCACGCAATATCTTTCAGCAAATGCAGCATAGCACGTCCGTGCCAGTCAAATCCAACATGTGAAGAAGCCGAGAGTTTTTGCATCATATTGTTACGCTGCGCCCAACGGGCAAGCTTTTCAATACGCACGTCACTCAGCCTGCCGAATAAGCGATGTGCCTGCCATCCAAGGCGCAGTTCACGCCCCAGTAATTCACGGCACTTTTTATCATATGCACTCATGCTGCGGGCGGAAAAATCACCCTTTTCAATAGCCCCGTGCAACACGGATGCTGCAATATCGGCACAAAGCATGCCAAAATACAGCCCGCCGCCTGTAAGCGGTTTTACCTGCCCGGCCACATCACCCGCCAAAAGCACCCTTGCCGCACTGACGTGCATCGGGGCGCGCAGGGTTATTCCCCGATATGACGGACGTCCCGTCAGCGCCGCCACACGTCCGCGCCTCTGCAACTCTGAGATAAAAAATGCCATGTACTCAGATGTTTGCTTATCGGACATCAAACCTGCAAGCGCGCGTTTTGCATCCAGCGGCACAAGCCATGCAAAATATCCCGGAGCAAGTGTTCGTCCCAAAAACACCTCAACCTCATGTAAATCACAGGCTTCCACCTCCACCTGAGCCCCGACTGTCCATGCACGGGCTTTTCCCAACCCAAGTACGTGTGGAAAATGTGAGGCAAAACCGCAGGTCAGCACCACGGCGCGGGCGCTGAAATACGACACCTCTCCATTATACGCAGAGCGAACAATGACGCCGTCGGGGTTAAGCTGTATCTCGCTGGCGTGCTGCCCCAATAAATAGTCCGCGCCGCTGTCTTGCGCCAAGCGCGCCATATAGGCATTAAATGCACCCCTGTCGATGGCAACCGCCTGCACCTCTTCGCGCTCCATACGCAAAACAGTACCCGCCGGTGTATACACAGAGGCACTGTTAAACCGGTGCAAAGAAAGCTCAGGTGGAATCGAGAAATGCCGCATGCACTCGCAACTAACAATACCAGTGCAGCACACAGACTGCCCCACAGCAGTATTTTTCTCCAGCACGGCCACATGGTGCCCGGCTTTTGCCAGTTCCGTCGCCACACGGCAGCCTACCGGTCCGCCGCCCACAATTACAAAATCATAACGATTCAAAACATCAAACCCAAAGAGATATCTACGGCAGATTATAACACAGCCTACTCCCTAAAAAATTGCGCCTTGCTCCGCTACATTGCCAGCTTGCGCACCTCATGTTAGAATAATCACCCGATGGAAATGTGCAAATTAACGATGGAATTGGTCTGAGGATGGAGATAAAGTTCATCCAATCTTGAGTAGTTAGGAAATATCGCGCAATGGCAAAACACAATCTTGTAATCGTTGAATCCCCGGCCAAGGCCAAAACACTGGCGCGCATGCTGGGTAAAAATTATGTCATCAAGGCATCTCTCGGACATATCCGTGACCTGCCCAAGAGCCGCATCGGTGTGGATATTGAAAATGATTTCGCCCCGAAATACGTTGTTTCACGCGATAAGAGTAAGACAGCCAAAGAACTTAAAGATGCCGTTCGGGGTGCATCCTCTGTATATCTAGCAACAGACCCCGACCGCGAGGGCGAGGCCATCGCCTGGCACCTGTCGGAAATCACCCGCAGCGCCGACACTCAATTCCGCCGCGTAGTATTCCATGAGATCACTGACGATGCCATCGCCGAGGCATTTAAGCATCCGCGTGACGTGAACATGCATCTTGTGGATGCCCAACAGGCACGACGCATAGTAGACAGGCTTCTTGGGTATAAGCTTTCTCCGCTTTTGTGGAGAAAAGTGCGCCGCGGTCTATCCGCCGGACGCGTTCAGTCAATTGCGGTTAAAATTGTGGTGGATCGCGAGCGTGAAATTGAGAAATTTGTGCCGGTGGAATACTGGACTTTAGCTGCCGAATTACTAAAACAAAACACCAAAAAACCTGAGTTCCGAGCCACGCTTGTAGGGCTTGCAGATAGCAAAAAACTGCCGGTAAACGATAAAAAAACTGCCGATGCGGTCAAGGGCGAATTGCAGAAGGCTGACTATTCGGTGCTGAAAGTTGGCACAAAGCAGATTAAGCGCTCCCCAGCCCCTCCTTTCATCACCTCCACCATGCAGCAGGAAGCCTGGCGTCATTTCCGTTTTTCGGCCAAGAAAACCATGTCGCTGGCACAGCAACTTTACGAAGGCTTACCCATCGGGGAAGAAGGAAGTGTAGGTCTTATCACCTATATGCGTACAGACTCCACACATATCGCAGCGCATGCCATAACTGAGGCGCGCGAATACATAAGCGGCAAATATGGCACAGACTACCTGCCCAAGAAAGCACGCTTTTTCACAAGCAAGGTCAAGGGGGCACAGGAAGCACACGAGGCCATACGCCCGACGCAAATCATGAGAGAGCCGTCCTCCATCAAGGAATGTCTAAGTTCTGAACAGCACAAGCTTTACCGGCTTATCTGGCAGCGCATGGTGGCATCACAGATGGCAGAGGCTCTGTTTGACAACACAACCATCGACATAGAGGCTAAGAACAAGACGGCAAAAACCAACTATCTTCTGCGCACGCAAAACTCGGTTAACGTTTTCTCGGGTTTTATCACGCTTTATGCAGAACAAAAAGATGACGACGACGCAGATGACAAAAAGGCTTTTGCACTACCAAAGCTGGCCAAGGGCGACGTTCTGAATTTGGTGGATCTTTCCGCAGAACAGAATTTTACCAAGCCGCCGCTGCGTTTTACCGAAGCCACACTGATTAAAATGCTGGAGCAGAACGGCATCGGGCGTCCGTCCACATACGCACCCATCATGGCTACCATTCAGGACCGCGAGTACATAAACAAAACAGGCGGTGCTTTCCAGCCTACCGAACTTGGCTGTCTGGTAACGGATATGCTTTCGGAGCACTTCGGCGATATCATCAACATTGAGTATACGGCCCATATGGAAGACGAGCTCGACAAGGTAGCCAATGCCGGGAACAACTGGGTATGCGCTGTACGTGATTTTTACAAGCCACTGGAGCAGGACTTATCCAAGGCCAGTGAAATAATAGAGAAGGTCAAAATTGCCGATGAGCAAACCGGTGAAAACTGCCCCGACTGTGGAAAGGCACTGGTATTCAAGATGGGACGCTTCGGCAAGTTTATCGCCTGCTCAAGCTATCCGGAGTGCAAATACCACACCAATTTCCGCATTAAAACCAGGGTGCCATGCCCTGATTGCCCCGCGGGCGGCGAGTTAATAGGGCGCTTCAGTAAGAAAGGGAAAATCTTTTACGGTTGCAGCGCCTATCCCAAGCATAAGTTTGCCGTCAACAGCAAGCCGTTGCCGCAACCCTGCCCTGAATGCGGCAAGTTGCTGATTGAGGCAGGAGCCAAAAGCGTACGCTGCACTGCATGCAAATACAAGGGTAAAAAGGCAGAATAGGACACATGCAAAATGCTGCCCAAGGTTATGTGGAACGCTTCATAAACTACCTTGAGGCGGAAAAGCATGTTTCGCGCTATACCGTACGCAACTATACAAGCGACCTTATAGGTAACACACGCCACGGCACAGAAAAAGGATTCTTTCAGTTCCTTGAGAGTCAAAAGATTCACTCTTTCGCAGAGGTAGATAAAACTGTTGTGCGCGCCTATTTGGGCCATCTGATAGACCAGCAAATAGCCAAGGTAAGTATTGCGCGCAAACTATCAGCCATACGTTCTTTTTATCGCTTTCTGGTGCGCGAGCACATAATTGAGCATAACCCTGTGGAGTTGATTGTATCCCCAAAGCAAGCGCACCGCTTACCTGAGTTTTTAACGCATGACGAAATAAGCGCATTGTTGTCAATACCGGATTGCACCACACCACTGGGACTGCGCGATAATGCCATATTGGAACTGTTTTACGCTGCCGGTTTGCGCGTAAGCGAACTGGTCAGTTTAGATCTGCAACGATTGGATCTCTCGTCGCGCGAAATTCGCGTCATGGGCAAAGGGAATAAGGAGCGTTTGGTCATTATCGGGGCACCAGCCGTGCAGGCGCTGCAGAACTATCTGGACATCGCACGCCCAAAACTGGAAACCGAAGTATCCACACAAGCTGTTTTTCTTAATTACAAAGGCGTACGCCTAACCGAACGCTGGGTTCAAAGGCAAATACCGAAATACACCCGCGCTGCCGGGATATCCAAAAAAGTACATCCTCACACCATACGCCATACCTTTGCCACGCACCTATTGGATGGAGGTGCCGACCTGCGTGTGGTACAGGACTTGCTGGGGCATGCCAACCTGTCCACCACACAGATTTACACACATATAACACAAAATCAGGCGCGCCGGGTTTATATGGACGCACACCCAATGGCTACATTAAAGGACAGTGCAAATGAACACAGCCATGCGGCTTCAGAAACTGCGAAATAGCCTATCCGAAAAAAATGTTACGGCACTGCTGGTAACTCAACCGGAAAACCGTTTCTACCTGTCGGGGTTCTACGGCTCGGCAGGTTATCTGCTCATTACGGCAGACAAGGCACTGCTCGCCACAGACTCCCGTTACGTCGAACAAGCGGGGCGGCAGGCACCAAACTATCAGTTGTTTGAAAGTAAGAATGACCTGCACAAATGGTTGCCTGAGTTTTTATGCGGGTTGGCCCTGAAAGAACTGGCTTTTGAAGCCGAAAGTTTATCGTTCTGGCATTACAGTCAAATCAAAAATATCGTCAAACCCCTTGGTATTGCACTCGTGCCTGTAAATGGATTAGTGGAAAATCTGCGCACGGGCAAAGATGATGACGAACTTGCGCTTATCAAAAAAGCCGTATCCCTAAGTGACGCAGCCATTGAACACATGCGTAATACCATGCATATCGGCATGAGCGAACTGGAGATGGCTTGGGAAATTGAAAAACACATGCGGGAACACGGCAGTGAAACGCTCCCATTTGAGGTCATTGTAGCCGCCGGGTGTAATGCCGCCATTCCTCATCACCATCCCTGTGACTATATCATAAAAGAAAATGAGCCCATCATAATAGACATCGGTGCCAAATGCGGCGGGTATATCAGCGACCTGACACGCACGCTCTTCCTCGGGCAAGAAGACGCTCAATTCCATCTGGTTTATAACACTGTATTGCAGGCACAAACGGCAGCAATAGAAAACATTCGTGCCGGAATGAGCGGTAGCGAAGCTGACAGAATGGCGCGTTCCGTTATTGATGCAAATGGGTTCGGGGATAAGTTCGGGCATGGTTTAGGGCATGGCATCGGGCTTGCCGTGCATGAGGCCCCGCGTATTGGGGCCATATCCAAGGACATCTTACAAAATGGCATGACATTTACCATAGAGCCGGGCATCTACCTGCCGGGATGGGGAGGTGTGCGTATTGAGGACAGCGTAGTACTGGAAAATGGTAGAATAAAAACACTTTCTACCGCGGGCAAGTAACGCCTCTTATGACTGAAAGGGAAATAATTTGATTAAAGTTGACCTTCACATTCACACGCGTTATTCCGGTGATTCGGATATAACATTTGAACAGCTTGTGGAACGCTGTCAAAAACTTGGGCTTGGAGCTGTCGCCATCACCGATCACGGCACAGCCGACGGTGCATTGTCTATGGCATGCCAGCCTGCGCCATTCAAGATAATCGTAGGTGAAGAGGTAGCATCCAGCGAGGGCGAAATCATTGGGTTATTCCTCAAAGAAAGCATCCCCAACGGGCTTTCGCCCGAGGAGACCATCCGGCGCATACGCGCGCAGGAAGGGCTGGTATGCATACCTCACCCATTCGACCGCTATCGCTCATCTGCCATGAAAGGCACCTCTTTAGAACGTATCGCCGAACATGTGGATATTATTGAGGTGTTCAACTCCCGTACAATTCAAATGCAAAACCTGAAATTGCCAGAGGAGTTTGCCATTAGGAACAAACTGTTAGTCGGGGCAGGCTCGGATGCACACTCAATAGCAGACATAGGACGTGCGTACGTCACTATACCGAACTTTGAAAACCGCCATGAGTTTCTGCGAAGCATGGCGCAAGCCCAAATATATGGCAAGCGCCCGTCAATGGCAACATATTTTCGCAGTCTGCTGCGCCAAATCCGCAAACGATTCAGGCGCAAACAATAACGCTGACGCTCATCAAAACCAGCATAAATTGCTAAAGGCCGCTATTTATCTTTTGGCGCAGGTTTGGTCAGAACCTCATCAATTAGACCATACTCCAACGCCTGAATCGGATTCATATAGAAGTCACGGTCTGTGTCATGAGTAATTTTTTCCATGCTCTGACCGGTATTTTCCGCCAGTATTTTGCGAATAATCTCCTGTACACGCAAAATCTCACGGGCGGCAATTTCAATATCCGTTGCCTGCCCTTGGGCGCCGCCAATAGCCTGATGCATATGGATGGTAGCGTTAGGCAAAGCAAAGCGCTTGCCTTTCGCACCGGAGCACAACAACACCGTAGCCATGCTGGCAGCAAGTCCGACACAAATGGTAGACACCTGCGGACGAATAAGCTGCATGGTGTCGTAAATTGCTAACCCAGCATTAATCACGCCACCCGGAGAGTTAATATAAAGGTTGATATCCTTATCCGGATCCTCGCGGTCAAGAAAAAGCAGTTGCGCCACGATGCTGTTAGCTACCTGATCGTTAATAGGCGTGCCGAGTATGACAATGCGCTCTTTGAGTAGTAACGAATAGATATCGTATGCCCGCTCACCGCGCGCACCGCTTTCGATAACCATAGGAACAACATTCATAGAATCCATAACATATGCCTCCTGTGCTCTTATCCTAATCTGCCTTGGCTTTATCCACAAGCATTTGCTTGGCTTTTTTTGCAGCCAACCACCAACGCAGTGCTTCACGATTTTCAGGTTTATTCAGATAGGAGTTTTTCTCTTGCAACTTATCCGGTTGGCTTCCAACACCGGAAATGATATCTGAAATCTGCATATCAATCTCAGTTTCGGCTACTTCGACCTTCTCCGCTTCAACGACTTTAGAAACAACTAAATTGCGCTTGACACTCTGCTCTGCATGTGAGCGATATGTTTCACGCAACTTATCAAATTGCGTATTTCCCAGAATCGACTGGGCATCTTCTTCGCTTTCAGTCGAATTACGCACACGGTCAACATATTCACGTATCATACGGTCAACTTCATCTTCAATCATGATTGGCGGGAAAGCAATTTGGCTCTTCTCCACAAGCGCATCTATCACTCTTTCTTCAAACGCCTTATTCTCACTTTCTTCAGCACGAAGTTTGAGGTTATCGTGCACATTCTGGCGCACGGCATCAATTCCATCGCTGTCAGGGTCAAGTTTGCGAGCAAAATCATCATTTAACTCCGGAAGCACCTCACGCCGCACATCATTGACTCTAACGTGAAAGAATACTTCTTTGCCGGCAATTGTCTTATCAGCG
>Ga0082212_10004979_pt1 | contig 18293 bp, 13 predicted proteins | sample TergutNt197P3_FD_71548 | JGI IMG/M metagenome (GOLD analysis project Ga0082212, IMG submission 71548) | Neocapritermes taracua P3 segment gut microbial communities from Petit-Saut dam, French Guiana - Nt197 P3 | ecosystem: Host-associated > Arthropoda: Insects > Digestive system > Gut ...
TTAGTAAGCGAGGATATTTTCTGCACGTTTTCAACTGTAAAGACAGTTGCTCACACATATACAATCAGCGCATCGACACTAACTTCATTCGGTTCAATGTCTGTTGGTTACACTCCTCCTGCACCGCAAACGGTAACAATAACCAACACCGGCACAGGCGCAGTAACGCTTACACAGCCCACCGCAACTAACTACAACATTGGCGCACTATCCGCAACATCGCTTGCCGCAGGCGAAACGGCAACCTTTACCGTTCAGCCGAAATCGGGACTGACGGCAGGCAGTCGCAACGAAACCATCGCCATAAACGGCGACAACGGAGCGAGCACAACGGTAAATGCGAGTTTCACAGTAACCTCACCGGTAACACCGCCGCCGCCACCACCCCCGCCACCTGCCAAGCCTGTAATAACCATCACCGACCAGCCCGAAACGGAAGTAACCGCCACCCAAGGCAGTATAACCGAAACACTGTCGGTAACGGCAACCGCAACACAGGGCGCAACGCTCAACTATCAGTGGTACACCGCCACCGATGCTGACGGCTCCGGCGGCACAGCAATAGAAGATGCAACATCGGCAACATTCGCCATTCCCGACGACCTTGCCGAAGGCACATATTACTACTACTGCGTTATAACCGCCACCGACGGCACACCGGTAAAAACCTCGGTAACAACCATCGCGGTAGAAGCCGCTCCGGTAATCATTCCCGTTCCAATCTTCGCCGAACTTGCCGATACCTACGCTGCAGGCTCGCCCGCAGTAACAATTAAAGTTACAGGCGTTGGCTCCGAGAAACTCACAGTGTTCAAAGTAAACGGCACAGCCGCAACGGAGTTTAATCCCGCCACAGCAGGTACATATTTAATAGAAGCCTCCTCACCCGATGGCAAATTGAAGATATGGAAATACGTTAAAGTTAATTGAGAATTGATAATTGATAATTAAGAATTAATAATTAAGAATTAAGAGATGGAAAACCATACCGTCATTGCGAACTGCGAAGCAGGAAGCAATCCAGAAAAGAAAAATAGATTGCTTCGGGCAAAGCCCTCGCAATGACGGGAATTCTTAATTCATAACTAAAAAAATAAAATAACAAAAATAACATAACCATGAAAAAATTATTATTAGCAATTACAGCGGTCTTAATAATGACAGGCTGTTCAAAAAAAGACGATACGCCTACCCCTCCCGATGCTTACGCCGAGTTCAAAGCCGATGCCACTCCCCGCTGGGAAAACGGCACATCAGTAGAGCAAAACGACCAGAGCGCCAACACATTTATAATAGATGCCGGCGGCACACTCTTTGGCTCAACGAAGTACAAAACCGGTCGCATAATGTCGGGCGGCAACAGTTACGAGTTCATTGAGTTCAGCGGCACACCGGCAGTTGGCACACCCACCGAGGCAAGTATCCGCACACAAGACGGCACTACCGCCCTCGCCGGCATCGAGATACTGAAATCGGAAGCAGGCAAACTGTGGATTGTCTTCAAAGAAACCGCAAGTTCGGCAGAACGCAGGGTGGTGCAGTAGGGTTAATTAGGAATTAAGAGTTAAGAATTAAGAGATGGAAACCATACCGTCATTGCGAACTGCGAAGCAGGAAGCAATCCAGAAAAGAAAAATAGATTGCTTCGGGCAAAGCCCTCGCAATGACGGGAAAAAATAACTGACCGTTGACGACTAAAAAAAGGCGCAATGCGCCTTTTTTGCTTTGTTTTTAAAAATGAATTATCTTTGGCATGAGTTATTTGGAACAATGAAAAAATACATAAAGTAAAGTAGTCCGCTCGTTTCCATATTATTCCCGTTTGCACTTTTCTTTAAGCAAAAAGTTGTTTTTTAGGGGATTGGGAAAGAATTTTTGCTATATTTGAACGATAAATACCAATACCACAAAATCGCCACCGGATTGATTTTTGTATTACTAAGTTGAAAAATTTTTCAACAACTTTCAATTTTTATTTTTTCCTTACTCCATATTCAATAATTTCGTCACATAATTAAAAGGAAAAGGAATGAGAAGAATTGTCATACTTTTTTTATTTCTGTCGCAGTTTGCGCAGGGGCAGTTGAAACAAATTACGCTGTTTGATGCTGCATTTGGAGTATCTATCGAAACATTAAGCGGACTTGCATGGCAAAATGAAACAACTTTTACCTTTCGGAAAGGTGACACACTTTGGAGCGAAAATGCAAATACAGGCATTCAAACTATGGTTATTTTGCCCGGTGAAATAGACGAAATTATAAAAGACGAAACCGGCATCAGTTACAGGCGTTTTCCTGCATACCGGTGGCTTAATACGAATGAAATTCTAATTCATAACAGTAATTATTTTGTGGTTATTGATTTGAGACAAAAGCAGATAATTTATAGAATTGAATTGCCCGAAAACGCAGAAAACCCTGTTTTTAATGCTTCAGGTAAGCTGGTTGCTTTTACGGTTGGCGATGATTTGTTTGCAGCTTTTCCGGATGGAAAAACTATTCGTCTTACCAACGACGGCAGCAACGGAATTGTAAATGGTAAATCGGTACATCGCAATGAATTTGGCATCGAAAGCGGTATTTTTGTTTCGCCAAACGGAAATTTTATTGCCTTTTACCGGAAGGATGAAAGTATGGTACACGATTATCCGTTGGTGAATTACATGGCACGACAGGCCGAATATACCTCCATAAAATACCCAATGGCCGGATTAACAAGCGAACAGGTGAAACTTGGAATTTTCAACGTTAAAAGCGGAAATACCGTTTTTATGAATACCGGAGAGCCACAAGACCGTTACCTGACCAATGTTGTATGGTCGCCTGACGAAAAAGTGGTTTATATTGCCGAATTGAACCGCGAACAAAATCATCTGCAATTAAATGTTTACGATGCGCTTTCGGGCGAAAAGCAAAAAACCGTTTTTGAAGAAAAAGATGAAAAATACGTGGAACCGCTTCATCCGGTTTTATTTTCAAAGATAAATAATAATGAATTTTACCGGCAAAGCCGCCGTGATGGATGGAACCACGTTTATAAGTACAACACCGACGGGAGATTAATACAGCAGGTTACTTCGGGTGAATGGGAAGTGACAGCTGTTTTGGGTTTCGATGTAAATGAAAAATATCTGTTTATTGAGGCCACGAAAGAGAGTCCGCTTGAAAACCATATTTACCGCATAGAAATAAAAACAGGTAAAGCGGATAAACTCACTGTGGAAGAAGGCGTCCACAGCGGATTGCTTAGCCCCGGCGGCAGTTTTGTGATCGACAGATGGAGTGGAACCAACATTCCGAATAATATTGATATGATTGTTACAGATAACCGGAAAAACCGGAACCTGCTTAGCGCAAAAAACCCGTTTGAAAATCACCTGTCAGGCGAAAACAGACTTGTACCTGTTCTTTCGGCCGATGGGAAAACCGAGCTGACAGGGCGTTTAATATTGCCTGTAGATTTTGACCCTTCAAAAAAATATCCGGTAATTGTTTACGTTTACGGAGGGCCTCACATACAGACAGTAACTAAAAGATGGCAAAATCAGGCCAGACTTTGGCAATATTATATGGCTCAGCAAGGCTATATTTCGTTTACGATGGACAACCGCGGGACACCCAATCGCGGGCGCGATTTTGAGCAGTTTACCCATCTAAAATTAGGTGTTTTGGAGACCGAAGACCAGATGGAAGGCATTGCATACCTGAAATCGCTGCCGTATGTTGATGCCGGACGTATTGGTGTTCATGGCTGGAGTTATGGCGGTTTTATGACACTGAACCTCATGCTGCGTCACCCCGATGTATTTAAAGTTGGCGTTGCCGGTGGTCCTGTGGTCGACTGGAGTATGTACGAGGTGATGTATGGCGAGCGTTACATGGGCACACCACAGGAAAACTCCGCAGGTTACCGCGAAACCAATATGCTTAACCATGTTTCGAATCTACAGGGAAAACTAATGCTTATTCACGGCATGCAGGATGATGTTGTAGTGATGCAGCACAGCATAAAATTTTTAAACAAATGTATTGAACAGGGCAAGCAGGTCGATTTTTTTGTGTATCCCACACACCAGCACAATGTGCAGGGGAGTGATCAACTTCATTTGATTGAAAAGATAAGCCGGTATTTTTTTGATAACTTATGAATTGGCTTACCATTCATGACATCTATTGTACACTTATTTCAATGAATTACCATCTCATCAATATTATTCGCAAAGTTTTTGTGGGAATAATAAGGAAACTCGCCGCTCATTAAGATGTAGAGCACATTTGTGTCGTAATGGTTAGCTCTGCTCAAAAAAAAATAACTCACTTAAAATAAGTGAGTTATTAAAATTTTTGTCGGGGTGATCCGACTCGAACGGACGACCACCAGCACCCCATGCTGGCACGCTAGCCAACTGCGCCACACCCCGTTTTTGGTGCTGCAAAAATAACGGTTGATTTATTATATGCAAAATTTTTCATCAAATTCATTCGTAATTATTTTGAACAGCTACTCTGCAACCGCTTTGCTAAAACAGAATAATGTGTTTTTGTGCTTAGCGAAAGTTGCGTAAAAAAAACGGACAGACATTGCTGCCTGCCCGTCCAATTAACAAACAAAAAACAAGTTGATGAAAACAACTCTTATTCCTTTGTTGTTTTGCAGACAGGATTTCTCCTGCCCGTTTCACTAAATAAATAACTGAGTAACTGAATAACTGAAAACTTTTAATTCCTAATTATTTCATCGTTTTAAAAATTTAATAGTTAATTGATTTATTGTTTAAATAACTTTTTGCTGTTAATTATTTTATGCCGCAAAGTAAAGGGCGCTCAGGGGGGCATGCAAACAAAATCAATCACATCTTTTTATAACGATATAGGAAAATCCTTTCGGGGAAAGTTAGGAGTTATGAATTATGCGTTATTCCGTTATTTGCTCCTAATTCGACACGAGTTTTTAATTATTTTCAGGTATTTATCGAAATATAACGTGCCGTATTAAACTCTTTGCTTATTTTGTACGCCTAAATATGCAGGAATGAAGAAAATTCTTTTTTTTATAGCTTTTTGCCATGTAATTACTTTTTCGAATGCGCAGTATTTTCAAACAGGTCAGGATCCGGCATCTATAGGATGGCGCCAGATAAATACTGAAAATTTTCAGCTTATTTATCCCGATTATTACGAAACACAGGCGCAGAAACTTGCATCGGTTCTTGAAGAAGTGTACAAATATGGAGGTTATTCGTTAAAATACAACCCTCGAAAATTTTCGATTATTCTTCACACACAAACCGTAAATTCGAATGGATTGGTAGCGTGGGCGCCCAAACGTTCGGAATTTTATACAACGCCGCATCAGGGAATTTATCCGCAGGACTGGCTGGAACAATTGGCTCTGCACGAATTCAGGCACATGGTGCAGATTGATAAAGTAAACAACGGGCTCGCAGGAATTATTAAGGCAATTTTTGGAGAACAGGTAACAGCGCTGGTCTTTGGCGTACATTTACCATGGTGGTTTACCGAAGGCGACGCCGTGGTAATGGAAACTGCATTAAGCAATTACGGAAGGGGGAGATTTCCTTCGTTTTTAATCGAACACCAGGCTCAGGCTGTTGAAAAAGGAGTGTATTCGTACGATAAAGCATACAATGGCTCATATCGCGATTATGTGCCAAACCATTACGAACTGGGATATTACATGGTTGGAAGTACACGTCAAAGATATGGCAGCGATTTGTGGGAAAAAGTTGTTAGCAATGTAGCAAAAAGACCGCTTTCGCTGAATCCGTTTAGTGCTGCATTGAAAAAAAATATCGGCTTAAACAAAGTATCGCTTTATAAATCGGTTTTCGACAGCTTAAAAAATGTATGGTTAACCGAAGATGCAAGCTATAAATTGGTTTCTCATCGCCCTGTTTCACCCGAAAATAAGGTTTATACAAATTATCTTTACAGTTACTATCTGAATGATTCGACAATTATTTCGTACAGAACGTCTTTAAACAGAGTTCCCGCTTTTGTCGAAATTTCAAGAAATAAAAAAGAGAAAAAAATTTTTACACCGGGAAATATTTTTGAAGAATCGGTTAATTACAGTAAAAATTTAATTGTATGGTCTGAACAAATTCCTGATTTGCGCTGGTCGCACAGCGGGAAATCGCTTATCAGGATTTTTGATGTAAACTCAAAAGAAATCATTGAAATAAGCCCTGAATATAAGGCTTTCAGTCCTGCCATATCGATAGATGAAAAATGTGTGGCAGTTGTTGAAACCGATCACTCAAACAACAATTATATTTCGATGTACTCAATACCTGAAGGTAAACTGTTGAGCCGTGTACAAATGGAAAACAACAATTATTTTTTTTCGCCCGAGTGGCTCGACGAAAACGCTGTGGCTGTTGTTCTCCTTTTCGAAAATGGCAAACGGCTTGTGAAAATGAATCTGGAAACCGGCAAGGTCGATGTTCTTGTTGATGTTGATTTGGGCGAGCTTAAACAACTAAAAAGGGCAGGGGAGGACTTGCTTTTTATAAGCAGCTATTCCGGAAAAAACAGTTTGTATTCGTTTAACCTTCAAAGCAATGAACTTAATTTGCTGTATGAACCTCGTTTTGGTGTTGAATTTCCTGATTTTTTGCCTGAATCGGGAAAAATTTTGCTGAGTGATTATACAGCCGATGGATTTCGAATTATTGAGATAAATAAAGAGGATATGGCAGTGAAACCTTTCGAAGATATTAAAAAAGGCACATATTTTTTAGCAGAAAGCCTTGCCGCTCAGGAAATCGGAATACCTGATTTTACAAACGAAAGTCAGCCGCAATATTTATCTGAAAAGTATAATAAAACAGCTCATTTATTTAATTTTCACAGCTGGGGGCCGCTTTTTGTCGATGCGAAAGCTTTTGAAGTACTGCCCGGAGTTAGTTTAATGTCGCAAAATAAGCTTGGCACCGCCGAAACGATTTTAGGGTATAAATACAACACAAGCGAAGAAACAGGTAAGTTTTATGCAGGCTATACATTTAAAGGCTGGTATCCTGTTTTCAGTTTCGAAGTAAATTCCGGAAAAAGCGCATTAAAATACAGCGAAGTGAAAAACAATGTAAATCAAAATGGAGATGTAGTAAGTCAAAACATTTTGTTTAAAAGATATACCTGGAATCTTACTGAAGCTCATGCGAATATGTACATTCCGATGAATTTTACCAAAGGAGCATTTTTTCGCTTGCTGCAGCCTAAAGTTCAGTATAATTACTCGTATTACTCACACGATAAAACCACACCTGCTTCATTTTTTAAAGGTACTTTTCATTCGCTTTCCTATCAGCTGTATTATCATCAGATACTGAGGCAAAGCCTGCAGGATGTTTATCCTGATTTTGGTATTGTGCTGAACACAAATTTTCAGCATTCTTTTCACGGAGATGCTGATTTGGGAAATATTGCATCAATACAGACGGTTTTATACTTACCAGGGCTGTTAAAAAATCATGGTATTAAAGTTTATAACGGGTTTCAGAAGAAAAATCAGGGCGAAAGGGGTAATTTTGGAAACACCATTCTTTATCCTCGCGGTTGGGGAAAAGTAAATACCAATGAAATATACAGTTTTGCCGCCGACTATAAATTACCGCTGGCTTATCCTGAATGGAATATAGGTGGGTTAGTTTATATCAGAAGGATTACTGCTTCGCTTTTTGCCGATTATGCACAGCTTAAAATGAATATTTACGACAACGGCAAAGTAACAGGTACTAATATGAAAAACATTTCATCGTATGGACTTGAACTTAACGGCGATGTTAATTATTTACGCTTTTATGCTCCGGCAAATACAGGGGTGAGGGTTTCGTGGATCCCCGAAACGAATGAAATGTACTTTAATTTATTATTCTCTATCGACCTTACCTCTTTTTAAGGTGATTACACTAATTTCGGCCGGCATATCAATTCTCCATGGAATACCAACCGTTCCTAATCCGGTGTTTACGTTAAGAAATGAGTTTTCGTGCCTGTAAACTCCATTCCAGTTTTTTCGTGTAAAGTAGGAGAGTGAAAAAGTAATTCCTGCAAGTTTGACTCCCCACTGTAATCCGTGTGTATGCCCCGATAAAGTTAAGTTGATATTTTTCTTTCCTTTTATTTGCGATTCCCAGAGCGCAGGGTCGTGCGACATTAAAATGGTGAAAGCATTGTCAGGAATTCCTTCCGATGCTTTTTCCCAGTTGGCATACTGAGGAAAAGGAGCGTGTCCCCAATTTTCAACCCCCATTAAAAAAATTGAATCGTTTCCCGATTTTATGACCGTATTTTGATTTCGGAGTATTTGAAAGCCAAATCTTTGATGCGATGAAATAATTTCATTCAGGTTGTCGGTTTTTGCATCATCATTTTCCCAGCGGGTATAATTGCCGTAATCGTGGTTTCCAAGTATTGAATATGATTCGGCAATCGACGAAATTTTATTAAAAACAGTTTCCCAACCATCGGTTTCATGGGCAAAGCTATTAACCAAATCGCCTGTGAAAATAATTAAATCAGGCTTGACTTTTTCCATGCGGATAGCTGCTTTTTTTAAAACAGTATTCGTTTTCCGAAAACTTCCAAGATGAATATCAGATATATGCGCAATTTTAAAACCGTTGAATTCAGCGGGCAAAGTCGAATACTCAATGTCAATTTTTGAAACTTGGACTTGTTTGTTTCCAAAAATTAAACCGTAAATCATTACGAAACCAAACCCTGACGCAATTATTAATGCCGCAAATATTAATGTTTTGCTCTTTTTTACAAATATTGAAATAATTCCGGCAATGAAAACAGAAATCTTAGTGAAAAAGTCGATAAAAAGGATTGCGTTGAAATAAAAGTAAAACGAATAATTTGAAGCGTCTCTCGGCTTGTTTGGATATATGTACAAAAATATAAAGATTAACAGCAGCAGCAGCGAGTAGCTACCGTGTATAAATTGAAACAATTTTTGTTTCTGTGCTTGGAATAAATTTTTTAATGTAACAGTGTTGAAATAAGAGATAAAAATATAAACGGACAGAAAAATTACAATTGAAACAAACTGAAATGACCTCATGGAATTATACTATCTTATTTTCTCGCAATAATAACACAAAAAATGAAAATACTTATTAAACAATTTAAGCGCTCTGAGATTTTAATATTTGATTGTAAAAGAAGGGTAGGGGTGAAAAATTGTATTCTGGTTCAATATCACAATTCAGTTACTTAAAATTTTATGGAAACACACATATTTGCAACAAATATAATATGCATATAGTTCACATAATCAGTATTTTATACTTTATTATTTAAAGTTATTTGTCGAAATATAGTAGCTTATTTGAAATACAATAGTATTTGTAAATAATAAATAGTTGTAAATCAATAATTTATCATACGTTATTTGAATTAAAATAAAATATAAGGCAATGATATTAATTAGTATCTACGTTAATAATATTTTTTATCGCTGTTGATGATAAAATTATTTCATTACATTTGTATTATTATTCTATAATTTAGTGCTAAATGTGAATTTTACTTTCCACAACGAAATTTTACAAATGTGAAAAATCGTATAAAAGAATTTATTGACAGTAAAAGCATACAGCCGGGTGAACTCGCTATAATGCTTGAAGTCCAGCGTTCTAATATTTCTCATATATTAAACGGAAGAAATAAACCGGGTGCATCATTAATCGAAAAAATGTTACTTGTGTTCCCCGAATTAAATGCAAGATGGCTATTAACCGGCGAAGGCAATATGCTTATTGCTATTGATACTATTGAGCAATCTTCAACTGTTATATCTGACATAAAAAAAGATGCTCCCGAAGTTTTAATAGAAAAGAATCTAACTGAAAGTAAAAAAATAATTGAAAAAGTTATTTTGCTTCACAGCGATGGTTCCTTCTCGGCTTTCGATAAATAATTGTTAGTATTTAACGTTCAAACTTAGTTGCATTTTTTTTGTTACATTTGTAAAATAAATTGTAACACGAAACATTATATCTTGATTCGCAAACTCAGTCAGGTTAATTTATTTGGCTAATATTTACAGTTAAGTATCGACCGGTGAATATATGCGGTATAATATTTATGATTATATTTGTACTCAAACGATTGAGAAATGGGAAGGAAATTTGTTGATAATTTCAGAGTAGTCGAGGTTAAAGCCTTAAATTCAAATAATTATTTTATTACGATTAAGTCGAAAAATGATTTGCCGGAGATACATCCAGGACAATTTGTGAATATTGAAGTAAAAAACACTAATAAAGTTTTTTTACGCAGGCCTTTTTCAATTTTCGAGGTTGATTATTCAAATAACACCATTTCGTTAATAATTAAGATATTAGGCAGAGGTTCAAAAAAATTAACTGAAATTAGGCAGGGAGAAACTGTAAATATTGTTTATCCATTAGGAAAAGGCTTTACCTATCCCGAAAACAATGACAAAATCTTGTTAATTGGTGGTGGAAGCGGTGTGGCTCCCATGCTTTTTCTTGCAAAAAAATCAGGAATTAAAAATGTCGATATTATTTTAGGTGCAAAAACTAAGCATGACCATATTGACGTTAATGAATATTCAAAATACGCAAAGCTGCATTTCACAACCGAAGACGGTTCTTTCGGCGAAAAAGGATATGTAACCAACCACACTGTATTTCAGCAGCTGAGTAATTACACTAAAATTTATGCCTGCGGCCCCGACCCAATGATGAAGGCTATTGCCAAAGAAGCCCAAAAAGCCGGTGTTTTCTGCGAGGTTTCGCTCGAAAACTTAATGGCTTGTGGTTTTGGCGTTTGTTTGTGTTGTGTAGAACCAACTAAAAAAGGCAATCTTTGCGTTTGCACCGAAGGGCCTGTTTTTAACATAAATAACTTGAAATGGTAGATTTATCAGCAAAAATTCACAAATTAGAACTGAAAAATCCGGTAATGACAGCTTCCGGTACTTCCGGTTTTGCTGAAGAACTTAATGATTTTTATGATGTGTCGCTGCTTGGAGCAGTGTTACTTAAAGGAATAACATTAAAAAACAGAGACGGCAATGCCTACCCGCGCATGGCTGAAACCGCATCGGGAATGCTCAATGCCGTTGGACTTCAAAACAAAGGAGTTGACTATTTTATACAAAATATTTATCCCAGAATAAAAAACTTTAACACTTCTTTAATTGCAAACATAAATGGCTCAACTATAGAAGAATATGTCGAAGTTGCTGAAAAAGTAAATGAGCTTGAACATATTCCTGCAATAGAATTAAACATCTCGTGTCCAAATGTAAAGGAAGGCGGCATGTCGTTTGGGATTAGCCGTCATAGCGCTGAAGATGTTACAAGAGAAGTTCGTAAGGCGTACGGTAAAACGCTGATTGTTAAATTGTCACCTAATGTTACCGATGTAACCGAAATTGCTAAAGCAGTAGAGGGGCAGGGAGCAGACAGTGTTTCGTTAGTGAATACTTTTTTGGGTATGGCTATCGATGCTGAAAAAAGAACCCCTTTGCTTTCGACAGTGACAGGCGGGTTGTCGGGCCCGGCAATTAAACCTGTCGCTCTGCGAATGGTTTGGCAAGTTTACAATGCAATTAAAATTCCTGTAGTCGGGTTGGGTGGAATCATGAATGCCGGTGATGCTATCGAGTTTATGCTTGCCGGCGCGTCAGCTGTTCAGGTTGGAACGGCCATTTTTAAAGACCCTTTTATTCCTGTGAAAATTATTGATGGAATTAAAGATTATCTTGAGCGGCATAAAATTGCGTCAGTAAATGATTTAATAGGTGGTTTACAAATGTAAATCACATTCTGTTGTACTTTTTCCAATACACCACGTGTAAATATTCACTTTCCCGGTCTGCCACGCCGAAAAAAGCGGTAAAAAGGCATATCGTGTTTAGTTGCAGGAAATATGCCCGATTTTACTAATCGTACATCCTCAATAACATAGAAAATGAGGGGATCAAATTCTTTTAGAATTTTTTCCACATGGTCGAAAGTTTTGCGGTTGATAACAGTATATAATATTTTCACTTTCCCTGTCGAACCGTCGCCTTCCACCACAGTAACCCCGAATCCTGCCTCATTGAGGCATTTTTGCAGCGGAGCTACGTCTTTTGTCGAAAACACTTTTATTAATTGCGAGCCTATAGCAAGCCGTTCTTCTATGTTAAGCCCAATAAAGTTTCCTGCAGCATATCCCCCCGCATAGGCGAGATAGCACACAAAACCGTCGGCACTTTTAAACACTTCGTTTAAAACCACAATCCAGATGAACAATTCGAAAAAACCCAGAATAGGGGCTATGTTTTTTTTTCCTTTAGATACAAATACAATACGCATTGTACCGAGGCTCACATCGCAAATACGAGCGAAAAATATTATCAGCGGCAATACTATATATTGATAAACTTGATGATCGGTCATATAAATATTTTTTTGTTTCCTAAATTAATATAGGACGATGCAAAAATATTATTTTTTTAAAAGAATTTAATAAATAACGTACACATAGCATCTAATGTAATTTTAGAATGAACATAGGTTGTGTTTACATTTGTAAACACAGGTTAAATAACGATTTTAGCCAAATGATTTAATATGTTTATGCTGTTTGAAAAATTTGATATTTTCAGGTTATTATTTTATTCATATTTTCTTATTTAACTTGTTCTGTGTTTTCAAATAGTTTTTTAATGATTAATTTTGCCCCTCTTTATAATTATATAAATTTTTTGAACATGTCTGAAACAAGATATATATTCGTTACAGGTGGAGTAACTTCATCGTTAGGAAAGGGAATCTTGGCTTCATCTTTGGCCAAGTTGCTGCAGTCCAGAGGATACAGTGTGACTATTCAAAAATTAGATCCATACTTAAACATCAATCCGGGTACTTTAAATCCCTATGAGCATGGTGAATGCTTTGTAACAGAGGATGGTGCGGAAACCGATCTTGACTTAGGGCATTACGAACGTTTTCTGAACGAAACCACTTCAATTGCTAACAGTATTACCACCGGAAGGATTTATCAATCGGTAATAAACAAGGAACGAAGAGGCGATTATCAGGGAAAAACCGTTCAGGTTATCCCCCATATAACCGACGAAATAAAAAGAAGAATAAAAATACTTGGGCAAAAAGGTAAATACGACATAGTAATTACTGAAATCGGAGGAACGGTTGGCGACATCGAATCGTTGCCTTACATTGAAACCGTAAGGCAGTTGAAATGGGAACTTGGGACAAAAGCGCTGGTTGTTCATCTTACACTGGTGCCATATCTGGCTGCTACAGGGGAGCTAAAAACCAAGCCAACACAACATTCCGTAAAAATGTTGCTTGAAGCCGGAGTTCAGCCCGATGTTTTGGTTTTGAGAACAGAATATAACATTGATATTGCTGTTCGCGAAAAAGTAGCTTTATTTTGTAATGTGGCGTTAGAGGCTGTTGTTCAGTCTATTAACGTGCCAACCATATACGATGTGCCGCTTAAAATGCTTGATGAAAAACTCGATGTTACAGTTTTAAAAAAGCTTGATCTTCCGGTAAAAGAAATTGATTTGTCGGAATGGAACGATTTTCTCACCCGGCTTGCAAATCCGAAGCAGACCGTTGAAATTGGCTTAATCGGTAAATATGTTGAATTGCAGGATGCATACAAGTCGATAGCAGAGGCGCTTATCCATGCAGGCGCCGAAAATCAGTGCAAAGTACACATCAATTGGATAAATGCTGAAACCATACGTCCGAATAACTATGTTAAAAAACTTTCACATCTCAATGGCATTATTGTGGCCCCCGATTTTGAACCCAAGGGAATGAAAGGAGAAATACTGGCTACCCGCTATGCGCGCGAAAAAAATATTCCGTATTTCGGAATTTGCCTCGGCATGCAGTCAGCCGTTATAGAATTTGCTCAAAATGTTTTAAAATTAGCCGATGCCGATTCGTTAGAAATTAACCCCAAAACGCAGTATCCGGTAATTGATTTAATGGAACAGCAAAAAGGCATTAGCAATTTTGACGGAACCATGCGCATTGGTGCATACGAGTGTAGAATTATTGAAAATGAATCGAATGCATGTAAAGCTTACAATAAACTTACAGTTTTTGAAAGGCACCGCCATCGCTATGAATTTAACGATGCGTTCATGGAGCAATTCATTAAGGCAGGCATGATTCCTGTGGGTGTAAATCCTGAAACCAATCTGGTAGAAATTATGGAAATTCCAAAACACAAGTGGTTTGTAGGAGTTCAGTTTCATCCTGAATACCGAAGCACGGTGCTGAATCCTCACCCTCTTTTTGTCGATTTTATTAAAAATTCGTTAGTAGATTAAATTATGGATAAAAAATCATTCATCGGGATAATCCTGATTTTTATGATCCTTGCGGTCTTTTCGATTATAAACCAACCTTCGAAAGAAGAAATTGAAGCAGCAAAACAAAGGCGCGATTCGATTGCCCTTGTTGATATGGAAAATGCTTTGGCTGCCCAAATAGCTGAGGAATTAAATAAAAAACAGGAAATTGAAGTCGTTTTAGACTCATTGACGTCGGATAGCTTAGACTTACAAAGAAGAATTGATGAGTTTGGTATTTTTGGTTTAAACGCGGTTGGCGAAGAAGAATTTTACACCATGGAAAACAATCTGATGAAAATTACGTTCTCGACTAAGGGCGGCAGAATTACTTCTGTTGAACTGAAAGGATATAAAACTCACAACGGTAAACCGCTTATACTTTTCGAAGGATCAAAATCATTATTCGGACTTGGCTTTTTTGCACAGAACAGGAGCATTCAAACCGAACAGTTTTTTTTCAAAACGAATAATCAAAATAAAAACATAAGCGTTACAGGCCCCGAAGTTAGAACTGCCAGCGAAGGCCGAATAAGATACAATAAAGAAAATCCCGGTAACAGTGATTCGATATCGTTCAGGTTAGAAGTTGAACAGGAAAAGTATATCGAATATGTTTACACTATGGAACATAACTCGTTTATGATAGGTTTTGACATTTATTTACAGGGTATGAACCAGTACATTGCATCGAACCAGTCGTTACTGAATTTCGCATGGTCGTACGATGTACCGAGGCAGGAAAGGATTTCGCGTTTTGGAGAGGATCGCTACACGAATATAAATTACAAATTTTTTGAAGACGAGGTAAACAATCTTCCACAAGCAAAATCGGAAGAAAAAGATTTAACTACACGAGTAAAATGGATCGGGTTTAAACAGCTGTTTTTCAGCTCAACCCTTATTGCCGACGATTTTTTCCCAAATGCACGGATAAAGCAAACCAAATTTGAAAATAACCCCGACTATCTGGCTAATTTTTATGCCGATATTGCAATTCCATATCAGGGTACAAATGCTGAAAGAAAGAAAATGCAGTTTTATTTTGGCCCAAATCATTATCAAACACTGAAACAATACGATATAGAACTGGAACGGCAGGTTTATCTTGGTTATGCCATTTTACGCCCAATCAATAAGTACTTAATTATACCTACATTTAATTTTCTGCGAACATTCATTTCCAACTTTGGAATCATAATCATTCTGCTCACGGTATTCATTAAAATTATACTGTTTCCGTTTACCTATAAATCATACATGTCGCAGGCAAAAATGCGCGCATTAAAACCTGAGGTAGACGAAATTAATGCGAAGTATGGTAATGCGCCTGATAAAGCAATGGAAAAGCAACAGGCCACAATGGCGCTATACCGGAAAGTAGGGGTGAACCCAATGGGAGGATGCTTGCCAATGCTGCTTCCGCTTCCTATTCTTTTGGCTATGTTCTTTTTCTTCCCTTCGTCTATTGAACTGCGCCAGCAAAGTTTCCTTTGGGCGCCCGATTTATCAACATACGACTCAATTTTAAGCCTGCCTTTTGCAATTCCTCTTTACGGAAGCCATGTTAGTTTGTTCTGTCTCCTTATGACCGTAACAACAATTTTTTATACCCGCCTGAACCAGCAAAATATGTCAACACAAACAATGCCGGGGATGAAAGCAATGATGTACGTAATGCCCATAACGTTTTTATTCCTTTTGAACAGTTATCCGTCAGGTTTAAGTTTCTATTATTTTCTGGCAAACCTTATCACAATAGGGCAAACTTACCTTATACGCCTCTTTGTTGACGATGATAAAATAAGGCTTCAGCTTCAGGCAAATAAAAAGAAGCCTGTTAAAAAATCTAATTTTCAGAAACGGCTGGAAGATATAGCCAAACAGCGCGGTGTGCAGTTGCCTAAAAAGTAATTTATACAAACACGAAAAAGCTATCAACGGAAGTAAAATATCGCTGAAATGAAAATATTAGTTACCGGGGCAGCAGGCTTTATTGGATTCCATCTTGCAAATAAGTTTTTGGAGCTGGGAAATGCTGTAGTTGGTATTGATAACATAAACGATTACTACTCTGTTGAACTGAAATTTGCCCGTTTAAAAGAAGCCGGTATTCCGGAAGAAGCCATAAACCGGCATCAGAAAGTAGTTAGTTCTGTTTACCCTAACTATTCATTTTTACGAATGAATCTTGAAAACCGTGAAGAAATTAACAGGCTTTTTGAAACCGAAAAATTTGATGTGGTATGCAACATGGCCGCACAGGCCGGAGTGCGCTACAGTATCGCTTATCCAATGGCCTATATCCAAAGTAATATTGTCGGTTTTGCCAATATTCTGGAAGCCTGCCGCCACAACAGCGTAAAACATTTGGTTTACGCAAGCTCATCGAGTGTGTACGGGAACAGCTCTAAAATGCCGCTTTCTACTTCCGACTCTGTTGACAATCCTATAAGCATGTATGCCGCTACCAAAAAAAGTAACGAACTTATGGCGCATACTTACAGCCATTTGTTCGGACTGCCAACCACAGGATTGCGCTTTTTCACCGTTTATGGCCCGTGGGGGAGGCCTGATATGGCATATTTTTCTTTCACAAAAAATATTATCGAGGGTAATGCGATAAAAATTTTTAATCACGGTGATTTGTACCGCGACTTCACATATATTGACGATATTATAGAAGGAATAATTAAGGTTATTGAAAAGCCACAACCGGTAAGCGGTAACCGGCAAGCTCCCTATAAAATTTATAACATTGGCAGTTCGAGCCCGTTTAAACTGATGGATTTTATTGAAATCATCGAGAAAACACTGGGTAAACAGGCGAAAAAAGAATTTTGCGATATACAACCCGGCGATGTATATAAAACCTTCGCCGATGTAAGCGAGCTTGAAAACGACTTTGGCTATTTACCCGGCACGCCTTTAGAAGAAGGAATCAGGAAGTTTGTTGAGTGGTATAAAACGTTTTATACGTAAATACATAACAGGTCGCGCCAACGCATTAATTTTTAGCAAATCTGTTGAGTAACAGGGAAAATATTTTTGAGTTTTTCCTGTTAAATATTGTATTCAATAAATTTTATATTATATTTGGGAAAGTTAAAATTTCGTAAAAAAGTAGATAATTAATTGTTTCATTTTTTTAATTCAATAATTATGAAACCACCTGCTATAACAAAACCTTTTAAGCAAAAACGAAAAATTGTAGTGGTAATGCTGTGTGTTATACTCGCTTGCACATCATGTAAAAAAGATGATCTTCTTATTGACATTAAAGGAGAACCTGACAAGGTGAAGGAGAATGTACTCTGTAAATTGAGTTATGACAATGATTTTAAGATGTGGTCAGTTGGCTATTTTATTCAGGGGACACATGATGCCATAGATATTAATTTAATAGCAAAAATGCCGGAATGGAAGTTCTATTTTAAGGAAGGGAAATATGTATTAGTGAGTGGACTTTGCTATGAAATACCTCAACCTTTATTAACAAAAAAAGGTCTCCCCCGTTTGGGAGGAATGGAATATTATTACATTAAAATTACTAACATAAATTATCAATGAAAATGAAAAGATTTGTATTTTTTGCAATGTTGTTGACTTTTGCAGCAGCATGCGAAAGAAATTTATTGCCGGATAAAACGGTAAAAAGAAAAATCAGTGCCGCCTAATATTCATTAGGCGGCCTTTCGGCTCTTTGTAAAAACAAAACATAAAAAATTAATTTAGAAGTCTTTACAATATAATTTAAACAATTATGAAAAATCCAAAAAACCTTATTATCGTTTTTTTATTTCTTGTTCCCTTATTCTTTTCGGCTTGTAATTACAGCTCAAAACCTGATTTTGACAAGCTTGCAGCCGACTTGCTGAGTCAGTTGACACTTGAGGAAAAAGTAA